>Ga0268386_10001278_pt1 | contig 17215 bp, 17 predicted proteins | sample RVTome_15_FD_200260 | JGI IMG/M metagenome (GOLD analysis project Ga0268386, IMG submission 200260) | Soil microbial communities from uranium-contaminated site in the Upper Colorado River Basin, Wyoming, United States - RVT150D86... ...
GGGCATGCCCCAAGGAGATCGCGCAGGAGAACATCGCGTGGATGAACAAGGAGTTCGTGCGGGCCACCCTGGTCGAGCGCACCGGTCGAGCCGGGGAATCGCCGTCGCCCTGAGGGGCGACGCCTCCGCCGTGCTCCACCTGCTGCCGATCGCGTCGCCGATCTCGTTGTCGCTGAATGGCGGCGTGGGGGTGATCAGTCGCGGCGGCGTGGCCTTCACCAGCGACGCGAAGACCTCGGATCTGGCGGGAGTCCTGGGTGCAGGGGCTGGCATCAGGCTGGGCGGCATTGCACTGATGTCGGGGGTGGATCTCTTCCGCTACTCCGCCAGCTATTCCGGAACCCAGCAGACTGCCGCCGACGTGAAGCAGCTCGACGTCCAGGTGCGGCTGGGGTTCGGCGTTCCACTCGGTGCCCGGTGAAGCTCCTTTCTCGGGTCACGAAGCCGGTACAGGCCTGGCTGATGGCCGCGACCGTCCTCGCCCCGGCAGTGGCGGGCGCACCTGAACGAAGGGGGCCAGGCGATCTACGAGAGCGAGACGGACCAGACGTTCACCGCCGAGCCGCCACCGGGCACCCACGCGCAATTCGTGCAGCAGGCGCGGGCCTGGGTCGCGGCACAAGGTGGACATTTGTCGGGGATCCCGACTGCGGGTGGGTCGTGGACAAGCTGGAGGTTTACACCCCACAACGCTGAAGATCGTCAATCACGGGCCCGGCAACGATGTCTTCACCATCACCGGCGAGGGGAAGATCCTCCTTAGGCCTGGACCGGATCTCGAGGACCCGGACTGGTACGTCACCACGGGTCAGGAGAATCAGGATCAGAAAGGGAAGGTCACCTGGTCCGCGGTCTCAGTCGCCACGAAGAAGGCCTGTCAGGTCATCCTCCAGTCGAGCCCCGCCACTGAATTCGAGTATTTGCTCAAGGTGTCGCGCCCGCCCGACGTAAGGTTCTCCCTGCATGTCTTCCCAGGGCTCGACATGCACGACATCACGCTGAAGTGCCCTCACCCTACCCTCGGCTGGGTGACGTACCCCTACAAGCTCCCGCACCTGTTCGCCGCGGCATGGACCACCCTGCATGCTTCGATGGGCGGCGCGGGCCAGCTCCAGATGCCGGCCACTCCCGGGGCTCCGCCGCCTGGGGGATTGGATCTCGCCAAGATCGCGTCCATGGACCCAAGGGCGATCGAGGCGATGGCGGAGGGCTTGAAGAGTAATCCGACACCCGCAAACGCGGGACAACTCGCGAACCTGATGAATCAGCTGGTACCCAGCGCTGGTCAGCTGGCCACCGCCGCCCAGGACAACTTCAAGTTTGCGATTCCGGACAACAACTGGTGCAAGGTGGGAGCGGGTACCGCACTCCTGGGTCGCTGCGAGATCAGCCGGACTTTGGGCCCGGTCCCGGACAACAAGGGATCGACCCAGACGATCACCGAAACCACGACCATCACGATCGGGAGGCCCAAGGCGTAACCCGAATTCGCTACAGGCGCGGCAGGGTCACGCCCCGCTGCGCCTGGTATTTCCCTTTCTTGTCCGCGTAGCTGATCTCGCAGACGTCGTCGGCATCCGCCTCGAAGAACAGCACCTGACAGATCCCCTCGTTCGCGTAGATCTTGGCGGGCAAGGGGGTCGTGTTGCTGATCTCCAGGGTCACATGGCCTTCCCACTCCGGCTCGAACGGCGTCACGTTGGTGATGATGCCGCAGCGGGCGTACGTGCTCTTGCCGACGCAGATCGTCAGGACATTGCGCGGAATCCGGAAGTACTCGACTGACCGGGCCAGCGCGAAGCTGTTGGGCGGGACGATACAGACGTCGCCGGCGAACTCCACGAAGCTCTTCGGGTCGAATTCCTTCGGATCCACCAGCGCCGACAGCACATTGGTGAAGATCTTGAACTCGGGCGCCACTCGCATGTCATAGCCGTAGGAGCTCACCCCGTAGGAGATGACCTTCCGTCCTTTCGCGTCAACTTCCCGCACCTGGCCGTCGGTGAAGGGGTCGATCATGGCGTGCTCGCGGGCCATCCGGCGGATCCAGCGGTCGGACTTGATGGACATGGGGCCTGGGGGAGGGGGGTGAAAGTCGCGGTAAATATAACCCCTGCTGGCAGTTGTCTCTCTCCCGGGTTGCCCGCTGCCGGGGCCGTGTGATACTATATAGGGAATGGGTTAGTGAATCCTTTCACAAGGGTCGCCGACACCCCCAATGCTCGAGCCCTACGTCCCGATTCTCATCCTGATCCTCTTCGTGGTGGCGAACGCCGTTCTGATGATCGGGATTTCGCACGTGTTCTCGAGTTATCGTCGGACACCCACGAAAATCGCGCCCTACGAATCGGGCATCCCGGTGTTGGGGGATGCGCGCGAGCGGTTCTCGGTCCGGTTCTATCTCGTCGCGATGCTCTTCATCATTTTCGACATCGAGACCGTGTTCATGATTCCGTGGGCGGTGGCGTTTCATCAGCTCGCGGAGATCAGCGGCGTGCTCATGGTCGAGATGTTCGTGTTCATTGCGATCCTGGGCATCGGGTACATCTACATCTGGAAGCGCGGAGCGCTGCAATGGGAGTGAGCAGGTCCGAGGCGGCCGGAGCACGGAACGCCGAGCTGGCGGGGGTGAGCCCCAATTGGCTCACGACCCGCGTCGATTTTCTTACCAACTGGGCTCGGGCCAACTCGCTCTGGCCCATGCCCTTCGGAACCGCGTGCTGCGCCATCGAGTTCATGGCGACCGCGGCGGGCCGCTTCGATCTGGCGCGCTTCGGGATGGAGCGGATGAGCTTCTCGCCGCGCCAGGCGGACGTCCTCATCTGCGCGGGCCGCCTGCCTTTCAAGCTCGCCCCGATCATTCGTCGCATCTGGGACCAGATGCCGCAGCCGAAGTGGTGCATCTCCATGGGTGCGTGCGCGTCGTCCGGTGGCGTGTTCGACAACTACGCCATGGTGCAGGGCATCGATACCATCGTCCCGGTGGATGTGTACGTGCCGGGGTGTCCGCCCCGGCCCGAGGGGCTGATCTACGGCATCATGCTGCTCCAGAAGAAGATCAAGGGCGAGACGATCGCCGACCCGACGCTCCGCGACGAGCACCTGCTCGACGCGCGCGGGCTGTTCCTTCCGCCGGCCAGGATCGACGAGCTCTCCGAGCCGTTCGGGAATTCCGTGCACCAGACCCGCAGCGCATGACGGCGTCGGCTCCGGCTCTGTCGGCCTCAGTCGCGGCCCTCGAGGCCGCGTTCGGCGCGGCCATGCTGCGGCATGCCGTCTCCTGCGGCGACACCATTGTCTGGGTCGACCGCGCCGCCGCGCATGACGTCCTGGCCTGGCTCCGGAGCACGCCCGGGCAGGAGTTCAACTACCTCACCGACGTCACCGCCGTCGAGTATCGGGACCCGGAGCATCCCCTCGAAGTCGTCTACCAGCTCCGCTCCCTGAGCCGGCGCGCCGACCTCCGGGTGAAGGTGTCGCTCGACAAGGCACAGCCCCTCGAGGTCGACTCCGTCTGGGATCTGTGGAAAGGGGCCGACTGGCTGGAGCGCGAGGTCTACGACATGTTCGGCGTGGTCTTCCAGGGCCATCCCGACCTGCGCCGCATCCTCATGTGGGACACCTACGCCGAAGGGCACCCGCTGCGGAAGGACTTCCCGCTGCGGGGACATTTCACCCGGGCCGAGCAGACCCGCCAGGCGTTGGCCGCGAACCCCGAAGCGCACTACTCCATGGACGAGCTGAGCATCGCCGAAGCGTACGATGAGGTGCCGGAGGACATGAAGCGGCGGCTCGCGAAGGGCGAGCGGGGGCACGTCCGGTGAGCCGCCGCACGATCGAGCTGGAGCTGGCGACGCCGGGACTCGATCCGTCGGGCCTCGCGGTCCGCTCGCCGCTGGGCCTCCCCGCGCCGCGGGAGGACGACGAACTCGGTGCCGAGCCGATGCTCGTGAACATCGGCCCGCAGCACCCGGCCACGCACGGCGTCCTCCGGCTGCTGCTCGAGCTCGATGGCGAAAAGGTGCTGCGCTGCATCCCCCACATCGGCTACCTGCATTCCGGTTTCGAGAAGCTCGGCGAGTACCGGCACTACAATCAGATCATCCCGCTCACCGACCGGACCGACTACCTCTCGCCGATGGCCAACAACGTCTGCCTCGCGCTCGGCGCCGAGAAGCTGATGGGGATCGAGATCACCGAGCGGTGCCAGGTGCTTCGGGTGATTGCGTGCGAGATGAGCCGGATCATCTCGCACCTGGTGTGGATGGGCACCACGGCGATCGACCTGGGCGCCTACACGCCGTTCCTGTGGACGTTCTACGAGCGCGAGCGGATCTACAACCTCCAGGAGGCCTGGACCGGCGCGCGGCTCACCACGAGCGTCACTCGGGTGGGCGGGATGATGGCCGATGTGCCCGATGGTTTCGAGGAAGGCCTGCGCCGATTCTGCGAGACGTTTCCGAAGACCCTGGTCGAAGTGGATACGATGTTCACCCGCAATGCCATCTGGTGCGGGCGAACCCAGAACGTCGGCGCGCTCAGCGCCGAGGACGCCATCAACTACTCGCTCTCCGGGCCGATGCTCCGCGCGAGCGGGGTCGACTACGACGTTCGAAAGGACCGCCCGTACCTCGGCTACGAGACCTACGACTTCGACGTGCCGGTCGGGGAGCATGGCGATATCTACGACCGGTACCGGGTCCGGCTCGAGGAGATGGTCCAGTCCACCCGCATCCTCGAGCAGGCCGGGCACCGCCTCACCCGGCTCGCCGGGGCGCCCGTCAACGTCAGCGATCCGCGGGTCATCCTCCCGGCCAAGTCGCGCGCCATGAGCGATATGGAGGCGATGATCTTCCACTTCAAGCAGGTCATGGAGGGCATTCCCGCGCCGCCCGGGGAGGCCTATGTCGGCGTGGAGAATCCCAAAGGGGAGCTGGGCACCTACTTCGTCGCCGACGGGACAGCCAAGCCGGTGCGCTGGCGCATCCGTCCCCCGTCGTTCATCAACCTGGCGTGCCTGCCGAAGCTCTGCGAAGGCGCGCTGCTCTCCGACGTGATCGCGATCAACGCGAGCGTGGACATCGTGATGGGAGAGGTCGACCGATGAGCGCCCCGCACTCCACGGGCGCGGCCGGCCCCGGCGCCGCCGAGTCGCACGAGCCGGTATTCGCCGGGGCGGCCAAGGCGCGCCTCGAGGTCCTTTTTCCGAACTATCCGACCCGGCAGGCCTGCCTTCTCCCGGCGCTCTGGATTGTGCAGGAGGAGCGCGGCTGGATCTCGCCGCCGGCCATGGCGGAGGTCGCGGAAGTCCTCGGCCTGACCCCGGCGTACGTGCGCGGCGTCGTCACGTTCTATACCATGTACCACACCCACCCGGTCGGGCGGCATTTCATCCAGGTTTGCGGCACGTCCCCGTGTCATCTCTGCGGGTCGGACGATGTGCTCAAGGCCATCCTGCGGGAAACCGGCTGCGGCGAGCTCGGACGCACCAGCCCCGACGGCCGGTTCACGGTGGCCGAGGTGGAATGTCTCGGCGCGTGCGGGTTCGCGACTCCGGTCCTCATCGACGACGATTTCCACGACAGCGTCACCCCGGAGCGCGTCGCCGGGGTGCTCGCGGGGTATCCGTAATGGGTTATCCGCATCCGCCGCACCCGAGGGAGTCGCTTCTCCTCTCCCGCTACTTCGGAGACGCCGACGCGCAGACCTATGCCGGGTGGGTCAAGCGCGGCGGATACGCGGCGCTGCGCAAGGCGCTCGGCCTGACGCCCGAGGCAGTCGTCGAGGAGGTCAAGGCCTCCGGGCTTCGCGGGCGCGGCGGCGCCGGATTCCCGACGGGGCTCAAGTGGAGCTTCATGCCCAAGCCAAAGGGCAAGCCGCACTACCTGGTCTGCAACGCCGATGAGTCGGAGCCCGGCACGTTCAAGGACCGGGAGATCATGCGGTGGACGCCCCACGCCCTCATCGAAGGGTGCGCCATCGGGGCGTACGCCATCAACGCCGAGCGTTGCTACATCTACATCCGGGGCGAATTTACCGAGCCATGGCGCATCATGACCGCCGCGGTGGAGGAGGCGTACGCCAACGGTGCACTGGGGGCCGACGCCTTCGGCAGCGGCAAGCGGATCGACATGGTTCTGCACCGGGGGGCGGGCGCCTACATCTGCGGCGAGGAAACCGCCCTGATGAACTCGATCGAAGGCAAGCGGGGCAACCCGCGGATCAAGCCGCCGTTCCCCGCCCAGTCAGGCCTCTTCGGCATGCCGACCACGATCAACAACGTGGAAACACTGGCCGCGGTCCCGCACATCCTCAACCAGGGCGCCGCCTGGTACAAGGATCTCTGCCTCGGCAATCCGAAGAGCACCGGGACCAAGCTGTTCTCGGTGTGCGGCCACGTGATGAAGCCGGGGAATTTCGAGATCACGATGGGGTTCCCGATGAAGGACCTCATCTACGATCTGGCGGGCGGAATGCGCCCCGGCCGTACGCTCAAGGCGGTGATTCCGGGCGGCTCGTCGGTGCCGATCATGAACCGGGAAGAGGCCGAGACGGCGCTCTGCGACTACGAAGGCATCATCGAGAAGGGCTCGATGCTCGGCTCGGCCGGGTTCATCGTGATGGACGACTCGGCCGACATCGTGTACGAGGTCTACCGGCTGGCCAAGTTCTACGCGCATGAGAGCTGCGCGCAATGCACGCAGTGCCGCGAGGGTACCGCGTGGACCACGAAGATTCTGGAGCGGATCCTCAAGGGGCAGGGGAAGGTCGAAGACCTCGACCTCCTGCTGGATCTCTCGGACCAGATGACCGGGAAGACGATCTGCGTCCTGAGCGATTCGTGCGCCGCGCCGATCGTGAGTGGCATCCAGAAGTTCCGCGGGGAATTCGACGCGTACTTGAATCACAGCCGCAAGCCGGCGATGGCGGCCGTCTAGGGAGGAGAGAGGAGGGAGAAGGGAAGATTGGGTGTACGCCCTCCTCCCTCCGTCCTCCTCCCTCCTCCCTCAACCCGGAAAGACGCATGACCCAGGAGCTGGTGAACGTCACCATCGACGGGATCCCGGTGAGCGTCCCGAAGGGGACCATGCTCATCGAGGCGGCGAAGCAGGCGGGCATTCTGGTCCCGCACTACTGCTATCACCCGTCGCTGCCCTCGCCGGCCGTGTGCCGGATGTGCCTGGTCGAGGTCGAGAAGTTTCCCAAGCTGGCCCCCGCCTGCGTCACCACCGTGGCCGACGGCATGGTGGTCAAGGTGCACAGCCGGCCCGCCCAGCAGGCACGCGAAAGCGTGCTCGAGTTTCTGCTCATCAATCACCCGCTCGACTGCCCGATCTGCGACCAGGCCGGCGAGTGCGAACTCCAGGACTACGTGTTCCAGGAAGGCCGCGCCGGAACCCGGTACGCCGATTACGCGAAGCGGTTCAATCCGGTCGAAGATTTCGGCCCGGACGTGCTGTACGTGCCGAACCGGTGCATCTTGTGCACCCGCTGCGTGCGTTTCATGGAGGACGTGGCCCGGACTCCCGTCCTCAACGTCTCGGAGCGGGGCGATCGTGCCTACATCGGCATCGACCCGGGCGAGCAGCTCGACCATCCCTGGTCGGGCAACGTGGTCGACCTCTGCCCGGTCGGCTCGCTCATCTCGAAGGATTTCCTGCACAAGGCGCGCGCCTGGGATCTCGACAAGACGGCGAGCATCTGCCCGGGATGCACCCAGGGCTGCAACATGATGATCGACACCCGGGACGACGTGGTCGTGCGTCTGCGGCCCCGGCCCAACCTCGAGGTGAACCGCCACTTCATGTGCGACGTCGGCCGGTCCGACTACCGCTGGATGAATCGCGGGGACCGGCTCGAGGCGCCGCTGGTACGCGACGGCCAGCGGCTCTCCCCGAGCGACTGGGACCTCGCCGTGGAACGCTTCGCGGAGCTGGTTCGTGCCGCGGAAGGGGCGGTGGTCGTGCTGGCGTCGGGGCGCGCCTCGCTCGAGTCGTTCGGGTCGCTTCGCCGCCTGCTCGACGGCAAGGATGTGACCGCCGCGATCAAGGTGCCGCTCGGCGAAGAGGCCCCGCTCGCCGGCGTGCCGAATCTGGCCCTTCGCGCGGAGCGGGTGCCGAATCTGCACGGGGCGCTGCTGGCCGGCCTGTCCGACCCTTGGCGGGATGCGGTGGCCCGGCTCGACGGCGCCGGGCTCGTCATCGTGCTCGATGCGGAGCTGAGCGATGAGGAGACTTCCCGGCTCGCGGGCGCGCGGGCCGTGGTGATTCTCCATACGGTCGACGACGACCGGCTCAAGCCCGCCGCCCTCCTCCTGCCGGTGACGACGATGGCGGAGGAGAACGGTACCTACCTCAATCGTGACGGCCGGGCGCAGCGCTTCACCCAGGCCAAGGCCGCGCCGGGAATGGCCCGGCCGGCCTGGTGGGTGCTGGGCGAGGCCGGGGCACGGTTGGCTCCCGGACGTGAGACGCCCGCGACGCCGGCTGAGGCATTCGCCGATCTGGCCGGCATGATGCCGGAGCTGGATGGACTCACCTACGCGGAGCTGGGGCTGACCGGGCGCGCGATCCGGGCCGTCTCGGCGCCGCCGGCAGGAGCTCCGGGGGCCGCTCGATGACGCCCGAGTTCAAGGGCTTCCTCGTCATCAGCGTCCTCAAAATGCTGGTAGTGTTCACCGTGACGATGGTGGGCGTCGCGCTGCTCACCCTGATGGAGCGGAAGGTCTCGGCGTGGATGCAGAACCGCCGGGGACCCAACCGGGTTGGGTGGGCGGGTCTGCTGCAGCCCGCCGCGGACGGCGTCAAGAACATTGCGAAGGAGGAGACCTTCCCCGCTGAGGCGAACCTCGGGATCTTCACCCTGGCCCCGGCGCTCGCCTTCATCCCGGCGATGCTGCTCTCCGCGGTGATTCCCTGGGCCGCGCCGGTGCAGATCGACTTCGACACCCATCTCCCCCTGATCGGCTACGTCAGCTACCACGGCCGGATGGCGATGGCGGTCGCGGACCTGCCGATCGGGTTCCTCTTCGTTCTGGCCATCAGCTCGCTTGGCGTCTACGGCATCGCCCTGGCCGGCTGGAGCTCGAACAACAAGTACTCTCTGCTCGGCGGGCTCCGGGCCAGCGCCCAGATGGTGTCCTACGAAGTGGCGCTCGGCATGAGCCTGATCCCCCTGTTGCTGCTGACCGGTAACGTGGGCTTTGGCGAGATCGTGCGCAGCCAGCAGAACGGACTCTGGTTCGTGCTGCCCCTCTTCCTCTCGTTCTTTATTTTTCTGGTCTCCGGATTCGCCGAGACCAACCGGCTGCCGTTCGACATGCCGGAGGCGGAGTCGGAGCTGATCGCGGGGTACCACACCGAATACAGCGCGATGAAGTTTTCGCTCTTCTTCATCGCCGAGTACGCCAATATGGTGACCATCTCCGCCATGGTGGCCACGCTCTTCTTCGGCGGCTGGGACATCCCATTCATGCGCTGGGACGAGGGCGGGAGTGTGCTGGCGGCTCTGGCCACCGGCGCCTTCATGTTCCTCAAGACCTTCTTCTTCCTCTTCACCTTCATGTGGGTCCGCTGGACCCTGCCGCGCTTCCGCTACGACCAGCTCATGTCGCTCGGATGGAAGTTCCTGCTGCCGGTCGCGCTCTGCTACATCATGATCACCGCCCTGGCCATCTGGGGCATCGAGCGCGTGGCCGGCATCACCGCCGCGGTGCCCAAGCTCGGCATCCTCTTCCTGCTGAACGTCGTCCTCGGGTACATCGTGTTCTTTCTCCTGGATCGCGGCCACATCCTGTCGGGCTCGTACCGGCGCGGGGAGCCGGCCGGAGGCGCCGCGAGCGCCCGGGCAGCGGCCTGATGGCCATCGGCGTCAAGGTCATGAAGCGGCCGGAGCGTCAGGTCAGCTACGTCCGCGCCGCGCTCAAGGGCATGGTGCTCACCTTCAAGCACATGTTCCAGCCGAAGGTGACGATGCAGTATCCGGAGGAGAAGAGCACCGCCGACGAGCGGGGGACCTATACGATCTCCCCGCGGTGGCGCGGCACGCACCGGATGCTCACGGACGAGCAGGGGCGCTCCAAGTGCGTGGCATGCGGATTGTGCCCGCAGATCTGCCCCGCGAACTGCATCAAGCTGGTGCCGGGCGAGGACGAAGAAGGGAACCGGTACCCCCTCATCTACGAGATCGACGAGTTCCGCTGCATTTTCTGCGGCTACTGCCAGGAAGTCTGCCCCGAGGAGGCGATTCACGTCGGGGTGCACTACGAGAATTCGGAGTACAGCCGTGACCGCTTCGTGTACGATCTGGAGCGGCTGTCCTCGCAGGTGCACCCGGTGTCCACGCTCTGGGATCCGAGCGACCCCACGGGCGAATGACATGACGACCGAGCTGGTCTTCTACATTCTCGCCGCCGTCGCCGTCCTTTCCGCGCTCGGCTGCATCGTCCAGCGGAACCCGGTCGCGTCCGCGCTGCTGCTCGTCAATGCGATGTTCGCGCTCGCGGCCATTTACGTGCTCCTGAATGCCCAGTTCATCGCGGCGATCCAGGTCCTTGTCTATGCCGGCGCGGTAATGGTGCTCTTCCTGTTCGTGATCATGCTGCTCAACCTCGGCCGCACCGCCTCCGACCTCCGCGGGATGCCCTCCTGGATCCTGGCGGGGCTGGTGGCTGCCGCACTGATCGGGGAGCTGTATCTGCTCCACCAGGTCACGCCCGGCGGCCTGGGCGCCCTCGCCGGCGCACCGGCCGGGGTTGCGACTCCGGGAGAGACCTTCCCCGGCATGACCGCCTCGACGGGGCCGTCCCGGGGCAGCGGCGTCGTGGGGGTGATCGCGGAACCCCTGTTCCGGACCTACCTCGTCCCATTCGAGATCACCTCGGTTCTTCTCCTCGCCGCGGCGGTAGGCGCCGTGGTGCTGGCGAAGCGGAAGCTCTAGCCATGCTGCTCGGCCCCTCGCTCCTGCTGTCCGCGGTCCTGTTCAGCATCGGCGTCGCCGGCGTGCTCATCCGGCGGAACGCGATCGTGCTGTTCATGTGCATCGAGATCATGCTCAACGCCGTGAACCTGACCTTCGTCGCCCTGTCCCAGACCCTGGGGCTCGGCGGGCAGGTCATGGTGTTCTTCGTGATGACGGTCGCCGCGGCGGAAGCGGCGGTCGGCCTCGCCATCATCCTGGCGATCTTCCGCCACACGAAATCGGTGGATCTCAAGCACATCAACCTGCTCCAGGGCTGATGATCACTTCGATGCTTCAGGGCCTCCTCGCGCAAGCCGAGCCGGCCGCTCGGGCCGCCGGCACCGCCGCGCAGAACGCGCCGACGGGTGCGGTAGCGTGGGTCTGGCTCACGTTGGCGTTGCCGCTACTCGGCTTCCTGATCAACGGGGCGCTCGCCCTCACGCGACCGCAGGCCAAGACGGCCGTTTCCGTCGTAGGCGTCGGCGTGCTGGCCGGCGCGTTCGCCGTTGCGGTGGCGGTGTTCGCGCAGCTGCGCGGGGAGCCGCCCGAGGCGCCCCTGATCCTGGAGCTCTGGCGCTGGATGCCGGTGGGCTCGATGGACATCAAGATGGCGCTGCAGGTGGACCAGCTCTCCGTGGTGATGCTGCTGGTGGTGACCGGCGTGGGAAGCCTCATCCACCTGTTCAGCGTGGGCTACATGCGCGCCGATGCCGGGTACGCACGCTATTTCGCCTACCTGAACCTGTTCGTCGCATTCATGCTGCTTCTGGTCCTGGGCTCGAGCCTGCCGGTGCTGTTCGTCGGCTGGGAAGGCGTGGGGCTCTGCTCCTACCTCCTGATCGGCTTCTGGTACGCCGAGAAGGCCAACGCCGACGCGGGGAAAAAGGCGTTCATCGTCAACCGCATCGGCGATTTCGGCGTCATCATCGCGATGTGCATCATCTGGTGGAACCTGCGCACGCTGGATTTCGCCGTGATCGCCGACCGCGCCCCGCTCCGGCTGGAAGCGGGCTCGGTGGCCGTCACCGTCATCACTTTGTTCCTCTTCCTCGGGTGCGTCGGTAAGTCCGCCCAGATCCCCCTCTATACCTGGCTGCCCGACGCCATGGCCGGCCCGACGCCGGTCTCGGCGCTGATCCACGCCGCGACGATGGTCACTGCCGGCGTGTATCTCGTGGCGCGCACCGGGATTCTCTTCTCGCTGGCGCCGTTCTCGAGCGCGGTCGTCGCGGGGGTCGGCGCGCTCACCGCGCTCTTCGCGGCCACCATCGGCCTCCGGCAGTACGACATCAAACGCGTGCTGGCGTACTCCACCATATCCCAGCTCGGCTACATGTTCCTGGCCGTGGGGACCGGCGCCTACGTCGCGGGCGTCTTCCACCTCGTGACCCACGCGTTCTTCAAGGCGCTCCTCTTCCTCGGCTCCGGCTCCGTGATTCACGCAATGCACCACGCCTATCACGCCACGCACAGTCACGCCGATCCGCAGGACATGCGGAACATGGGAGGCCTGCGCCGGGCCATGCCGTGGACTTTCACGCTGATGCTGATCGCGACCCTGGCCATCGCGGGCATTTTCCCGTTCTCGGGCTTCTTCTCCAAGGACGAGATCCTGGCCGCGGCCTTCGGACGCGCGATGGGCGGCCATCCGATCTGGTATGCGTACTACGCGGCCGCGGCCGTGGCGGCGCTGCTGACCGCGTTCTACATGATGCGACTCGTGGCGATGACCTTTCTCGGCGAGAATCGCACCGGCGCGGCCGAGCAGGGACACCTGCACGAGGCGCCCTGGATCATGACCGGTCCGCTGGTCGCTCTCGGCGTTCTCAGCGTGGCCGGGGGCATCCTGAATCTCCCGTCGTTCGTCGGCGGGCACCACGCGATGGCAACCTGGCTGGAGCCGGTGGTGGCCGCAGCCAATCGCTTCATGCCGCTGGAGATGCCGCACGGTGCCACGGAGTGGGGTCTCATCGGCGGCGCGACCGCGCTGGCGGTGCTTGGGTTGCTGCTGGGCCTCCGGGTGACGCAGGCCAGCCCGATTCCGACCGCCTCGGCCGCGGAACCCGAGCGTGGGTTCGCCAGGGTGCTCTACCGGAAGTACTACGTCGACGAGATCTACGATGCCCTCCTGGTGCGGCCGCTGGTGGCGATTTCGCGGGTCGTCCTGTGGAAGGGTGTCGATCAGGGGCTGGTCGACGGCGCGGCGGTCAACGGGTCCGCGGCGGTGACTCGAGGCATCGGCTGGATCGGCAGCCGGCTCCAGACCGGCCAGGTGGGCCTCTACGTCGTCCTCTTCATCCTCGGCGCGGTGTGGGTGCTCCGTGCCGTGACCGGCTGAGGCCACCATGCACTCGTTCCTCGCCTCCGTCGGCTTCGGCACCTGGATTCTTCACGCCCTCCTGGCCATCCCCATCCTCGGGGCGGTGGTGATCCTCCTCGCGCCCGCCGCGCGTGCCAAGTGGATCGCGCTCGTGGTGACGACGCTCGAGCTGGTGCTCTCGCTGGGACTCTGGTGGGGGGTCGATACCCGCACCGGGACGATGCAGATGACCTCCGGGGTCGACTGGATCCCGGCGTGGGGGGTGCGCTACGCGGTCGGTATCGACGGCATCTCGCTGACCATGGTGCTGCTGACCACGCTCCTGATGCCGCTCTGCGTGCTCGGCAGCTGGACCCAGATCACCACCCGGGAGCGCGGGTACTACACCCTCCTGCTCGCGCTCACCACCGGCGTCCTCGGCGTCTTCGTGGCGACCGACCTGTTCCTGTTTTACGTGTTCTGGGAAGTGATGCTGATTCCGATGTACTTCATCATCGGCATCTGGGGCGGGAAGAACCGGCTCTATGCCGCCATCAAGTTCTTCATCTTCACGATGGCCGGATCCCTGCTGATGCTGGTGGCGATCGTCGCGATGGTCTGGTGGATCGGCGGGCGCACGGGGGTGCTGTCCTTCGACTATACCCACCTGCTCGCGAACGCCCGGATGCTCGGCCCGGCCGGACTGTCGCCCTGGCTCTTCGCCGCGTTCGCGCTCGCGTTCGCCATCAAGGTGCCGGTGTTCCCGTTTCACACCTGGCTCCCGGATGCGCACGTCGAGGCGCCGACCGCGGGCAGCGTGCTGCTGGCCGGGGTCCTGCTCAAGATGGGGACGTACGGATTTCTCCGGTTCGCGGTGCCGTTTTTTCCCGACGTGGCGATGAGCCCCTTCGTGACCAACCTCGTGGTCGTGCTCGCCGTGATCGGCATCGTGTACGGCGCGCTGGTGGCTCTGGTGCAGCCGGATATCAAGAAGCTCGTCGCGTACTCTTCGGTGAGCCACCTGGGCTTCGTCATGCTGGGGATCTGGGCCGCGACGGTCGCGAGTCTTGACGGCGCCGTCATGGTCATGATCGGGCACGGCTTCTCCACCGGGGCCTTGTTCTTTCTCGTGGGCATGCTGTACGAGCGCCGACACACCCGGGAGATCGCGGCCTACGGCGGGCTGGCGCGGGTGGTACCGATCATGAGCCTCGTCTTCACGATCGTTGCCCTCTCCTCGATCGGTCTGCCGGGCCTGAACGGCTTCGTCGGCGAGTTTCTGGTGCTCGTGGGGAGCTTCCGCATTCATCCCGTCGCCACCGGGATCGCGGCCACCGGCGTGATCTTCGCGGCGGCCTACCTGCTGTGGGCGCTGCAACGGGTCTTTTTCAACCGGCTCGACAAGCCTGAGAACGAAGCCGTCAAGGACCTGGGCCCCCGCGAGCTGCTGGTCATGACGCCGCTCCTGGCCGGAATCATCTGGATGGGCCTCTATCCGGCACCAGTGCTCCAGCGCATCGAGCCGGCCTTGAACCTGTATCTCGTCCACCTCCGCGGCGGCACCGCGGTCTACGAGCTCGGTCAGCAGCCCAAGGCCGCCCCGGCGCTGGTGGAGGCCGGGCGATGAGCCCGCTCGACCTCCAGACCCCCCTGGGCGTCACCCTCGCGCTGCTGCCGGAGATCGTCCTCACCATCGCCTCGCTCGTGGCGCTGCTGCTCAACGCGTGGCGGCACACCACGGCGGCCGACAGCCGGCTGGCGGGGTGGACCTGCTTCGCCGGGGTGCTCGCCAGCGGCGCCGCGCTGGCCTACCTCTGGACGTCGGGCGCGTCGCCGGCCGGCGCGCCGCATATGGTGGCGCTCGATTCCTTCCGGTTCGCCTCGCTGGCGCTGATCCTGGTGGCGACCGGAGTCACCATCCTGCTGTCGCTCGGGTATCTCGAGCGGGAGGGCTTGCTGGCGCCCGAGTACTACGTGCTGGTGTTGTTCGCCGCCATCGGCATGATGTTCCTCGCGGGTGCGGAAGACCTGATCGTGCTGTTTCTCGGGCTCGAGGTCATGTCGGTGCCGGTGTACGTGCTCGCGGGGTACGATCGGCGCAACGTGTTCTCGTCCGAAGCGTCCCTCAAGTACTTCCTGATCGGAGCGTTCGCCTCCGGCTTTCTCCTGTACGGGATCGCCCTGGTCTGGGGCGGGACCGGCGCGACCTCGCTGAGCGCCATCGCCGCGCAGGTGGATCGGGGTGGTCTGTCCCTCATGGCCGCGCTGGGCCTGGGGTTGCTTCTCATCGGAATGGGATTCAAGGTGGCCTCGGTCCCCTTTCACATGTGGGCGCCCGATGTGTACGACGGCTCGCCGACGCCGGTGGCCGGGTTCATGGCCACGGGTGTCAAGGCCGCCGCGTTCCTGGCCCTCGCGCGCATCCTGCTGGAGGGCTTCCCCGGCGCGGCTTCCACCTGGCAGCCGCTGGTCGCGGCCCTCGCCATCGCCTCAATGGTGCTTGGCAATCTCGTGGCGCTCGCGCAGCGCTCCCTCAAGCGCATGCTTGCCTATAGCTCTATCGCCCACGCGGGATACCTCCTCGCGGCCCTCTGGCCGGGCTCCCGGCTGGCCGCGGGCGCCGTGCTCACCTACCTCGTGGCCTATGTGGTGACCTCGCTCGCGACGTTCGGCATTCTGAGCGTCCTTGGCCGGGGGGGAGAGCGGGATGTCACCCTCGACTCGATCGCGGGGCTGGCCAGGAGGCGACCGTGGCTCGCGTTCGGCCTCGCGGTGGCCATGTTGTCGCTGCTCGGCTTTCCGGGCACCCTCGGGTTCATCGGCAAGTGGGCGATTCTGAGCGCGCTGGTCGAGGTGAAGCACCTGCCGCTCGCCGTGGTTCTGGTGCTCACCTCGCTGGTGTCGGCGGGATACTATCTGCCGGTGTTGATGTCCGCCTACATGCGCGAGCCGGGGCCGGCATCGACGCATGGCGGCAGTGCGCTTCCCGGGCCCGCGGCCCTGGCGGTCGGCACGGCGGTTGTGATCGTTCTCATCCTGGGAGTGCTTCCCGCGCCGGTGCTCGACCGGGCGATGGAGACCGCGGGAACGCTCATCCGGGGGGCCTCGATGGTCGCCGCCGGCGGAGCTCCGTAATGGGTATAGGACGCGTGTGGTGAGTTGAGGAGTCATCCGTGTCATCGTGGATCGATGAGGGCAGGCGCAACGTGAACATTCCCAAGAACATCTTCCGCCAGTACGACGTGCGCGGCCTCGTGGATCGCGAGCTCACCCCGGACCTCGCCGCGGCTCTGGGCCGGGCCTACGCCACGCTGGCGGCCGAGCGCATCGGGCGTCCTCCGGTTGTCGCCGTCGGGCGCGACAACCGGCCCTCCGGCGAACGGCTCGCCGCCGGGGTCCGCCGGGGCATTGCCGCCGCGGGCGGCACCGCCATCGATGTCGGCCAGATGCCGACGCCCGCCCTCTACTTCGCAGAGCATCATCTCAAAGCCGATGGCGGCGTGCAGATCACCGGGTCTCACAATCCGCCGGAGTTCAACGGCTTCAAGATGGTGGTGCAGGGAGAGTCGGTGCATGGCGAGGAGATCCTCGAGCTTTACGAGATCATCGTCCAGGAGAAGGCGCGAAGCGGCACCGGGAAAGAGAGCGCCGACGGCTCCGTCCTCGAGGCATACAAAGCGGCCATCGTGGGCCGGAACCACCTCGCCCGCCCGGTACGCGTGGTCGTCGACTGCGGCAACGGCGTCGCGAGTCTCATCGCGGTCCGGACCCTCCAGGCGCTGGGCGCCGAAGTGACCCCGCTGTTCTGCGACTCGGACGGCACCTTTCCCAATCATCACCCCGACCCGACCGTTCCGGAAAACCTCCGCGATCTCCAGCGCGTGGTGCGCAGCGGTGGTGCCGAGCTTGGAATCGCCTTCGACGGAGACGGGGACCGTATCGGCGCCGTCGACGAGA
>Ga0268386_10001280_pt1 | contig 17209 bp, 12 predicted proteins | sample RVTome_15_FD_200260 | JGI IMG/M metagenome (GOLD analysis project Ga0268386, IMG submission 200260) | Soil microbial communities from uranium-contaminated site in the Upper Colorado River Basin, Wyoming, United States - RVT150D86... ...
GAGGTACACCCAGCCGAACGGCGACTCGATGGTGACGTCGGCCCCCACCTGGGCGCGGTTGGCGTTGAAGGGGAAGGGTATGTCGAGGATGACCGGCTCCCCGACCGGACCCGGCAGCTTGATGAGCGGGTTCTCCTGCTCGTCGAACACCACCATCTGGGACTGGACGAGGGGGGTCGGCGACGTGGCGCAGTTGCGGGTGACGCCGGTGCCGACGCCGTTCTTGTCGCGCCAGGCGAGGAGAGCGGTCCCCCCGTCGAAGACCCCCCCCGCGAGGTAGCGGCTCGCGTAGACGCTGGGCAGGCCCTCCCGGTTGTCCTCTCCCGGCTGGGTGGTGGGGTTGCGGATCGTGCAGTAGAACGTCGTCGGGAACCGGTCGATGGTGTCGCACGCCCCGTCGGTGACGCCGAGGCTGAAGCCGTCGGCCTCGAGGTGCACGAGGGAGAAGCCCTGGGCGAAGTTGTTGGCGGGATCGACCACGAAGTAGTCCCCCCACAGGACGTTCTCGTTGGTCGCGGTTCCCGTGCCCCCGTCGACGAAGTAGCCGACGTGGTCCGGGAACTGCTGGGCGCAGCTCGCGACGACGTCGATGGTGACGTAGCCCCGCGCCCGGGTGGGGTCCCCCGGCTGGGACGCGCACTGGCCGGTCGTCGCGAGGGGCTGGCCGCTGAGCCCCTGCTGGACCACCTGGAGGAAGAGGCCGCTGATGTTCGCGTAGTTCGGGACGGTGCCGGGCGTCGACACGCAGGTGCCGCCGAAGGTCGTGTGGGGCCCCGCGGAGAAGCCGCCGAGGTTCGAGAGCGCGTTGGAAGGGCCGGTGTTCGGGAGGTCCCCGGCGACGATCAGGTCGCGCAGGTTGAGGGTGTGGACGTCGTACCCGGTCAGGTAGATGTTGAAGCCGATGATCGGCACCGACCATTCGGACCAGACGGTCACGAACGCCAGCACCACCTCGTCGGAGGCGTTGTTGATCGAGAGGAGGGTGGTGGCGCCGCCGGGGTTCGCGAGGTCGACCTCGAAGTAGGGGAGGAGCAAGGTCGCCGCGGGCACGGCGTCCAGGGTGCCGATCTCGGCCCGCGCGATCGAGCCGCCCCCCAGCAGCCCGAGCACGCCCAGACATGCGATGCGCTTCCTCATCGGCGTCCCTCCGTTGCCGCCGGGCCCCGCGCCCCGCGGGCGAGGCCCGGCTCGTCCGCGCTCGGGCCCAGCAGCTTCCACACGCGGAGCGACCCCTCCGCCCGGCAGCGGGCGGGGGCCGCGCTCCCCAGGATCGTCTCGCTTCCCGGCTCGCCGGCGAAGGCGGTCACGATCTCGTTCCGTCCGTCCCGGTCCATGTCCACCACCGCGGCCGCGTAGCCCGCGCACCAGGCGTGCGGCGGAGGCGGATCCCCCTCCGGGCTCGCGTCGAGGAGGAAGTCGCCCTTGCCGTCGTTGACGAACAGCCAGGTCTCGCCCCGGGCGGTCAGCCCGACGAGGTCCGGGCGCCCGTCGCCGTCGAGGTCGCCCGCTCCCAGGGCGGTCAGGGCCTCGGTCGCGGGGGCCTCTCCGGCCCAGATCGAGACCCGCCGCCACCCGGGCCCGGCCGCGCCCCCGAAGAAGACGTCGAGCCCCCGCCTCGTCCGGTCCCCGTCCCGGCTCTGGAAGCTGACCGCCAGGTCGGGACGCCCGTCGCCGTCGAAGTCCGCGGCGGCGACCGCGTGTACCCGCAGCCGTCCGCGGACGTCGGGCAGCGAGGCGGTCCTCCACGTCCCGCTGGGCTCGCCGTAGTTCAGGAGCTCCCCGGACCCGACCACCCGGCTGTCGGTGACGAAGTCCAGCCGCCCGTCCCCGTCGAGGTCCACCGGCACGACCGCGTCGCCCATCATCGCCCCCGGGCCGTCCCGCGCCTGCCAGCTCCCGTCCCCCCGGTTGAGGAAGACGCGCTTGCCCAGGGGGGCCGTTCTTCCCCGATCCAGGTCGCGGACCGAGGTCGGCCCCTCGGCCACCGCGAGGATGTCGAGGCGGCCGTCCCGGTCCCAGTCGGCGAGGGCGATGGCGCGGGAGGTGAAGCCGCCCGGGGCGGCTCCCCGCGTTCCCTCCGGGGCCGGGCCGGCCTCGGTCGGGCGCTCGCGCGCGGGAAGCCCGGCCGACCAGGCCGTGAACCCGCCGGCGCCGTCGGCGCGCAGGGCGAACAGGCCGGTGAGGTGGGCCGCGAACACGAGGTCGGTTCGTCCGTCGCCGTCGAGGTCGCCCGCGGCCACGTCGCCGTAGTCGTAGGGCAGCGGCGGGAACCGCGCGGCGTGCCAGGGCCGCCAGCGCCCGCTCCCGTCGCCGAGGAAGACCACGGGCCGGTTGAAGCCGCCCTTCCGCGGCGGTCCGTGCACGATGTCCAGGTGTCCGTCGCCGTCGAGGTCGGCGACGGCGAAGCCGTTGCGCCACTGCCCCGTTCGCGGCAGGCCGTCGTCCCAGGGCTCGAGCCGCAGGAGGTCGCGCGCGCGCACGTCGGCGCGGTAGCTGGCCCGGATCGCCGCGGCGTCCGGCTCGGCGGCCGCGCGGGCGGCCGCGAGCCGCTCGGCGATCGGCGCCGTCCGGTACCACCGGACGTAGAGGAACGCCTCGTCGTCGTGCTCGACGATCAGCCTGAGGCCGTGGCGGAGGGTGGCCGTCTTGCGGCTCTCGTCGTCGAATCGGTAGTAGCCCTCGTGCCTGCGCCAGCGGAAGAGGGTGTACTCGAGGCCGTTCTCGTCGACCAGCCACCGGCCGTCCGGGGGATCCGGCACCACCGTGTCGTCGGCCTCCACGATGGGGACCCAGGAATAGTCGGCGTCGCCGCCGACCGCCTGACGTGCCCACCCCCGCGGGGCGGCCAGGGCGAGGACCAACCCGGCCCAGGCGACGATCGACGCGAGAGCGGTGGAACGAGGCCAAGCCACGCCCGGATCCTCCAAGTGCGGCGGACCCCGGCGAGTCAGGCCGGCGGGCACCGCGAACGGGACAGGTCGATGCCGCCCGAAACCGGCACCTCCTACGTTCGCGCCTCTACGCTCCGCTGTCGGCTTGGGTGTAGGAATAGACCGGCCGCCCACCCATGTCAAGGCGATTCTCTCCGGCCGGCCGGCCGCCCCCGCGCGCCCCGGCCGCCCCGAGGGGGTGGGGGCGCCCGGAACGCCGCGTCGATTCAATGTCTTCCGGGGGTGCCCGGCCTCCTCCCTCCCGCCGTCAACCCCGGCTCTTCAAGAGTCCGGCCGAAGCCCGGTCGAGGTACAGCGTCGTGTCGGGGTGGGTGCGGAGGATCGACGCGGGCCGACGGGGGCTCACCTTCGCCTCCAGGCAGTCGCGGACCGCGCGGGCCTTGCGCTCGTCCGGGACCACGCAGAGGATCCGCCGCGACTTGAGGATCTGCCGGACCGACATCGAGATGGCCTGCCGGGGGACGTCGTCGAGGCTCGCGAACCAGCCCTCGCCGAGCTGCTGGCGCCGGCAGGCCTCGTCGAGGGCCACCACCAGGTACGGCTCCTCGGTCTCGAAGTCGGCCGGGGGGTCGTTGAAGGCGAGGTGGCCGTTCTCCCCGATGCCCACGAACGCGACGTCGATGACCGTCGCCCGCAGGACGGCCCCGACCCGGCGGGCCTCCGCGACCGGGTCGGGGGCGTCGCCCTCGACGAAGTGGAAGGCGCCCGGCCGGACGCGGGCCTCGAGCCGCTCCTTCAGGTAGCGGCGGAAGCTCGCCGGGTTCGACTCGGGGAGCCCCACGTACTCGTCGAGGTGGAAGAACGCCACCTTCGGCCAGTCGACCTCCTCCCCGGCGAGGGCGTCGAGGAACGCGAACTGCGAGGCGCCGGTGGCCGCGATCGCGTGGGCCCGCCCGGCGCGGGAGACCGCCTCGCGGAGGGCGGCCCCGGCGTCCCGGGCGGCGGCCCGGCCCAGCTCCTCCGCGGTGTCGAAGACGTGCACGTCCATCAGGGCCTCCCGGCGCAAGTATAGAAAGAAAAAGACGTCAATCAAAAGAAAAGACAAACAGTCCCGTTCCTGGCTTCGCCGATCGGTGCTGTCCGAGGGCTCCGCCGCGTTATCCTTGGCCACCCTTGCCCGGGTGCCGAGACCCGAACGATGCAGCGAGCCCGCCCGACCCTGAGCCTCTCCCTCGGGACCGCCCTTTTCCTCGCCGCCGCCGCGAGGCCGAGCGCCGCGGCGGCGGCGGACAACATCCAGCCCTTCCTGTCCCGGAACTGCACACCCTGTCACAACGCGACCGTCCGCAACGCCGACGTGGACCTCACGCGCTACCCCACGCCCGCCGCCATCCTCCAGGACGCCCCCACCTGGGAGAAGGCGGTGGTGAAGATGCGCACCCGCCAGATGCCTCCCCCGGGCTGGCCCGCTCCCGACCCCGCCGACGTCGAGGCGGTCGCGCGCTGGATCGAGGACGCGTTCGCCCGGGCGGACCGGGAGGCTCCCCCCGACCCCGGCCGGGTCACCGCGCGCCGCCTCAACCGCACCGAGTACGACAACACCCTCCGCGACCTCCTCGGGGTGGCCCTCGACCTCGCCCGTGACTTCCCCCAGGACGACGCGGGCTACGGCTTCGACAACATCGGCGACGTGCTGTCGGTCTCGCCCATCCTGATGGAGAAGTACGTGGCGGCGGCGGAGAAGGCGGCCCGCCTCGCGCTCTTCGGCCCGGGAGAGACGAAGCCCACCCTCGTCCGCCACCAGCCGCTCCTGCGCGGGAAGGTGCGCACGAGCCCCACCCCCCTCTCGGAGTACGACGTGACCGGCCTCAGCCTCCCGAACGCGCTCCACGTCGCGCACCGCTTCCCGGTCGAGGGCGAATACGTCGTGCGCGTGGTGCTCGGCGGCGAGCGCCCGGCCGGGTCGGAGCCGCTCCCGGTCGGCCTCTGGATCGACGGGGAGCCGGCGGGGCTCGCCACCCTCGACCCCGAGGGCGCCGCCTCCTTCTACCAGGACCGGCAGGACTTCTCGGGGAAGACCCGGGAGTTCCGCGTGCGGGTCGGGGCCGGGGAGCGATGGGTCGCCGCCACGATTCCGCGGCTCTTCGAGGGCCTCCCCGCGAGCTACCGCGGGCCCAATCCCTCGAGGCGGCCGGCTCCCCCGCCCCGGGTGTTCGAGCCGCCCGAGGACGCGACCCCGGAGGAGGTGGAGGCGGCGCGGAAGCGCTTCGAGGAGCGGCTGAAGGAAGTGGCCCCCGCCAACGCGGCCCGGGTCGCCCACCTCCAGGTCCTCGGCCCCTACGCCGCCGCCACCGGGCCGTCGCCCGAGAGCCTCCGCCGGGTCCTCACCTGCGGCCACCGGGACGGGAGGCACGACCGGGGCTGCGCCCGGAGGGTGGTCGGCGACCTCGCCCGGCGCGCCTACCGGCGGCCGGTCGAGGGGCGGGACGTGAAGCCGCTGCTGCGCCTGGTGGCCGACGCGCGGAAGAAGGGCGACTCCTTCGAGGAGGCGATCGCCCTCGCGGTGCAGGCGGTCCTCGTCTCGCCGGACTTCCTCTTCCGCGTCGAGAGGGACGGGAAGGGCGGGCCCCGTCCGGTCGGGGACCACGAGCTGGCCTCCCGGCTCTCGTACTTCCTGTGGGCGAGCATGCCCGACGACGAGCTCCTCCGGGCGGCCGACGCGAGGCGGCTCCGCCGGCCCGAGGTCCTCGCCGCCCAGGCGAGGCGGATGCTCCGGGACGAGAAGGCCTCCGCCCTCGCCGAGAGCTTCGCCGGGCAGTGGCTCCAGTTCCGGGCCCTCGAGTCGGCCGCCCCCGACCGCGAGCGCTTCCCCGACTTCGAGGACTACCTCCGGCTCTCCATGCGGCGGGAGACCGAGCTCGTCTTCCGGGACCTCGTGCGGGAGGACCGGAGCATCTACGACCTCGTGGACGGGCGGCACTCGTTCCTCAACGAGCGCCTCGCCCGCCACTACGGCATCCCCGGCGTCACCGGACCGGCCTTCCGCCGGGTGGACCTCGCGGGCACGCCGCGGGGCGGGGTGCTCACCCACGCGAGCGTCCTCACCGTGTCGTCCTACGCCACCCGGACCTCCCCGGTGCTCCGCGGCAAGTGGATCCTCGACAACCTCCTCGCCGCGCCGCCCCCCGACCCCCCGGCGGGGACGCCCCGGCTCGACGAGGCCGCGGTGGGGACCTCCGCGTCCCTCCGCCAGCAGCTCGAGGCGCACCGCGCGAGCGCCACCTGCGCGGCCTGCCACTCCCGGATGGACCCGCTGGGCTTCGCCCTCGAGAACTTCGACGCGGTGGGGGCCTGGCGGACGGAAGACGCCTCGTTCCCGATCGACCCGTCGGGGACCCTGCCCGACGGGCGGTCCTTCCGGGGACCCGGCGAGATGAAGGCGATCCTCCGGAGCGACCGCGAGGCCTTCGCGCGCGCCCTCACCGAGAAGCTGCTGACCTACGCCCTCGGGCGGGGGCTCGAGCGCTACGACCGCCGGACGGTGGACGCGATCGCGGGGCGGCTGGCCGGCGGCGACGACCGGTTCTCCGCCCTCGTCCTCGAGGTCGTGAACAGCCTGCCCTTCCGCATGCGGAGGGGGGAGAGGACGAGGCCATGAACCCGATCACCCGCCGGCGCCTGCCGCGGCGCGCCGTCCTCCGGGGAATGGGAGCGACGGTGGCCCTTCCCCTCCTCGACGCGATGACCCCGGCGTTCGCCCGCCCGGCCCGGCCGCCGGTGCGGCTGTCGTTCACGTACGTGCCGAACGGGGTGACCCTCGCGGACTGGACGCCCGCCGGGGAGGGCGGGGACTTCGTCCTCGGCCGCATCCTGAAGCCGCTCGAGCCCTTCCGGGACGACCTGCTCGTCCTCTCCGGCCTCGCCCACCGCAACGCCAACGCGCTCGGGGACGGCCCGGGCGACCACGCCCGGGCGGGGGCCTGCTTCCTGACCGGTGCCCATCCCCGCAAGACCGCCGGCGCGGACATCGACAACGGCGTCTCCGCGGACCAGCTCGCGGCCCGGGCGCTCGCCGAACGCACCCGCCTGCCCTCGATCGAGCTGGGCTGCGAGGACTCGCGCACCGTCGGCAACTGCGACTCCGGCTACAGCTGCGCGTACACGAACAGCATCGCCTGGCGCACCCCGACGACGCCCCTGCCACCGGAGACGAACCCCCGGATGGCCTTCGAGCGGCTCTTCGGGGCCGAAGACGACCTGCTCGATCCCGAGACCCGCGCCCGGCGTCTTCGCCGGCGGCGGAGTGTCCTCGACGTGGTGGGGGAGCGCGCCGGGGAGCTCGTCCGGACCCTCGGCCCCTCGGACCGCCGCAAGCTCGACGAGTACCTCTACGGCGTGCGGGAGATGGAGCGCCGGATCGAGAGGGCGGAGACGGAGCCCCCGCCTCCTCCCCCGGAGATGGACAAGCCGGCGGGGATCCCCGCCACCTTCGCCGAATACGTCACGCTCATGCTGGACATCCAGGTGGCGGCGTTCCAGGCCGACCTCACCCGGGTCGCCACGACGATGGTGGGCCGGGAGGGAAGCCTCCAGAGCTATCCCGAGATCGGGGTCCCCGATTCCCACCACCCCCTGACCCACCACCGCGGCGCCCCCGAGCTCGTCGAGAAGGTCACCCGGGTCAACCTCTTCCACGTCGAGCTGTTCGCCCGCTTCGTGGCGCGGCTCCGGGCGACCCCGGAGGGGGACGGCTCGCTCCTCGACCACTCGATGCTCGTCTACGGGAGCGCGATCAGCGACGGCGACCGCCACACCCACGAGGACCTGCCGGTGCTCCTCCTCGGCCGGGGCGACGGCACCCTCCATCCCGGCCGCCACCTCGTCTACCCCGAGACCCCCATGACCAACCTCTACCTCGCCCTCCTCGACCGAATGGGCGTGGCGGTCGAGTCGCTGGGGGACAGCACGGGGAGGCTGGGCCGGCTGGGGGACGACGCCTGAGGGCGTCTACCGGATCGGGCGCACCTTGACGTTGCGGAACCAGAAGACGCTGCCGTGGTCCTGGAGGACGATCCGGCCGGTGGCGGCCTTGCCGTAGTCCGCGTAGTCCTTCCACTTGCCGGACTCGCGGAGCTTCTTCCAGCCGTCGCTCCAGCGCTCGAACTCGAGAACCTTCTCGCCGTTGAGCCAGTGCTCCACCCGGGGGCCGTGGACGACGAGGCGGGTGTTGTTCCATTCCCCGACCGGCTTCAGCCGCTTCCGCTCGCTCGGGACGTGCATGGCGTAGTCGGCTCCCGCGAGCTGCCAGGGCTCGAGCTTCTCGGGGAAGCCCACGTCGTCGAGGAACTGGTACTCGGGGCCGGTCTCCCAGGCGGCCTTGTACTTCTTGTCCTCCACGACCCCGTACAGGAGGCCGCTGTTGCCGCCCTTGGTCGCCTTCCAGTCGATGCTGAGCTCGAAGTCGACGAGCTCCCGGTCGGTCGCGAGGTCGGCCCGCAGGTCGGAGCCGTAGTTGCCCTCCGTCCCCACGGTCTTGAGCGCGCAGTCCTCGATCACCCAGGACTTCGTGTTCTGGCCGTTGTAGCCGTGCCAGCCCTTCGTGCTCGTGCCGTCGAACAGCAGCTCCCAGCCCGCGGCCTTCTCGGCCGGGGTCAGGACGTTCACGCCGTCGCAGGGGGCCCCCGACGCCGCCGCGGCGGCGAGGGTGGCGAGGACTGTGCTGAGGAGAGTGTTCTTCATGTTCAGGACTCCGGGGAAAGCGGCCGGGCTCGGTGGCCTGGCGTGACTAGAGACATTCTCCCCGATCCGGCTCCTGATGAGAACCGGGTCACGGCGCCACAGCCAGGGGCGCGCGCGCCGTGACCCGGTGGCGGGCGGTGATCCGCTTCCCGCGGCGCCGCCCCCGCGCGTCGGGGAGGGACGTCTGTCAGAATGGCGTGTCGATGCAGGCCCGGTCCGCCGATACCGATCCCGAGGCCGAGCGGTTCCAGATCGAGCTGCTGCGACGCGCGCCGGTCGCGCGGCGCGTGGGGCTCGCGCGGTCGCTGAGCCGCTCCGTCATCACCCTCGCGCGGGCGGCCATCCGCCGGACGATGCCCGGGGCCACCGATCAGGAGGTGGGCCTGCGCTTCGTCGAGCTCCACTACGGCCGGGAGCTCGCCGAGGGGCTCCGCCGCCGTCTTCTCGCCGCCGGGGACCGATGAACCCCCCGGAGCTGCTGGCCGCGCTCGCTCCGGTCGCGGCCGCGCTCGAGGAGCTGGGGGTCCCGTACTACGTCGGCGGCTCCGTGGCCAGCTCGGCCCACGGCGTGGCCCGGGCGAGCGTGGACGTCGACGTCGTGGCCCCCCTCGAGAGGGAGCACGTCCCGCCCTTCGTCCGGCGCCTCGAAGCCGAGTACTACCTCGACGAGGCGCGGGTGCGGTCGTCGGTGGAGGCGCGGCGCTCCTTCAACCTGATCCACCTCGCGACCATGCTCAAGGTGGACGTGTTCGTGTCCCGGCGCCGGCCCTTCGACCGGGAGGCCCTCGCCCGGGCACGGCCGGAGACGCTGGACGACGGTCCGCCGCCCCGGGTGTTCTCCGTGGCGTCCCTCGAGGACACCGTGCTCGCGAAGCTGGAGTGGTTCCGGAGCGGAGGCGAGGTGTCCGAGCGTCAGTGGTCGGACGTGGTGGGGGTGCTGAAGACCGCGGGGACGGCCGCCGACCGCGGGTACCTCCGCCGCTGGGCCGAGGAGCTGGGGGTGGCCGATCTGCTGGCGCGCGCCCTCGCCGAGGCCGACTCCGAGGGTTGAACGACGGTGCGGCGGCCGCTTCGTCTAGACTGGGCGGCCAGGTCCAGCCCGCCATGAGACCGCCCGCCCCCTCGCCCGTCCGGTTCCCGGCTCCCGTCCCGTCCCGCGGTCCTCGCCGGGGGAGCCGTGCTCGGGGCCCTCGCCGCCCTGGGCACCGCCTCCTGCCGCTCCGAGGGGCGCGTCTCCCGGCGCGCGCCCATCACCTGCTCGAGACGGAGATCGCGGAGGAGCCCCCCCCCCGCGGGGGTCTCAACCTGGGAGTCCTCCTCTACGGGGCGGGAAGGCACGCGGAGGCCCTCGACGCCTTCGCCACCGTCCTCGACTACGAGCCGGGCAACCAGCAGGCGCGGGTGTGAGGGGCTGGGCGCTGCTCGCGCTCGACCGCTACGCGGTGCAGGTGTTCCGGGACGCCACCCGCCACGACCCGGAAGACGCCCAGGCCTGGTACGGCCTGGGGGTGGCGCTCAGGCCCAGACCGAGCACCTGGACGAGGCGGCGGAGGCCCTCGGCCGGGCGGTGGAGCTCGAGCCCGGACACGCGGACAGCCACTGCGCCCTCGGCGCGGCGATGAGCGCTCCCGGGGCCCGCCGCCTGGGGCCCGGAGGGGCTCGTCCTTGCCCGGGCGCCCTTCTTGTAGTCAGATCAGGTCTCGGCGATGCGCGACCTCCGGGTGGCGGCCGTCCAGTTCGAGAGCGTGGCCGGGGACAAGCCCGCCAACCTCGGGAAGCTGGCGCGGTTCGCGGAGGAGGCGGCCGGCCGGGGGGTCGAGATCCTCGTCGCGCCCGAGTGCTGCCTGACCGGCTACTGGTTCCTCCGCCGCCTCACCGTCCCCCAGCTCGCGGCGATCGCCGAGCCCGTCCCCGACGGGCCCGCCTGCGGGCGCCTCCTCGACCTGGCCGCGCGGCACCGGATGTCGGTCGGGGCGGGCCTCCTCGAGGCGGCGGGGGACGAGACGTTCCACAACACCTACGTGGTGGCGATGCCCGACGGGAGGCTGGTCCGCCACCGCAAGCTCCACGCCTTCGAGCACCCCGCGATCCGCCCGGGCTCCGAGCACACCGTGTTCGACACTCCCCACGGCTGCCGGGCCGGCCTCCTCATCTGCTACGACGTCAACATCGTCGAGAACGTCCGCATCGCCGCCCTCCGGGGCGCCGAGGTCCTGCTCGCCCCCCACCAGACGGGCGGCTGCCGCACCACGAATCCCCACCTCATGGGCGTGATCGACCGCCGGGTCTGGGACGCCCGCCGCTCGGACCCCGAGGCGATCGAGCGGGAGCTGCGGGGGGAGAAGGGCCGGGCCTGGCTGATGCGCTGGCTGCCGAGCCGCGCCCACGACAACGGCCTGTTCCTGGTCTTCAGCAACGGGGTGGGGATCGACGACGACGAGGTCCGCACGGGGAACGCGGCGATCTTCGACCCCTACGGGCGCGTCCTCGCCGAGACCGGGAAGGCGGGGGACGACATGGTGGTCGCCGACCTCGAGGCGGCGCTGCTCGACCGGGCCACCGGCCGCCTCTGGATCCAGGCCCGGCGCCCGGACCTCTACCGCGAGCTGTCGGTTCCCACCGGCCGCGAGCGCGACCCCCACCAGCTCAAGTTCGAGGAGTGAGGCTCACCCCTCGCGCAGCGCCCCCCGGGGATCGACGGGCGATTGACGGCGGCCGACGTCACGGGGCATCCAGGCGGAATCGCGGGCAGGCGTTGTTGAACCACTGCCACTGGTGGACGTTCGTGCCGTCGCCGGACGGGTATGGGCGGGATGCCGGGCCCTCCGCGTACACGGATCCCGCGAACGGTCCGGGCGGCCGGCCTCGGTGGTAGGATTCCCGACGGCGGAGGTGGACGATGCACGACCGGCGGCGTTTCCTGAAGACCACCATGGCCGGGGCGGGGCTCCTCGCGGTGCGGCCCGGCCTGGCCCTCTCCGGGGAGGCCACGGCTCCCGGCCTCGGCGCGAAGACGGCGGCCGACCGGGTCGTCCTCGGCCGGACCGGGGTCACGTGCTCGTTCCTCGCCCAGGGGACGGGCTTCAACGGCTGGGCCCGCGCCTCGGACCACACGCGGATGGGCCAGCCCGCCCTCACCCGCCTCCTCCGCCACGGCTTCGACGCCGGGATGAACTTCCTCGACATGGCCGACCTCTACGGCACCCACCCCTTCGTCCGGGAGGCGGTCCAGGGGGTCCCCCGGGACCGCATGGTCATGCTGACCAAGCTGTGGCCGGCCCGGGCCGACTGGGTGACGCCGTCGGGCGGGGCCCGGGACGAGGTCGACCGTTTCCGGACCGAGCTCGGCACCGAGATGATCGACGTGTGCCTGATCCACTGCGTGCAGGACGACCGGTGGCTGAGCGAGTACGCGCGGGTGCGCGACGAGCTGTCGGAGCTGAAGGACAAGGGGGTGCTCCGCGCGGTCGGGGTCTCCTGCCACGACCACGGGGCCCTCAAGCTCGCGGCGTCCCATCCCTGGGTCGAGGTGATCTTCGCCCGGATCAACCACCGGGGAGGCAAGGAGTTCTCCTGCGACGACACCCGCGACGAGGTCGCGAAGACCCTGCGCCTGGCCCGGGCCAACGGCAAGGCGGTCGTGGGGATGAAGATCTTCGGCGCGGGCAAGCTCACCACCCCCGAGGACCGCGACGCCTCCCTCGCCTACGTGCTCGGGGAGCGGCTAGTGGACGCGATGACGATCGGCATGACCACCACCGCCCAGGTGGACGACAGCGTCCGGCGCATCGACCGCACCCTCGCGGCCTGACCGGGAGGCGGACGCGCCGCCGCGCGCCGGGGGACCATGAAGGCGCTCGTCTACGTCGGACCCGAGAGGATGGAGGTCCAGCGCGTCCCCGACCCGGCGGTCCGGGAGGGGGAGGCGCTCCTCGCGGTCTCGGCCGCGGGCATCTGCGGCTCCGACATCCACGGCTTCCTCGGCCACAGCGAGCGCCGGAAGCCCGGCCTCGTGATGGGGCACGAGACGGTGGCCACCGTCCTCGACCTCCACCCCGGGGTCGCCGGCTGGCGGAAGGGCCAGCGGGTCTCGTTCAACCCCCTGGTGAGCTGCGGGTCCTGCCCGGCCTGCCGGGGAGGAAGGCAGAACGTCTGCGCGGACTGGCGGCTCTTCGGCATGGACCGGCTCCACGGGACCTACGCCGAGATGGTCTCGGTCCCCGCGGCCCAGCTCCACGCGCTCTCCGAGGCGCTCCCCGAAGCCGAGGCCATCCTCGTCGAGCCCCTCGCCGTGCTCGTCCACGCGTTCCGGATCGGCTTCGCCGAGCCGCCCGAGAGCCTGGCCGTCTTCGGGGCCGGCCCGATCGGCGCCCTCGCCCTCGTCCTCGCGAAGCTGCGGGGGGTGTCCCGCGTGTCGGTGGTGGACGTGAACCCGGAGCGGCTGGCCGGGGCCCGCCGCCTGGGGGCCGACCTCGTGGTGGACGCCTCCCGAGAGGACGCGGTGGCCGCGGTCCGCGACTTCACGGGGGGCGGGGCCGAGGCGGTCGTGGAGGCGGCGGGGACGGCGGAGGTGCGCCGGTCCGCGGTCGCCGCCGGCGCGAAGGGCGGACGTCTCCTCTTCCTCGGTCTCGCCACGAACGAGTCCGCCTTGCCCTGGATCGAGATGATCCGCAACGAGCAGGCGGTCTTCACGTCCTTCGCCTACGCCCCCCGGGACTTCGCGGCCGCGGTGCGGACGATCGAGGAGCGGCGGTTCGACCTCAAGCCCTTCACCGCGACCCGGCCCCTCGAGGAGGGGCAGGCGGCCTTCCTCGAGATGGCCCACCGTCCCGGGGGGACGCTCAAGCTGATGCTCAAGGTCTGACGGCTCGGCGAGGGGCGCGGCGTCGCGTCGTCGAGGTCCCGCACCTGGGACCCGCGTCCCGCCGCCGGACGGGCGGCGAAGGCATGGGGAGGAGAGGAGCCGGTCACTCCTCGCGGAGGACGGTCAGGGGATCGACCCGGGCGGCCCCCCGGCTGGGGAGATAGGCCGCGAAGCCGGCCACCGCCAGCAGCACCGCCGCGACGCCGGCGTAGGTCGCGGGGTCCATCGCCGAGACGCCGAAGAGGAGGCCGGACAGGGTTCGGGACAGCGCGACCGCGCCCGCCAGTCCGGCCGCGGTTCCCGCGAGGGTCAGGCGAACGCCGTTCCGGAGCACGAGGGCCACCACGTCGTCGGGGCGGGCCCCCAGGGCGAGTCGCACCCCGATCTCCCGCCGTCGCTGGACCACCATGTGGGCCATGACTCCGTAGACGCCGATCGCGGCCAGGAGCAGGGCGAGGGCGGCGAACGCCGTCACGAGGGCCATCGGGAAGCGCCGCCGCGCCCCGGCGTTCGACAACAGCTCGTCCATGGTCTGGAAGCCGAACACGGCCTGCTCCGGATCGAGGCCGGCGATCCGGGCGCGGATTCCCCGGACCAGGCCGGCGGGATCGCCCTCGACGCGCACGACGAGGGTCATGAACGGAGACGGGGCCTGGGCATGGGGGAGGTAGATCTCGGCCTTCGGGGGCGCCTCCAGGCCGAAGTGGCGGGTGCCCCGCACCACGCCCACGATCTCGCGCCACACCGCCTGTCCCTCCGCCCAATCCACGGCAACGCGCCGGCCGATCGGGTCAACCCCCGGCCAGTACGTCCGGGCGGCGAGGTCGCTGACGATGACGACCAGCGGCGAGCCGGGCCGATCGCGCTCGTCGAAGAGACGGCCGTCGAGGAGGCGGATCCCCATGGTGTCGAAGTACCCGGCCGACACCCGCGGGCGGTTGGCGAAGGGACCGTCCTCGCCGGGCGGCGGGTCCGGGCGTCCCTCCACCGCGAACCCGCCCTGGTCGTTGATCCCCGTCAGGGGGATGGAGTTCGCCACGGCGGCGGAGAGGACTCCGGGGAGCTCCCGGATGCCCCGGAGGGCCTCCTCGAAGAACGCGACCTGCCTCGCGGGGTCTCCGTACCGGGATGGGGAGAGGTTCACGAGCGCGGTGAGGACCCGGGGCGCCCGGAACCCCGGGTCGAGGCCGGCCACCTGCGCGAAGCTGCGGACGAGAAGGCCGGCGCCGATCAGGAGCATCACCGCGAGGGCCACCTGCCCGGCCACGAGCAACTGGCGGACGAAGCGCCGGCCCCCCGCCGACGCGCGCGACGGCGCCTCCCGGAAAGCGGCCTGGAGGCTCGAGCCCAGCCCCACGAGGGCCGGGGCGAGCCCGAAGAGGATCCCCACGCCGACGGTCACCGCGGCGGTGAAGAGGAGGACCGGGGCGTCGACGGCCGTCTGCTGCAGCCGGGGGATGGCGGCGGGGCCGAGGCGGACGACCAGGCGGGTCCCGAGATGGGCGAGGGCGAGGCCCAGGACCGCCCCGGCGAGGGCGAGGACCAGGCTCTCCGTCAAGGTCTGCCGCACCAGGCGCCCGCGGCTGGCGCCCAGGGCCTGGCGGACCGCCATCTCCCTCCGGCGCGACTCCGCCCGGGAGAGGAGGAGGTTCGCCACGTTCGCGCAGGTCAGCAGCAGCACCAGGGCGACCGCTCCCAGGAGCAGGAGCAGGGCGGGTCGCGCGCTTCCCGCGACGTAGTCCTGGAGGCGGGCCACCGTCACCCCCATGTCCGCGTTCGTGTCCGGGTGCTGCCGGGCCAGGCGCTCGGCGATCGGCGCCAGGGCGGCCCGCGCCTCGTCCAGGCCGGTCCCCGCTCTCAGCCGGGCCACCGCCCAGAAGTTGTGGCTCCCCCGCTCCTCGAGGTCGGGAGAGGGCCGCAGGGTGATCCAGGCATCCACGCTCACGACCTGGTCGAGGGGGACGTTGTTGGGAAAGCGGAAGGAGGCGGGCATGACGCCGACCACGGTGCAGCTCCTGCCGTCGATGTTCACCGCCCTCCCCGCGACCCCGGGATCGCTCCCGAAGCGCCGCCGCCAGAGCGAGTGGCTGATCACGGCGGCGCCCTCGCGCCCCGGCCGGTCCTCTCCCGCGTGGAAGGTGCGTCCCAGGAGAGGGGGGACGCCCAGCACCGCGAACAGGCGGTCGGTCGTCTCCAGGCCGAGCATCGACTCCGCGCCCTCGGGCCCCGTCAGGGTGACGAGCGCGTAGCGGTAGGCCGCTACGTCCTCGAAGACCCGGCCCTCCCGGCGCCAGTCCTGGAAGTTCGGGAAGGACACCCAGTCGGCTTCCCCGCCCCCCCGGAGGCCGCTCTCGTAGAGCTGCACGAGCTCGTGGGGCCTTTCGTAGTCGAGCGGCCTCAGGACGACCGCGTGGACGAGGCTGAACACCGCGGAGGTCACGCCGATGCCGAGGGCGAGGGTCCCCACGACGGCGGCGGTGAGGATCGGGCTGCGGGCGAGGAGGCGCAGGGCGAAGCCGACGTCCTGGCGCAGCCGGTCCCCGAAGAGCCAGCGCCCCGCCTCGTAGAAGCGCTCCTGGGCCGCGGTCACGTTGCCGAAGGCGCGGCGGGCGGCCGCCTCCGCCTCCTCCCGGCTCAGGCCGGCTTCGCGGAGCCGATCCACCTCCAGCTGGAGGTGCGCTTCGATCTCCGCGGCGAAGTCGGCGGGGGGGCGCCGGCGTCGGAACACGGCATTACCTCCCGGCCGCCTCCGGCCCGAGGACGCGGCCGATGGCCGCGGCGAGCCGCCGCCAGCGGCTCGCCTCGCGGGCGAGCTGCCCGCGGCCCTTCCGGGTCAGGGTGTAGAAGCGGGCCCGCCGGTTGTTCTCCGAGGTACCCCAGCGGGCGTCGATCCAGCCCTTCTCCTCGAGGCGCTGGAGGGCCGGGTAGAGGGCGCCGTGCTCGACGAGGAGGACGTCCTCGGAGGTCTGCTGGATGGCCCGGGCGATCCCCTGCCCGTGCCGCGGTCCGAACACCAGGGTGCGCAGGATGAGGAGGTCGAGGGTGCCCTGGAGGAGGGCGACCCGGTCCCGGTCGTCTTGGGTCGACATGTGACCCAAGTGTGGCCCCTCTCGGGTAGAGTGTCAACCCGAGCCGGCCCTGGGACGATGTGTTCTCGCGTGAGACGACGCGGGCGGCACATCCCAGGCGCGCTCACCGGCGTCCGATCCCTTGACAGGCCGGCGACAGATCGGACGCGTCCGGGGCGCAAGTCGCCTGAAACCGGTCTCAGTCGGTGGTATGACCTTTGCCCTCCCCCCCGCCCGATGTCCCGATCCGGGGCCCTCGGGCCCGTCGACACCGCGCCGGGGGCATCGGCTCGCCGGCGCCCAAACGAAGGACGAGCAATGAACAGAGTGGTCGTGTCCCTTCCGGAGAGCAGCAACGAGTTCCAGGTGCTCCAGGCCGAGGAGGCCCGCGCGGCCGCCCGTCAGCTCGGCCTGGCGGTGGAGGTCCTCAACGCCGACCGGAACGCGGTCCTCCAGGTCCAGCAGGTGCTCCAGGCCCTGCGCAGCGAGCCCCTCCCGAGAGCGGTCGTGGTGGAGCCCGTGGCGGCCGAGGCGGCGGAGAAGGTCATCCGCAAGGCCGCCACCTCGGGCATGGCGTCGGCCCTCCTGAACTGCAGCGTCGACTGGCTGGACCGGCTCCGGTCCTCGTGGCCGGGCGCGCCCATCTT
>Ga0268386_10001281_pt1 | contig 17209 bp, 14 predicted proteins | sample RVTome_15_FD_200260 | JGI IMG/M metagenome (GOLD analysis project Ga0268386, IMG submission 200260) | Soil microbial communities from uranium-contaminated site in the Upper Colorado River Basin, Wyoming, United States - RVT150D86... ...
CACTCGGCGAGGCCTGGATGACTCCGCTTAGGCTTCGGTGCCGGTTGCCGGTGCCGGGCGTGGATGTTGGCGTTGAATCGGGGAACATGCTGCGACATGACCGCGGTAGCAAAGGCGAAGCGCACAAATCCACGTCCGGCATCGAGCGGCCTGAGCAGGAGCGAGGGTGACGCTAAAGTGCGACATTTCTTTGGTTTCGGTGTTTTCGTTGTGGTAATCTTTCGCGTTAATTTGATTGAACCTTCGGTCGCAAGCCATTGAAATCGCGTCGTGAATTAGCAACACACGTGCATGGGCCGCGCCGATTCCTCACCCTGTCGCCCCGACCACTGACGGCGATTGCGTTTGAATTCGTTCAGTACCGGCACAACATCGTTATCCGGGACAGGTCCTACTACGGACATCGGCCGACCGCATCCAAGAGATTTCTGTGGCAATGTTGCGACAACGCACTCTGAAGACCGCCATACGCGCGACCGGCGTCGGCTTGCACACCGGCGAGAAGGTCTACATGACGCTCAGGCCGGCGGCCGAAAATTCGGGCATCACTTTCAGGCGCGTCGACCTGGACGAGCCCGTCGATATTCCTGCGGATGCCGAGCTCGTCGGGGAGACGATGCTCGGCACGACGCTCATCAAGGGCGGTGTGAAGGTTGCCACCGTCGAGCACCTGATGTCCGCATTGGCGGGCTTGGGCATAGACAATCTCAATGTCGATCTCTCGGCCCCCGAAGTCCCGATCATGGATGGCAGCGCCGGACCCTTCGTGTTCCTGTTGCAATCGGCCGGTATCGAAGAGCAGAACGCGCCGAAACGATTCATCCGCATCCTGAAGAAAGTGCGGGTCGAGGATGGCGACAAGTGGGCACAGCTGACGCCGCTCAACGGCTTCAAGGTCAACTTCAGGATCGCGTTCAACCACCCGGTGTTCAACAAGCTGAGCCAGGACGCCTCGATCGATTTCTCTTCCACGTCGTTCCTGAAGGAGGTCAGCCGCGCGCGCACATTCTGCTTCCTTCGCGACGTCGAAACGCTGCGTGCGCAGAACCTGACGCTCGGGGGCAGCATGGATAATGCGATCGTGCTCGACGATTACCGCATCCTGAACGAAGATGGCCTGCGATACGCAAACGAATTCGTCATCCACAAGATACTCGATGCAATCGGCGACCTGTACCTGCTCGGCCATAGTCTCATCGGCGAGTTCACTGCCAATAAGTCGGGGCATGACCTGAACAACAAGTTGTTGCGGGCGCTGTTGAAGGATTCTTCGGCGTGGGAAGAGGTCACGTTCACGGATCAGAAACGCGCGCCCATTTCCTACGCTACTCCCGCTTACGCCTGACACTCCGTCTCGCGCGCGCACGTTTCGGCCTCTGCCCCCGGGTGGACCTTTGGCGCATGGCTCCCTTCGGTCCGCTTTATTTGCGCAAAAGGCCCACCCGGAGGCAGAGGCCTAAGTCCGACAGGCTGCTAGGGTCGTGCTTGCTCGCGCTGTTCCCCTTGAGTAAGGGTCATTGCGATCAGACCTGAAAGAACCGGCGCTGCGGTTGTCACGTTGCGCGTCCGACTTTGACACTGCAGGTTTCGGCGTTCAGTCCGGCCCTTCGGGCGGCTTTCAGTAAGCCTTCGCTTTCGAAACGCAGCCGTGCGGCCCACGAAGATGAGCTGCAGACCAGGACCAGCTCGCCCTGCTCCCGCAAATTGGCCGCCAGGAGGTGCTGAGCTGCGTCGGGTGGGAGGCTGTCTCGCAGGATCTGGGCGAGGCTACCCATATTCCGGGAGCGCTCTACGAGTTTGTCCAGGCGATCGCCGGTTCCGGAACGAAGCAGGTTGCCTAATTTGACAATAGTCATTTGTATGTGACGCAGTTAGCGGTTTCGAGGCGTTTGCAGTGACCGGAATCAAGGTTCCCGGGCTGTGATCTTGTAATAAAAATCCGCATTATGCATATTGGACATCTCGATAAAGGCATACCCGCCGAAAGACGGGGACGCAAAACCACCGATCTAAGGGACATTGTCCTAGGATAGCGGGGCTACCGAAGTGACCTTTGAATGCAGGCCAATAACAAGAAGTGGTCGCCAGCTATGGCACCTAGCCTGCAGTTCAGGCGGTTTTAGATCAGTAAGTTACCCGACTCACGCGACGCCAGCGGAGTGTGTTAAATGAATGTCGTTATCTTCGGCAAGGGGTTTGGCAAGCCCCGTCAGCTGAGCCTGTCTGGCGGTGCCGCGGTGGCCGCCGCCTTCGTAATCGCAGGCTGCCTTTGTTGTGCGGCGTTCGCGGGCGGGTACTGGTATTCCGCGCAAAGCGGGCCAGGCCTGAGCAGTAATGAGGGCGACGTCCTCGCTTCCGAACTCGCGGCGCAGCAGGAAGCGATCGACGTCACCCGACAGCAGACGGAAGACACCCTGGATGCACTCGCGATTCGAGTTGCCCAGATGAACGCGCGGGTGATACGCCTCGACGCGCTCGGGAGACGGCTTACCGAGATGGCCGACCTGACTGACGGTGAGTTCGATTTCGATTCCGAGCCCGCGGTCGGCGGTCCTGAGGAACCCTACGTATCCGGCTCGGCTGTTCCGGTCCCGGAGGTGCTGGCGGCAATGCAGGGCCTTGACCAACAGCTAAACGATCGGGAAGCACAGCTCGGCGTTCTCGAAAGCGTGCTGATGAACCAGCAACTCGTGGCGCGGGTATCGCCCCAGGGACGCCCGGTGGATTCCGGTTGGATGTCGTCCTACTACGGGAAACGGACGGATCCCTTCACAGGCAAGCCCGCCAATCACAAAGGTGTCGACTTCGCAGGCAAGGCGGGCGCGGGAGTATTTGCCGTCGCCGATGGCGTCGTCGTCTGGTCGTCAAAACGCTACGGCTATGGCCAGCTCGTGGAGATCAATCACGGCAACGGCTATTCGACCCGGTACGCCCACAACTCCGAGAACCTGGTCGCGGTCGGTGACGAAGTAAAGAAGGGACAAACCGTGGCTCTGATGGGTGACACCGGTCGCGCCACGGGACCGAACCTGCATTTCGAAGTCCTGCACGAGGGCAAGCAGGTGAACCCGGTCAATTTCATCCGCCAGGGCGCCGAATAAGTTCTCCAGACCAAGCTTCCGCAGGTCCTCTTCGAAACCGCTGTAGGAGCCCACGCCGAAGGAGCTCGCGGCGGACACAATTCGGGACGTACTCATGGACGGCGACTGCGGGCGACCGCATTGCATCTCGGAGTCGCCCGCGGTCGCTGTCCGCGAGTGCGCCCCGAACTGTGTCCGCCGCGATTTCCTTCGGCGTGGGCTCTTACAGCTGCAATCGAAACCCTGTTGCCAATCCCGTAGACCGCAACGCAAAACTCCTTGAGATTCCTCCGCATACGCCCATATATCCCAGTCAACTGATGCATTTGTCAGGCCAGTCCGTAAAATACCGGTCTTTGTGCGCGCCCGGGCAGGTGCCAACGCACATGTACCACTTCAGCCAGGAGGCCCGGTGGCCAAGTTTTTGACCCGGATATTCGGCAGCCGCAACCTGCGGTTGCTGCGGCAATACTCGAAAATCGTCGCCAGGATCAATTCGCTCGAAGAGGGCATCAAAGCTCTCGATGACAGCCAGCTGGGCGCCAAAACCGTTGAGTTCAAGAAACGTGTCGCGGACGGTGAACCGCTGGACGACCTGTTGCCGGAAGCGTTCGCTGTCGCCCGCGAGGCGGCTTTTCGCACCCTGGGTATGCGGCCCTTCGACGTTCAGCTCGTAGGCGGCATGGTTCTTCACGAGGGCAACATCGCCGAAATGCGCACGGGCGAAGGCAAGACGCTGGTTGCCACGCTGCCTGCTTATCTGAACGCGCTGAGCGGCAACGGCGTTCACATCGTAACCGTCAACGAATACCTGGCGGCGCGCGACGCGGAATGGATGGGACCCGTGTACCGGTTTCTCGGGCTGACGGTCGGGGTTGCCAAGAGCGGCCAGACGCATGACGAGAAAGTAGCCGCCTATGCCGCCGACATCACCTACGCGACCAACAACGAACTCGGTTTCGATTATCTTCGCGACAACCTGGCGTTCTCGCTCGAGAACAAGACGCAGAGGGACCTGAATTTTGCCGTCGTCGACGAGGTCGACTCGATCCTTATCGATGAAGCCCGAACGCCCCTGATCATTTCCGGCCCGACGGAAGAGAGCACGGATCTCTATCAGAAGATCAACAAGCTCATACCGAAACTCGTCGAGCAGAAGGAGGAAGACGGCCCGGGCGACTACAGCAAGGACGAGAAGGCGAAGCAGGTTCACATGACCGAAGATGGTCATCAGCGCGTCGAAGAACTCATGACGCAGGCCGGACTGCTGCAGGAAGGGGAGAGCCTTTACGATGCGAAGAACATCCGGCTTGTGCACCACCTGAATGCGGCCCTGCGCGCGCACGTCATGTTTCACCGTGATGTCGAGTACATCGTCAAAGATGGCGAGATCGTGATCGTCGACGAGTTCACCGGCCGGACGATGCCGGGCAGGCGCTGGTCGGACGGCCTGCACCAGGCGGTCGAAGCGAAGGAGGGCGTCGCAGTCAAGCAGGAGAACCAGACGGTCGCTTCCATCACGTTCCAGAACTACTTCCGCCTGTACCGCAATCTGTCCGGAATGACCGGTACGGCGGACACTGAGGCGTTCGAGTTCCAGTCGATCTACGGGCTCGAAGTTATCGTGATCCCGACCCACAAGCCCATGATCCGCAAGGATATGTCGGACCTCGTCTACCTCACGCAGGAGGACAAGTTCAAAGCGATCATCGAAGACATTACGGACTGTCGCGAACGGGGTCAGCCGGTGCTGGTTGGCACGACGTCTATCGAAACCTCCGAATATCTGTCCTCGCTGCTGAAGAAAAAAGGCATCGAACACGAGGTGCTGAACGCGAAGCAGCACGCGCGCGAAGCCGTCGTGGTCCAACAGGCAGGGCGCCCCGGGGCTATCACCATCGCGACCAACATGGCCGGCCGTGGTACCGACATCGTGCTGGGCGGTAACCTCGAAGCCGAACTGGCCGCCGCCGGCGAAGCCGGTGACAAGGACGCAATCCGCGCCGACTGGCAACGCCGCCACGAGGCGGTCATCGAGGCGGGCGGCCTGCACATTACTGGTACCGAACGGCATGAATCGCGACGCATCGACAATCAGCTACGCGGTCGCGCCGGCCGGCAGGGCGACCCAGGGTCCAGCCGCTTCTATCTGTCGATGGAAGACAACCTTATGCGCATCTTCGGCGACCCGAACCGTACCAAGGCACTGCTTTCGCGGGCAGGCATGCGCGAAGGCGAGGCCATCGAAAGCGGCATGCTCTCGAGGCAGATCGAGCGCGCGCAGCGCAAGGTGGAAGCGCACAACTTCGATATTCGCAAAAACCTTCTGGAGTACGACGACGTCGCCAACGATCAGCGCAAGGTGGTGTATCACCAGCGGACGGAGCTGATGGCGGCGGATGAAATCAAAGATTCGGTCGCGGCCATTCGTGACGAAGTCGTTGGCGGCGTTGTGGAGCAGCACATTCCGCCCGGCAGTATCGAGGACCAATGGGACCCGGAGGGACTGTCACACGCGCTGGAGCGCGACTTCGGCACACACCTGGACATAGCGAGCTGGATCAAGGCGGACACGAATCTCAACTACGAGGGGATACGCGAGCGTTGTGTCGAAGCGATCCAGAAGAGTTACGATGAGAAAGAACAGGCGATTAGTTCCCAGCTTCTCCGGCAGGTAGAGAAGGAGGTAATGCTGAAGCAGCTCGATCACCACTGGAAGGAACACCTGGCGGCGATGGATTACCTGCGCCAGGGTATCCATTTGCGTGGTTATGCGCAGAAGAATCCGAAGCAGGAGTACAAGCGCGAAGCTTTTGAAATGTTCGGCATGTTGCTGGACCAGGTAAAGCACGACACGATCAGCATTCTTTCCCGCATCCGCATCCAGAGCGAGCAAGACCTGATCAGGATGGAAGCCCAGCGTCGAGCCATCCAGGAATTACAGTTCAAGCATGCCGAGGCCGCGGCTCTCGCGCAGCAGGTGGCCGCGCAACCGTCGGCACTCAAGCCCCCGACACGGGAAAGCGAAGGTGCTGCGGAGGTCGCTCCGCATACGCCGTTTGTCCGGGGTGAACGAAAAGTCGGCCGGAACGAACCGTGTCCCTGCGGATCCGGCAAGAAGTTCAAACAGTGCCACGGACGCTTGAGCTGACCTTCAGGCCGTAGCTGCAAAAATGCGGATAAAGGTTGTCGCGGGGATACTGCGTGACGACGCCGGGCGCGTCCTTCTGGCAGAGAGAAGGAACGACTTATCTTTCAATGGCTTATGGGAGTTTCCGGGTGGCAAGAGAAACCAGTGCGAGACGCCGGAGAATGCTCTCGGCCGGGAACTCGCGGAAGAACTCGGCGTTGAAATAAAGAACTTCGAGCGACTCGCGAGCGTCGATCATGATTACGTCGACCGGCTCGTGCACATCGATTTTTTTCTCGTGACGAAGTGGTATGGCGAGGTGACGGCGATGGACGGACAGGCACTTCGCTGGGTTTTGCCTCGGGAAATCGATAAGACTGAGGTGTTGGCGGCGGACGTCGATGTCGTTGATATGTTGACGGCGCTGCAGGAGTTGCGTTCGGCGTAACCTGTGCGGTCGCACGCGGGGCGGGCTCCCAAGATCAGTAAGGATCGAGCGCTGTAGGAGCCCACGCCGAAGGAAAGCGCAGCGAACTCGATCGAGTGTTTGCTCGCGGACGGCGACTGTGGGCGACCGCAGCCAATCACCGATACCTCTGCGGACGCGCGCAACTCAAAAAATCAACAGATACTCAACTGAAACGCGACGTCGTGCCCCGTCTGCACCGCCCGCCGGCCGACGGACGACCATTCAAGAAATCGAATCGTAAATCGATGCTGACTGCCGCTGATTTCAGGATAGAGCGCGCTACCGTCAGGCAACGACACCCGAAGCATTCGGCAATTGACGCCTTTCTGCACGTTGTACTGGTACATGCCGTTGATCGCGAGCTTCTTGACGGGTTGTGCTGTTTCTCGCGTCAACCAGAGCAGCTCGACCACCGCGTCGCAGAGCGGCCGGATCGAACTCATCCATTCGGCGAGATCCTGCTGCCGCCTCGCGTAGGGCTGGCGCAGCCAATGGCTGTACACCGGCAAGTCGAATTCGCAGGCGCCGCCGGGAATCGTACTGCGGTGCTTGATCGCGCTCAAAAATTCGCTGTCTTTGAGGGGCTGCAGGAACTGCGAGCCGATGGCGTCAATGGCCTGTCGGCTTTCGACCAGGGTTCGGATGAGGCTGTCGAGCCGCCGAGCGTCCACCGCTGGTTCGCTTTTGTATCGTTGCAGAGCTTCCACCTGCCGGTCGAGTTCCTTGTACGCGTCGCTGCGGACATCGCCGCGGGTCAGGATCGCCACGATGTCGAGCAATCCCGAAACTGCGGCGCGCGTAGCCCAATCGGCTTCCAGCTCGATGTTGTACAAGAGCTGCTGGTAGAGAAACTCCAGACGCATGAACGTCCGCATGCGCTCGCTCAGCGGTTGTTCGTAATCCACCAGTGTCTTTCCTGCGACCGGAGTCGGGATCTTGGATGCTGCTCGTGCCATGGGCGGTATTCTGCGCCAGCATCGCGGTGAGGGCAAATGACGGTCTAAGGCGACAAGTGCGTTCTTGCTTTTGCCAGTCCGAGATAACATCGGTGCAGATTCTCGACCTGCCTCTCCGCCTCCGCCTTCGTCCCGTCGTTGTCGATCACGTCATCGGCAATCGCGAGCCGATCCTGACGGCTGGCTTGCGCGGCGATCATGCGTCGCGCCTGTTCTTCTGTTCCGTTGTCGCGTTCGAGAAGCCGCTTCAACTGTGTCTCTTCGCTGCAGTCGACCACCAGGATGCGGTCCATCCAGCGCCGCATCGGCGATTCGACCAGCAGCGGAACGACGATTACCTGGTAGGCTCCGCTCGCGGAGCGCGATTGCCTGATCGCCTCGTCCCGAATCCGCGGGTGCAGGATCGCCTCCAGTGCCGAGCGCTTCCCGTCGTCGTCGAAAACCAGGTCCCGCATGCGCCGGCGATCCAGCTCACCGTTTGCGGTCAGCACGTCGCTCCCGAACTCACGTTCGATCTCCCGAAGGGCCGGTTCACCGGGCCGGACAACCTGCCGCGAGACGACGTCGGTATCGATAACAGGCACATCCCGGGCCACGAACATGTCGGCAATCATGGACTTGCCGCTGGCGATGCCGCCGGTAAGGCCGATGCGCAGTGGTTCGGAGACGCCCATTACCCCATGTAGCCGAGATACCAGTCGATTATTTCATGTCCGCAGAGCATTGCGATCCATCCGGCGGCGGCAAGGTACGGCCCGAACGGAATGGGGATGTTACGGTCGTGCCGGCGGAAGACGATCATGGCGATGCCGATGCACGCTCCGACGAGGGCCGACAGCAGGATGATGAGCGGCAGCATCTGCCAGCCAAGCCAGGCGCCGAGCGCGGCAAGCAGCTTGAAATCGCCGTATCCCATCCCTTCCTTGCCGGTCAGCATACGGAACAGGTGATAGACGCTCCAGAGGCTGAGATAGCCCGCCATGGCGCCAACGATCGCGGTTTTGGGATCGACGAACAGGACGTCGGCGCCGGCCACAGGATGAAACAGGCTCAACGATAGCCCGATCCAGACCAGAGGCAACGAGATGGAATCGGGAATGATCTGGTGATCGATGTCGATGACGCTAATGGCGATCAGCGCAAAGGTCAACAGCACGGCCCCGAACGCCTCGAAACCGAAACCAAATCGCCAGGCGGCAAGGGCCGCGAGGACGGCGGTCATCATTTCCACGACCGGATACCGTACCGGGATCGATGTCTTGCAGCTCGCGCAGCGACCGCCGAGGAAAAGGTAGCTGATGACCGGAACGTTCTGCAGCGCAGTGATCGGCGTGCCGCAGGACGGACAGCGGGAGCGGGGCGTCAGGAGGTCGAAGCGCTCGCTGCCGCCCGGAACATCCGATGCGGGTGTCGAGGCCAGTTCTGCACACTGCGCGCGCCATTCGCGCTCCATCATGATGGGCAGGCGATGAATGACGACGTTCAGAAAACTGCCGATCAGGAGCGCGAAGAGGAAAACGATAGCAACGAAAAGCACCGGGGCATCGGTAAAGAGTTCGTGCATCATTTATTACGGACCTTGTCGAACGAACTGGCAAGTCCCATGGATCCTGCGCTGTAGGAGCCCGCCATGCGGGCGACAAAGCCCGAAAGAACGCGACGATGCAAACGTCTCTGCGGAAAACTTAACCCGCGATTCCCTATCGTGGCAAATCCGCGATCCTCAAATAACCGACCCCATCTTGAAGATCGGCAGGTACATGGCCACAACCAGCCCACCCACCAGCACGCCCAGAATCGCCATGATCATCGGTTCGAGCAGACTGCTCAGGTTATCGACCGCGTTATCCACGTCTTCTTCGTAAAAGTCGGCAACCTTGGCGGACATCTCGTCGAGCGAGCCGGACTCTTCGCCGACCGCAATCATCTGAATGACCATGTTCGGGAACAGGTCGACGTTCTCCATCGCCTGCTGCAGACGCTGGCCGGTGGATACTTCGTCCTTCATCTGCAATACGCCGACTTCGTAGACGATATTGCCGGTCGCGCCCGAGACCGAATCCAGCGCCTCGACCAGCGGCACGCCGGCGCTGAACATCGTCGAGAGGGTCCGGGCGTAACGAGCGATGGCTGCCTTCTGGAGAATCGGCCCGATAATGGGCGTCTTCAAGGCCATTCGGTCGAGGAAATGACGCATCGGTCTCGAGCGCTTTTTGAAATAGAAGAACGTAAATACACCACCGCCGATCAATATCGCGAGAAACCAACCTTTTTCGCGCACGAACACAGAGAGGTCGATCACCATGCGGGTAAATGCAGGCAAGTCGGCGCCGAATCCTGTGAATAAATCCTCGAACGCCGGAATGACGAAAATCAGCAAAATGATCGTGACGACAAAGGCAACCACAAGCACGGCCGCCGGGTAGGTCAACGCTTTCTTGATTTTTTTCTTGATCGCTTCAGTCTTTTCCTTGTATGTCGCGATCTTATCCAGCAAAGTCTCGAGCGCACCGGCCTGTTCGCCTGCTTCCACCAGGTTAACGAACAGATCATCGAAATAAAGCGGGTGCTTTCCGAGTGCCTCGGCCAAGGCGCTGCCGCCTTCAACGTCGCCCTTGATGGCGAGGATGAGTTTCTGCATAGCGGCATTTTCATGCCCGTTGCCGACGATCTCGAATGCCTGCACGAGCGGAATACCTGCCGAAAGCATCGTGGCGAGCTGACGGCTGAAGATCGCGATATCTCCGGGGGTTATCTTGCCCTTGCTGCTGAAAATTCCTTTGCTTTGCTTCTTGATGCGACTGGGAACGACTCCCTGACGTCGCAAATCGGCGCGTACTGCCGCTTCGTTTGCAGCCAGGCTCTTGCCCTTGATTTTCTTCCCACGCCGGTCGGTCCCTTCCCAAAGGAAAGGCGTGTTGCTTTTCAGCACCGCTGAATTAGCCATCGCTTGTATTACCGTGGAACACGGCCCCCAAAATCAGTTCAGAAATCATCCGATCAGGAATCGAAAAACCTCATCGACTGCCTATTCAATTGTAACGCGGTTAACCTCGACCAGACTGGTAACCCCTTCCTTGACTTTATTCAATCCAGCCCGGCGCAGGTCGACAACGCCCTCCTTCAGGGCCTGGTCGGCGATCTGCATGGCATTACCGCCTGCCATGATGATGCGGCCCATCGGTTCGGTCACCTCCATCACCTGGAATATTCCGACGCGGCCCTTATACCCCGCGTTGCAGAGTTTGCAACCGACGGCCGAGTAGATGGTCAGGCGTTCCTCGATCTCTTTTTTCGTGAACCCTTCTTTTTCCAACGCCTCGTGTGGGATGTCTTTAGCTTCCTTGCAGTTGTCGCAGAGGCGGCGGGCAAGGCGCTGCGCGATAATGAGACTTACAGAGGACGCGATGGCGTACGGTTTGACGCCCATGTCGACCAGCCGCGTCAAAGTACGCGGCGCGTCGTTCGTGTGCACTGTAGACAGCACGAGGTGACCCGTCTGCGCGGCCTTGATCGCGATCTCGGCCGTCTCGAGATCCCGTATTTCGCCAACCATGATGACGTCCGGATCCTGCCGCAGAAACGCCTTCAAGGCGGACGCGAACGTCAAGCCGACTTTCGGATTCACGTTGACCTGGTTGATGCCGGGCAAGTTGATTTCCGCCGGGTCTTCGGCGGTCGAGATATTCCGGTCATCGGTGTTGAGGATATTGAGTCCGGTATAAAGAGAGACGGTCTTGCCGGAACCCGTCGGCCCCGTCACGAGGATCATGCCGTATGGCTTGGCCAAGTGCTTGAGGTAGAGCTTCTTCTGCACCTCTCCGTATCCCAGTGCCTCGATTCCGAGCTTGGCGCTGCTCGGGTCCAGGATACGTAGCACGATCTTCTCGCCGAACAGCGTAGGACAGGTACTGACGCGAAAATCGATGGCGCGGTTCTTCGAGAGGCGCATTTTGATGCGGCCGTCCTGCGGCACGCGGCGTTCGGCGATGTCGAGGCGCGACATGACCTTCAGGCGGGCGCAGACCTTGTTCGCTAGTACGACAGGTGGCTGTGCGACCTCGGACAGTACGCCGTCGAGGCGCGTCCGCACCCGGAATATCTTTTCGTACGGTTCGAAGTGGATATCCGAGGCACCGCGCTTGATGGCGTCCAGCAATACCTTGTTGACGAAGCGAACGACGGGAGCATCCTCGATGTCGTCACGGGTGACGTCGTCATGTTCGACTTCGCCGCCGCCGACCTCGAGGTTCTCCAGGTCGAAGTCGCCATCGTCCAGGGCAGACATCGACGTATCGGCTGCCTCGAGGGCCTTGGTGATTCGTTCCTCGAGCTTCGCCTGTTCTACGACGACCGGATCGATGCGGAGGCTTGTCTGGAAACGGATCTCGTCGATGGCCGGCAAGTTCGTCGGGTCGGAGATGCCGAGGAACAGCCTCTGGCCGCGCTTGATGAGCGGGAGCACGCGGTGCTTTTGCAGCAGTTTCTGGTCGACCGACCGCATAACCTCGAGGTCGATCTCGACCGCGTCGAGGTCCAGCAAAGGCACGCCGAATTCGTGGGAGGCCGCTACGGCAATGGCCCTGGAATCGGCCATTTGATTGGCGACCAGATAGGCCACTAGTGGCATCTTCTCGCGGCGGGCAGCTTCGGTCGCGACCTGGATGTTCTCCTCGGTCACGATGCCGTCCTGCACCAGGCGCCTTGGCAAGCCGGAAAGGGTGGATTGAGAAGCCGTTGCTGCCATGCGGTTTGAGGGTCCGGTGCACTGTAAAAACAGGGATTACGTAGACACTACAGTCTTACCGATCCAAGTGCCCGGATCAACTGCATTTTGTGCTGTCGTTCACAATTGCGGGCTATTATCCAGTCAAAGGATCTGGAAGTCGGCAAATTAGCGACTAGCGACAGGTGGATGGCAAATACCGTTGATCGACGGTCGGCGCTTGATGCTCGGCCGTCACGCCGCCGCCTGTTAGCAGTTGGCCCGCCGGCGCAGGCGCATTACCACACCGCCATATAACCGTATCGCCGTTGGTAAGGTATGGTGTAAGCGACAAAGTCTGGGTCTGGATATCCGGATGCGCCCGATTGCCGAAGGTTACATCGATCCTGCCGGAAACGACGGCAACCTGGGTTACGTACGAACCTGAAGTATCCGTCGGCGCCGGGCTCATACCCGCCTCGACACGCGTGGCAGGTGGTGTCCCGTCATTGGTGAAGGCGTCGACAACAGGCACTTTGGTGCCGCCCGCGAGGTTGATTCCTTCAGAAACCTGTGCGCGCACGGTATAAGTCTGGTACGCGGATACTGCGAGCGATGCGAGAATGCCGATGATGGCGACTACAATCATCAGCTCGATTAACGTAAACCCTTTATCAGGGCGTGACATGATTCGATCCCGATAATTCATTTGCTTAGGCACACATGTCTCACTATCGAGTTTGGGATCCGGATTGACCGTGCATTGGCCTGGTGTGAGATGCGATAGGTGCCGCCTGGCTGGTATGAGAAAGCCCCGAGGTCGTCCCCCGGGGCTTCCGTATCCCTAGTCAAGACCACATAGCTAATCGCTAATCGGCCCTGCAACGAACTCTTACGGACGGCAGCTCGACGGACGGTGCTTCGCTATAACGGTGCCGGCTGTTCTGCAGTCCCATTCAACGCTTCCGCCGCCAGCGGTGGACGGTGTCATCACTAGCGTCAGCGTATCTATAAGGTCGTTAGCCCGCTGCGGTGCCGTGCTCGAATAGGTTACCGTGACCACGCCATTGGCCCCAAGTGCGACCTGAGAAACGTAATTACCCGTGATGGAGGTCGCAGCCGGCAAGCCGGCAGTAGTTTGGTCAGCCGGCCAGGCGCCACGATCCATAACGAACTCACTGATGGCGGTTTTTGCGCCAGCAGCGAGGTTCAGCCCTTCAGATACCTGCGCACGAATCGTGTAGTCCTGGTATGCAGGAATAGCGATCGCCGCCAGAATGCCGATGATCGCGACGACGATCATCAGTTCGATAAGCGTAAAACCCTGTTGAATCTTCTTCATTTCCTTACTCCATGTACATTTGAGTGTGTTGTAGAACGCTACGGCGACCTCGCCTGTGCCGGGTATAAAGCAAGCGCCGTGCCACAAGGCCTTAAGGACATTCAACTTCTTGTCTGTAATATATTTTTCGCAATTTTCCTGGTCCTGAGGTACGCTATTGCCGACGTATTTCGGCGACGAGAAGTGTCGATTTTTGTCTGAAGGTGACAGGAATTGTCAGTGACGTCGTGGATTGACGACCGGTGCATATTGTTATGCTGCAGGGTCGCCCGCATGGCGGGCCCCTGCAGCGGTCTATTCCAGCGCTCCTTCACTCAATGCCGAGTTTTTTGATTCGATAACGGAGTTGGCGGAAGGTCAGGCCCAGCAGTTTGGCGGCGGCCGTTTTGTTGTAGCGGGCTTTTTCGAGCGCTTCCACTATTGCCTGGCGTTGCACGCTTTCTATCTGGTTACCCAGATCCGTTGCGCCTGCAGGTGTATGACCATCGTCTTTGCTCGCAGGACTGCGGAGGCTCAGGTCCGTTTCCCTGATCTTGCCGCCCGAACAAAGCGTCACCGCGCGTTCAAGCAGGTTCTCCAATTCCCTCACGTTGCCCGGATAGGAGTAATTCAGCAGCGCAGATCGCGCGTCCTCGTCGAGCGCGTCAACCGACGAACCCAGTTTCTCCAGTATGCGCCCTGCGAGAAGCAGCATGTCCTCGCCCCGCTCACGAAGCGCCGGCACGTGCAGCTCGATCACGTTGATACGGTAGTAAAGATCCTCCCGAAACTCCGAGGTCGCGACCAGGTTGGCCAGTTTCTTATGGGTCGCCGACAGGATCCGTATGTTGACCGATTCCTCCCGCGAGGCGCCCACCGGCCGGACCGTCTGCTCCTGTATCACACGCAACAACTTCACCTGCATCGAAAGCGGCAGGTCGGCGATCTCGTCCAGAAACAAAGTACCGCCGTTCGCGCACTGCACCAGCCCGACCTTGTCGTTGACGGCGCCGGTAAACGAGCCCTTGCGGTGGCCGAAGAACTCGCTCTCCATCAATTCGGACGGAATAGCTCCGCAGTTCACCGGCACGAACGGGCCGTCACTGCGCGGACCGCTGTCGTGGATGAGCCGGGCGACCAGCTCCTTGCCGGTGCCGGATTCGCCGGAAATGTGCACCGGCGCCTGGCTGCGCGCGACCTTGTCGATCATGTCTCTCAAATGGTGCATGACGTCGGAACTGCCCAGCAGCGGGGACTGGTCCGCATCAGGCTTTCGCCCCAGCTTCAGGGCACTGTCGACGATGTTCCGCAGGTTGGTCAGGTCCAGCGGCTTCGAAACGAAGTCGAACGCGCCTAATTTAAGGGCCTGAACGGCCGTTTCCACGTTACCGTGCGCCGTGATGACCGCCACCGGGACGCCAGGCGCGTGCGTCTGCATCCACTCGACCAGCTCCAGTCCGTCTCCATCCGGCAGTCTCATGTCGGTCAGGCAAATGTCGAACTTGCGCTTGCTGAGCTTCTGTTTCGCACCATGTACGTCCGTGGCGACGTCGGTCTCCACATTCATGCGCCCGAGCGTGAGCCCCAGCAGCTCGCAGATGTCGGGCTCGTCGTCGATGACCAGTGCCAGCGGTTTACTCATTGATTTTCCACAGCTCCCCAGCGTGAAGGGTCTGCAAATACGATCCTGAAAATGCTGCCTCCCGTGTCCCTCGCCTGGTACACAAGCGTCGCCCGGTTCAGTTCGCACAGCTCACGGGATATATAGAGTCCGAGTCCGGTACCGCCTTTGCGGGCGGTGAAAAACGGCTCGAATATCTTATCGGCAGTGTCCGGGTCAACGCCGTGACCGTGGTCAAGAACTTCCAGATACGGTCGCCCGGTGCGCTGCATGCGCCCGGCCTGCAGCTCCACCAGGATGCCGCCCGTTTCGCTTGCGTATTTCACCGCGTTGTCGCAGAGGTTCCAGAGAACCTGGCGGAGGTGGCTGGGGTCCATCCGCACGTCCAGGTCCGTCGGTACGTCGCCGACCGACAGCTCCCCTTCCTGCAACTCCAGCGTCCGGGTGAACTCCCCCGCGAAGTCCTGAAGCCAGGGTTTCAGCAGGAACTGTTCGGGCCTGCTGGATTCCCGTCGAGAGAGCTGCAGCACGTTGTTGACGATGTGGCTTACCCGTTCCGCATGCGTCCTGATGATCTCGGTGAGGCGCAGGTCGTCCTCCGTCAGCGCCTCGGACTCCGCCAGTAACTGGCCCGCGTGACTCATGGCACCCACCGGGTTGCGTATTTCGTGGGCGATGCTGGCACTCAGGCGCCCGAGCGACGCCAGCTTGGACTGCTGCACCCGCGCGTTCATGAGGCTTGCGTCCTCGAGGAAGACGAGCACGGGGCCGTCACGCTCCACGCCCTTTCCGAGGGGCGCTAGATGCGCCGTAATCCGGGCGCTGTTGTCAGCGGCAATCATCGTCAGTTCGAGATGGGATTTGCGGGCCCGATCCTGCCGCCAGTCGGCGATGAAACCGGCAAGCATGGGCGATATCTCGCCGAGGGGCTTCGCGGTCGAAGCGCCTTGGGCGCCGAGGAGTTGCGCCGCCGAGGCGTTGATCAGGCGGATCTGATCGGCTCCGTCAATTACCACGATGCTTTCCCGCAGGTGCTGCACGATGTACTCGTTCAGTTCCGAAAGATTGGCGAGGTCCACGCCCCGCTGGCGCGCGAGTTCCTCGCTGACCTGTATGCGTTTCGCCAGCGGTTTCGCCGCCAGCGCGATGGCGAAAACAATCGCTCCCAGGACACCGGCGGCTGAGTAGTTTCCGGTATCGCTGAAGCCGGCGATCTGCGAAAAAAACTGTTCCCCCAGTATCGCGAGAGTCGCCAGCGCTGCAAAAAAGGCAGGCAGCTGTCGAGGAAGCACCAGGCTGCCGGCGCCGACGAACACGATCAGAAGGCCGCCGAGGCCGCTCGCGATGCCGCCGCTTGCGTGCATCAGGATCACCACGGCCCCGATGTCGACGATGATCTGAGCGATTGCCTGCAGGATCGCAGGCACCCAGCGCTGGCGGATCGCGAGTTCGGAAAGCACCGCGAATACGAGATAACCGGCCGCGGTAGCGGAAAACAGCCCGGGATAGCGTTCGCCGAAAATCCGCGTCTCGGCGCCCGCGAAAAACAGCACCAGCAGGACTACGGATACCACCAGCCGGAACACGTTTAGCGTGCCCAGAACGCGCCAGGTGAGCTCGGTAGTGTCGATAGCGCGAAGCCGGGCGGTGTCCCCCAGGGCAGAGTGTGCTTTCGCCGTCGTCGCCTGTGCCATAAACGCTGTCGCGTTCTTCCTTTCGCTCGGCGCAATGATACGCACGGACGGTAGGATTGTCGTCCACCGAAACGATGGACCGTCGGAATCACGGCATCCTTCTGGTGGGAGCAACCAGCATCCCGATTAAACTCAATGGCACTCAAACTTATGGCCAACGGAACAACCACGGCCCTGAGGCGTCAGCCGGGGGTTGCCCTTTGGCGCAAATAAAGCGGACCGAAGGGTGCCCA
>Ga0268386_10001282_pt1 | contig 17200 bp, 16 predicted proteins | sample RVTome_15_FD_200260 | JGI IMG/M metagenome (GOLD analysis project Ga0268386, IMG submission 200260) | Soil microbial communities from uranium-contaminated site in the Upper Colorado River Basin, Wyoming, United States - RVT150D86... ...
GCCGGTAGACAGCCTCAACGTGGGCGTCGCCGGCGGCATCCTGCTGTTCGAGGCGGCCCGCCAGCGACGCAGCGCGGCGCCGCGGGAAGGTACCGCTTCATCTTGATCCGTAAACCCGCACCTAGTCCACGTGGAAGTCCTCCCAGGGGCCGGATCGGACAGCGTCGCCGTGCCGCTTCGGTGTGTGCCCAGGACGTGGTTGTAGGCGGGGGTGTGCACGCTGCCCACGATCGTCGAAGGATCGAAGCCGACGTTCTCGATGATGTCGATCTCGCCGCACGCCGGCCAACTGCGCGTCCGCTGTGTCCCCGCGCCCCAGGCGACGGTCAGCCGCCCACAGCTCTGGCCTCGATGAGATGGACGGCACGGGGCCGCCCGTTCGCTAGACGGCGAGCCCATGTCGAGGGCCAGCTTGCGAGCTCTCCCGGCGGCACCGGGCGTCCCGAGTCCACCACGAAGCCGGCCGCCGCGTAGCCGGCAGCGAGGGCACCGTCGAGGTGGGCCTGGTCGAGCCCGGGAAGGCCGAGGCGATCGGCTTCCGCACGGTCGCGGACGGGGTCGATCGAGACGACCACGGTGAGGGCCGCATGCGGCCGGCACAGGCCACGGATGCGCTTCAGGTCTTCCACCGACGGACGGGCGACCGCGGCCAGGAGGCTGCCCCAGGGCAGGACCACCGTGACGGCGTCGGCCGCTCCGGTCAGCTCCGCCGGGAGGTCCTCGACGGCGGCACGAACGTAGGCGACGTTTCGCAACCCGCCCTTGAGAGCCCGCCCGGAGAACACGCGAAGGCTCGCCAGGTCCGCGTCCACTCCCACGAAGAGGCGGTCAGGCGCCTGCCGCGCGAGGGCGTACGGCAGTCGACCGTCGCCGGTACCGAGGTCGACGGTCACCCTGCCCCCGAAGCGAGCCAGGAGATCTCAGAATCAATGATCGGTGCGTTCGAGACGTTTACCGCGGACCAGGTCCATCGTGCCTCCCCCCGACGATGTTCGCACGTCGGGAAGCGCTCCGCCACGCTACCCGGCCCACCTGGCCCACCTCCCGGCTCCGCGGACGGTCGACTTGGCCTACCATGGTTCCGCCTCGAAGGGGGATGAAGGGTGTCCACGAGCCCATGAGACGCGACGGTCGGCTGTTTCTTCCGGCGATGGTGGCGATCGGCGCCGCCCTGTCGTCGGCCCCCAGCGACTTGACCCCGGTGCGCTCGCTCCAGTCCGGCCCGATGCTCGGTTACAGCGAGCCCCGGGAGGTGCTCCTCTGGGCCCAGACGAGCGGACCCGCGCGGGTCAAGTTCGTCTACTGGGACGAGGAAGAACCCCGGGAGCGCTACGAGACCGGCGAGAAGGCGACGGTCAGGAGCGAGGCCTTCATCGCGAGGGTGGTCGCCGACGGCGTGCGGCCGGGCCGCCGCTACGGCTACGAGGTACACGTCGACGGCAGCAGGGTGGAGCGGCCCTACCCGATGCGCTTCCAGGCGCGCCTGCCCCGGGCCGCCTTCGGAGGTGGGCCTACCGGCTTGAGCGAGGTCCGGATCGCCCTCGGGAGCTGCTTCTGGGCGCCCGACCCCGATGAGCCCCCGCGGGCAAGGCCCGGTCCGGACTACGGGATCTTCTCCGCGATCGCGGCCCTGCGGCCGGACCTGATGCTGTGGCTCGGGGACAACGTGTACCTGCGCGACATGGACACGAGCAGCCGCACCGGCCTGCTGTCCCGTTACGGGCACAACCGGGCGCTGCCGGAGCTGCAGCCGCTCCTCGCCAGCACCCACCACTACGCGATCTGGGACGACCACGACTTCGGCCCGAACGACTCCGACCGCGCCTATCGCGACAAGCACCTCTCCCGCGAGGTGTTCACGCTGTACTGGGGAAACCCGGGTGCGGGAATCGAGGGCAGTCCGGGGATCACCACGCGGTTCGACTGGGCGGACGTCGAGTTCTTCCTCCTGGACAACCGCTGGAACCGGACGCCCAACATGCGTTCGACCGGGCGCCGGCAGGTCCTGGGCGAGGTCCAGATGGACTGGCTCGTCGACGCGCTTTCATCGAGCCGGGCCACGTTCAAGGTCGTCGTCTCCGGAGGCCAGGTGCTCAATCCGGTCCGCACCGCGGAGACCTACGCGAACTTCCCCGAGGAACGGCTCGAGCTGCTGCGCCGCATCGAGGAAGAGCGCTTGCAGGGCGTGCTGTTCGTGTCCGGCGACCGCCACTTCTCGGAGCTGAGCCGGATGGAACGCCCCGGGACCTACCCGCTCTACGACCTGACCGTGTCCCCCCTGGCGACATGGGTGGAGCGCAACGGCGACCGGGAAGCCAACACCCTCCGGGTCCCCGGCACTCTCGTCGCCGAGCAGAGCTTCGGGATCCTCGAGGTCGAGGGGCCGCGCGGGGAGCGCCGGCTCACCATGAGCGTCCTCGATGGGGCCGGCGTCCGGAAGTGGACGCGGACGATACAGGCCGCCGAGCTGCGCCACACGGCTCAGTAGCCAGGACGGGTCGGGCCGGAGGGCCCGGGAGCTACTCGTGGTCAGGTGCTTCGAAGGCGAGTCCGCACTCACCGCACTCTCGCGCCCGCGCGGCGACCGCGGCTCCGCACGCGGGGCAGCTCACGACGCCTCCACCACCCGGCGCTTCGCGTTCGAAGCCGGCCTCCTCCGGGAGCTCCACCAGGGTCGCCCCGCCTCCCTCTGGCCTCAGCAGCGCATCGAGGGCCTCGAGGGCCGTCTCGCGGTCCACCGGGCGGAGGCGGATCTCGTAGCCCCCGGCCGCACGGCCGTCGGGCGCTAGCCGCGGCCGCAGGTAGAACGGGACCTCGGCGTCGAGCAGGCGGTCCGCATAAGGCCGCAGCTCGGGCGCGTGGCGCGCGGTGAGGAACGGACCGTAGTCCCCGGGAGGGCGCGGGTCGGGCTCGTCCTCGACCGCGCGCTTCGACCATGGCGGCGAGCCGCCCTCGTCGGCGACCTCCCGCACCTCCAGCTCGCCGCCGCAGTCCGAGCAGCCCTCGATCTCGGGCCGGTATTCCTCGCCGCAGACGCGGCAGACCTTCACGATCACCGGGAGCCTCCTCGGCCGCGACGTTACCGCCGCCGCGCTGCGGGCACAACCGTCGACCCCGAGCGACCGTTCGAGAGCGTGCGAAACCGCCTGCGGAGGCCCGCCCGGCGACGTCTCCCGCTCCGGGTTCAGCGCGACCGCCGCGCGAGGGCGGTGTTCACGTCGCTGGCCTCGAGCCTGGTGCGCGTCCGTATTCACTCACGTCCGCCGAAGGGCGATGACCCTGCCGGCACGCTCGAGCAACACGACCTCGGCGGGGTCGTGACCGCCGGCCGACCCTATGGCTCCCGGCGGCGGATCGCCGCCACGAAGGCGAGGAGATCGTCGAGATGGTTCCTCAGGACGTCCTCGACGACCGCCAGGTCGACGTCCTGGTAACCATGGACGATCACGTTGCGGAAGCCTGCCATGTCCTGGAGCGTGGCCGCCAGCTCGGCGGGGATCTTGCCGGCCCGGGCGAGCAGGGCGAACAACTCGCGGTGCGTTTCCGGCTCGCCGAGCCGCTCATCCGAGACGATGTGCGAGGCCACGTCGAGCGCGGACTGGATAGCGACCTGGAGGGTGTGCTCGACGAAACGCTCCTCACGCACGTCCGAGCGCAGGGCGTCCGGCCGCGCCAGGGTGCGTAGCTGCTGGACGCACGTCTCGACGAAGGCCAGCTTCTTCGCGACCAGCGCCGGGTCGGTCACGCCGGAGCCCGGCGATAGAGGCGGCGCACGGGGGCGAGGTCGAGATATTCGCTTCGAGACTTGACCTCGAACCGGATGCGTGCCGCGCGGTCGCGATCGAGCACCACGATGCCGTCGCGGAGCACGCGGTGCACGAGGTCCGCGGGCGCTCGATTGAGGACGACGGCCTGTACCGGACGCTTCAGGTTCCCCTCGAGGGCCGCCTCGAGATCGCGCGCGACGCCCTTCAGCGTCGCCGCGGGAGGCACCCGCAGCAGCAGGCCGAGATCCACGTCGCTGCCCGGCCGCGCGGTGCCGCGAGCCTGGCTGCCGTAGAGATAGACCGCGACGATCTCGGGATCCGCCGAGCGCAGGATCGAGCTCATCGTCTCGGCGATCGGGCGCTCCACGGCTAGATTATAGGTTCGCGGCGTCGGCGCGCGGGGAGCCGTCGTGCGCCGGCTGGGCTCCTCTGACGACCACCCGGAGCGCGGGCGGCGGCCCCGGGCGGGGCCGGATAGGCTACGCTCTTCCTATGCCCCCTCGCCGCGAGAGATCGGGCCTGCTCTTCCCGGCCGACGAGACCGCCCGGCGCCGCGCAGCCCCGCTCGCCGACCGGCTGCGCCCACGCACGCTCGCCGAGCTGCTCGGCCAGGACGAGGCGCTCGGGGAGGGCAAGCCCCTTCGCCGCGCCATCGAGCAGGACGCGCTGCGCTCGCTGATCCTGTGGGGTCCGCCGGGATCCGGAAAGACCACGCTCGCCTTCGTGATCCGTGGCATGACTCGCGCCCATTTCGTTCCCATGAGCGCCGTACTGTCGGGTGTGAAGGAGCTGCGGGAGGCGCTGCGCGAGGCGGAGGTGCGCCTGGAAGTCGACGGACGCCGCACGATCGTGTTCATCGACGAGATCCACCGCTTCAACAAGGCACAGCAGGACGCCCTGCTCTCCCACGTCGAGAGCGGCACGATCGTCCTGATCGGCGCCACTACTGAGAACCCGTCCTTCGAGGTGAACTCCGCCCTGCTCTCGCGCTCGCGCGTGGTGGTCCTGAAGCCGCTGGAGCCGGAGCACCTCCTCGAAGTGATGCGGCGCGCCCTCACGGACGACGAGCGCGGCCTTTCGGGGATGAACCCCGAGGTCGACGATGAGGCCCTCTCGTTCCTCGCCCGTGCGGCGGACGGCGACGCCCGGACCGCCCTGAACGTGCTGGAGCTGGCGGTCGTGGCGGCGCCGCCCGGGCCGGACGGCCCCCGCCGGGTCGACGCCGCGGCGATGCAGCAGGCCTTCGCCCGCAAGGCCCTCCTCTACGACCGGGCCGGGGAGGAGCACTTCAACCTGATCAGTGCCCTGCACAAGTCCGTGCGGAACTCCGACGCCGACGCGGGCCTCTACTGGCTGGCCCGGATGCTCGAGGCGGGAGAGGACCCGCTGTACGTCGCGCGGCGCCTGGTGAGGTTCGCCTCGGAGGACGTCGGCCTGGCCGATCCGCAGGCCCTGGTCCTGGCCATGGCCGCGCAGCAGGCGGTCCACTTCGTGGGGATGCCGGAGGGCGCCCTGGCGCTGGCCGAGCTGGTCGTCTACCTGGCCGCGACCCCCAAGAGCAACGCCGTCCACGCCGCCTATGGCGAGGCGTCGCGCGATGCGCTCGCCACGCGCGCGGAGCCGGTGCCGCTCTGGATCCGCAACGCCCCCACGCCGCTCATGAAGCAGTTCGGCTACGGCAAGGGCTATCGCTACGCCCACGACGAGGCGGAGGGCGTCTCGGCGATGGAGTGCCTGCCCGAGAACCTGGCCGGCCGGCGCTATTACACCCCGACCGAGAGGGGGCTGGAGGTGGAGCTGGGCGCGCGGCTGGAGGCGGCCCGGCGCCTGCGGCGGCGGCCGGCGGGCAGCGATGGCGGCGGCGCGTCGGACTGAACGGCTGAAGGACGGTTTCCATGAGGAAGAGGATCGTTGCCGTCGACGACGACGTTCTCAACATGGTGAGCCTTCCTGTCCGAGGACGCTCCGCTCGCCCGGCTGCGCCGCCCCGCCGGAGAGGAGCACTGAGGCGGTCGGGGGGCCGCCCGGCCCGGCGTTGACGCATCCTCGCCGGCGTTGATAGCATCTGCGAACCGATGCTCCGAGCTACCGCCGTCGCCGCCGCTGCCGTGGCGCTCGCCGCCTGTTCCGGCAAGCCCAAGGCTCCTCCCCGTGACGCCGTCCAGGCCCAGCTCCAGCAGGAAGCCGAGGCGGTGAAGGCCGAGATGGAGAAGATCGACCCCTCGCTGGGCGTGGCCGCTACCTGGACGGTCGACGCGGTCGAGGTCAAGGAGAGGCCGGACGACGCGTCGCGCCCCTGGGCGGGTACCATCAAGTTCAAGATCGAGAGCCGCACCCCGGAGCCCGACGGCTCGACCGCAGTCCAGCGTCGCGAGAAGGCGTTCGACTACCTGTACGACGCGGAAGCGAAGAAGTGGCTCATGCAGTACTCGGCGCGCTAGCGGAAGCTCAGACCTGTCCGTAGCTCCCGATCGGGGGGCACACGCAGACGAGGTTGCGGTCGCCGTAGGGGTTGTCGATGCGGGCCACCGGCGGCCAGTACTTGTGGGCCTTCAGCCACGGCGCCGGGAACGCGGCCTGCTCCCGGCCGTAGGGCCGCTCCCAGGAGTCGCTGGTCACGGCCCGCGCGGTGTGCGGCGCTCGCTTGAGGACGTTGTCGTGACGGTCCGCCCGCCCCTCCTCCACCGCCCGGATCTCCTCGCGGATGGCAATGAGGGCGTCGCAGAAGCGGTCCAGCTCCGCCTTGGGCTCGCTCTCCGTAGGCTCGATCATCAGCGTCCCGGCCACCGGGAACGACATGGTCGGCGCGTGGAAGCCGTAGTCCATGAGCCGCTTGGCGATGTCGTCCACCTCCACGTTGGCCGTCTTCTTGAAGGGCCGTGCGTCCAGGATGAACTCGTGCGCGACCCGGCCGTTCCGGCCCGCGTAGAGGACGGGGTAGTGTTGGGCCAGGCGTCGCGCCATGTAGTTGGCGTTGAGGATGGCCACCTCGGTGGCGAGCTTCAGGCCGTCCGGACCCATCATGGAGACGTACATCCAGGAGATCGTGAGGATGCTCGGGCTGCCGTAGGGAGCGGCTGACAAGGTTCCCAGGGCCTGGGGCCCGCCCAGGCACGTCACGGGGTGGCCCGGCAGGAACGGCGCCAGGTGGGGGGCCACCCCGATGGGACCCATCCCGGGGCCGCCGCCGCCGTGGGGGATGCAGAACGTCTTGTGGAGGTTGAGGTGGCAGACGTCAGCCCCGATGTCCGCAGGCCGCGTGAGGCCGACCTGTGCGTTCATGTTGGCCCCGTCCATGTACACCTGGCCGCCGTGCTCGTGAACGACCTCGCAGATCCGCCGGATCCGCTCCTCGAACACGCCGTGGGTGGACGGATAGGTCACCATCAGGGCGCCGAGGCGGGCCTCGTGAGCCCTGGCCTTTGCCTCGAGGTCGTCCACCATGATGTTGCCGGCGTCGTCGCATGCCACCGGCACCACCTCGAAGCCGGCGAGAACGGAGCTGGCCGGGTTCGTGCCGTGGGCCGAGACCGGGATCAGGCACACCCGGCGGTGTCCCTGCCCGCGGCTCGCGTGGTAGGCACGGATGGCCAGGAGACCGGCATACTCCCCCTGCGAGCCCGCGTTGGGCTGGAGCGAGACCGCTCCGAACCCGGTGATCTCGCCGAGCCACTCCTCCAGCTCCGCGAACACCCGCGCGTAGCCACGTCCCTGCTCGGCCGGAGCGTAGGGGTGCAGGCGGGAGAACTCCGGCCACGTCACCGGGAGCATCTCGGCGGTGGCGTTGAGCTTCATCGTGCACGAGCCCAGCGGAATCATGGATGTCGTCAACGAGAGGTCCCGCGACTCCAGCCGGCGCAGGTAGCGGAGCATCTCGTGCTCCGAATGGAACCTGCTGAAGACCGGGTGCGACAGAAAGCCCCCGGTGCGGGCGTGGGGCGCGGGCACATCTCCGTCCGCCCTGCCGACGAGATCGGGGACGTCGGCCTGGCGCGAAGGCCTCTCGCCGAAGACCTCCAGCAGGCCCCGGACGTCGTCCTCGGAGGTCGTCTCGTCCAGCGCGATTCCAACGGACCCGTCCGCGAAAGGACGCAGGTTCATCCTCCGCCGACGCGCGGCCTCGAGGACCGCCGCCGAGCGTCCGGGCGGGAGCGGCACACGGAGGGTGTCGAAGAACGGCTCGGAGCCCGGGTCGAGCCCCAGGCGTCTCAGCCCCTCCGCCAGCGCCATGGCGAGGCCGTGCACGCGCCGCGCGATCCGGCGCAGCCCCTCGGGGCCGTGGTAGACCGCGTACATCCCGGCGATCACCGCGAGCAGTACCTGGGCGGTGCAGATGTTGCTGGTGGCCTTCTCCCGGCGTATGTGCTGCTCGCGCGTCTGAAGGGCCATGCGATAGGCCGGGGCCCCCTCGGCGTCCCGGGACAGGCCGATCAGCCGGCCCGGCACCTGGCGCTTGAACTCGTCCCGGGTCGCCAGGAATGCGGCGTGCGGCCCGCCGAACCCCAGCGGGACGCCGAAGCGCTGGGACGAGCCCACAGCGACGTCGGCCCCGAACTCGCCGGGGGGACGGAGGAGCACCAGGGCCAGCGGGTCCGTGGCCGCCACGACCAGGGCACCGGCCGCGTGGGCCCTTGCTGCCAGCCCCGCGTAGTCGCGGACGCGGCCGTCGGTCGTCGGGTACTGCAGCAGGATGCCGAAGGCCCCCTCGAACGCCGCATCCGCGGCCGGGCCCACGAGGACCTCGATTCCCAGCGGCGCCGCCCGCGTCCGGACGACCGCGATCGTCTGCGGATGGCAGTCCTCGGCTACGTGGAATACCGAGCCCCGGCTGGCAGCCAAGGCGCGGCACATGTGCATGGCCTCGGCCGCGGCGGTGGCCTCGTCGAGCAGCGAGGCGTTGGCCAGGGGAAACCCGGTCAGGTCCGCCACCACCGTCTGGAAGTTCATCAGGGCCTCGAGCCGGCCTTGCGCGATCTCCGCCTGGTAGGGGGTGTAGGCGGTGTACCATCCCGGGTTCTCGAGGACGTTCCGCTGGAGCACCGGTGGGGTGATGCAATCGTGGTATCCCATGCCGATGAACGATCGGAACACCTGGTTCTCCACCGCCCGCTCGTGCAGGAGCGCCAGCGCCTCGTGCTCGCCGGCCGCGGGAGGGAGGGCCAGGTCACGGCCGAGACGGATGGACTCCGGCACCGTCGAGGCCACCAGGTCTTCGAGGGAGTCCAGCCCGAGGGTGGCCAGCATCTCGCGTACCTGACCCTCGTCCGGACCGATGTGCCGGCGCCGGAACGCATGGGCGTGCGGAGACGCTCCGCGCGCGGCCGCGCGGTCCTCCGCCTCCACCCGCGTGTCCTGGGTCAAAGGGGCCTCATGCGATCCAATGGTAGCGGAAGCACGGGCGGGGCGGCGAACCGCTCTCGGGTCGGTCGCTCGGGCCGCGACCTACTTCCCGGCCTGGAGGTAGGCCTCGTACGCCGCCGCGTCCATGAGCGCGTCGACCTCGGCGGGATCGGCCACCTTGATCACGATCATCCAGCCCGCGGCGTAGGGGTCGCTGTTGATCGCCTCGGGTGAGGCCACCAGGCCGGAGTTCACCTCGACGACCTCACCGCCGGCCGGACAATACAGCTCGGAGACCGCCTTCACGGACTCCACGGTCCCGAAGCGGTCGTGGCTGCTGAGGGTCCGGCCCACTTCCGGCAGCTCGAGGTACACGACGTCACCGAGCTGGTTCTGGGCATAGTCGGTGATCCCCACCCTCCCCCGTTCCCCTTCCAGCTTGATCCACTCGTGATCGCGGGAGTAGCGGCGGTCGTCGGGGTACATGGCTCCTCTCGATCAGCCCTTTGCGGAGGGCCGCTTGTAGAACGGCGTGGGGACGACCCGGGCGAGGACGTTGCGCCCGCGGATGTCGACGTCGAACTCGGTCCCGGTCACGGCGCGGGCCGCGGGCAGGTAGCAAAGGCCGATGTTCTTCCGCAAGAAGGGTGCGTAGGTGCCGGAGGTGACGGAGCCCACGACCTCGCCAGCCAGGCAGACGGGGTAACCGTGCCGGGCGATGCCTCGCCCGATCACCTCGAAGCCGACCAGCTTCCGCTGGGGCCCATTCTTCTTTTGTTCCTCGAGCACGCCGCGCCCGGGGAAGTCGCCCTTGGCCGGATGGAGTGACACGATCCATCCCAGACCTGCCTCGACAAGGGTAGTCGTCTCGTCCATATCGTTGCCGTACAAGCACATCCTGGCCTCTAGCCGTAGCGTGTCCCGCGCCCCCAGCCCGGCGGGAACGAGGCCCTTCTCGCTTCCGTCCTCCAGGAGGCGCCGCCAGAGCGCCTCGGCATGGTCCGGGCCGACGAAGATCTCGAACCCGTCCTCACCGGTGTAACCCGTCCTGGCCACGATGACCGAGTGGCCGTCCACCTCGCCCTCCCGAAAACGGTAGTACGCGATTCCGGCGAGGTCCAGGGCCGTCAGGGGCTGGAGGATCTCCTGGGCTGCCGGACCCTGGAGCGCCAGCAGCGCGAACTCGTCGCTGCGGTTCCGGACCTCGCAGCCTTCGGGTTGCCGGGAGACGATCCAGCCGAGGTCCTTGTCCACGTTGGAGGCGTTCACGACCATCACGTAGCGATCGCCCGAGAAGCGGTAGAGGATGACGTCGTCGGCGGGCGCCCCATTGGGGAGCGGGAGGGCAGAGTACTGGGCCTGCCCGTCCTCGAGCCTCGCCACGTCGTTGGATGTGACACGCTGCAGGAAGGAGAGGGCGCCGGGCCCCTCGATCTCCAGCTGGCCCATGTGGGATACGTCGAAGAGCCCGGCCGCCTTGCGGACGCTGATGTGCTCGGTGATCAGCCCGGAGTACTCCACGGGCATCTCCCAGCCGCCGAAGGGGACCATCTTGGCGCCGCTCTCGCGGTGGACGCCGCTCAGCGGCGTCGTTCGAAGAGTGCCGGCCGGGACGTCCATTCTCGTCGAGGTTTCTCCATGGACCGACGTTGGCGGAGCGCCGCCACCGTACCATACGCTCCCTTGGGGGGTCAACGGACGCACGCCTTTGAGTGAAAAGGAGTTATGCGCTAGAATACACGGTGGGATGAACCCGCGGAATCCGGGCTCCCGCACGCTTGGTGGCTGAGCTGTATTTCGCGACGTGCTGGAACTGCCTGGGCGAGTTCGACGCCCTGAGCGCGGTCTGGTGCTCCGACGACCCCAAGAACCCCACCAAGCTCTGCCCCTACTGCTTCCGCTGTTTCTGCGAGGCGACTGAACAGTACAAGCAGGAGTTCTGGCGCCACGCCCCTCCGCGCCTCCAGGAAGAGCTGCAGACCCTCAGCAAGAGCAAGGACCGTCTCGGCGACACGCTCGTCCGCATGAAGAAGATCACGATCCCCCAGCTCCTGGACGCGCTGATGGAGCAGCGCAAGACGGGGCTGCGCCTGGGCGAGATACTCGTCGACCGCAAGCTGGTCCGCCCCGAGGACGTCACGGCGGCCCTCAAGACCCAAGGGGTCAACCCCCTGACCGACACGATGGGCGTCGCCTACGCCTCGAGCCCGGTCTGGGAGCAGAGCACGCCCGAGGCGATCATCCAGTACGTCCTCTCCCTGGCCGCCCGCAAGGGCGCCTCGGACGTGCAGATCGAGCCGCGGGAGGAGGGGGTGGAGCTGAGGTACCGCATCGACGGTTTCTTCTTCCGGGTCGACCCGATCCCGAAGCGCTTTCAGCGCGCCCTGACCCTGAAGCTGTTCGAGGTCTTCCGCCTCGACCCGGCGGCCGAGTCGAAGCCGCAAGTCAGCCGCTCCACGGGCAGGCTCGGGGAGGCGGACTTCGACCTCGTGGCTCAGACGCTGCCGACCCCGCACGGCGTCAGCGCCACGATCAAGCTCATCAACCGCGGGACGTTCCTGAAGGACTTCACGTCCCTCGGCCTCGAGATGGAGGATCGCCTGCGTCTGATCGAGGAGCTGCGCGGCCCCTTCGGGCTGATCCTCGTCACCGCGCCGGTCTTCAACGGCTCCCACACCACCGCGTACTCGATCATGAACCACCTGGCCGCCGCGCAGCGCGAGGTGGTGTCGCTGGAGTCGCCTGTGCAATGGTCGGTCGAGGGGGTCCGCCAGGTCGAGGTGGGCGGCGACGGCCAGGGCCCGCGGATGGCGGAGACGCTACGCTCCGTCATCGCGGTCCGGCCCGAGGTCCTGATGCTGTTCTCGGTCCCCGACCGGGCCACCGCCCAGATGGCTGCCCAGCTTGCCTCGAGCATCCTGGTGGTGGCCACGCTTCCGGCCAGCAGCGCGGCCCAAGGCATCGCCGCCCTCCTGGAGATCGGCGTTCCTCCCCTGGTCCTCTCCAACAGCGTCGCCGCCGTCACCAGCCAGCGCCTTGTCCGCCAGATCTGCCGGATCTGCCGCGTGCCGGCGCCCGCGCCGGCCGACCAGACGCTGGCCCACCTCGACATCGGACCGACCGAGGCCGCGGGCCTGAGCTTCTTCCGGGGAAAGGGCTGCCCCACCTGCAACAAAGTCGGCTACCGCGGCCGGCGCGCGATCTTCGAGGTGATGGGCGGGGGTTCGGAGGTACGGGCCGCCATCCTCCAGACCCGCAGCGCCCAGGAGATCGAGGAGGCGGCGATCGAGTCGGGGATGAGGACCATGAGGCGGCGCTGCCTGGACCTCGTGCGCGACGGCCTGACGACCTTCGAGGAATTCGCCAGGCTGAAGCTGTAGCGGTCAGCCTTTCCGCGCCATCCTCTCCTCGATCACTCCCAGCATCGTCTCGACAACCTGCGCCGGCGACAGCTCGGTCGTGTCGAGGTAGACCGCGTCAGGGGCGCGGGTGAGCGGCGAGTCGCGGCGCGTGGAGTCCGCGTGGTCGCGGGCGCGGATGTCCCGCTCGACCGCGGCCGGGTCGGCGACGGCGCCCGCCGTGGCCAGCTCCTCCCGGCGCCGCGCCGCCCGGTGCGCCGCATCGGCGTCCACGTAGAACTTGGCCTCCGCCTCCGGAAACACCGCGGTCCCGATGTCGCGCCCGTCCAGGACGACGGCACCGTCCCGCCCCAGCTCCCGCTGGAGCGCCACCAGCTCGCGGCGGACCTCCGGGTGCCGAGATACCCGGGAGGACGCGGCGCTGACCTGCTCGCTGCGGATCTCCGGGCTCACGTCGGCGCCGTCGAGGACCACCCTGCGCCCGCCGTCGACCAGCTCGATCCGGGTGCACCGGGCCAGCGTGGCGAGATCCTCGCCCCGGTCCAGGGCAACGCCACTGCGGAGCGCTTTCAGCGCGAGGGCTCGGTACATGGCGCCGGTGTCGATGAAGACATATCCGAGCCTGTCGGCCAGCGCTCGCCCGGCGGTGGACTTCCCCGCCCCTGACGGTCCGTCGATGGCGACGATCAGGCCCCGCGGCGGGCCGCTCATGCCCTTCCCCGCGTCCGCCGCGGACGCGCGGGCGGCTCGAGTGGCGTACGCCGGGTCCGGGCACGGGGGGGCGGAGACGCTGGGCGGCCGGCGAGACCACGGACCTCCTCCGCGGTGAGGTGACGGTACTCGCCCGGCTGGAGCCCGCGCACGGTCAACGGACCGAAAGCCACGCGGCGCAGCTTCGAGACGGGATGCCCGACCGCCTCGAGGAGCCGACGCACCTCATGGTGCCGCCCCTCGTGGAGGGCCACCTCGAGCCATGCGTTGTGCTCGGCCTCCAGGACGCGCACCCGGTCCACCGCCAGCCTCTCGCCCTCCACCCGGACGCCCTGCCGCAGCCGTGCCAGGGTGGCGGCCTCGGGGATGCCCCGGACCTTGGCCTGGTACACCCGCTGCACCTCGTAGCGCGGGTGCGACGCGTGCTGGGCCAGCCCGCCGTCGTTCGTCAGGAGGAGGACGCCCTCGGTGTTCACGTCCAGGCGGCCCACCGGGAAAAGCCCGGCAACTGCGGGAACCAGGTCCATGACCGTGGTGCGCCCCTCGGGGTCCTTCCGGGTCGTGACCACCCCCTTCGGCTTGTTCAGGACCAGGTAGACCGGCCGCTGCGGCGGCTTCAACCGGACGCCGTCGACCCGGATGTCGTCGCGGGCCGGATCCGCCTTCGTGCCCATCTCGAGGACGGTCGCGCCGTTCAGGGTGACGCGCCCCTCGCCGATGATCTTCTCGGCCGCGCGGCGCGAGGCGATGCCGGCCCGCGAGAGTATCTTCTGGAGGCGCTCTTGCACCACGTCCGGATCATAGCACCCGGGTTCGGGCCTCCTCGCGCTCACCCGGCGGAGCTGTCGTCCTCTCCGGACTCCGCCCTGGCGGCCTCGTCGGCGAGGGGAACGTCCACCGGCCGCGGTGCCTCGATGGCCTTCTTGAGCCCGGCCACGTCCACCTCCTCGCCGAGCACTTCGGCGAACTCCTCGATCTTCGGGAGGTCGCTCAGGTCCTTGAGACCGAAGTGCAGGAGGAACTGCTTGGTCGTCCCGTAGAGCATGGGCCGGCCCACCACTTCCTTGCGGCCGTTGATGCGGATGAGGCGCTTCTCGAGCAGCGTCTTGATGACGCCTCCCGACTTGACCCCGCGCAGCTCGATGATCTCCGGCAGGGTCACGGGCTGCTTGTAGGCGATCACCGCCAGCGTCTCCAGCGCCTGGATCGAGAGGCGCGTCGGCGCCCGTGGGTCGAGCAGCTCCCGGACCCAGTCGTTGTACTCGGGGCGCGTCGTGATCTGGTACCCTCCGGCCACCTCCACGAGCTGGAGCCCGCGGCCGTCCCTGGCGTATTCGGCCTTCAGCTCCTCGAGGACGGCCGACCAGGTCTCCTTCTCGACGCCAGCCAGGACGCGGGTCACCTCCCGGGGCGTCACCGGCTGGGGCGACGCGAAGATGAGAGCCTCCAGGATCGCCCGGACCTCCTGGGCCGGCAGCGACGGCCCCTCGTCGGCGGCCGCGTCGCCTCGAGGTGCCACGCCGGGCTGCGGCACCCGGTCCGTGGCCTGGACGTCCGGCGTTCCTCCAGCGGACGCTCCCACAGCCTCGGGGCGTCCGGCGGCGGCGCCCTTCCCGCCCGAGCCCTCGCCCTGCTGATCCCCTTCGCTCATTCGTTCGCCCGACCGGCATCCTGCTCCGGCTCTCTCAACCGCAACTCCTTCCTGGCGAAGCTCTCGCCGAGAGCGTCCGGAGGGACACTCCCGCCGTCGCCCCCCCCACCTAAGACGGTGCCGGTGCGGCCGCCTGCGGCCCCACCGGCCGGAACACCCGGATCGCGCCGAAGAGCCCGCGCTGGTAGACCCGGACGCGCTTCAGCCGCACGAGCTCCAGCAGGGCGAGGAACGTCACGATCATGTCGGCCTTGGTCTCCTGCGACGCGAACAGCTCCAGGAAGTCCAGCGACTCGCCTTCCCCCAGGAGGACGAGCAGCTCCTCCATGCGCTCCTCAACGCTCTTGCCCGACGGCTCGATCTCGTGCGCGAGGAGGGTCTTACGCCGGTCCAGCAGCTCCTTGAACGCGCTGATGAGGTCGAAAAGTCCCGCCTCGAGCATCTCCTCGCCGGCGTCGTCGAGGGCGGGCAGCACGGTGTCGGGCCGTGTCCAGGTTGCGGCCCGGATCTGCCCCTTCTGGTGGAGCACTCCCGCCGCGGTCTTGTAGCGCTCGAACTCCAGCAGCCTCTGGATCAGCGCCTCCCGCGGGTCCTCCGCGTCCTCGTCGCCCTGCGCCTCGGTGGGATCCACCGGCACCAGCATCTTCGACTTGATGTGGATGAGGGTCGCCGCCATCACCATGAACTCCCCGGCCACGTCGAGGTTCAGCTCCTTCATCAGCTCCAGGTACTCCATGTACTGGCGGGTGATGGGGGCGATCGGCAGGTCGTGGATGTCGATGCGGTCCTTCCGGATCAGGTGCAGCAGCAGGTCGAGCGGCCCCTCGAAGAGGGGCAAGCGGATCCGGGGCGCGTCCTCGGGGAGGACGGACTCGATCGCCGGGAGTGCCGTATCGGGACCGGGCGCCGCGCCGGACGGCGCCTCCGAGGCCTCAGCCGGCACCTCGGGCGGTGGGGCGGGAGCCCGACCGGTGCCGGCGGGATCGTCCTTCTCGTCGCTCAACCTCGAGGCCTCCAGGGCGCGCGGCCGCTCAGGCGTATCGGACCTTCATCGCGTCGCGGACCTGGGCGAGGGTCGCCTGCGCGGCGGCCCGCGCGCGGGCGGAGCCCTCCCGGAGGATGTCCCACACCAGGTCGGGGCGGGAGGCGTATTCCGGACGCCGGGCGTGGATCTCCCCGAGCCGCTCGATCACGTGGTCCGCGAGGCGGGCCTTGCAGTCCAGGCAGCCGATCCCGGCGGTCCGGCAGCCCTCAGCGGCCCAGGCCTGCGACTCCACCGGCGAGAACACCTTGTGGAGGTCGAAGACCGGGCAGACCTCCGGGTCGCCCGGATCCATCCGCCGCTTGCGGGCCGGGTCGGTCACCATCGGCCGCAGCTTCTCGCGGATGACCTCCGGCGAGTCCTTCAAGAAGATCGCGTTGCCGTACGACTTGGACATCTTCCGGCCGTCGGTACCGGGCGTGCGCGGGCTCCGGGTGAGCAGCGTCTTCGGCTCCGGGAACACCGGGCCGTAGAGGTTGTTGAAGCGGCGCACCACCTCCCGGGTCAGCTCGACGTGGGGCGCCTGATCCTCTCCGACCGGCACCGCGTCCGCCTTGTAGACGATGATGTCTGCGGTCTGCAGGAGCGGGTAGCCCAGGAACCCGTAGGTGGACAGGTCCCGGTCCGGGAGCTGCTGCTGCTGCTCCTTGTACGAGGGGACGCGCTCCAGCCAGCCCAGCGGCGTGATCATCGAGAGGAGCAGGTGCAGCTCCGCGTGTTCGGGGACCAGGCTCTGTATGAACAGGGCCGAGCGTGCGGGATCCAGGCCCGCCGCCAGCCAATCCGTCGCCACTTCCAGGATGTTCTCGCGGATCGGACCCGGCTGGGCGTACTCGGTGGTGAGCGCGTGCCAGTCCACGATCGCGAAGAAGCACTGGTAGTCGTCCTGGAGGCCGACCCAGTTGTCGAGCGCCCCGGTGAGGTGTCCGAGGTGCAGGGCGCCGGTCGGGCGCATGCCGGAGAGGATGCGGGGACGGGCCATTTCAGAGAGCGATCAGGTGCAGGATCCGCACCACCAGGCTCATGACCGGGAAGAGCAGGAGCCCGAGCACGCCGGTGACGAACAGGATGAGCAGGATCCAGGTGCCATAGGGCTCGGCGATCCGGTCGTAGTAGGCGGCGACGTTCCGGGGCAGGCCCCACGAAGCGACCCAAGAGCCGTCGAGGGGCGGGAGCGGAACCAGGTTGAAGAGGGCCAGGGCGACGTTCAGCTGGATCCCCCTCACCACAATGAACTCCATCGGCCCTCCACCGCCAGCCTGGAGCCCCAGGCGGTGGGTGACGAAGAGCCCGGCGGTGAACAGGAGCGCCAGTACGACGTTCGAGACGG
>Ga0268386_10001283_pt1 | contig 17194 bp, 11 predicted proteins | sample RVTome_15_FD_200260 | JGI IMG/M metagenome (GOLD analysis project Ga0268386, IMG submission 200260) | Soil microbial communities from uranium-contaminated site in the Upper Colorado River Basin, Wyoming, United States - RVT150D86... ...
GCCTGCATGGCCGTCCGGACCACCTGTTGCACTGTCGCAACGCGCAAACGTCGAGCGCTAGTGTAAACCATGCGGCGCAACGCCGTGACAGCGTGCCGATCCTGTTCCTTTTGCATCGATTTCCGTTTCTTTGGCGGTTGAGTAAGCAAGGCGCAATTGGGGCTACATGGCATTGTTGGTCCGACATCAGGGGGATCCTTCGATGCGCATCCGCAAGTGCTTCTCGCGCGGCGTCCTCTCCATCGTTGCGCTGCCGTTCGCGTCAGCTTCAGGCTTTTTCATTGCATCCTCGGCGTCAGCGCAGGAAAGCGAGGAAGGGGCACTCGAGGAAATCATCGTTACCGCCAGGTACCGCGAGGAACGCCTGCAGGACACGCCGATCGCGATCAGTGCAATAACTGCGGCAGAGATCGAGATGCGTGCGTTCACGACGGCCTACGAGGTGGGCTACACCGTGCCCAATGCCTCGTTCCGTCCGGCGCAGGCTGCATACGGCAACACCATGACCGCCTACATCCGCGGTATCGGGCAGTACGACTTCGACCAGGCATTCGAACCGGGTGTCGGCATCTACGTGGACGACGTCTACCAGCCGTTCATGCTGGGCACGCAGCTGGACCTGATCGGCGTGGAGCGGGTGGAAACCTTGCGTGGGCCGCAGGGAACACTCTTCGGCCGGGGCTCCATCGGTGGCGTGATGCGACTCGTCACCAAAAAGGCGCAAGGCGACGACACCGGCTACGTCAATCTCACGGTCGGTTCGTTCGACCGGATCGACGTTCGCGCCGGCTATGACTTCTCGATCGCGGACAACCTGTTCGCCCAGGTATCCGGCGCTTCACGGAAACGCGATGGCTACCAGGATGTGATCGACTTCGCCTGCAGGAACCCGAGCCTGGCGGGAAATCTCCCGGTCAGGGATCCCAGCCGGGGACGAAACTGCCAGACCGGTACCCAGGGTGGCGAAGACATAGACGCCTTTCGCGGGCAGTTGCGCTGGCTCCCGAACGACGACGTCGAGGTGATGTTGACGGGCGATTTCCAGAACGATCAATCGGAGGCCAAGGCGGACACGCTGGTGGATATCCAGTACCCGCTCGACCTGTCGGGCAACGTGATTCCGACCAGCGGCTACACGTTGTTCAACAACGAATACATCGCCCACGTTCCGACGGCGGCAGAACCCTGGGGCTACGGGATACCGTACGACGATCGCTTCATCCCGGACAATATCTACCAGACCTACGCGACCTATGACGATCCTGCCAGCGGCCTGACGTTGAAGCCGACGTCCGCGATAGAAAGGGCAGCGGTATCGGGCACGTTGAACTGGAACCTCACCGACACCATGAACCTGACCGCGATCGCGTCGTACACGGACATTACCAGCCAGTTGACGTCGGACGCCGATGCCTCTCCGTTCAATTTCCAGACGACCGGGGGACAGCAGGACTTCTATTGGTCCACGGCGGAAGTTCGGCTGGGCGGGCGACCCACGGACCGCTTCGAGTGGACGGCCGGTGCCTTCTATTACACCGGCAAAGCGACGAATCGACAGGCCGTGAGCTTTCCGCCGATTCCCTGGGGCATTCTCAGGGCGTCCATCGGACTTCCGCCGGCTGTTGTCGTGCAATGCATCGAAAGCCTGCCGGGCGGGTGTGTCATTCCTGCGCCAATCTTCTCCAACCTTTCGGTCAACACCCAGAACATCGCGGATTCGGAGAATACTGCAGTGTTCGGGCATGTCGTATTCGACCTGACGGACAGCCTGACCGTGAACGCAGGTGCGCGCGTCTCGAACGACAAGAAGGACGTTGCGTTCGACAACTCGCTGGTCGCGGCTCCGATCAACATCGACGACGACCACAGCGACTGGCGGCTGGGACTCGACTTCAAGATGACCGACGACCTGATGACCTACGCCTCGGTCGCAACGGGCTACCGTCCGCCGGCGTACAACCCGCGGCCGTTCACCCCGGAGCAGGCGGTTGCGGTCGGCGGTGAGGAAGCCATCGCCTACGAGCTCGGCCTGAAGTCCGAACTGTTCGACCAGCGGTTGCGCCTGAACCTCGCCGCGTTCTATACCGATTACAAAGAGCGCATCGTGCCGATCGGCGGAACCCAGTGCCAGGGTGACCCGGCGCTACCCACGGATCCTGGCGCCATCATCGACTCGGACGGTAATGTCTGCTTCGCCGTGACATCGCTGACGAATTACGTACAGCTATCCGGAGAGATAACGGGTGCGGAACTGGAGTTCGTGTGGCGCCCCGTCGAGGCCCTGTCCGTCAACGGTGTGTTCGGTTACACGGACTGGAGCTCGCCGGAGGTCGACCTTTGCGACCTCAATCTCGATGGTCTGCCGGATCCGGGGGAGGTCTGCAATGATGCGACGAACTTCGTGCCGGAATACAACTGGACGCTCGGCGTGGCTTACGACTTTCCCATGGCGGGCGGTTCGCTGTTGACGCCGCGCGTCGACGTGTACGGCCAGACGGAGATCTGCTCCGGTTTTTCCTCGCAGCTCTCGTGCTCCGACGGTTACGAGCTCATCAACGTTCGCTTGCAGTGGGAGAGCCCGGACCAAGTCTGGACAGCCGCGGTGGGCGGTACGAACGTCACCGACGAGGAGTACTTCCTCAACAAATTCGACCTGACACTCTTTGGCCAGAACACGGTCGAAGGGCAACCGGGACGCCCGGCAGAATGGTACCTCACGTTCGGCAGGAGCTTCTGACGCACAGCGCAAGGGATGCGACAGTAGTTGCGCGCCGACGAGGGGACGGCGCGGTCAATGATTGAGTGACGTTCCGATGCGAGCCAGCGAAACGCAAGTGCTGATCGTCGGCGGAGGCGCCGCGGGAACCATGCTTTCGCTGGAACTCGCCCGCCACGGTGTCGAAGCGCGCACGGTCGATCGCCTCCCGCGCCCCGGACGTACTTCGCGCGCGATCGCCGTACACGCGCGCACGCTGGAGATGCTCGAGCGGATAGACAAGCGCTTACTCGCACCTTTTCTCGCGTACGGCATTCACAACAAAGGTTACGTGCTGCATTACGTCGATGCTGCGGGCCGACGCAGCGAAGTCCGTCCCGGTCTCGACTTCACGACGCTCGATTCGCGTTACCCGTACATACTCATCCACGGGCAAAGCGACTCGGAGAACAACGTCCGTCACTACCTGCAGCAGGAGTTCGGGCGGAGCACGGAATGGAACACCCGCTGCACGGCCGTCACGCAGGATGCCGACGGTGTTACGGCGACCCTCGTACACGCCGACAATGGCGATGCGGAGGAAATTGTGCGCTGCCAGTACCTCGTCGCCTGCGACGGCATCAACTCACGTGTACGCCAGGCGTTGGAGCTCGAGCAGGAAGGCAGCGACTATCACGGTACGGTGCTGCAGAACATGGACGTGTTCCTCGCAGGCTTCCCCGACGCCGAAGACTACGTCCACTACTGTGCAGGCACGGACCACTTCATCATGGTCGTGAAGCTGCCCGGCGGATTCTATCGATTGCTGCTCAGTGATCGCGGCGAAGCGGCTGACCCGGACATTTCGCCGGGCGATGCCTTCAAGCGGATCATCGACAGGCATTTCGACGACGTGTCGCTCGGCGAACTCGTATGGCATTCCAAATGGGAGAGCTGGGTACGGCTTGCGAAGAACTATCGCGAAGGACGGGTCTTTCTCGCCGGGGACTCCGCACACGTGCATTCGACGACAGGCGGCCAGGGCATGAATTGTTGCATGCACGATGCCTGCAATCTCGGCTGGAAGCTCGCGTTCGTGTTACGCGGCCTGGCCCGAACCGAACTGCTCGATACGTACGTCGACGAACGCCGGCCGATCGCTGAACAGGTCATCTGGGCCGCATCGTCACTGCACGAGGTCTTCATGGGGCATGGCAAGGACATTCACGAGCGCGCCCAACGCATGAACGACCGGCAATTTCTCGACCTGGTCGTCGGGCGATGCTCCGGAATCGCGTACACGTACCGCGACTACGTCCGGCCAATCGAGGGGTTGTCCGAGCAGCCCGGCCCGGAGATCGGCGATCGCGCGCCCGATGTCGACCTGGAAGGCGGCGGCACCCTCTACGACCTGACGCGGCACACGGGGTTCACGCTGTTCGTGCTGCGCGACGCCATGTCTCGGGACGGCGAAAGGGATCAGTCGCTCGCACGCTTGCAGAAACGCTTCGGGGAAGTGGTGAAGACGCACGAGTTACGGAACTCCGCGGCCGTCGAACGCCACTACGGGAGCACGCCGCACGACCGTGTATTCCTGGTCCGGCCGGATGGTTACGTCGGCTTTCGCGGCGCGTTGACCGACCTTCCGCTCCTCGAAGCTCAACTCGGCTCGATGCTCCTTTTGTAATCAACAAGAGCAGATGACTATCTCCCCGGCGCGGCAGGGGGAGGGGGCAGTACGCCGCCTGCTTCCATGGCCCGGCCATATGGCCGCATGCCAAGCCAGAATATGAACGCTGCCGGAGGTCCCAGCAACAATGCACCGAGGAACATCGAGTAGCGAATACCCTCTTCCGTGAAAATGTACTGCGAGAAGCTTGCTATGAGCAACGGACCCAGCCCCATGCCGATCACGTTCATGATGAAGAGGAACAGGAAGGTCATCTGCCCGCGCAGATGATTGGGCGTGACGCATTGCAGCGCGGCATTCTCCGTAGGCGCCGCCATGCTGCTGAAGAACGCGGCAACGAGTCCAAAACCGGCCGCAAGCCACGGGCTCGGCATCAGCGGCGCGACGATTGCCAGAGGCACGGCAACGACGGTTGAGTAGACGACGACCCTGATGTTGGCGTCGTAGCGCTTTTTCCTCCAGTAGTGTTCCGCGAGCCAGCTGCCGGCGAACAGGCCGAGAGGCATGGCGATAAACAGGCTTGCCCCCACGACATATCCGACCTGAGTCGGAGACCAGCCGTACGTCCGCCCATAAAACGCGGGGGCCCACATCGAAAGCCCGAACATCTGCACTGTACGAAGCGCCAGGCCGACGAACATCGGCGCATAAACAGGCCAGTGAAATCCGAGGAACTTGAAAACTTCGGTCAGCGGTTGTGCTTGTTCTCGCCTCAGTGCACCGCCGCGCCGTATCGGCTCCCGAACCGTCAGCATCAGTGCGGCTACGACAAGGCCCGGCAACCCCACGATAATCAGCACGACTTGCCAGCCGCGAAACGTGATGTTGCCGGGCAATGTAATATCCTCTGAGGCCCCTATGGCACCGATCACCGCGCCACCGATAATCATTGCCAGGCCGGAACCTGCGACGAAGCCCAGGTTCATTCCTGCGATGGCTCTCGGGAGTTTCTCAGGTGAAAAGTAGTCCGACAGCAATGAATAGGCTGAAGGGCCGCTGGTCGTCTCGCCCACACCAACGCCGACCCGCGCTACAAACAGCTGCCAGAAATTGCCGGCCAGTCCGCAAAATGCCGTCATCAGGCTCCAGATTGCAACGCCTGCTGCAAGTATGTGCTTGCGACTGTGGCGGTCCACCAGCCTGGCAACGGGCAGCCCGAATATGGCGTAGAAGAACGTAAATGCAAATCCCATGACCAGGCTCATTTGCACGTCGCTCAAACCGAGATCGGCCTTGATGGGTTCCACGAGGAGCGTGAGAATTCCGCGATCGAGGAAGTTCACCATCACGACGAGTGCGAGGATCGTTACGCAGTACCATGCTTGACCTCTTGGAGGATATTCCTCTGTCTCGGCTGCAATATCTGCTTCGGTATCGGCGATTTCGGCTGTCGATCGTACGTCCACGTCCCCTCCGGTATCGATACCGACGTTAACCCGATTGTAATCACAATCGCGCAAGCCGCGACGTGCGGAACGGCTGAACGTTCCATAGAGTTCACTTCAGGTCGTACGACATTTCGCTGTCAGTCGCATATTTGCTTCTTTCGATTTGGCGTTTCCCGCTGAAGCGCCCCCGGAAACCGAAAGCTCGAGTGGAGCCTCAACCCGCATCGATGAGAAGCAGCCCGGGTGGCGCCATTGGCGCATGCGATGGGCGACAGCTTTTTCGTGCGCGCCCGGTGTCCGGCCGTTCAGGAATTCAGCAACTGCCAGATCCTGAGCGGCGTCAGCGGCATGTCGACGTGGTCGATGCCGCGGCGCGCCAGCGCGTCCAGAACCGCATTGACCAGTGCCGGCGCGGCGCCGACAGTGCCGGCTTCTCCAGCACCCTTCACTCCCAGCGGATTTCTCGGTGACGGCACTTCCCGGTAACGAAAATCTATGTGCGGCATCCAGTCCGCGCGCGGCATGGCATAGTCCATGAACGATGCCGTGACCAGCTGACCGCCATCCCGGTCATACAAGGCGTGCTCGCCCAGAGCCTGCCCCAACCCCTGCGCAACGCCGCCGACGATCTGTCCTTCCAGAATAAGTGGATTGATCACGGTGCCCACATCATCTTCAACGGTATAGCGCACAATCTCGATTGCGCCGGTTTCCGAGTCGACCTCGACCTCGCAAACATGGCAGCCATTCGGAAATGTCCCCTCTTCAGGCGCGAAGCGTTCGCTGCTTGCGAGGCCGGGCTCGACGCCCTCCGGTCTGTTCGCGTCATCGAAGGACGCCTGCGCTACCTCGATCAGCGAAACCGAACGGTCGGTGCCTGCGACGCGATAGTGGGCGCTGTCGAATTCGATGTCGGCGTCTGCCGCTTCGAGCACCTCGCCCGCCATTCTGCGTCCCGCATCGATAAGACTATCGACTGTCCGATAGATTGCCGAGCCCCCGATGACCATCGAGCGCGATCCGACCGTGCCGTCGCCGGTCGGCACGCGATCGGTGTCGCCCTCGATCACGTCGATCTGGTCGATATCCATTCCAAGGCCACCGGCCACCATTTGCGCGTAGGTTGTTTCGTGACCCTGACCGGTCGACTGTGTGCCGATGCGCACGAGAAGCCTGCCGTTTCTGCCGAACTCGACGTAGGCATTCTCAGCTCCCAGCACCGAACAGATTTCGACGTAATAGGCGAGGCCTATGCCCCGCAATCGTCCGCTCTCGTCGCTCGCTCTGCGGCGCTGCTCGAAATCCTGCCAGCCGGCGCGGGATAACGCGCTGTCCATAATTCGCTCGTAATCCCCCGAGTCGTAACTGCGGCCTGTCGCGGTCTTGTATGGAAACTGTTCGGGACGGATGAAATTCCGGCGTCTGAGTTCGACTCTGTCTATGCCGAGCTGTCGGGCCGCCTTGTCCACCAATCGCTCGATCAGGTATGCAGCCTCCGGCCGGCCGGCGCCGCGGTAGGCGTCGATCGGCACCGTATTGGTCACGACCATGTGTACGTCGACCCAGACGGCGGGAATGGCATAAACACCTGTCGTCATGCAGGCGCCGAACCACGGAATCATCGGACCGGCCTGGGAACAATACGCTCCAATATTGGCGGTGATGGTCGCGTTCAAGGCGAGAAATCGCCCTTCGTCATCCAGCGCCAGTTCCGCATGGCTCGCATGGTCGCGTCCGTGAAGATCCGACAGGAAGCTTTCGGAACGATCAGCACTCCACTTTACGGGCCGCCCGGTTGCGCGGCACGCAAACACAGCCACCACGGTTTCGCACTGCAGGAAATACTTGAGGCCGAAACCACCGCCGACGTCCGGTGATATGACTCGCAGTTTGTCGGGCTCGATGTCGATCGTCTCCAGGATCCGGTCGCGCAACGAATGTGCGCCCTGGCATCCCTGATGCACTGTAATCCTGCCGCTTGCCGCATCGTAGTCGATGTTGCAGCCGCGCGGTTCCATTGCCGTCGGCGCGAGCCTGTTGTTCAGGACATCGATCGTGACGACATGGGCTGCTTGGGAAAATACGCCTGCGGTAGCTTCGCGGTCGCCATACGTGAGCGTGCCGAAAAGGTTACCGGGCACGCGCTCGTGAATCGTCGCGGCGCCTTCGCGCAACGCGTCCCCGGGTGTTACCGCCGCCTCGAGTTCGTCGAGTTCGAATTCAATCAGCTCTGCAGCGTTTCTTGCCTCGGCCAGCGTTTCCGCGAGCACCGCAGCGACCGGTTCTCCCACGTATCGAACCCGGTCCCGAACCAGCGGAGGCTGCAGCAGCGCTTCGCTTGGTCCCCCGACGGCGAACGGGGGCAAGGAAGCCCCAGGTACGTCGCGGACGCCTGCCGCAGCGAGATCCTCCGAGGTATAGACGGCGATGACGCCCGGCGCCGCGCGAGCCGCTGCAACCTCCAGTCTGCTGACGTTGCCATGCGCGTATGGCGAGCGAAAGAAGCAAAGGTATGCCTGGTTGGTGAAACAAAGGTCGCCGGTGTAGCAACCGGTGCCGGTTATGAGCCGCTGGTCCTCCCTGCGCCGTATCGCCTGTCCTGTACCGAATTTACCCACGCCATCTCGCTTGTCGAGCAACGGGAAGCCTGGGGCCTATTCTGCTGATCAAGGCACTGCTTATCAATTGGTACGGGACATTCAGTGGCGTATCTCGTGGTCTGTCACTCCGACATTTCCCGTCTGATTGTTCGTTATTGGGCCCTACTCCAGCCTGTCGAATGGCAGGCCGACGTAGTTCTCCGCAATTGTCCTCTTGCCGGTCTCGCTGTGGAGGTAGTAGTCCAGTTCGGCGCCGATCAGTTTCTCGTCCATCGGCTCGCCGTCCAGCTTGTGCAGCATCCTGGTCATCCACCAGGAGAAGCGCTCGGCTTTCCAGATACGGCGCAAGCAGGTTGCCGAATACTTTTCGCTAAGATCGCGCCGATTCCGACAGATGCCGACAAGCATCGTGTACAGCGTGGCAACGTCGCTCGCCGCGAGATTCAACCCCTTGGCGCCGGTCGGCGGCACGATGTGTGCAGCATCGCCCGCGAGATACAGGCGGCCGTACTGCATCGGTTCGGCGACGAAACTCCTCAGGGGCGCTATGCTCTTCTCAATCGACGAACCGGTCACGAGCTTGTCCCTCAGCTCGCAGGGCAAGCGCAGCCCGAGTTCGTTCCAGAAGCGGCGGTCGGACCAGTCTTCGACCCTCTCAGTCAGCGGCACCTGCACATAGTTCCGGCTCCGCGTTTGAGACCTCATACTGCACAAGGCGAAGCCGCGCGGACTCCTGGAGTAGACGATCTCGTCGTTCACGGGGGGCGTGTCGGCAAGCAGGCCAAGCCAACCGAACGGATACACGCGCTCGTATTCCGTAATGCATTCGGACGGAATGCTCTTTCTCGATACACCGTGAAAGCCATCGCAGCCAGCGACATAGTCGCAGTGCAGCGTCACCGTCTTGCCGCCCTGCTCGAAGGTCACGTAAGGCCGCCTTGAATCGAGGTCGTGAAGCCGGACGTTGGCCGCTTCGTATCGCGTCGGAAAGGCCGCCGCGGCCCGCGCGTCCATCAGGTCGCGCGTGAGCTCGGTCTGGCCGTAGACGAGTACGCACCTGCCGGACAGATCAACCCGGATCCGCTCTTCGCCCAGCGCGATCTCGAAGCCTTCATGCCGCAGGCCTTCTTCGTCCATGCGCCGGCCGACGCCCGCCTCGCGCATGAGATCGACAAAGCCGTATTCGAGCACGCCGGCGCGGATTCTGCCGAGCACATAGGCAGCCGACCGTCGCTCCAGGATGACGTTGTCGATGCCGGCGTTGCCCAGCAGCTGGCCCAGCAACAGACCGGATGGCCCGGCGCCGATGATTGCGACCTGCGTCTTCACCACTCATCCCCGGTAGACTGAGTGTCGTGTCCTGTAAATAACTTGAATAACTTGCTTAATTCGGCTGCGGAAAATCGTGACTGGCAAGGCGCGGCGACGAGTAATAGCCAGCTATTGCGAGGAGCCGCAACGCCGCCAGACGCGAAAAGACGCGGCGAATTAAGTGAGTTATTTGCGGGACACGACACTAGCGCACCAGCACGACCTTCCGATCAATGCAACGTCGCCACGGAGGGTTGCTTGCAATCGCGACGCGACGGTTGCTAACGCCCGAATTCCCAGTCGAAGTACAGGAAGTATTGACGCGGCCGTGCGTACCCAATCTCGGCATAGCCGCTGCCGGTGGTCAACGACGAATTACCGCCGGTCGAGTACACCTCGTCCGTCGCATTGATCACGGCCGCGCGCAGACCCCACGGCCCGGACTGCGGTCCGAACTCGATCGCCGCGTTGATGATTGAGTAATCGGAATCGACCGAGATCTCCTCGGTATTGTTCGCGTCCCAGTAGGCGCGATCGGAATGGATGAAGTCGATGCGCGGTGCGATCGACCAGCCGTTTCCGAGTACCGCGTTGTAGCCGATACCCACGTTGTACTTGAGGTCCGGGGCAAACGGCAGGTCGTTGCCCACCAGATCGCCGATCTCGATGACGGAGAACGTCCGCAACTCGTCGATGCTCGTATCGAGTGCGCCAAGCCCCGCAGAAATGGTCCAGGCATCGGCCGGCAGCCAGGTCATTTCCAGTTCATAGCCGTCGATGCCGGCTTTACCCGCGTTGGCCAGGTACGGCGCAACGCCGGAGCGATACGTGAACTGCAGCTCGTCGTAGTCGGTCGTGAAAATCGCGCCGTTCAGCCGCAGCGTGTTGTCGGCCAGGTCGACCTTGAAGCCAAGTTCCCAAGTGACGGCTTCCTCGGGACCGAAAGAGTGGATGCCGGTGGCGAACGCTTCCGATGCGGCGACGGCGTTGAGATACGGCGGGGTTCCCGGCACCAGACCCAGCTGAGTGGCGCAGGGCTCGAGGATCTGGCAGGTATTGAAGTGGCTGTTCCAGCCGCCGCCCTTGAACGCTTCGGAATAGCTCAGGTACATCATCGCGTCATCGCTGAACGCGTATTTCAGCGAGGCCATGATCGACGTGTCGTCGAAGGTATCCTCGTATTTCTGAACCGGCAGGTATTTGGCGTCGGGATTGATGTAGTTGAACTGATCCGGCGTGGAGGCTTTGGTGTCCTCGGTGTAACGACCACCCACGGTGATCGCGAGCTGCTCCGTGGCATCGAAAGTCCACTGCGTGAAGACCGCCCAACTGCTGTTGTCGGTGATGTTGTTGTCGCTGTCTTCCTGCACGCCGGGCGCCGGGTCGTTCAGCTGCACGTAGACGATGTCGTCTATGTACTCCTCATAGTAAAAGACGCCGGCCGTGCCCTGGACCCTGTCGGATGCGAACAGCAGGCGCAACTCTTCGCTGAACTGATCGCCGTCGCTGTCATAGTCCGTATGCAGGATGGTCAGCGGCGTGTTGTCGGCATCGCGTATGCCTTCCCACTGCAGGTCTCGGTAAGCGCTGACCGAAATCAGGTCCCACGCATCGCTCAGCGTGAAGTCGAGGTGCAGCGATACGCCCCAGTTCGTGAGTTTGCTCTCGATCGGATAGGTACCGTTGTTGTTGTAAGGACCTTTGTTCTGAAAATCGTTGGCACAGCGATCGTCGTCGATCATCGGCACGGGAATTCCCGGTGGCGGGAACGTGGCCCCCGGGCAGCCGGCGTCCCTGCTTGCGATAATCTGGAAGGTCGCCAGTTCATTACTCGCGGCAAACACGAAGGGATGGCCGTTTTCATCCGCCTTGGTGTAATCCATCTGGATCTTGCCCCTGAAGCGCTCGTTCGGCGTAAACACGAGCTTGCCCGTAGCCGTCCAGGTGTCGGTATCGCCGAGATCCTCACCGGTCTGGACACGCGTTACGTAGCCGTCCTGCTGCCGTGCGCCGAAGCTGAAGCGCGATTTCACCGTATCCGAGAACGGCGCGTCGAATGCGAGGAACAGATCAGCCAGCTTGTCCGAGCCGACCCCGGCGCGGACCGTGCCGCCGAAGGCGTCGCCTGGCTCGACGGTGGTGAGCAGGATTGCGCCGCCGACGCTGTTCTTGCCGAACAGCGTGCCCTGCGGTCCGCGCAATACCTGCACATTGGCGATATCGCGAAAATCCATCGTGCCGCCGACGGACTGGCCCATATAGACGTCGTCGATATACAGGCCGACGCCGGGATCGACGGTCGCCGTCGGATCCGTCTGTCCGACGCCGCGTATGAAAATATTCGACGAATTGTTGTTACCCGCGAGGGTCGTATCGTTCGTGAATTCCAGGTTCGGCGTAATAAGGTCGAGATCCTCGGTCGTGAGGATCGAGCGTTCGGCGAGTTCCTGTGCCGTAAACGTACTGATCGACACCGGCGTGTCCTGCAACCGTTCCTCGATACGCCGCGCAGTCACGATGACCTCCTCGAGTTGCCGCGCGCCGGACTCGGTCTGCGCCCATGAGGTTTCCGATGCCGTTAGTGACAGGAACGCGGCGACCAGCGCCGTTGACAGACGATCACCCGAGATCATGGCTCCCCCTTGAAGTGTTTCGTAACTTTCGTAACCGCCGAGAATGTCTTTGAGTATTACTGACCGCGCGAGGGGACGTTCGACTGTGAGTCAAATTTTTGTCCATCGAAGGTCCACTTTGGCCGCCGGCGCGGTCACTGCCGTTCAAGCATGCCTGCCGGAATTCGGTTGGCGTAATGCCGAAGCGGAGTTTGAACGTCCGGCCGAAATGCGTGAGGCTGTTGAACCCCCAATGGAAGGCTATTTCGCTGATCGTGCGAGTGCGGAACGCATCATCGCCCAGAGCCTTGGCAGCTTCCTGAAGGCGTCGGCGAAGAATGTAGTGTGAAATGGATTCGTGTTCCGCTTTGAACAGCTGATGGATGTGGCTCTTCGTGTAACCGAAGCGCCGCGCAATGAACGATGGCGACAGCCGCAGGTCGCTCAAGTGCTGCTCGATGAAGTCCTTGATGAGGAGCCGGCGGCTGGTGGCGAGCGACGACTCCGCAATGGACGCATGGTGCTGCTGCGAGTAGGCCGTGGCGAGAAGATCCAGCATGTTGGACGATATCCGCTCCTGCATTCGCGTGTCGAGGTCCAGCCTGCACAGCCCCCAGTACCTGAGGATCAGGTTGGTAATGATGCTGTTGATGCCGCGGTCGTGGTGCATCCGTATGCACGTTAGGTTGTCGACCTGCGGAAGGCGCCTCGTCATTTCCCTTTCGGGAATCCGCACCACGAGGATACGGTGGGATTGCTGGAAAGCGACTTCGAAGCGCCGTGCCGAGTCGACGAGCGTGAAGTCTCCCTTGCGCAGCAGGACCTCGCGCCCGTCCTGGCAGTTCACGCTCTCGTCGCCGGTTTGCAGGTGCAGGAGGAAAGCGCGGTCCGTGCACTGATTGGCGCGTTGCCGGGTGTGGGTAGCGCTCATCGGCGCGGACGAGACATCCGCTATCGTGACGAAGCCGCAATTTGCGGTCACCAGCCGGGCACCGAAAGACGTCACCTCCGCCGGTCGGGTCTCGATAGCTGTCACATGGTGCCGGATGCAATCGTTCCAGTAGGCAATTCGTTGCGCCGGCAACAAACCCTCGGTCGTGTAGGACTGAATCCTGGCGATCATCGGTGCGCTCCCCGCAGTACGCTCCAGAGCGATTCTTTGCCGATGATACATGTTCGGATCGGACGACAAAAAGAGCAGGCGGCAGCGGCGGGAGAGGTGTCGGTGGAAGCCGGCTCGAGGTCAAGGTAGGCTGTCGCCAAACTCAAAATCGGACCTCGCGGTGTCGGACATTCGGATAGAAACGGAACGGCTGATCCTGAGAAATATCGATCCCGGGCGCGACTTCGAGGCTTGGGCAGCGCTCATGGCCGACGAGCGCGCCGTACGGTTTCTCGGCACCCCGGTGCAGAATCGCGCGCTCGCTTGGCGCAACATGGCCATGGTCCTCGGTCACTGGCATATACGCGGTTACGGCTTCTTTTCGGTCGAGAGCAAGGCGACCGGCCACTGGCTGGGACGCGTCGGCCCCTGGTTTCCGGAAGGGTGGCCGGAACCGGAGATCGGCTGGACCATCAGTCCCGAGCACTGGGGAAGAGGTTATGCCACGGAGGCCGGACGCGCTTGCATCGAGTATGCGTTCCGCGTGCTCGGCTGGCCGCGCGTGATTCACGTCATTCTCCCCGGCAACGAACCGAGCATCGCGGTTGCGAAGAAACTCGGCTCAACCCATATCCGATCGGCGCGGGGACTGCCCGGGGTGACCGACGAGGACGTTATGATCTACGGGCAGAGCGCAGGCTAGACCCAATGGCGCCTAGTTAAGCGTTTCGGCCTCGCCGGCGGCCGAGACCTAAGGTAGTAGTTGCTCGCGTGTTGGCGTTAAGTAAGTGCCATTCAGGCTAGACCCGCTAGACCTCGCGAGGCACGATCTTGTCCGGCCCGATTGCGGAATCCGCTTCGTCCGGCTGCACTCTCAAGAATGACAGCACGGCTACCGCTGTCAGCGAGCCGAGCCCCATGATCATGGCGACGGACGGGATATCGATACCCGATTCGAACAGGAAACCGGCCAGGATCGGCGACAGCATCGCGCCGCCTCTGCCGACGCCGATCGAGAATCCCGTGCCCGAGGCGCGCACGTGCGTCGGGTAACAATGCGCGAACAATGCATACAGACCGACGACGCCGGCGTTGGTGCAAAAACCGGCGGTTCCGGCAACGAGCGACAACATCGCGAGATCGTCGGGACTGCGGCCGAAAACCGAAACCATCACGGTCGACATCAGCAATACGATGATCGTCAGTGTCTTGACGTTGTATTTCAGTGTCAGGAAGCCGAACAGGGCACCGCCGAGCGCGCCGCCGACGTTTGCCCAGACCAGCACGCCGACCGCCGACGATGCCGCGAATCCCATGTCGACGACGATTTTCGGCGCCCATTTGATGACGAAGTAGAACGTCGTGATATGGAAGAAATAGGCCAGCGTCACAACGACCGTTGTCGCGACGAGAGCCGGCGAAAAAATCCCCGCGAGCGACCGTTTTTGCGCGTCCGGCGCCAGCTGGGGCAAGGCGTCCAATGCCGCGTGACCCATACGCTTCAGCGTCTCGTTGATGTTTGCCAATGCACCTGCGGGCCGTTTGTGCGCCAGCCAGTGCACCGATTCGGGAATCAGGAAATAGACGAGGGGTATGCAGAGCGCCGTCATCGCCGTGCCGAGATAAAAAACCGAACGCCAGTCGTATGCTTTCAGCAGCTGTGCGGCAATGGTGCCGCCGATGACGGCGCCGATCGGGTAGCCTATCGTCATCAGCGATACACTCAGGTGCTTGCGCCGTGCGTTCGAGAACTCGGCCGCCACGGCATTGATCGACGCGAGCATGCCGCCGATGCCAAGCCCCGTTATCACCCGCCAGACCGACAAGATTGCAATGGTGTTCGCCGTCGTCACCATGAACATGCCGAGCACCATGATGGCCAGACAGCCGAGCATGGTCCGGCGTCGGCCGAAACGGTCCGCGACCCGGCCGAGAATTATGGAGCCCACGCCCATGCCGATGAGTTCCATCGCGAGCACGATACCCAGCGCGCCGCGATTGATGCCCCATTCGTCGGCGATACCCGGAGAGGCAAAGCTGATCGAAAGCACGTCGAAACCGTCGAGCGCGTTGAGCACGACGGTCATTGCAACCGCAATGATCTGCGCACGGCTCATCGGCGATTCCGATATCAGCTTTTGCGGGTCTGTATTCACGGTTCCAGTTCCCTGTGCTTATCGTATCGGCATGCAACGGCACCCTGTGACACCGTGATTGAATAGTACGAGCTCGGAAAATGCCAGTGTCGTGTGACGCAACTGTCTCGCTTTAGCAGCAGCGGCGATCACCTGGTTCGAAGTTAGAGTGTGTGCCGAACGACTTTCGAGTAGCGCTCAGTCCTTCGACGTGCGCCAAGCATCCTGTTGTTGAGCAAGTGCAGGGGAAAAGGCGATCAGAATCGCGTTACAGGCAGGCACAGATGTAAGGTCGAAGAAACCATAGGTGGTCATGCAGGCGACAGCGGCTGCCGCGATCCATGCAACGAACGCAGGATAAGCGATGCCCGGGGCACCGTTTGCGACTCACAGTCCGTCGCACTATTCCTCTCGAGTCTGCCGGGGGCTTGCCGACGATTCCAAGGAAGGACAGATGCTTCGGGAATCTGTTTGATAGTGATAGGCAATTGGAGGTGCGACATGACCGTTGACGTTGTACTCGGGATCGTAGGCTGGGCGGCCGGGGGAGCGGCCAGTTTGACGGCCTTTTTCATTTGGCTGCTGAAAGCGTCCATCCTTAAGCGATTGGAAGCTGGAATCGAAGAGATTAGAACTCAGAACGCCGAGGGTCTAGAGAATCTGAAGTCGGGGCTTCGTAGAGTAGAGCGTCTTGAAACCGATCTTTTCCAGCTTCGCTCGGCGGGATACGGGCAGATCTGGCAACTTACCGGAGCCCTTAATCTGTTCGGTTCCGAATGTCACGCAGATTGCGTTCAGCTATCTGATCGACTCAAGGATTGGTATTTCGAGCACGGCCACGTCCTTAAGGACGAATCGAAGTCGCGAGGAGAAGGCCGTGCACTGGTGCATTGCATTGACAACTGGAAAACCAATGCATTATCCAATCGGGATCAAGAACAATCGGCTAATCGGAACTGGGTTGTGCTCCAGTTTCTCTTGAGCATGCTCAGAAGCCAGTTAATTGTCGAACTCGGAACGAGACATCCGCCAACCGTGCGAGAGTAGCCGTAAGAACTCAAGCAAGGCCGTAAAGACGGCGTCCGTTGCCTAAAGCGCCCCACCAAGCACGGCGCCAGATCGATCTGCTCGAGGAAGTCGAGCGTGGCCTGCCCGTGAAGGCATACAACGTCATCTCCAAGGTGCTTGGCCTCACGCCGGATGAGGAAGACAGGCTGTTGCGGGTCAGCCTGCGGACGCGTGCGCGCTGGAAGCACCGCACACGCCTCGACCCCGTAACTTCCGACCGCATCGTTCGCCTCGCGCGTGTCCTGGCCCTGGCCACCGACGTGCTGGAAAGGCGTGACCACGCGGTCGAGTGGCTGCGGGAGCCTGCTGAGGCGCTGGGAGGGTGACATCTGGCGTTACCGTCTCGAGAAACCTGAGCGACTCGAGCGCCTTACGCTCAACTCCGACGCGGCAGAATACTCGCCGGTTGTGACGTCCAATGGAACGCTGTATTTCGCGTCGGCCAGAAAGGGCGGCTATGGTCAGGGTGATCTTTACCGCGCCGAACGCCTCGGCGAGGAATTCGCCGCACCGGAAGCCCTTGGCCCGGCACTGAACCACGCAACCGGCGAATGGAACCTGTGGGTCTCCGCCGACGAAACTGAAATCATCTT
>Ga0268386_10001284_pt1 | contig 17189 bp, 13 predicted proteins | sample RVTome_15_FD_200260 | JGI IMG/M metagenome (GOLD analysis project Ga0268386, IMG submission 200260) | Soil microbial communities from uranium-contaminated site in the Upper Colorado River Basin, Wyoming, United States - RVT150D86... ...
GCATCCACGCGTTGCGCCAGGGCCTGAAGGCGCGGCTGTATTCCTACAACCTCAAGGTGTTCGACCCGACCTGGGCCGGACTGGATCGCGCGGCGCTGGCGGCAAAACTGGAGGCTCAGCTCCGCCATAAGGGCGGCAAGCGGTTCGTCGCCGCGTCCGCGGCGCACGTCAGCTTCCTGCACCTGGGCGGCGAGATCCGCTTCGACGACCTCACGCCCGACCTGCTGGACGTGCCGTTCGCCGCCGGGCTGCCGGTGCTGACCGGGTTGTCCGCGACCTGGCTGTACGGCAGCCGGCGCGAATACACCAGCCGCAAGGGACGTTCCGTCTATGACGACCTGCGCGGCGAGCCGGCGGGGCATTTCGTCGTGCTGTGCGGCCGCGAGGGAGACAACGTGCGCGTCGCGGACCCCTTCCTCGCGAATCCGCTGGCGCAGGGACACCACTACGACGTCGAGGTGAATCGTCTGATCCGCGCCATCCTGCTCGGCGTCATGACCTACGACGCCACGCTACTCGTCATCGCGAAAGACAACCTGCCGTGATACGCCTCATCGTCGTGGACGATCCCGCCGCCTGGAAGCTCTCCGGCCACGACGGCCGCGTCGTCTCGGTCGGCGAATACCTGGCACCGTCGGAAGCCTGGCCGACACGCGGTGTCCGCGTGTTCAATCTCGCGCGCTCGTACGGCTATCAGACGAAGGGCTACTACGTCTCCCTGCTCGGCGAGGCGCGCGGCCATCGCGTCATGCCGGACGTGCGCACGATCCAGGACCTGAACGCGCCCGGCTTCGTGCGCTTCATACCGACGGACGTGGAGGAGCTGATCCAGAAGAGCCTGGCGAGGATCCGCTCCCCGGATTTCCAGCTCTCGATCTACTTCGGCGACAACCTGGCCGCGCAGCATCAGGCGCTGGCCGCCGCGCTTTTCCGGCTGTTCCCGGCGCCGTTCCTGCGCGCCAAGTTCAGCCAGGGCCAGAAATGGACGCTGCGCGGCGTCAAGGCGCTGTCGCTGGACGAGATCCCGGAGACACACCTGGACTTCATGCAGGATGCCGCGCGCCGCTACTTCGCGCGCAAGCGCTACCAGCCGGAACGCGGCGACCGCTCGCGCTACGACCTCGGCATACTCGTGAACCTGACCGAGAAGGCGCCGCCATCGGACAAGGGCGCGTTGAACCGCTTCGTGCAGGCGGCACGGCGCCAGGGCTTCAGCGTCGAATTCATCGGCCGCGACGACTACCCGCGCATCGCGGAGTTCGACGCGCTGTTCATTCGGGAGACGACGGCGGTCAACCACCACACGTGGCGTTTCTCGCGGCGCGCGCACGCGGAGGGCCTCGCCGTCATCGACGACCCCGACTCCATCCTGCGCTGCGCGAACAAGGTCTATCTGGCCGAGGTGCTGCGAGGGGGCAAGTTGCCGATGCCGCGCACGGAGATCGTCCAGCGCGGCGTGCGTCGTGCAGTCCTCGCCCGCCTGGGGCTGCCGTGCGTGCTGAAGGTGCCGGACTCATCGTTCTCGCAGGGCGTAGCGAAAGCCTCGACGCCCGAGGAGTACCTCGAACTGACCGACAAGATGCTGTCGCAGTCCGATCTCGTCATTGCGCAGGAGTACATACCCACCGACTTCGACTGGCGCGTCGGAGTGCTGGAGGGCCAGGCACTTTACGTGTGCAAGTACTTCATGGCGCGCGGTCACTGGCAGATCTACAACTGGGAAAGCCGGCACCGGCGCGACGTGTCCGGCGACTTCGAGACCCTGGCCGTCGAGGACGCGCCGCCGCGCATCGTGGCAACCGCCGTCAAGGCGGCGCGCCTGATCGGCGACGGGCTGTACGGCGTGGACCTGAAGCAGGTCGACGGGCGCGCGCTGATCATCGAGATCAACGACAACCCGAGCATCGATGCCGGCGTCGAGGACAAGGTGCTCGGCGCGGCGCTGTACGACCGGATCATTACGTCGCTGCGGCGGCGCGTCGAGGCGCGCCGCGAAGGGGAACGCAGGTGACCGGCGAGTGGCCGTGGCCGCTGTTCGCGGTCTTCGGCGTCGAGCTGGAATACATGATCGTGGAGCGCGACAGCCTCGCGATCCTGCCCTGCGCGGACGAATTGCTGCGCGAGGCGGCCGGCACGACGGACTACGTGCAGGACGTCGAACGCGAGCAGGTTGCCTGGTCCAACGAGCTGGTCAGCCACGTCATCGAGCTGAAGACGCAGCCGCCGGCCGCGTCCCTCGACGGCCTTGCAGGGCCGTTTCTGGCCAGCATCCGCGAGATCAACGAGCGGCTGCGCGGTCGCGGCGCGATGCTCGTCGGCTCCGGGAGTCATCCATTCATGGATCCCTCCAGCGACACGCGCCTCTGGCCGCACGGCGACCGGGAAATCTACCTGGCCTACGACCGGATCTTCGGCTGCCGCGGCCACGGCTGGTCCAACCTGCAGAGCACGCACCTGAACCTACCCTTCGGCAGCGACGAGGAGTTCGGGCGCCTGCATGCGGCAATCCGCCTGGTGCTGCCGATCATTCCGGCACTGGCGGCAAGCTCGCCGTATCTCGATGGCCGCTACACGGGCTACATGGACGCCAGGCTGGAGACTTACCGGCACAACCAGGCGCGCGTGCCGTCCCTCGGCGGCCGCATCGTACCCGAGCCGCTGTTCACACATGCGGACTACCTCGGCCTGCTCGAAACCATTCGCGCCGACATCGCGCCGCATGATCCCGCAGGGATCCTGAATCCGCTGTTCCTGAACTCGCGTGGCGCAATCGCGCGCTTCGATCGCGGCGCCATCGAGATCCGCGTCATCGACGTGCAGGAATGTCCGTCCGCCGATCTGGCGATCCTGGCGGCCATCGTCGCCGTGACGAAGCGGCTCGTCGACGAGCGCTCGTCACCCTACCGCCTGCAGCAGCAGTGGCCGGAGGATTTGCTGGCGGACATCCTGATGGACGTCGTGCGCGACGCGGAACAGGCGCGCATCACGGACGGCGACTACCTGCGCATGCTGGGGCTGAAGGAGCGTGCGCTGACGGCGGGCCAGGCCTGGCGCGCGGTCTGCGAGGCCGCGAGTGCGGATTTCGACGCGGGGCGGCGCTGGGTGCTGCGCCGGATTCTCGACGAGGGCCCGCTGGCACGGCGGCTCGTGAAGGCCGCCGGCGCGGCCCCGCCGCGCAAGTCGTTCGTCGCAACCTGGCGGGAGCTCGGCGACTGCCTCGCCGACGACCGGCAGTTTCCCTGAGGCTGTCGCTTGCCGGTCACGCGCTGGCTGTTCACCTGCGAGCATGGCGGCCGCGAGGTGCCGGACGAGTATCGCGAACTGCTTGCGGGAGCGCCGCTCGCCTCGCATTGCGGCTGGGACGCCGGCGCGCTCGAGGTCTTTTCGGCACTTGCAAGCGCACACGCTGACGCGGCTTACGCGGCCACCGTCACGCGGCTGCTCGTGGATCTCAATCGCTCGCTGCACAACCCGCGCGTCTGGTCGGCGTGGACGCGCCGCCTGCCGGCCGCCGAACGCGAGCGCGTCGCCGCCCGCTGGTGGCGACCCTGGCGCGCCGAGGTCGCTGGCGTCGTGGCCGGCTGGCTGAAAAGCGGCGCCCGGGCCGTGCACGTCGCCGTGCACAGCTTCACGCCCGTGCTGGGTGGCCTGCATCGCACGGCGGACATCGGCCTGCTGTACGACCCGGCGCACGGTGGCGAGCGGGCACTGTGCGCCGCATGGCGCAGCCTGCTGGCGGCCGGCGGCTGGCGAGTCCGCCTGAATTACCCCTACCGCGGTGCCTCCGACGGCCACACGACGGCGCTCCGCCGGCGGTTCGGCGACGCCTATGCCGGCATCGAACTCGAGCTCAACCAGGCGCTGTTCCCGTCCCGGCAGCACGCGCTTATCACGGACCTCGTCGTCAGCCTCGCGGTGCTCAGGCGCGCGGCGGCAAGCACCGCCAGCCGGGCAAACGCGACGGGCGAACTGGGCTAGCCCGCATTTCTCACCGGTGCGCGAAGCGAGGCCGCGTAGCGGCGGAAAAGACAAGGCGTGCGACGGTCCGGGCGCGCAGGCGTACTCGACAGTACGTCGAGCACCCGGACCGAGTGCAACGCAGTATTTTCCGTTGCTACGCGGCCGCAGCCGTGGATCGGTGAGAAATGCGGGCTAGCATGGGCCGGCAGCGCAGCCGGATGCCCTGGCACGCGACCGGACACCCAATGATGGAGCCAGGCGTCAACTTCGGCCCTTACCGCTTCGAGCCGACCACCGGACGGCTGTGGTCGGGTGCGCGCGAGGTGAGATTGACGCCTAAGGCATCCGCCGGAAGGAGGACGCGCTGACGCTGTTACAAAACGCGTTCAGTCGCGGCTGGGGCAAGCGTGACTGGCTCGAAAACGATCCGGATTACGACCTGCTGCGGGACGACCCGCGCTTCCAGGAACTGCTCGCGAAGCTGAAGTAGGGCTCAGGGGCCCGTGACAACGGGGCGGGCCGGATCGCGGATCCATTCGCTCCATGAGCCCGCGTACAGGCGCGCGCCGTGCAAGCCCGCATGCTCCATTGCCAGCAGGCCGTGGCAGGCCGTGACACCGGACCCGCACATGAACACGACCGACTCCGGCGGGCGGCCGCCGAGCATGGCCTCGTGCCGGGCGCGCAGCGCGGCGGCGGAACGGAAGCGGCCGCGCTCGTCGACGTTGCCGCGCCAGGGCAGGTTCACGGCACCGGGAACGTGCCCGGCAATCGCATCGATGGGCTCCCTTCGTCCTTCGAAGCGCTCCGGCTCGCGTACGTCGACGAGTACCGCCCTGGCCCGCAGCGCGCGCCTCAGCGAGGAGGCGTCCAACGCAAGATCGCTGCGCGGGCGCGGAGTGAAGTCGCGCGGCACGACCTCGGGGGCCGCCGTGTCCAGTGCGTCGCCCGCCTCCTGCCAGGCCTGAAGGCCGCCGTCCAGCACCGCGACGGCGTCGTGGCCCAGAGCGCGCAGGAGCCACCAGGCACGCGCGGCAATGCTGCCTCCGGCATCGTCATAAACGACGACCTGGCAGTCGTCGCCGATGCCGAGTGCACCGAACGTAGACGCCAGCCGCTCCGGGTCCGGCAGCGGATGCCGTCCGCTGGACGGCGTTACCGGCGAGGACAGGTCTTCATCCAGGTGGACGTAACGGCTGCCGGGGACGTGGCCCTCCCACCAGGCGCGACGCCCCGCCTCCGGATCGTCCAGCCGGAAGCGGGCATCCAGCACGATCCAGCCCGGCCGGTCGGCATGCTCACGCAGCACGTCGGCCGAAATCAGCGTCGAGTACACGACCGTTGCCTGTGTGGCTCGCCCAATGGCACGTAACGAACGATACTAGCCCGCATTTCTCACCGGGGCGCGAAGCGAGGGCGCGGAGCTCGGGAAAAGACAAGGCGCGCGAGAGTCCGGGCGCGCAGGCGTACTCGACAGTACGTCGAGCACCCGGACCGAGCGCAACGCAGGATTTTCCCGAGCTCCGCGTCCGCAGCCGTGGACCGGTGAGAAATGCGGGCTTGCCCGCCGGCGCGACCCTGGACCATCCGGACCCTCATTCGATGCGCATGCCCGCCCCGCCTCCCGAGAACCTGCAACAGCGACTCGAGCCGATCCTGAAGCTGCTCGAAAAGCACGAGCTCGTGGAAGCGATCGTGGAGCATCAGGACGCGGCGCCGCGCAAGGGCCTGGTGCAAAGCCTCGTCCACCGCCAGCAGCTCGCCGAGCTCGCCGCGAAGCTGACGGGCCTGCACGTCGCCGACATCGGTCACCTGCTCGAGATGCTGCCGCCCGACCGGCGCAGCGTCGTGTGGAGCCAGGTGCCGGACGAGGTCGGCGGCGACGTGCTCTGGGATGTCGTCGAGTCGGTGGCCGAGAGCCTGATCGCCGAAACCTCGGCCGAACGCCTCGTCGCGATGTGCCAGCACATGGACCCGGACGACTTCGCGCACATCGACCACCTGTTGCCGGAAGCCGTGCGGCTGGAAGTCGTCCGCTCGATGGAAGCCGCCGAGCGGCGCTGGGTGGAGGCGACGGAGGCGTATCCCGAGGATTCCGTCGGCCAGCTCATGACGCGCGAGATGATCCGCATCCGCGAATCGGCCACCATCGCCGGGGCGATGGAAGCCATCCGCCGCCTCGGCGAGATTCCCGAGCAGACCGACCAGCTGTTCGTGGTGGACGATCGGCAGCGGTTCCTGGGCGCCGTGCCGCTGACGACGCTGTTCCTTCACGAACCGGACCGCCCCCTGCGCGAAGTGATGAGCCGCGACGTGATGGCCTTCAGCGTGGACGACCGCGGCGCCGCCGCGGCGGGCGCGTTCGAGCGCTACGACCTCGTGTCGGCACCAGTCGTGGATGCGAAGGGCAAGCTGGTCGGACGCCTCACCGTCGACACGATGCTGGATTTCCTCCTGGGCGAAGCCGAGGAGGACGTCCTGCGGCGCGAAGGCCTGCGCGGCGACATCGACCTGTTCGGTCCCGTCCTGAAGAGCGCGCGCAACCGCTGGCTGTGGCTTGGCCTGAATCTCCTGACGGCCTTCGCGGCTTCGCGCGTCATCAGCGTGTTCGAGGGGACGATCGAGCGCCTCGTCGCGCTGGCGACGCTGATGCCGATCGTCGCCAGCATCGGCGGCAACACGGGCAACCAGACGATCGCGCTGTTCGTGCGCGGGCTCGCGCTCGAACAGATCACCCCGGACAATCGCGGTTACCTGATGGCGAGGGAGCTCGGCGTCGCGCTGCTGAACGGCGCCATCTGGGGCGCGGCCATGGGGCTCGTCACGGCGGCCCTTTACGGCGTTACGCTCGGGACGGTGATGGCCACCGCGACGCTCCTGAACCTGGTGGTCGCGGCGCTGGTGGGCATGACCGTGCCGCTCGTCATGCAACGCCTCGGGCACGACCCGGCCATCGGCTCGAGCGTCGTGCTGACGTTCATGACCGACAGCATGGGCTTCTTCATCTTCCTCGGCCTCGCGGCGGCGGTGCTCTAGCCCGGAGCGGCAGTCGGCTGCCGGCCAACGCTCGCGAGCGCGGTTCCCTGACGCTTGTCCGGCCCGGCCCGGCCCGGCCGGGACCGGGAGCGACAACCCCGCCCGGTTGCATCGCCCGGTTGCGCGGCTAGACTGGACGTATGTACAGGCAGCCGCACAAGGGGCGAGGCGCGATCTCCAACCGCGAGGGACGCTACGAAAGCACCGCGAAGATCGCCGAGGACGACGGCTGGACGCCGCCGGAGGCGCCCGGAGCGCCCGCCACGGAAATCCGGGAGGACGTGGCCCGGCGGGTCATCACGACGAACGATTCGCCGGACGTGCCGTTCGACCAGTCCGTGAATCCATACCGCGGCTGCGAGCACGGCTGCATCTATTGTTATGCACGTCCCGGGCATGCCTGGCTCGGGCTTTCGCCCGGGCTGGATTTCGAGACGAAGCTGTACGTGAAGCGCGACGCCGCCGCGCGCCTGAAGGATGAGCTGGCGGCGCCGGGTTATCGCTGCCGCGTGCTGGCGATGGGGACCTACACCGACCCTTACCAGCCGGTCGAGCGACGCCTGCGCGTAACGCGCGCGATCCTGGAGGTGCTGGCGGCATGCGATCATCCGGTGAGCATCGTTACGAAGAGCGCGCTCATCGAGCGGGACCTCGACATCCTCGCGCCGATGGCCGCGAAAAACCTGGCCTCGGCGGCCATCAGCGTCACGACGCTTGACGACGAGCTGAAGCGGCGCATGGAACCGCGCACCGCCGCACCGGAGCGGCGACTCGCCGCCATTCGCCGGCTCGCGGACGCCGGCGTGCCCGTGGGCGTGCTGGTCGCGCCGGTCATCCCGGCGCTGAACGATCACGAGATCGAGCGCATCCTCGAGGCCGTGGCGGCGGCAGGCGCGCGCACCGCGGGCTACGTGGTGCTGCGGCTGCCACTGGAGCTGAAGACACTGTTCGCCGAATGGCTCGAAGCTCACTATCCGGAGCGCGCGGGACGAGTGCTGTCGCTGTTGCGGGACGCGCACGGCGGGCGCGAGAACGATCCGCGATTTGGCTGGCGCATGCGGGGCGTCGGACCCTGGGCCGAGCTGCTCAGGCGGCGCTTCGAGGTCGCCGCGCGGCGGCACGGCCTCGCGCTGCCGGACTCGCGACGCGAGGTCGCGCTCGACACCTCGCTGTTCCGGCCGCCGGCGCAGGGCGGCCAGTTCCGGCTGCTGTGACGCCGATGGAGAACCGCGCGGCGCTTCGCGAGTCTGAACAGATTGCCGGACGCGCCGCTCCGGATGCCATCGTGGGGCTGACATGAACGTGGAACTTTCCAGGCTGCTGGCACCGGGACTGGCGGCGGTCGTCGGCGGACTGGCCGGTGGACTCGTCGCCGCGGCCTGGACGGCGGGCAGTGTTGCCGGCGAAGTGCGGGGGGCGGCTCGCAGTCCGATGCCGCTCGACCGCGAGGCCGAGGTATTCGACATCGTGGATGCGCTGTCGGAGCTCGTGGACCGGGAGGTGGAGGAGCGGCTCCGGCTGGAAGACGAGGTCGACGAGCTGCGCCGCCGCCTGGCCATGGCGACGGGCGCTCCGGTCGCGTCGGCCGGGGAGACCGGCGAAGAGCCGGCGGCGGAGGACGCGACGGCGTCCGAGGGTGGCACTCGCGATGTCGCCGCGCTGTCGCCCTTCATCGATGCCGGGTTCAGCGAGGACGAGGCCGGCTGGTTCCGCCGCCTGCAGGAAGAACATGCAATGGCGCGCCTGTACCTGCGCGACCGGGCCACGCGGGAAGGCTGGGTGAATTCGCGGCGGTACGTAGAAGAGCTGTCGGCGCTGCCCGGCAGCCTCACGACGCTGCGCCAGAGCATGGACGACGACACCTACGCGCGTTATCTCTACGCCATCGGGCGTCCCAACCAGGTGCGCATCATCGGCGTGCTGCCCGATTCGGCCGCGCGGCAGGCGGGGCTGTCACCGGGCGACGTGGTGATGAGCTACGGCGAGGACCGGCTGTATTCGGCGCGCACGCTGCGCGGTCTCACCCGCGCGGGAGTAGCGGGCGAGCTGGTCCCCGTCGACGTGCTGCGCGACGGTCAGCGCATCCAGGCCTGGCTGCCGCGTGGGCCGATGGGAGTGACGGTCACGTCGGAGCGCGCGCTACCGCCCGAAGGTTGAAACGGCGCAGCCGCGCCCTCAGCAGTCGCGCGGCTCCTCTTTGTCAAGCTCTTCAATCGTCTTGGTATGGGCAATCTCGCGGTAAAACTGGATCGTCCGGATGATGATGATCGGGTCGACCGTTATGTTCCCTGCCGTCACCGTGAACTTGTACGGGCGGTTGGTTTTTGCGGTTGGCGCTACCGTCAGGGGAATCGTGCTGTAGGTGCCGGGTTCTTCCTGCTTGGCGGTCAGTGCCGGCCCCGGCGGAAACGGGCTTCCGTCCGGAAAATCGATTTCAAAATGGTTGTCACCGACGAATCTAAAATCGGTATGGCTCTTTGGTACTTCGTAAACGCTGGGTGACACTGCGATACCACCACCAGGCAGCGTGTGGACGTGGACTACATGAACGGACATCTCACCCTCCTCCGGCGACCCTAGCGGGTAGCGGCATGCGCCGGGCCGCTGCGCGCACGCAGCGGCCTAAAGCTCCCCCGTCGGCGAAATCACCGCCAGATCGAGGGCCTGAAACTGTGGATCGGCCGCCACCAGGTGGTGCGGATAGCCCTGCTCCAGGGCCTCCCGCAGGAACGTCACGGCACCCGACCTGTCGCCGAGCGAGCCGGCGGCCAGCGCCAGCAGATAAAGCGTGTTGAAGTCGGGAGGGCCGATGGAGAGCGCCGTGTCGGAGGCCTCGCGCGCCGCCTGCGCATCGCCTAGCCGGGCGCTGGCGTGGGCGACGATCGCGAACAGCTGCTGTTCAAAGGGATTGACGCCGAGCTGCTCGCGGGCCAGCGCGACCGCGCGACGATAGGCCGATTTCGCCCGCGCGCGGCCCTCCGGCACGAACCAGCAGGCGTCGCCGAGGTTCAGCCAGAGGCGCGCGTCGTTCGGAGTGGCCGCGACGGCCTGCCGGTACACGGACTCGGCATCCTCGAACCTGCCGGCAAAGAACCGCATGGACCCGACGTTGGAGTAGGCGTCGCTGGTGGGACTGTGGCGCAGCACCTCCTCGTACGCCGCGCCCGCCTCCTCGAACCGCCCCAGCATCAGGTAGGCGCCGCCCAGGTTGTTGAGTCCCACCTCGTTCGCCGGCGACAGTTCGACCACCTTGTTCCACGCAGCGACGGCCTCCTCGATGCGTCCCTGAGAGAACAACAGGCGTCCGAGCCGATTGTAGGAGCCCCAGAAGTCGGGCTGCAGCACGATCGCCCTGCGGTAGCCGCCCTCGGCCTGCTTCAGGCGGCCGTCGCGCTCGTCGAGCTCGGCCAGGCCGAGCACCGCACTGAAGAGGCGCGGCTTGCGTTCGAGCGCGTGATTGAAGCTGACTCGCGCCTGCTCCGTTTGCCCGGTATGCGTGTAAAGCCGGCCCAGCGCGACGTTCACATCGTTGAGGTCGGGTGCCTTGGCGAGCGCCTCGCGGCACGACGCCTCCGCCTCGCGGAGGCGATCGGTCACGCGGTTGAAGCGGTACAGCTCGATGTGCAGCTCACAGTTCGCCGCAAGGGCGGTCGGAAACTTCGGGTCCAGGGCGAGCGACGCCTTGAGGAGCCGCTCGGCCGCCGCAAGTGAGCCGCCCGCCGGCGCGTCGCGTAGCTGCTTGCGCGCCTGCTGATACAGATCCCATGCCTGTGGATCGGTCGTCGTGGGCGCCCTGACCAGCGCCTGCTCCTCGGGACTCAGCACGAGCTGCAACTCACGTACGACGGCGAGCGCTACTTCGCTCTGCAGGTCCAGCACGTCCTCGACCCGGCGCTCGTACTGGTTCCGCCACGCCACGTACCCCGTGGTGCAGTCCACCAGCGACACATCGATGCGGGCGCGACCGCCGGCGCGGCGCACGCTGCCGCTCAGCACGTACTTCACGCCCAGCCGCCGCCCCATCTCGCGTATCTCGACGTCCGCCCGCTGCAGCGCGCGGGCGGATTCGCGCGCTGCCAGCGTCACGCCGGGTGCCTTGCCGAGTGCTGCGGCCAGCTCGTCGGCGAGTCCCTCGCTGAAGTAGTCGGTGCCTTCCGGGCCCGTGAGGCTGCGAAGGTCCAGCACGGCGAGCGACCGTGGCGCCGGCTCCGGGATCGGCAGGGTGGGCACCGCCGGCGGGGGGGTGGCTTCCTCGCTGACCGGCAGCAGCCAATGCAGGGCCGCCGTGCCGGCGACCAGCAGCAGCAGACTGGTGGCAATGGTCGCCCTGCCGAGCGTGCTATCCGGTTCAGTGCGGCGGATTCCGTCCGGGCCGATGTCGAAGAACCAGGCCAGAAACATGGCCACCGGAAAGCCCACGACCATCAGCCGCACGACGAGCGTGACGACCCAGGGCGGTGCGTTGAGCTGCGGCAGCACGCCGGCCAGGATCTCGACGGCGCCCCAGGCAACAGCCACATAGACCGCGGCCGCGCGTATCAGTCCCCTGCGCCTCCACTCGAGGACCGTAGCGCGCATGCGCCCCCCATGCCTTTGTACCCCGTCCAAGCATGGTTCAGCGGATGCCCTTGTCAAAGAAGGGTCAGTGGCCGGCCGCCCTCGCTGCAATACCTGAGTCGGCACCGAGGAACTCATCCATCACGGCTGCGCGCATGAGCGCGGGTGGCAGCAACCCCTGCGCGAGCACGAAATCGTGAAAAGCCTTGCGATCGAAACGCTCCCCGAGCGCCAGCTCCGTTGCCGCCCTGAGCGCCAGCAGCTTCTGATAGCCGTAGAAGTAGCTGGTAGCCTGACCGGGGGCGCGGAACGTGTAGCGGTCCGCCTCCTGGCGGGACATGGAAGGCGAAAGGCCTACCTCGCCCTCGAGGAACTGGCGGACCTCGTCGTAGCCGATCCGGCCGAGATTGGCCATGGGATCGAGGAAGGCGCGCGCGGAGCGCAACAGCCGGTGCTGCAGACTGACGAGCTGACCGTCCATCGGCAGGTAAGGCTTCATCTCCGCTTCGGCGTACAGCGCCCATCCCTCGACGTTCACGCTGTTGAACGCAAAGACGGCGCGCGCCACGGACACGCCGTTCTCGATCATGCTCGAGTATTGCAGTTCGTGGCCGGGCCGCGCCTCGTGCACGGTCAGCGTCCAGGCGGCGGCCCGGTGCGTGAAGTCGTCCATGCGGCCCTCGCCCGCGGCCTCCGCCGCGGGATTGGCGAGCGGCAGCACGAACTCCGGACGTTGCCCGGTGTTGCCGATGAGGCGCGGCGGGCGTAGGTGTGGCGCCGGCTGCGCGGAATTCTCCGCCTCCGTGCCCAGGCGGATGATCGCGTCGCGTTCCGGCAGCGTGACGACGCCCTCGTCGCGGATCACGCCTTCCAGCCGCTCCAGCACATCGTCGTACCAAGGCAGTATTTCCTCGCCATCGAGCTGCTCGCCCCGCAGGCGCACGAGCACTTTCCGGTAATCGGTTTCGTCCCAGCCGCGTTCCTGCGCCACGAGCGGGGCGATTGCCTTCATTTCGTTGCGGATCTCGATGAACGCGCGCGTTGCGTCGTCGATGAGCTCCTCCGGGTCCGCCTCGACCCCGAACTGGCGCAGGTTCCACTTGTACAGTTCGGGAGGCAGCGGGAACTCGGCTCGCGCGCGCGGCATGAGATCGGATTTCACCCAGTCCTGCCAGTCGCCGAGCTGTTTCTCGTACTCGGCAAGCGCTTCCTCGTAGCCCTCGACTTCCAGTGTCCGGAACAGGTCGCCTATACCAGCGGCGAAGCGCGGCGCATTGGCCAGGTCCTGCTCCACCTGTCCGCGGTACGGACCCAGCAGCCCCTGCGCGGAAAACTGCTCCTCCATCCTCGCGCGCCCGAGGGACAGGATCGGCTCGTAGCCCTCCTCCATGCCGACGTAACGGCGCAGCCGGACGAGGGCGGCGTCGTGCTTCTCCTTCGGTAGCTGCGGGTCGAGCAACGCCTGCATGCCAAAGAACACGATGCGCGGCACGTTGACGTACGACAGCAGATGGCGCCGGAACAGGCGGCTGCCGGTGACGTTGTCGCGGCCCGCCTCGACCAGGATCTCGAGATCCTGCCGCACGCGCGGATCGTCCTCCGCCGCAAGCCGGCGGGTCAGCTCTGCCACCGCCGCCTCGACGTCGGCCTCCGTGCGCTCCACGTAGCCCGGCTTCAGGTCCGCGACCTCGGTATCGGCGCCTTCGACCCCGAGGCTGCCAGCACTCTCGGGGCTGTAGCGCGCCAGCACCTCGAGGAGCACGGTAGCGTTCCGGTTGCTCTCGTCCACCCACGACGCCGCCTCGCCGGGAGCGTCTGCGGCCAGTCCGGACGGGGGCGCGGCAACCACGAGGACGAGGGCGAGCAGCCGGTTGTGGAGCTTCATGGCGGATCCTTCAGCGGTGAGGCGGCCAAGCATGCCAAGACGAGGGGTCCGCTGGCGAGCGCGGGCGACGAGCGGAGTCGCGCCCACGACCAGGCGTCGCGTGCCGCGGGACCGTGCCGCCGTGGACACCCGCCGCGGCGCGCAACCATAATCGCCCGCCATGCAGGTACTCTCCAGCCCGCTGTTTCCCACGCTCGTCTGGACCACGGTGTTCGAGGATCAGGCGGACTTCAATCGCGAGCTCCTCCAGCGCGCCTACGCACTGAGGGCGCGCGATCCTCGGGGCGTGCGGAATACGAACGTCCAGGGCTGGCAGAGCGCCAATACGATCCAGGGCGATCCCGCCTTCGGTCCGGTCTGCAACCGCATCACGGCCGTGGTCCGCCAGATCGCGGCCGGCCTGGAGGTCGTGGATGCCGAGCTGCGGCTGCAGGCATGGGTCAACATCAGTCCACCCGGCGCCTGGAACCGCGTGCACGTGCATCCCGGCTGTCATTTCAGCGGCGTCTATTACGTCCGCACACCGCCCGGCTCCGGCCACATCTACTTCCGCGACCCCCGCGTTGCCGCCACCATGCTCCGCCTGCCGGTGCGGCGCGAGAATCACTTCACCGCCAGCGAGGCCTCGATGCCGCCCGAGGAGGGGCGCCTCTACGTGTTCCCGGCGTGGCTGGAGCATGGCGTACAGCCGAACACGGGCGACAGCGATCGCGTGGGAGTGAGCTTCAACGTGCTGGTGTCGGTGCCCGCCCCGCCTCAGGGAGCGCCGGCGAGGTAGCGGTCGAAAAACTCGAGCGTGCGCATCCAGGCGTCGGCCGCCGCCTCGGCTTCGTAATTCGTGCCGGACGGGTTGGCAAAGGCATGGCCCGCATCCGGGTAGACGACGACCTCGGCGGACTTGCCGAGGTCCTTCAGCGTCGCTTCGAACTCGCGCACGGCGTCGACCGGAATTCCCTGATCCTCGGCGCCGAAGATGCCGAGGATCGGCACCTCCAGCGAGGCCAGCTCGTCGCGGTCGGTCGTGACGTGTCCGTAATAGATGACCGCCGCATCGAGGCTGTCGGGGTGCAGCAGCGCCGTCTGCAGCGACAGCCCGCCCCCGAAGCACCAGCCGATGCTGCCGATGGCGGGGACGCCGCGCGCTTCGAGCCATGCGTAGGCGGCGCGCAGGTTTTCATCGGTGCGCTCCGGCGCAGACATCGCCGCCGACGCCAGCTCGCGCGCCTCCCCCGGCTCGGCGGCCGAGCGCCCGTTGTAGACGTCGACCGCCAGCGCGAGGTAGCCCTCGGCGGCCAGGCGCCGCGTCATCTCGCGGATGTTGTCGTTCAGCCCCCACCATTCGTGAATGACGATGACGCCGCCCTTCGCCTCGTCCTTCGGCCGCGCCGCGTAGCCCTGGTAGGCGCCGTAACGGACCGGTCCGCCTTCGACGTCGATCGTCGGTTCGCCCGCGGCCGCGGCCGGCACCGGCCGGTCGTCCGCGTGCTCCCTAGCCATCGTCTCGACTGCGTCTTCCGCGGCCGCGCCTGCGAGGCCGGGAGCCGCGAGCACGAACGCCGCGATACACGTTGCCTTCATCGTCACTGACTTGCCTCCAGCATTTCCTTCGTGACGAGCACCACGCCGCCATGGGTCACGTAGTAGCGGCGCCGATCCTCCTGCCGGTTCTCGCCGATGACCGTGCCGGACGGAATGCTGACGTCCTCGTCCACCACTGCGCCGCGTATCCGGCATCCTTCGCCGATGTCTACGTCCGGCAGGATCACCGAGCGCTCCACGAGGGAATGCTGCGCGACCCGCACGTTGCTGAACAGCATGGACTCGCGGATCAGCGCGCCGGATACGATGACGCCTCCCGAGACCATTGAATTCACGGCGCGGCCCTGGCGCTCGGCGTCGTCGAGCACGAATTTCGCCGGCGGGGCCTGCTGCTGATAGGTCCAGATGGGCCACGTCGAGTCGTAGAGATTCAACTCCGGCTCCACGTGGATCAGTTCCATATTCGCCTCGTAGAAGGCATCCACGTTGCCGACGTCCCGCCAGTAGTGCTGGACCTTGGTCTCGGCGTCCTGGAAGACGTAGGCGTAAACGCCGTGGCCGCCCTCGATGCAGCTCGGCACCACGTTGCGCCCGAAGTCGTGCGCCGACTCGTCGTCCTTCGCGTCTTGCCACAGCACCCGCTCGAGAAAATCGTGGCTGAAGACATAGATGCCCATCGACGCCAGCACGACCCCCTCGCGTCCCGCCAGCGGTTCCGGGTCCGGTGGCTTCTCGATGAACCCGGTGATGCGATAGTCCTCATTGATCGTGACGACGCCGAACTCCTTGGCCCGCTCCGTCGGTACCTCCACGGTGCCCACCGTCACGTCCGCCTCCAGCTCCGCGTGGTGCGCCACCATCAGGCCGTAATCCATCTTGTAGATGTGGTCGCCGGCAAGGATGAGCACGTAGTTCGGAGCGTGGCGGCGCAGGTACTCGAGATTCTGGAACACCGCGTCGGCGGTTCCCTTGTACCAGGAGACGTCGATCTGCTGCTGCGCCGGCAGGAGCTCGATGAACTCACCGAACTCGCCGCGGAAATGCCCCCAGGCGCGCTGCAGATGGACGATGAGATCGTGCGCCTTGTATTGCGTCAGCACGGCGATGCGCCGGATGCCGGAGTTCACGCAGTTCGACAGTGGAAAGTCGATGATGCGGTACTTGCCGCCGAAGGGAGTCGCCGGCTTGGCCCGCGAGAGGGTGAGGTTCTTCAATCGTGCGCCGCGGCCGCCCGCCATGATCAACGCCACCGTCTCGCGGGTCAGGCTGCTGACGAAGCGGCCGGGTCGTTCTGTTCTCATGGTCTGTCCGCTCGCCGCGCTGCACTTTGCGACACCCGTAGAATAGTCGCACGTCGCAGCGGCAGCCTGCGGCGGGCGGGACCGCGGCGCTGTGGTAGATTGGGCGCGGCATTGTCACTCCCGGGCCGGCATGCCGCTGAAGCTCAGGATCCTGTTCGTACTCGCCGAGGCGTGGCCGCTGGTGAAAACCGGCGGGCTTGCGGACGTCGCGCCGCCGCTGGCGCGATCCCTCATCGACGCGGGTTACGACGTCCGCCTGCTCATTCCCGGTTATCGGCAGGCGCTGGCGCAGTTCGGCGGCTCCGCAGCCGGGCGGCGCTTCGAGGCGTTGCCGAGCGCGGAACGCGTGCAGCTCATCAGGGGAAGGCTGCCCGAGTACGACATCCGGTCCTGGCTCGTGGACTGTCCTTCGCTCTACGACCGCCCCGGAGGACCCTACCTCGACCCGCACGGCGTGGACTGGTGGGACAACAGCCTGCGCTTCGGCACCCTGTGCCGCGTCGCCGCGCTCTTCGGGTCGGGCAGGGGTCGGGATCGCTGGAAGGCGGACGTGATCCACGGCCACGACTGGCACGCCGGCCTCGCCTCCGCCTACTGCGCGTTCGATCCGGCGTGCACCGCGGCCACGGTGTTCACGGTCCACAACCTCGCCTACCAGGGCAACTTCAATCGCAAGGTGCGCCGCTCGCTCGGCATCGACTCGCTCGCCTTTCACATGGACGGCCTCGAGTACTACGGCCACCTGAGCTTCATGAAATCGGGACTGTGGTACTCGGATCGGATCACGACGGTGAGTCCGACCTATGCGCGCCAGGTGCTGACGGAGGAGTACGGCTGCGGCATGGACGGCGTGCTGCGCCACCGCGCCGCGCGGCTCTCCGGCATCATGAATGGCGTCGATGCGCGAATCT
>Ga0268386_10001286_pt1 | contig 17187 bp, 16 predicted proteins | sample RVTome_15_FD_200260 | JGI IMG/M metagenome (GOLD analysis project Ga0268386, IMG submission 200260) | Soil microbial communities from uranium-contaminated site in the Upper Colorado River Basin, Wyoming, United States - RVT150D86... ...
GCCTATGCCGAGGCGCTCCCGCTCCTGCTCGCCGAACCGCAGGTCGACGCGGTCGTCGCCCTCTTCGTTCCCACGGTGACGGCGACCGCGGACGCCGTGGCGCTGGCGCTCGAGCGCGCCGCCGCCGGCGGCACCGGCGGGAAGCCCGTGCTGGCCGTGGTCATGTCCGCGGCGGGCATCCCGGCGCCGCTCCGCCGCGCCGAAGGCCCCGTGGCCGCCTTCACCTATCCGGAGTCGGCGGCGCGGGCGCTCGGCCGTGCGGCGGAGCGGGCCGAGTGGCTGCGCCGCCCGTACGGGACGGTGCCGGAGCTCGACGGCGTCGACCGTGCGGCGGCGGCGCGGATCGTGGAGCGCTCGCTCGCGACGGCCGAGGACGCCTGGCTCGACCCGGAGCAGACGCGCGAGCTCCTGCTCACCTACGGACTGGCGCTCGTCGGCGAGCGCGTCGCCGCCACGCCTACGGAGGCGGCCGCGGCGGCCGGCGAGCTCGGCTACCCCGTGGTCGTCAAGACGGCGGCGGCCGGGGCGCACAAGACCGAGGTGGGCGGCGTCGTCCTCGACCTCCCCGACGCCGAGTCGGTCCGTGCGGCGGCCGAGCGGATGGGCGGGCCGGTCGTCGTGCAACCGATGGTCCGCGGCGGCGCCGAGCTCCTCGCGGGCGTCGTCCAGGACCCCGTCTTCGGTCCGCTCGTCGCCTTCGGGCCGGGCGGCGTCCTCGCCGAGCTGATCGGCGAGGCCGCCTTCCGGATCGCGCCGCTGACCGATGCCGACGCCGCGGAGCTCGTCACGAGCGGGAAGGCCGGGCGGCTCGTGGCCGGCTTCCGCGGGGCGCCGGCGGCGGACGCCGATGCGCTCGTCGACCTCGTCCTCCGCCTCGGACTGCTCGGCGAGGAGCTGCCCGCCGTCGCCGAGCTCGATCTCAACCCCGTGCTGGCGCTGCCCGACCGCTGCGTGGCCGTCGACGCGCGCGTGCGGGTGCGGCGGCCGGAGCGCAGGGCGCGCGCGAAGACGTGGTAGCGAACGCGCTCCGATGGGGAGGCTCGGATCATGTCTAGGATCGAGGCCATGACGGGGACCCCGCTCACGGCCGAGGAGCTCGGCCTCCTCGACGCCTACTGGCGGGCGGCGAACTATCTCTCGGTGGGGCAGATCTACCTGCTCGACAACCCGCTCCTGCGCGAGCCCCTGGAGCCGGAGCACATCAAGCCGCGCCTGCTCGGCCACTTCGGCACCGTGCCGGGCCTGAACCTCGTCTACGCCCACCTGAACCGGGCGATCCGCGCCCGCGACCTGGACGCGATCTTCATCACCGGCCCGGGCCACGGCGGCCCCGCCAACGTGGCCAACGCCTACCTCGAAGGCACGTACTCGGAGCTCTATCCGAACGCCGCCCGGGACGAGGACGGGCTGCGTGAGCTCTTCCGGCAGTTCTCGTTCCCCGGCGGAATCCCGAGCCACGCCGCGCCGGAGACGCCCGGCTCGATCCACGAGGGCGGCGAGCTCGGCTACGCGCTCGCCCACGCCTTCGGCGCCGCCTTCGACAACCCCGACCTCCTCGTCGCGTGCGTCGTCGGCGACGGCGAGGCGGAGACGGGCCCGCTCGCGGGGAGCTGGCACTCGAACAAGTTCCTCAACCCGCGCCGGGACGGCGCCGTCCTGCCGATCCTGCACCTGAACGGCTACAAGATCGCGAATCCGACCGTCCTCGCCCGCATTCCCGAGGAGGAGCTGCTCGCCCTCTTCGAGGGCTACGGCTGGCGGCCGCTGCTCGTCTCCGGCGACGAGCCCGAGGTCGTCCACCAGGCGTTCGCGGCCGCGCTCGAAGAGGCGCTCGACGAGATCGAGGGCATCCGGGCGGCGGCCCGTGCGAACGGAAACGGAAAGCGCCCGCGCTGGCCGATGATCGTCCTCGAGACGCCCAAGGGCTGGACCGGCCCGGCCGAGGTGGACGGGCAGCCCGTCGAGGGGACGTGGCGCTCGCACCAGGTGCCGCTCGCCGGCGTGCGCGACAACGCCGACCACCTGCGGCACCTCGAGGAGTGGATGCAGAGCTACCGACCCGGCGAGCTGTTCGACGACGAGGGCCGGCTCGTGCCCGAGCTCGCCGAGCTGGCGCCGGAGGGAAAGCGGCGCATGAGCGCCAACCCGCACGCGAACGGCGGCGAGCTGCTCCGCGACCTCGCGCTCCCGGACTTCCGCGACTACGCGGTCGACGTGCCGAAGCCGGCGAAGACCTCGAGCGAGGCGACCCGCGTCCTCGGCGGCTTCGTGCGCGACGTCGTGGCGGGGAACCCCGACACGTTCCGTCTGTTCGGGCCCGACGAGACGGCCTCGAACCGCCTGGGCGACGTCTTCGAGGTCACCGGCCGCACCTGGGAGGCCGAGATGGAGCCGACCGACGAGGGCCTGAGCCCCGACGGGCGCGTCATGGAGGTGTTGTCGGAACACCTGTGCCAGGGCTGGCTCGAGGGGTACCTGCTGACGGGCCGGCACGGGCTCTTCAACTGCTACGAGGCGTTCATCCACATCGTGGACTCGATGTTCAACCAGCACGCGAAGTGGCTGAAGGTCACGCGCGGGATCCCGTGGCGGCGCCCGATCGCGTCCCTCAACTACCTGCTCTCCTCGCACGTCTGGCGGCAGGACCACAACGGGTTCTCGCACCAGGACCCCGGCTTCATCGACCACGTGGTGAACAAGAAGGCCGAGATCATCCGCGTCTACCTCCCGCCCGACGCCAACACGCTCCTCTCGGTCGCCGACCACTGCCTGCGGAGCCGGCATTACGTGAACGTGATCGTGGCGGGCAAGCAGCCGGCGCTCGACTACCTCTCCATGGACGAGGCGGTCGACCACTGCGCGCGCGGTGTCGGGGTCTGGGGCTGGGCCTCGAACGACGACGAGGGCGAGCCCGACGTCGTGCTGGCCTGCTGCGGCGACATCCCGACGCTCGAGACGCTCGCGGCCGCGGCGATCCTGCGCGACCGGCTGCCTGCGCTGAAGGTGCGCGTCGTCAACGTCGTCGACCTCATGCGCCTCCAGCCGGAGAGCGAGCACCCGCACGGGCTGCCGGACCGCGAGTTCGACTCGCTCTTCACGACGGACAAGCCGACCGTGTTCGCCTATCACGGCTATCCGTGGCTGATCCACCGCCTCACCTACCGGCGCGCGAACCACGAGAACCTCCACGTGCGCGGCTACAAGGAGGAGGGCACGACGACGACGCCGTTCGACATGGTCATGCTCAACGACCTCGACCGCTTCCACCTGGTCATGGACGTCGTCGACCGCGTCCCCGGTCTCGAGGCCGAGGCGGCCCACGTGCGGCAGGAGATGGTCGACCGCCGCCGCGAGGCGCGCGCCTGGACGCGGGAGCACGGCGAGGACCACCCGGAGATCCGGGACTGGACCTGGCCCTTCTGAGCCGGATCCTCGTCGTCAACGCGGGCTCCACGAGCCTCAAGCTGTCCGTCGTCGACCAGGACGGCGGGTCCGCGGCCGTGGACGGGTTCGAGGCATCCGACGCCGTCGGCCACCGGGTCGTCCACGGCGGCGCCCGCTTCCGGGACCCCGTCCGGATCGACGAGGAGGTCGTCGCCGCGATCCGCGAGCTCTCAACGCTGGCGCCCCTCCACAACCGACCCGCGCTCGCGGCGATCGAGCAGGCCCGGGAGGCGCTCCCCCACGTGCCGCACGTCGCCGTCTTCGACACGGCCTTCCACGCGACGATCCCCGAGCCGGCAGCCACCTACGCGATCCCCTCGCGCTGGCGCGAGGAGTGGGGCGTCCGCCGCTACGGCTTCCACGGCCTCGCCGTCGAGTCGGTCGCCGAGCAGGTGCGCGTCCCCCGCCTCGTCGTCTGCCACCTCGGGGGCGGCTGCTCGGTCACGGCCGTCCTCGACGGCCGCTCCGTGGACACGACAATGGGCTTCAGCCCGCTCGAGGGCGTCCCTATGGCGACCCGGTCGGGCTCCGTCGACCCGGGAGCGCTCCTCTACCTGCTGCGCGAGCGAGGCCTGTCCGTCGAGGAGCTGGACTCCTCGCTCGAGCACGAGTCGGGGCTGGCGGCGCTCGGCGGGCTCGAGGAGCCGCTCGGGTTCGCCGTCTACACCTATCGCATCGCACAGGCGGCGGCCGCGATGGCCGTGGCCGTCGGTGGCCTCGACGCGCTGGCGTTCTCCGGCGGCGTGGGCGAGAACCGCGCGGACGTCCGCGAGGCGATCGCCGGCCTGCTCGGCTTCCTCGGGAACGTGCGGGTCGAGGTCGCTCCCGCGCGCGAGGACGTCGCCGTCGCCCGGGCAGTGCGGCGGCTCCTGGCCGCTCCGTAGTTTTCCGCAGGCGGTTCCGGGCCGACCCGGAGGAGCGGCGGCGGCTCCGCGGGCACTGTGTGCGCATGGCAGCTCGCGCCCGGAACATCCTCGTTGGCTACGACGGCTCCGAAGCCGCGCAGCGCGCGCTCGACGCCGCTGCGGATCTCGTCGGCTACGGCTCTGCCCTCTCGGTCGTGACCGTCGCGACCAGGCCCGAGGACGAGCCTGGGGACAACGGCGGGCCGGCGGCGCACGACCGGGCCCGCGAGCTCCTGGGCGACGCGCGCGCGCTGCTCCTCCGCCGTCAAGTCACGGCGCGCTACCTCGAGCCCGTCGGCGACCCCGCGGAGATGCTGATGGAGACCGCGCGCGAGCTGGACGCCGATCTGATCGTCGTCGGCCGTCGGGACCAGAATGCCCTGCGGCGGATCGTGCTCGGCTCGGTCAGCGCGAAGGTCCTCCGCCGCGCCGAATGCGACGTGCTGGTCGTGAGGTAGACGCTCATCCGTCGTGAGCTGCGATCTGGCGTCGACCTCTACTGGCTCCCGTTAGGGGCGGGAGGTCGTTCCGTGCGCCTGAACGGACGCATCTTCGAGGCGGTCGTGGCGCGGCTCGAACAGCGAAAGACCAGTGACCTCTACCACTCCGCGCTGGAAGTCCGAGTGGACGAGGGCACGTTCGTGATCGAGATGGCGCCCGTCCCAGACGGGAACGGAGCGCTACGCGGCGTTGTCGCCGAAGCCCCAGTTGGGAGTCGCTGGGCGCGATCACTGCGAATCTTCCGATACGAGATCCGACGCTGGCGGGGCGGCGTAATCCCAGACGTCGACGAACGGTCGACAGCCCGCAGCGGCTGACGGACGACCAGTTTGTCGCACAGCGGATCCTCGACCTGGTGCCCGGTGTGCCCACGCCGGTCTGGGGACGGGACGAGCTCCAGGCAGGCGAGATGTGGAACTCGAACTCGTTGATCTCGTGGCTGATCGTCCGCAGCGGCCTCGGCATCGAGTCGGTTCATCCGCCGGCGGGCGGGCGTGCCCCGGGTTGGCGCGCCGGCCTTGTGGTTGCGCGTCGCCAGGAGACACGACCCGATTCGGTGGGACGCGAGCCGGCGGGGACACGAGCCGCGACCCTCCCATCAAGCCTCTAGCCGTGGTCGTTCGGGGTCAGCCGTCGCCGAGGCCCACGAGGCTGCTTGCCAGGCGGTCTGCGACTGGTGCCTGGCGAGCGACGCGATCACCGGCCTGCTCGCCGCCGTCACGCTGCTCCGGCTCCGCGCCGGCCTCCCTACCCGCGCGCGGGAGGCGCTGAGCGCTAGACATCGGTAGTTCCACGCACGGAAATCGGGTCCGGCACGGATGAGGATCGCGCGCCTCGCCAGCACACTGGGCGGTGGAGGTCTCAGGGTGACGCCTACGGACAGCAGCGCAGCGCAGAGGGCACGCGGCTCCCGCCGCTCGGGTCGGCGCCCGCGCGGGTGGGGCACTGGCGGCAAGCCTCTTCACGCTCGGTCTCGGCCTCGTGCTGCTTCGCGCTCGCGTGGTCGTTCATGTTCTGGCCGCGGAGGAACGCGGGCGCGTGACGCTCCCGCGGTGGCTCGCTGCGCTCGAGCTCGACAATCAGCCTTCGAGCAGTCCTTCGGAGAGCGCGTAGCGGACGAGCTCGGCGCGGCTCGAGAGCCGCAGCTTCTGCATGATGTGCGCCCGGTGCGTCTCGGCGGTCCGCACCGAGATGTAGAGGAGCTTCGCGATCTCCTGGTTCGTGTGGCCGAGCGCGAGCAGCCGGAGCACCTCGCGTTCGCGGTCCGAGAGGGGATCCTCGTCGGCCCGGCGCCGCTCCGCCGCGTCGGCCTCGACGAGCCGTGCGCCGAGGGCGGGGTGGACGTAGCGCTCGCCGGCTGCGACGGCCCTGACGGCGTCGACCACCTCCGTGTCGGCGGCCTCCTTGAGCACGTAGCCGCTCGCGCCCGCGTCGAACGCCTCGCGCAGATAGTGGGGGTCGTCCTGCATGGACAGGACCAGCACTTTGGCCTCCTGAACGTTCTGCTGGAGCGTCGGGATGATCTCGATGCCGCTCGTGCCCGGCATGACGACGTCCATGAGGACGACGTCCGGCTTGTGCGCCATCGCCTCGAAGACGGCGCGCTCCGCGTTCGGCGCCTCGCCGACGGTCTCGATGTCCGGCTCGGCGTCGAGCACGCGGCGCAGGCCGGCGCGCACGATGGCATGGTCGTCGACGACGAGGACGCGAATGGTCACGGAAGCGGCACCTGTGCCACGAGCGTGGTCCCGGCGCCCGTCGACGACTCGATGCGCAGGCGGCCCCCGAGAAGGCCCACCCGCTCCCGGATGCCCACGAGGCCGAGCCCTTCTTTCCGGGCCGCTCCGGGGTCGAAGCCGAGACCGTCGTCCTCGACGACCGCGAGCGCGCCCCCGTCCTTGCGGGTCAAGAGGATGCTGACGCGGCCCGCCTCGGCATGCTTGACGACGTTCGTGAGCGCCTCCTGGACGATGCGGTAGAGCGCCGTCTCGACCTCGCCGGGCAGGCGCTCCTCGCCCAGCTGCGTCTCGAGGTCGACGAGCATGCCGGTCTGCTCGCGGAACGTGTCGGCGAGGCGTTCCACGGCGGGGACGAGGCCGAAGTCGTCGAGCGCCGACGGGCGAAGCTCGACCGCGAGCCGGCGCACGCCCTGCAGCGTCGAGACGACGAGCTCACGCACCGAGGCGACCGCCGCGACGGTCGCGTCGCTCGCGCCCTGCTCGAGCGGCTTCAGCCCGAGCAGGATCGAGGTGAGCGCCTGGCCGGTCTCGTCGTGGAGCTCGCGCGCGAGTCGGGCGCGCTCGAGCTCCTGCGCCTCGACGACGCGCCGGACGGCGTCGCGGCTGACGCGCTCCGAGAGGTCGACCGCGACGGCCGCGCGCTGCGCAAGCGTCTCGGCCAGGCGGAGGTCGTCGTCGCTGAAGCTCGGGCCGGGGCCGATCTTGTCGTGCGCGATGGCGACGCCGATCCCGCGCCCGCGCGCGACCAGCGGCACGAACAGCGCCGAGTGGACGCCCAGGCGACGGGCCGCCTGTTGGTCGACCTCCGGATCCTCGAGCACCGAGTCGATGCGCTCGCTGCGCCTGCGCTCGAGCACCCGCCCAGCCTTGGAGCCCGCGAACTCGAGCTCCATGCCGACGACGCCGTACGACCCGTCCCCCTCGGCGGCGGCGACGCGCAGCGTCCCGCCGCTCGGGAGCGCGATCAGGACGAGGCGCGCGTCCACGAACTCGCGCAGGCGCCGCGCGACGAGGGCGAGGAGGGGCTCGAGCTCGAGCTCGGACGCGAGCGCGTTCCCGATCTCGTTCATGGACTCGAGCTGGCGCAGCCAGCGCGTCGAGCTCTCGTACAGGCGCGCGTTCTCTATCGCCACCGCCGCCTGGGCGGCTAGGAGCTGCGTCAGCTCCTCGTCCTCCTCCGTGAAGTCGCCCCCGCCCTCCTTCTCCGTGAGGTAGAGATTGCCGTAGGCGACGCTGCGGAGGCGGATCGGGACGCCCAGGAACGTCCTCATCGGCGGGTGGTGGCGCGGAAAGCCGACCGAGCGGGGATCGTCGGCGATGTCGTGGAGCCGCAGCGTCTGGCCCTCGCGGATGAGCACGCCCAGGATGCCCCGGCCGCGCGGCAGGTCGCCGATCGCCGCGTGCGTCTCGGGGTCGATGCCGGTCGTCAGGAACCGCTCCAGCGCCTGCCCGGACTTGTCGATCACGCCGAGCGCGGCATAGCGCGCGCCCGTCAGCTCGGCGGCCGTCTCGACGAGGCGCTGCAGCAGGCCGTCGAGCGAGAGCTCCGAGCTGAGCGCGATGCCGGCGTCCACGAGGCCGCGCAGGCGATCGAGTCCGGCGCGAGACGTCATGCCGCCATTCTCACCCGCCGAGCCACTCCTCGAGCCGCACCGAAACGCCGAGCGAGGAGAAGTCGCCGTCGTCGCGCATCTCCACGGCGGCCGAGACCATCGCCGCGACTGCCGTCCAGGTCAGCGCACCGCCGACGCTGACGCGGCGGGCGCCGGCGGCGACGATCTCCCGCATCGACAGGTCCGGGCGGGCGAGCGCGTTGACCGGTCTCGAGACGGCCTCGCATACCGCCCGGATCTCGTTCCCGCTCCGGAGCCCCGGCGCGTAGAGCACGTCGGCTCCGGCCCGCTCGTAGGCCTGCAGGCGCGCGATCGTGTCGTCGAGGTCGGGGTTGCCGCGTATGTGGTTCTCGGCTCGCCCGGTCAGCATGAACGGGAACCCCAGCCGGTCCGCCGCCTCGCACGCCGCCGCCACCCGCTCGACCGCCTGAGCGAGCCCGTAGATGGTGCCGTCCGGGTCGTAGTCCTCGATGGAGCCGCCCACGGCACCGGCTTCGGCCGCGCGGGCGACGGCCGCCGCGGCCGCCTCGGGCCCGGGCCCGTACCCGTTCTCGAGGTCGACCGACACGGGCAGGCTCGTAGAGCGGTCGAGCAGCCGGACGTGCTCGGCCACCTCGTCGAGCGTCGTCTTCCCGTCCAGGCGGCCGAGCGTGAAGGCGAAGCCGGAGCTGGTGGTCGCGAGCGCCTCGAAGCCGAGCGACTCCAGAACACGCGCCGAGCCCGCGTCCCACGGGTTCGGGATGATGAACGGCTCACCCTCGTGGAGCGCTCGGAAGCCGGCCGCCTTCTCTTCCTGCGTCGGTGGCGTGGCGTCAGTCCCCGTCCTCGAGCCAGCGCGTGTCGAACCGGGGGCTCACGTGGATGTCGACCTGGCGGAGCGGCCCCGTTCCCGTGTTCTCGAACCGGTGCGGCGTCCCCGCGGGCACGATGAGGATCTCGCCGGCATGTACCTCGCGCTCCTCGTCTCCGGCGACGAAGAGCGCTTGTCCTTCCTGCAGGACGAAGACCTCGTCGTAGGGGTGCTCGTGCAGCGCGGGCCCGGCGCCGGGGGGCGCGTCGACCAGGATGACACAGACGCCGACCCCGCCGTGGTCGTCGCCCACGAGCTCGCGCGCGATCGTGCTGAGCGGAAGCTCGTTCGCCCTGACGACGTACACGCGCGTAAGTATCCAGGACCGGGCGACCTCCCTTCGGAGCCCCTCGACCGGGTGCTACCTTGAGCCGCTCGGAAAAACGAGCTTTCGAGGGATCGAAATGACGAAGCATGACGACGCGTCGGCGGAGCGCCCGGCTGCCCGCTTCGACGTCATCGTGATCGGAGCCGGCCAGGCAGGACTGGCCATGGGGTACTTCCTGGCCCGCCAGCGCCGGCGGTTCGTGATCCTCGACGGGGCCGATTCGATCGGCGCCGCCTGGCGCGACCGCTGGGACTCGCTGGTCCTCTTCACGCCGCGCCGCTACGACGGCCTGCCGGGGCTCGCCTTCCCCGGCGATCCCGACGGCTACCCGACGCGCGACGAGGTGATCGCCTATCTCGAGCGCTACGCGGCGACCTTCGAGCTCCCGGTCGAGCTCGGGAGCGCCGTCCGGTCGCTGACGACGGTCGACGGACGGTTCGTCGCGGAGCTGGACGACAGGAGCATCGAGGCCGACCAGGTCGTCGTCGCCACGGGCCCCTTCCAGGCGCCACACGTCCCCGCGCTCGCCGCCGGGCTGGCGCCGGAGGTATTCCAGACCCACAGCACCGGCTACCGGCGGCCCGGCGACCTCCCGGAGGGGAGCGCGCTCGTCGTGGGCGGCGGAAACACCGGCTTCCAGATCGCGAAGGAGCTCTCGGCGACGCGTCCGGTCCGGCTCGCCGTCGGCTCCCGGCAGAAGCCGCTTCCGCAGCGGTTCCTCGGCCGCGACCTCTTCTGGTGGCTCACGAAGCTCGGCGTCCTCCCGAAGACGGTCGACTCACGGATCGGACGGCGGATGCGGGACCGCGACGTGCTCGTCGGCTCCAGCCCGCGCGAGCTCAGGCGGCGCTTCGGGGTCGACCTGAAGCCGCGCCTGGTAGGTGCCTCCGGACGCACGGTCAGCTTCGGCGACGGGAGCGAGCTCGAGGTCGACGCCGTCGTCTGGGCGACCGGCTTCCGCCCCGACCACTCCTGGATCGGGCTGCCGGTGACGGATCCGGAAGGGCGCCTCCGCCACCGCCGGGGCGTCACGGACGCGCCCGGCCTCTACTTTCTCGGTCTCACCTGGCAGCACACGCGAGGGTCGGCCCTGCTCGGCTGGGTCAAGGACGACGCGAAGTTCGTCGCCGAGCGGATCGAAGCCTTCGCGAAGGCCCGGGTCGGCGCGGCGGACGAAGCCCGGGAGAACGACGACGTCGGCGCGCCGCAGCAGGCGCGCCTCGCGCAGGAGGCCTGATGCAAGACCACACCCATCACGCGCGCGGCGAGACCGCAGAGCTGTTCCCGACCGAGACCGCGGGTCTTTCCGACCGTGTCTGGCCGGAGGTCGTCGAGCTCGCCGACGGCGACGAGCTCGACCTGCGGATCGCTCCGGTGGCAGCGCGGCTCGGAGACGCCACCGTCCGGATGCTGGCGTACAACGGCTCGATCCCCGGCCCCACCCTGAAGGTGCGGGAAGGGTCGGAGGTGGCCGTCAACGTCGTCAACGACGCCGATTTGGAGACGACCGTGCACTGGCACGGGCTGCGGCTCGACAACCGCTACGACGGAACGCACGAGACGCAGGCGCCGATCCCGGTCGGCGGAAGCTTCTCCTACCGCATCCGGTTCCCCGACCCCGGCGCCTACTGGTACCACCCGCACATCCGGGAGGACTACGGCCAGGAGCTGGGCCTCTACGGCAACATCCTGGTGGTTCCCGCCGACGCCGACTACTGGCCGCCGGCCCACCGAGAGGTCCTGCTCACGCTCGACGACATCCTGCTCGAGGACGGGCAGGTGGCGCCGTTCAGCCGCTCCGAGACGACATACGCGGCCATGGGCCGCTTCGGGAACGTCCTGCTGGTCGGCGGCGAGCCCGACCTCTCGCTGACTGCGAAGCTGGGCGAGGTCGTGCGCTTCTACCTGACCAACACGGCCAACACCCGGGTCTTCAACGTGGGAGCCCAGGGCGCCAGGATGAAGCTCGTCGGAGGCGACAGCGGCCGCTACGAGCGCGAGGAGCTCGTGGAGCGGGTCCTGCTGGCTCCGTCGGAGCGGGCTGTGGTCGACGTGCTCTTCGACGAGTCCGGGACCGTGACCCTTGAGCACCGCACGCCGGAGCGGTCGTACTCGCTGGCCGAGATCGCCGTGGCCGAGGAGCGTGCGGAGCCGGCGCTCGCGGGGCAGTTCGAGGTCTTGCGAAGCAATCCCGAGTGGGCGGCCGAGCGCGAGCGGCTCGAGCGCTACCTGGCCGCCCCGCCCGACAAGACGCTCGGCCTCGTCGCCGAGCTGGACATGGGCGTCCCCGAAGGCCCGGTCGTCTACGCCTGCCCGATGCATCCGGACGTCGTGAGCGAGGAGCCGGGCCGCTGTCCGAAGTGCGGAATGGCGCTCCTGGCGACCGCCGCGCCCACGAGCTACGTGTGCCCGATGCACCCCGACGTCGTGAGCGAAACGCCCGACCGCTGTCCCGAGTGCGGCATGAAGCTGGTGGCGGCCGCGCACGTCGCGACGGCGGGGGAGCACGACCACCACGACCACGGCCAGCACGGCCACGGTCACGAGCACGACCAGCACGGCGCCGAGGCGGACGACGAGGCCGCCGGCATCGAGTGGGAGGACGACATGGTCGACGTCAACCGCATGACGACGCCGGCCAACATGCGCTGGAAGCTGATCGACCGGGAGACCGGAGCCGAGAACGCGGCCATCGACTGGCGCTTCCGCGTGGGCGACCAGGTGAAGGTCCGGCTGGTCAACGAGATGGACTCCGATCATCCGATGCACCACCCCTTCCATGTCCACGGCGCCGGCCGCTTCGTCATCCTCGCCCGCGACGGAGTCGCCGAGCCCAACCTGGTGTGGAAGGACACGGTGCTCGTGCGGACCGGCCAGACGGTGGACATCCTCCTGGACGTCAGCAACGCCGGCCTGTGGATGGCGCACTGCCACATCGCCGAGCACCACGAGAGCGGCATGATGTTCAGCTTCCGGGTCGAGCCGCGGCCGGACGGAGCATGACGCGGCGCGCGGGCCCGGCGCGGTAGCCGGCGCGGCGAGGCCCGCCGGGTAGGGTCCGGGCGATGGCGACGATCCACTTCGATCCGCTCGCACCCGACCAGCGCGAGGATCCCTACCCCGTCTACGAGCTCGCGCGGCGCGAGCAGCCCGTCTTCCACGCCCCGGCGTACGACCTCTGGGTGGTGACCCGCTACGAGGACGTCCTCCAGGTGCTGAAGGATCACGAGACGTTCTCTTCCACCGGGGCGCTCAAGTCGTCGCCCGAGCCGTATCCACCCGAGGTGCGCGAGGTGCTGGCCGAGGGCTGGCCCGGCATGCCGTTCATCATCGAGATCGACCCGCCGCTGCACGACCGCATCCGGGGGCTCGTGACGAAGGCCTTCACGCCCCGCCGGATCGCGGAGCTCGAGCCGCGCGTCGCCCAGATCGCCTCCGATCTGATCGACGGATTCGAGGCCGAGGGCCGGGTCGACGTGATCGACCGCTTCGCCTGGCCGCTGCCGCTCCGTGTGCTCGGCGAGCTGCTCGGCCTGCCCGAGGAGGACCTGAGGCGCCTGCACGAGTGGGGCACCGACTGGCTCCTGCTCCAGCAGCCCGGCCCGCTCGAGCGCCGCGTCGAGCACGCGCGGGGCCTGGTCGAGATGCAGCGCTACTTCGTGCGGGCGCTCGAGGAGCGGGAGCGAGAGCCCCGTGACGATCTCATGGGCGCTCTCCTCGAGAAGCGCGGCGAGTCGGAGCCGCCGCTGACCCTGCCCGAGGTGGCGGGGCTGCCGCTCGACCTGATGGTCGCCGGCCACGTCACCGTCACCCGGGCGATCGGAAGCGCGCTCGCGCTCGTCCACCGCCATCACGAGCTCGGCCGCCACCTGCTCGATCCCGACACCGCTCCGCAGGCGGTCGAAGAAATCCTGCGGCTCGAGTCGCCGGCCCAGGGGCTCTTCCGGCGCACGACGCGGGAGGTCCGGCTCGGCGAGGCGACGCTGCCGGAGGGCGCCCGCGTGATGGTTCATTTCGGCTCGGCGAACCGCGACGAGTGCGTCTTCTCCGCCGCCGACCGTGTCGACCCGGGCCGCGAGGAACTCGCGCGGCACGTCGCGTTCGGGAAGGGCATCCACTTCTGCATCGGGGCGCCGCTCGCACGCCTCGAGCTACGGACGGCGCTGCCGATGCTGCTCGAGCGGCTGCCCGGCCTGCGAGCTGCCGCCGAGCCGCACGTCCGCGAGGACGTCTTCTTCGCGCGTGGCTTTCGCAGCCTGGTCGTGGAGTGGGACCCGCCCGGCTAGGAGAGGACGGGAAGCCGTTCGGCGATCCGGGGCCAGACGGCGCCGCGGGGGTCGATCGGCTCGAAGTGACCGACGCCGGGAAGCTCGAGCAGCTCGCACCGGTCACCCGCGGCCAGGGCCGCGCGCGCGTAGCGGCGCGACTGCTCGATCGGCACCCGGTCGTCGGCGTCGCCGTGCGCGAGGAGCTGCGGGACGCCCGTGGGCAGTCGCCGGAGCGGGTCGGCGAGGGCGTACGCCTCCGGTCGCTTCTCAGGCAGCCCGCCGGCGAGCTCGACTGCGGCGCCCTCGCCGAGTCCGTCCTCCGCAGCCGCCGCCAGGTCGCAGACCCCCGCCAGCGACACCGCTGCCGCCACCTTGCCGGTGCCCGCCAGCCAGAGTGCGAGGTGACCTCCGGCGGAGTGCCCGATCGCCAGGATGCGCGTGCGGTCGAGGGGCGCGTCGACGGAGGCGAGCGCGTCGACGGCCGACTCGACGTCCTCGAGCGTCTCGGGGATCCCGCCGTCCGCGCCGACTCGCCGGTACTCGACGTTCACGGCCGCGAAGCCGCGCCGGGCGAGGTCGACGGCCAGGGCGGCGAGCGTGGAGCGGTCGAAGCGAGCTCGCCAGAAGCCGCCGTGGACGAGCAGGGCGACCGGATGGCGGCCGACGCGCTCGGGGAGACGGAGGTCGGCCTCCTGTGCGGGGTGAGGGCCGTAGCGAACCGTGACCGGCGCCGGAGCGGAGCCCGCCGCCCACCCGGCGAGCTCGTCCAGGAAGCGGTCGAGGTCGAACGGCACCGCGCGAACGATAGGAGGTCGCCGTGAACGGAGAGGTCGTCATCGTGACCTGGGCGGCGCGCGTGCTCGGGCGGTCGTACGCACTCGGCTTGGCCGGCAACGGCTACGCGGTCGTCGTCGCCGACATCGCGGACCCCGGGCCTGTCGTCGACGAGATCGAGAACGCCGGCGGCACCGCTCTCGGTCTCCCCGTCGACGTCTCGGACCCCGACTCGACCCGCGAGCTGGCCGACCGGACGCTCGAACGCTTCGGGCGAATCGACCTGCTCGTAAACAACGCCGGCTACATGACGGACATCCTCAAGCAGCCGTTCGAGGAGATCTCGCCGGCGGAATGGGATCACTGCATGGCCGTCAACGTGCGCGGGACCTGGCTCTGCTGCCGGGCGGTGGTCCCCACGATGAAGCGGCAGCGGTCGGGCAAGATCGTGAACACCTCCTCGGCCACGGTTCCGAGCGGCGTGCCCGGCTTCCTCCACTACGTCTCGTCCAAGGCGGCGATCGTCGGGCTCACGCGCGCGCTCGCGCGCGAGCTCGGCGAGTGGAACATCAGGGTGAACACGATCAGCCCCGACTACATCCCGCACGACCCCGACTACCACGCCCGACAACCCGAGATGGCCTCGCTCATACGCGAGCAGCGCTGCCTGAAGCGCGACGCGACGCCGGAGGACGTGGTCGGAACGATTCTCTACCTCGCCGGTCACGGCTCGGACTTCGTCACCGGCCAGGACTTCTGGGTGAACGGCGGCCGGCTCTTCCACTGATGCGGATCCGCTAGGCCTCCACGAGCCCGCGCCTGATTGCGTACCTCGTCAGCTCGACCCGGTCGCGCATCCCCAGCTTCTCGAGGATGTTCGAGCGGTGGCGCTCCACGGTCTTCGGGCTGATGACGAGCAGCTCGGCGATCTCCTTGGTCGAGTTCGCCTCGGCGATCAGCTTGACGATCTCGAGCTCCCGGGGCGTGAGCACCTCGCCGCCCTGGTCGTCCTCTGCGCATGCGAGGTAGTCGCCGATCAGCGCGAACGGCTGTTCGCCCATCCGTCCCGTCGCGGCAGCCGGTGCCCCCGCGGCGGGCGCGGGTCTCGGAGCCGGTGTGACCGGCGGTGGTTAGGTCCGCCGGGCGGCGGCCAGCTCGTCCTCGGCCTGCTCGAGCGCCGCGGCGGCCTCGTCCGCCTCGCGCCGCGCCTTGTCGGCGGCGGCCTCGGCTGCGTCCAGCGCCCGGCGCGCCGCCTTCGCCTCGCGCTCGGCCCGACGTAGCGCCTCCGCCGTCTCGCGCGCCCGGCTCCGGGCCTCTTTGACGTCGTCGCGCGCCTGCTCGAGGCGCTCCTTTCGCTTCGCCGCGGGCGGGGGGCCGGCGGCGGCGCGGTCGCGCTTGCGCGGCTCGACGCCGGCGAGGAGCTCGAAGCCGCCCGCCTCGAGCTCGCGCACGAGGCGCCCCGCGGCGAGGAGCTCGCGGCCCTCGTCGAGGACGGCCGCCGCGCGCAGGGTCTGGTCGACCTGGTCGAGCATGGGCTGGGTCGCCTTCCGCCCGCGTTCCGCGAGGAGCGAGACCGCCGCGTCGGTCAGCGCCCGCCGCGCCTCGTTCTCCTCGCCGCGCGCCTCCTCGAAGCGGGAGGTTCCCTTACCCGCGACTGCGGCGCGCTGCGCCTCTCGCAGCCGCTCCCCCGCCGCGAGCAGGCGGTCGACGTCGCGGCGCTTCTCGCGTGCGAGCTGGTTCACGATCCAGGCAGCGGTCGTCGGCTTCGCGAGCGCCTTGACCTCGTCGGCCTCGCTTTTCCGGTCCTCGCCCCGCAGCTCTCGTTCGATCCGCCGGCGCTCGGCGACGAACTCGCTCGGCGCGGCGCCGTAGAGGCGGTCGATCTCCTTGTCGACGTCGAGCGGCAACGGTCGTCAGCCTAGGGCGTGCCCGGGCGCTTTGCTCGTTTCGAGATCGCGTGATCGGAAACGAAAGGTCGAGATGAGCGGCGCGCCGTGGCACGTCTTCGGAATCAGCCAGTGCCCTCGGTGCGGGGCGGACGTCCCCGTGGCCCAGCTCCTCAGGGGCGGGCACCGCTGCGATCCGGCGGAGCTCGAGGCGCGCGAGGCCGAGCACCTGCACGCGCGGCTCGCCGCCGTGCACGTCGAGATCGCCGAGTTCCTGGGGAGCCCGGCGGGGCGGAACCGGCTCGCCTTCGCCCGCTGGTGCCGCGAGCACGGCCGCTGAGCCGCTAGCTCGGCGGGATGTTCTGGTTGCGGCGCAGGACGTTGCCAGGGTCGTAGCGCCGTTTCAGGGCCTGGAGGCGGTCGAACGCCTCGGCGCCGAACGCTGCGCGCACACGCTCGATGGGCTCGTCGGCCTGCATGTAGTTCACGTAGCCGCCGCTCACCGACCATGGCTCGAGCGCGGCGGCCGTTTCGCGTGCCCACCGGATGTGCTCCCCGTCGAGCCCGGCATCGTCCCAGGTCGCCATCGCGCTGACGTTGAAGGCCGCCTGGCGGAAGCCGAGCGCCCCGGCGGTCGGGTCGGCGTCCTTCGGCGCCCCGTGGAGCGACTCGATCAGGATCCCTCCGGGCGGCCGGTCGAGGGCGACGATGCGCTCGAGGAGCTCGTCGATCAGCTCGTCTGGCAGCTCGTGCACGAAGTGCCCCTTCCAGTAGTGGCGATTCTCGCCGTACGGCGAGTCGAGCAGGCGCTGCTGCTCCATGAACGTGTGGGCGCGCACGCCGTCGTCGAGGAGCCCGGGCGCCGAGCCCAGCGCGCGG
>Ga0268386_10001287_pt1 | contig 17179 bp, 12 predicted proteins | sample RVTome_15_FD_200260 | JGI IMG/M metagenome (GOLD analysis project Ga0268386, IMG submission 200260) | Soil microbial communities from uranium-contaminated site in the Upper Colorado River Basin, Wyoming, United States - RVT150D86... ...
GACGATGCCGCACATGAATAAGTTGCTCCTTCCTACCCTAGTGTCATCCGATACCAGGCAAGTTTGAGCGCAAAGGTCGGTAGATCCTCTTCCCATGGCTGTCCACGAAACAGCTCCCACGGCGAAGTTCGGGACGTGTTGAGGCCGAACCGCGTGGTCACCGCGCAGCTGAAGCCGGCCTCCCGGACGATGTCGACCACCGCGGCGGTATAGTCTGCCGGCCCGCCGTTGGGGTACGCGAAGGCGCGGGGGGCCGTCCCGCAGGCGGCCTGGATCATCTCCCGTGAGCCCACGATCTCGGCACGCGCCCGCTCGGCCGAGACACGGGAAAGGATCGGGTGGGTCACCGTGTGGGCGCCGATCCGGAAGCGGAGGCCCCGGAGAGCGTGGACATCGTCCCAGGTGAGCATCCTGTTCTTGGCCGAATGGCGTTCCTCCGCCTGGAGATTTTCCAGGATCCGGTGGAAGGAGCGCCGGAACTGCTCCTCCGGGAGGGTCTTGAGGTGGGCCCGGACCCGGGAGAGCGCCGTCAGCCGGGCATCGAGGGTCTCGAGCTGGAGCTCCTGTCCCGATGGGGTCGTGACGCTGGCCCGCGGGCTCAGCTTGAAGGCGCTCGCGAGTCGGTCGTACCACGACACCTCCGCGGTCCCGATGAAGCCCGTGGCGAGGAACACGGTGGCCGGCAGACCATAGCTGGCCAGGATGGGCGCCGCGTGGGTCAACGTATCGCGGTAGCCGTCATCGAAGCTGATGGCGGCCGCGTTTCTCGGGGCCGTGCCCGTCGCCATCCGGTCCACGAGCTCCTCGACCGGCAGGACAACGTAGTGACGGGCCAGATGCTGGACCTGACGCTCGAAGATGCGCGTCGGCATCGCCCCGAAGAACGGGTCCCGGTGATCGTTCACTCGATGATAGGTCAAGATCGGAAAGGCGGGCACCCGTCGGGCCCACCCCGCCGCCGTCGCCATACCGCCGCTCAGCCCGGTACGGTGCAGCCCGCCCGCAACTCCTCGCAGGAGGCTCGCGCGCGTCATCGCTGCGCCTCCGGCCTCAGATGGTGGCGGTACCACAGCTCCAGCATCAGTACCTTCCAGACGATGTCGCCGTAGAACGCCGTCGAGTCCGAGGCGTGGAGCCCGAGCAGCTCTTCAAGAGCACCGGCCCGGAAGTACGCCCGGACCCTGGCATCCGAGGCCAGGAGGGCGTCGTGGACGAGATCCACGAACCCAGGGTGCGTCCGGAGCCAGAGGCTGGTCGGAATGCCGAAGCCTTGCTTCGGCTTGACGAGAGTCTCGCGGGGGAGCAGATCGCGAAAGGCCCGCTTGAATAGATATCGCTTCTCGCCACTGCGCACCTTGAAGGATCCCGGCCACGTGCCCGTGAACTCCACCAGCGGAAGGTCCAGGAAGGGGAAGCGCACCCCGATGCCGACCTCGTCCGCCGTCCGGACCACCTTGAGGAGGTCGTTGTCGCCGATGGTCAGCTTCATGTCCAGGTACAGCAGCCGGTTGAGCTCCGCCCGGGCGGTGACGCGACCGAAGTGGCGATCGAGCACGGCCCACGGTGCGTCGGGCTCGACGGCCGCGAGAAAGCCCGGATCGAGCAGGCCGCGACCGTCCTGCGCGAAGACGAACTCATACGAATAGAACCGGCGCGGATTGGCCAGGTTCGCCCGCCGGACGTACCGCTGGGCCTTGCCGATCACGCCGGCCCCCCCATCGGGAAGCACCCTCAGGAGCGGTTCCAGGAGCGCCCGCCGGAGGACCCTCGGGACCCGCCCGTACCGGGCGAAGACGGCGTCGGTGGTGTATCGCTCGTTGCCGCCGAAGATCTCGTCGCCCCCGTCGCCGGCCAGCAGAGACGTGAGCCCGCACTCGCGGGCGGCTCGGGCGCACAGCAGCGTACCGATGGCGGAGTTGTTCCCGAAGGGCTCGTCGTACGCCTCGACGAGCCGAGGTAGTGCCTCCAGCGCCTGCGCAGGCGAGATGCGGCGAACGTGATGGATCGCCCCGAAGTGTCGGGCGGCCCGCTCTGCGTGGGCGAGCTCGTCGTACCGGCGCTCGTGGAATCCGATGGAGAAGGCGTTGACCCGCTCCCCGCTGAGACGGGTCATCAATCCGAGGATGGTGCTGCTGTCGGTACCGCCGGAAAGGAACGTCCCCGTATGCTTTACGCCATCACCCCCCAGCGCCCGCGCGACCGCCGCCTCAGCGCGCTGCACCGTGTCGCGGCTCGCCGCGTCGAGGTCCAGGGGCTCCTCGACATAGGCAAGGTCCCAGTAGCGGGCGAGCGACACGGCCCCGTCCTGGACCGTGACGAGACACCCGGGCTCGATCCGGCGGACATCCGCATGCACCGACATCGGCGCCGGGATGAACCCGAAGTTGAGATAGTTGTATATCGCGGTGGGGTCGGGCGCGCCGGCGATGCCGGGCAGCCCTCGGAGAAGGCCCGGCCGGGAGGCGAAGGACACCCCGTCGGAGGTCACCGCATAGTACAGTCGGCGCATCCCCACCTGGTCGACCGCGAGCAGAAGCAGCCGCCTCGCGGCGTCCCACAGGGCCACCGCGAAGGCGCCGCGCAGCCGGCGGATGGCCTCCCGTCCCTCCCGCTCATAAAGGACCGCTAGCGCCTCGAGCGGAGCGGCTCGTCCCGTCGCGGCGTGAAGCTCGTCGAGGTTGAGCAGATCCAGATCCCCCGCGACGATCACCGATCCATCCCCCCGCCAGGGAAGCTCCTCGCCGCCGAGAAAGACGCCAAACGGGCCGGTCGCCGCGATCGCGGGCGAGCTCTCCCGGCTGCGCCCCGCCATGTCCCGAAGCCGAGCGAGATCGGCCGGCCGGGCCGCGTCGCCGTGAAGCAGGCCGCCGAGCGCGCTCACCGGACCCCCTCCCGCAACCGCCGCAGCGCCGGAACGACGGCGGTCTCGATCACGTGGACGAGTCGGGGATAGAGTCCGGACCGGTAGATCTGGATCCGAACCGTCTCGTGGCAGCCCGACGCCCAGCGCATCTTGTACTCGTTCTGCCCCGGCCCCATCTGGTACTCCCGTACGTCGCCGCGCTCAAAGAGCGCGCGCGCGATGGCGAAGTTCAGGGCGCTTCCGGGCGACGACGCGGCGTACGCGCGGTCGTAGTCGGCCCGGAGCGCGTAGACGACCCCGTTCGTCCGAAGCTGATACTCCATCGCGATGGCCCGTCCGTCGAGGCGCAGGAACCAGACCGCGAGCCAGCCGCGCGCGGCGGCCCGGCGGCTCAGCTCTCCGAAGAACTCCCGCATCCTGGGCATCGTGGCGATCGCGATCCCGCGGTCGGCCTTCCAGCTCCGACTCGTGAGCGCGATCATCTCCTCGAACAGGGCCTCTCCCGGCGGGAGCGCGTGGTGCTCCTCGACGCTGATCGATCCGAGGCGGTCCAGACGGTTCTGGATGTTGCGGATCGTCTTCTTGAAGCGCTGGCTTCTCGACCCGTAGAAGCGCGTCCAGGGGCCGTCAACCGCCAGATACGGCGAGACGTCACCACCCGCGCGGCGCCAACGCAACCGACCCGGTAGCTCGGTCTCGAGCGCCTTGAGGGACTCGGAGTTCAGCGGAAGCCGGCCGAGCTCCAGGACGTCCCAGTCCGATCGCGCGGCGACGTGGTCGAGCAACGCGCGAACCACCGGCGGGGCCGCACCCGCGTAGAGCACGTCGGCCACCGGAGAATCGGGGGAGTCCAGGATTCCGAGGTATCGAACCGGCATTCCGCGCACGCGACCGGTCCACCGCACCAGGGGGATGAGCGCGACCGGGGCCACGGAATCCTCGACGACCAGTAGATCCTGGGCCCGATCGGCGGCCGCGATGCGGCAACACTCGAACCAGTCGTGGCTCGCGAACGGAGTGGACTGCGCGCTCTGCTCCGTCAGATCGGACCACGCCGCTGCCACGGACCCGAAGTCATCGCCGGTGGTCAGGCGGCGCACCCGCAGCGTCATCACCGGGTACCTCCCGGCCGGGGAGGGGATACGACCGCGACGGATGGGTCCGACGCCGAGCGGTGCGCCGGCGCCGGCCCACGTCCGACGGCCTCCACGAGCAGCCGCTCCAGGTGTCGGAGTGATCGCTCCCAGCCGAAGTTGGCCTCGACAAACCCACGACCACTTCGCCCAAGTGCTCTCCCGCCTTCCGGCCGCTTGAGTAGGCGCACCACATGATCGGCGAACGGGGCCGGGGTATCGGCGACCTCGAGGTGCCGACCCGGTTCGGCGTCGAGCCCGCGACCGGCAAGACTACTCACCACCAGCGGGAGCCCCATCGCCATGCCCTGGAGCACCTTGTTCTGGATTCCGCGTCCGATGCGCAGCGGGGCGACGCATACGCTGGCGCGGGCGTAGTAGGGTCTCACGTCGGGCACCGAGCCCGTGACGGTGATCCCCGTCCGGCTACCGAGGCGCTGAACGTCCGGAGTCGGATTGAGACCGACGATGTAGAAGCGGGTCTCCGGCACCTCACGACGGACGAGCGGGAGGATCTCGTCGCAGAAGTAGCGGACCGCATCGACATTCGGGAGGTAGTCCATCGCCCCCGTGAACAGCACGACCGGCTGGCCCGACGGGCCCCCAACCGGCTGGTAGTAGTCGAGATCGATCCCGTTCGCCATGACCGCGGACCGGGCCCAGGGGGCGAAACCTTTCAACAGCTTCTCCTCCGCCTCGGTGGCGAGCAGGCAGACACGGGCCCAGCGCGCGACATCCGCCTCGGCCGTCTCGAGACGCCGGCCCTCGGTCCGGTAGAGCCAGTTGACCGGTGGCCGACTGCGCTCCGCGTACTGCCGCCACTTGTCGGAGTCCACGTCGACGAAGTCCATCACCATCGGGAGGTCGAGCCCACGCGCGTACTGGGCCATCGGCGTCGAGGACGCGTAGACGAGGTCGTAGGCGGCGCTGTCGAGCCGCGAGGCGAGGCGCCGGCGGAGGGCCCGCGAGCGGAAGTACGGCAGGCTGAGCGGCCCTCCCATCGTGAGTCCGGCAACGCCCTTGAGCAGGCTCCAGGGCTTCCAGAGTCGGCCGAACTCGATGGACGGTATGATCTCCCGCAGGGGAGCCAGGCCGTCCAGGTCGGCTCGCTCGTCCACGAGACACGCGAGCGTCAGATCGTGTCGCCGCGCCAGATGGCGTGCGATGTGGAACGCACGGGTCTTGTCGCCCGTGTGGGGAGGATACGGAATCCGGTGCGCGAGCATCAGGATGCGCATCAGCTCAGCCCTCGCGCCTGGCCGGGGCGGGTCGTGGGCCGGACCCGTTCTGGGCCGCGCATCCCTTGACCACGCCCGCGAGCAGCTCGTCCAGACGTGCCCCGACGACATCCCAGGAGAAGTCACGCTGGACGAGATCGCGGCCCTGCGCACCCATCTTCTCGCGCAAGCCGTCGTTCTCGAGCAGCTCGACGACGTGACGCGCGAACTCGAGGCGGCTATCGGACACGTGCAGATCCTGCCCGGCTCGAGCCCGGAGGTCATTGCCGATCGGCGAGGTGGTGACCACGGGAACACCCGCCGCCATCGGCTCCAAAACGCTGACTCGGATGTCGAAGGCCGGCCCCGATGGCGCCGCAGCCACCGCGTGGCGGTGAAACAGCGGCCGCACGTCGATGCTGGGCGCCACGATCTCGACGCCGTCGACGCCATCGGCGGTAGCGTCCGGCGGCACCGGATCCCTGCTCGTGATCACGAAGCGGGTGCTGGGCACCCGGGCCCGCACCGTCGGGATGATGGCACGGCAGAAGTCGATGATCTCCTTGAACCCCGCCTCCTTTCGGAGCGAGACGCTGAAGATCACGGTGGGTACCTTGCCCGGCCGCGCCGCCGCCCCGATGCCATCGCTGTCGACGCCGTTCGGGATCACCACCGTCGGCCCACCCGGGGCGAGCGAGTGGACGATTAGGGCCGCCTCCGGGGTTTCGACCAGCCGCCGGACCGCGCGCCGCGCTGCGGTGGTTTCGGCCGCGCGGAGCCTGGCGGCTTCGGTACGGAAGAAGCGCGAGGCCCCGTACGTCCCTCGCGCGGCCTGATGCGCCCACCACTCGGAGTCGACCTCACCGAAGTCCACGACCAGCGGGATCCTCGGATCCATGTCCAGGGCGTACTGGATCATGGTGGAGGAGGACACGTAGACGATGTCGTAGCTGGTGCCACGCATACGATCAGCCAGGCGAGTCCGCAGAGCCTCGGAACGGAAGTACGAGAGGGTGCAGGACTCGCCGCTGGCCAGACGAACCGCGCTGACCAGAGACTTCCATCCGCGCGGCACCGACGCGAACTCCAGGTCTCCGAACTCGCCGCGGAGCGCGGAGATGGTGCCGGCCGTGTCCGGGTTGTCGGTTATGAAGCCCAGGGTGAGCCGGTGCGTCCGCACCAAGTACCGGCCGAACTGGTACTCGCGGGTCCCGCGAACCGGCCGACGCGGCGGGGGAAGCCAGCGGCCGAGCATGAGGATATTCATGGCAGGTAGCGGGTCAGCCTCGGCCCGATGATCTTGGTGACCGGCAGGGGGAGCCGCTTCCAGGCGTTCACGGCGAGGCGCATCCTCGGGTTGGACGGGTTCACATCGGGCATTCGGCGGCCGCTTTCCAGGATGTACTGATAGGGCAGGGGCACTGCCTCGAAGCCCCAGTGCCGCTTGAAGTGGTAGGCGCCGGTGCCCTCCCGGCTGCGGCCGAAATCGAATGTGCGGTAGCCCAGCTTGGCGGCGTGACAGAGGAGCTCCCAGTACATGAAGTCGTTGACGGCCAGGGGGAGGGAGTCCCGCATCGCCCCGCCGTAGTACGGCAGAACCTGTTCCTCGAAGAACAGGCTGAGGACGCCGGACACCGGTGTGTCGTCTCTCCAGACCGTCAGCAGCTCACACTCCTTCCCGAACTCTTGCGCAATGCTGTGGAACAGCCGGCGGGGGAAGACAGGAGACCCCAGGGCGTGCACACTGTGGGCATAGATGCTCCAGAACCGATCCAGGTGCCGCAGCCCGAACTCCGGGCGCAGTCCATGCTTCAGGCCCTGACGGGTCATCCGCCGCTGCTTGCGCGGGATGTCGTTCAGGTTGTCCTCCTCGCTCGACGAAATCCGCCGAGAGAAGGTCACGTAGAGCGTCTTGGTCGGCAGGTCCATCTGCTGGTCGACCCGGTGCCTCAGCTCCACGTAGGCCGCACCCCTGCGCCGCGCCAGATCCCGCGCCCCCTCGACCAGTGCCGATCGGGCTGACGGTGAGACGGCGCAGATGCCGCCGTAAACCCCGTAGGGGACGGACACGAGGCCCAGCCCACCGAAGAGCCCTCTCACCTCGAAGAGGGGAAGCACTCCTTCCAAGCCGCCGGCGTTCACCGCCATCAGGTAGTGCGCCCGGTGTCCGAACGTGCTCTCCACCGCGCGCTTCCACGCGAGGAGGTGGAATGGGCTGCCCCCGGGCGTGCTCCGCACGAAGGCGTCCCAGTCCAAGGTCTCGGTGGTGAGGGGTCGGACTTCCATGGCGTCTCCTTTACCTCCCGACCCCGACGAGGACCCGGACGATCCGCCCGGCCGCCTTTCCATCCCACAACTCCGGCAGCTCACCCCTCGGCCAGCTTCCCTCCGCGATCTGGCGCCAGCTCCGATAGATCTCGTCCGGCTCGGTTCCGACGATGCGATTCGTTCCGCGGGTGACCGTGATGGGCCGCTCCGTGTTATGGCGAAGCGTCAGGCACGGTATACCCAGGGCGGTGGTCTCCTCCTGGATCCCGCCCGAATCGGTCAGGACACATCGCGCGTTGGCCATCAGCTCGACGAAGTCCAGGTACCCGAGCGGATCGACCACCTGAAGCCCGGGCATGGCAGGCAGCACCGCGGTCACCGCTTCGAGGCGCCGACGCGTCCGCGGGTGAACGGGGAACACCACCGGGATCTCGCTCTGGATGCGCGCGACCGCACCCAGGAGCATGTAGAGCGTCCCCTCGTCGTCCACGTTGCTGGGCCGGTGTAGCGTGAGCGCCGCGTATCCGCCCGCTTCCACCCGCAGTCGGTCCAACACGTCGGACTCGCGTGCCCGCTCCCGGTAGCGGAAGAGCGTGTCGATCATGACGTTGCCGACGAAGTGGATCTTGTCGACGGAGACGCCCTCGCGCGCCAGGTTGTCGTTGGCGTCCGGCTCGGTGGTGAACAGAAGGTCGGACATCGCGTCGGTGAGCACGCGATTCACCTCTTCCGGCATGCTCCGGTCGAAGCTCCGCAGCCCCGCCTCGACGTGGGCCACCCGCCGGCCGAGCTTCACCGCGGCGAGGGCGGCGGCCACGGTTGAGTTAACGTCGCCCACCACCACCACCACGTCCGGGCGGATCCGCTCCAGCACGGGCTCCAGGCGGGTCATGATGTCCGCGATCTGCATCACCGCGCCGGTGGCCTGCACCTTCAGGTTAACGTCGGGCCTCGGGATGTCGAGATTCGCAAAGAAGGCATCCGACATCTCCGCGTCGTAGTGCTGACCCGTGTGCACGAGGGTCGTGGAGACGGCCGGATACGCCGCCAGCTCTGCCAGGACCGGCGCTATCTTCACGAAATTCGGACGTGCCCCAACCACCGCCAGGATTCTCATCGGGCTCTACCGGGTCACCAGCACGCCCGACCCGGCGAGGACGTCGCGGACCGGAGCGAAGCGGAAGTCACGCAGCAGGTGGCGAATCTTCGACTCGGTGCTGCGTGTGTTCACCGAGTGACGGAATCGCGAGACCCAGCCGGCCGGGAGGCGCGGTTGGGCGGGATCGATCTCCCACGGATGGAGATAGATGATGGCGGGCTGGCCCTCACGCTCATTCAGGTGGCGCACGGCCCGGTGGGTGAACGCGTACGGGAGCAGCCGGAAGTAGCCGCCCCCCGCGACCGGAAACCGCCACCCCAGCCACGAGATCGTAGAAAGCGGAAACTCGCCGATCTCCACCCCCGCTCCGGCGGCCACTCGGTGCGGAAAGCGGGCCGCGTCCGGCATCCCGTAGCGGTCATGGACGATGGGGAAGATGCTCGAGTCGTACCGAAACCCGGCCTCGGCCAGCACTTCGAGACTCCAGAGGGTTCCCCGCACGACCGAGAAGGTCGGCGCCCGGTAGCCGATGACCGCCGTGCCGGTAACATCCTCTACCGCCGCCTTGCCCCGCCGCACATCCTCGGCAAACTGCGCGCGGTTCAACCGGGTGATCATCTGGTGACCGTAGCCGTGGCTCGCGATCTCGTGGCCCCGCGTCTGGATGGCCCGCACGAGCCCGCCGTGCCGCTCCGCCACCCACCCGAGCACGAAGAACGTGGCAGAGGTGCCGGTCTCGTCCAGCAGGTCGAGAAGCCGTTCGGTAGCGCCGACCACCCGGCTCTCGAGGCTCGGCCACTCCTGCGGCCGGACCACGCTCGCGAATGCCTCCGCATGGAAGTACTCCTCCACGTCGAACGTGAGAGCGTTGATCATTCGTCGTAGCCAACCGGCGCCAGGCTAGAAGACTCGACGTACCCGTCGGTCACCCAGCGCACGACGCGGCCCAGCCCCTGGCTGAGAGACACCCGAGGGGTGAAGTCGAGCAGCTCCGCGGCCAGCACCGTGCTGGCGCAGATCGAGCGCGGCCGGGACTCGAGGTCCTGCGAGAACCCCGGAACGACCGGCACTCTGAGCAGATCCGCAAGCATATGCCGAACCTCGTCGATCGTCACCATCTGCCCGGACCCGATGTTGATCGCGCGGCCGGCCGCCCGCGGCGCGCGGGCAGCGGCCAGCGTCGCCGCGACCGCATCGTCGACGTAGGTGAGGTCCTCCAAGCTCCGCCCGTACTGCTCGTCGAGGAGACGTCCCTTCCGAAGCGCTTCAATGAGGTTTGGCACCGGGCTACCGCCGCGGTCCGACTTCTGCCGCGGGCCGTACACGCTGAAATACCGCAGAGTAACCGTATCGAGGCGGTGCCGCGCATGAAAGGCGCGGCAATACGTTTCGGCCGCCGCCTTGGACGCGGCGAACAGGCTCGTCGGCTGCATCGGCGCGTCCTCCGAAACGGGAATGCTATCGGGCGACCCGTACACCGACGAACACGACGCCAGCACCACGCGCCACACTCCCTCCGTCAAGGCACCGTGAAGCACGTTGAGCGTTCCGTCGACGTTCACGGCGTGGCGGTCCGCCGTATCCGTGATCGCCGCGGCTCCCGCCGGGAGCGCCGCCAGATGAAAGACGTACTTGACCCCGCGGAGAGCCGTCCGCAGGAGCTCGCGGTCTCGCACGTCTCCGATGATGACCTCGAGGCGGCTGCCGTTCAGCGTTCCGCCGGCCCGGGAGTGCCGCTCGGCGGCCGCCTGGAGGTTGCCGAGCGAGCCGCTCGCCAGGTTGTCCAGCACCCGGACCGCGGCGCCGTCCTCCAGCAGTTGATCGACGAGGTGAGAGCCGATGAAGCCCGCCCCGCCCGTGACGAGAACGCTACGCATCGCCGCCCCTCAGAGGGTCACGATCGAGGACCGCGTCTGTCGATACGCCTTCAGCGCGTTCCGGGTGTCCACCACGAGTGCCGCACGGTCCGCGATGGTGAGATAGTCGAAGGCGGAGTGATTCGTGAGGATCACGATGCAGTCAGCCGCCGCGATGGCCTCGGGAGTCGGCTCGACCGCGGTCAACTTGAGAGCGCCGACCACCAGCTGCGGTGTGAACGGGTCGGCGTAAGAGATCTGCGCCCCTTTCCGTTCGAGCATCTCGAGGATCTCGAGGGCCGGCGATTCGCGGATGTCGTTCACGTCCGCCTTGTACGTCACACCCAGCACCAACACCGAAGCTCCGCGAACGGCCCGGCCGCGATCGTTGAGGGCTTCGCTCACCAGGGCGACGACGTGTTCCGGCATTGCCCGATTCACCTGGTCCGCGAGCGCGATGAACTGGGCCTCGTACCCGGTCAGCCGCACCTTCCACGAGAGATATAGCGGGTCGACCGGGATGCAGTGGCCACCAATGCCGGGCCCAGGGTAGAAGGGCATGAATCCGAAGGGCTTGGTTGCCGCCGCGTCGATGACCTCCCAGGGATCCACGCCGATCTTCCGGCAGACGAAGGCCAGCTCGTTGGCGAGAGCGATGTTCACGCTACGGAAGGTGTTCTCGAGCAGCTTGGCCGTCTCGGCCACACGCGGGCTCGACACCTCGAACACGGTAGCGGTGACCTGGCGGTAGAGCGCCGCCGCCAGCTGCGTGCACGCGGGTGTCACGCCACCGACCACCTTTGGGATTGTCGCGGTCGTGAACTTCTTGTTGCCCGGATCGACACGCTCGGGCGAGAACGCCAGGAAGAAGTCGCTCCCGACCACGAACCCGTCGGCCTGGAGCCGGGGCAGCACGACCTCCTCGGTGGTGCCGGGATAGGTGGTGCTCTCCAGAACCATCAGCTGTCCCCCTCGCAGGTGCGGACGCAGGCTCTCCAGAGCCGAGAGGATGTACGAGATGTCCGGCTCCTTGCTCTTCCGCAGAGGAGTCGGAACGCAGATGATCAGGGCGTCGGCGCCGGCCGCCTCTTCGAAGGAGGTGGAGCCCCTCAGGCGGCCGTCGGCCACCAGAGGCGCCAGCGTCTCCGTAGGCACGTCGACCAGGTAGCTCTGGCCTCGGTTCAGCAGGTCAACGCGCTCGAGATCCAGATCGATACCCCGCACCACCATACCGGCCTTGGCGAGCTCGACGGCGAGGCTCAGACCGACATACCCGAGCCCGATGACACTCACGCGCGCGGTGCGCGCGTCAATCTTGTCCCGAAGGCTTGTGATCCACACGGTCGTCAATACTCCCTGATTGCTCTGGCCGGTTAGGGTTAGGCGCCGTAGTAGGCGCTGTATTGCTTGTAGTACGAGTTGAGGTGCTTCAGGGGGGTGCGGTTGAGCACCACGCCAACTATCGGCGTCCCCGCGCGCTCCAGCAGGGCCTTCGTGCGCAGCAGATCTCGCGGGCGCGTCTGCCCTACCGCCACCACGAGCACGATGCCGTCGGCCGCGGCCGCCATGTAGAGATTGTCCGGGATGAGCAAGATCGGCGACGAGTCGAGCAGCACGAAGTCGGCTTCGTCCGACATGTCGCCGAGGATCTTGGTGAGCCGGTCCGTACCGAGACCGTTGCGAGCCGGAGCGGTCAGGGCGCTGCCGCGGGGCGCGAGCTGCACGTTCTCGGTGATTCGTGTCACTGTATCGACGAGCTTGGTGGTACCGGCCAGAAGGTCCGTGAAGCCCTTGCGGGAGACGGTGTTGGCGATACGGTGCAGAGTCGGGCGGTGGAAGTCGGCGTCGGCGATCAGGACACGCTTGCCCACCTCGCCGAAGGCCAGGCCGAGATTGAAGACGACCGTGGACTTCCCTTCGAAGGGCAGGGCGCTGGCGATCAGGATCCTCCTGAGCGGAGCCGTCTCGCCGATCATCTGCAGCTCCACGCGCAGCCGCCGGAAGGAGTCGACGAAGAGGTGGTAGTCCTCTCGCGGACCCGTCTCGCCGCCCTCGCCCGAGCCGAACAACACCGCCTGGGACTGCACCTGCGGGACGGCGCTCAGGATCGACAGCCCGGTGAGCTGCTTGATGTCCTCCTCACCCATGATCGGGCGGTTGAAGTACTCGGCGGTCGCCGGGGCCCCGAGGCCGATGATCAGAGCGAGGGCCAAGACCAGCCCCATGAACTGCATACGGCGCGCGTTGGGCGCGGTCGTGGGGAAGCCGGGCGGGTCGATGACCTTCACGACGTTCATCTCGCCCTGCTCACGGATCCGAGCCGCCCCCAGCTTATCGGACAGGAGTGTGCTCAGCTTTCGGTTCGTCTCCACGTCCGAGGCGAGGCGTCGGTACTCGAGCTCGTCCTTCGACAGACCCGACAGGTCGCGGCGGACGCCGCCGACCTGCTCCTTCAAGGCGTTCTCCTGAGCAGTCAGGGACACGACCGAGGTCTCCAGCGCGGCGACCATCTCGGCGAATGCGTTGCGGTCTTCGGCTGGGATGGTGTCGACCGCGGTACTCGCCACGGTGGAGCCCTTGACGGCATCGCCCAGCTCCCGCTGCACCGTGGCGATCTGCTCACCAAGGCTCTTGATGCGGGGATGGCCGTCAGAATAGCGACTCCGGGCCTCGACCATCTGCGCCTCGAGGCTCGAGAGCTTGGCGCGGAGACGCGCCAGGTTCACGGGGCTGACCACGGGCGCAGTCACCACCGGCCTGGCCGGAGCCGGGTTGGCGGGCATGGCCGCGAGCTTCGCCCGGAGCGAGGTCAGGCGCGTCTGGCTGATGTTCTTGTTCGCCTGGACCTCCGCCAGGGTCGTCTCGAGCTGGGACAGGCGCTGAGCCGTCTCGGTGTTCTTCGCGGGAATCTGGACGCCCCCACGGGACAGCGTGAAAGTCCTGAGTGCCGCCTCGCTACGGTTGAGGGCCTCGGAGATCTGACCGGACTGCTGCGAGAGGTACTCCCGTGTGTTCTTCGCGTCGTCGACGTTGAAGGAACGCGTGCGCGCCAAGAGCACGTCGATATACGTGTTGGCGATGTCGAGCGCGATCTGGGGCTGGGAGGCCTCGGCCTGGATCTCGACGATGCCGGAGCTGCCGATCCCTTGGTTGAGGAACTTGACTCGATCGCGCTGCAGCTCGGCCACGGCGAGACGCTGTGGCGACGTGATCGTCGGCTCCTTGCCGCGGAGGCGGGCAATCCAGTTCATCAGCTCGCCCAGGTAGTTGCGGCCGTACGGGTTGTGAATGAGATCATCCACCGAGGTCTTGGGCAGCGCCTCGACCACCGAGGCGGCCAGGAGCCGGCTTCTGAGGATCGCCAGCTGCACCGGCAGGGGTCGGTTGGGCGTGAACTCCTGGAACACGGGCTCTCGGCCCGCCTTGTTCTCGATCAGAACCGTTGCGACGGTCCGGAAGCGGGGCGGCTCCTTGGAGAGGACGTAGGCGACGGGAAGCAGGAGGGTCAAGGCGGCCACCGTCGTCAAAACGATCCACTTCTTGCGCCGCGCAAAGAGCGAAAGCGCTACCTGTTTGATGACCGTCCTGGTGTCCATCAGCCGCGTGTCTCCTTAGCTAGCGTGTGCGTGCGCATCGTTTAACGTCCCCGAGCGAAGAGAACCACCTGGACCGTGTTGAGCACGATGAGCAGGTCAAGGAATAGCGATAGGTTCTTGATGTAGTAGAGGTCGTACTGCAGCTTCTCCACCGCGTCCTCGACCGAGGAGCCGTACTGGTACTTCACCTGGGCCCAGCCGGTGAGGCCGGGCTTGACCGCAAGCCGCTCCATGTAGAACGGGATCTGCTTCTGGAGATCCGCGACGAACTCCGGCCGCTCCGGTCGAGGTCCGATGAAGCTCATGTGGCCGACGAGCACGTTGTAGAGTTGCGGGAGTTCGTCCAGGCGGGTGCGCCGGAGAATCGCCCCGAGACGCGTGATCCGGGAATCCTGCTGGGTGGCCCAGACGGGCCCCGTCTCCTTCTCTGCGTCCTGCCGCATGGACCGGAACTTGTTGAGAATGAACACACAGCCGTTCTGGCCAAGACGCGGCTGGCGGTAGAGAATCGGCCCCGTGGACCCGAGCTTGATCGCCGCGGCGACCACCATCATGACGGGGAGGGCCAGCAGGAGTCCGATCAGCGAAGCGGCGATATCGAAGAACCGCTTGATGATCTCCGTACGGCGAGTCTTGACGAAGCCGTCGGAGAAGATGAGCCAACTCGGCCGGACGGCCGTGACCAGGATCTTCCCGGTGGCCTTCTCATAGAAAGCCGGCCAGTCCTCCACGCCGATACCACGGAGCCGGCATTCCAGCAGCGCCTTGGCCGGGAAGCAGCCTCGGCGGTCCATCTGAGCGATGACCACGATATCCGGGCGGGTTTCCTCGACGAGGACATCCAGATCCTGGGTCTTCCCGAGGAGCACGTGCCCTCGCGGCACCATGTCCGCCGCGCCGGGCTCGTCATCGAGAAAGCCGATGACGCGGAAGGGCCGAGCGCTCGTCGGCTCCAGGTCGGCGATCATTCGCCCGACGTGGCCGGTCCCGACCACGAGGGCCCGGACCGTCATCTGCTGCTGAGACCAGGCTCCGAGGAGGGCCGCGCGCCAGCCCGCAAACCCCAGCGTGGTCAGGATGAAGATCCCGAGGAACGCGGACCGACCCAGTCGGAGGCCTGGAGCAGCGAACCCGATCGCCGCCAGGACAAGAGCCGCGGCTCCCTGGCAGATCAGCACCCGGGCCGCGAGCTCGCGGCGGGCTAGCGCCTGTCTCGGCTGGTAGAGGTCTCCAAGGTAGAGGATGAATGCGAGAACAAGCGCGACCTCGACGAACCGCGCATTAAAGGAGGCCTGGCCAGCCCATGGCGCCGACAGCTCCGTCAGCCACAGGGCACCGTAGATGGCGGCGAGATCCCCGATGAAGAGGACGAACGTGAGTCCAGGTATGTAGTGACGGAAGATACGTAACATAGCCGTCTGGGGAGGGGAGCAAGCATGGTGCCAAGGGTGGTGGCATTCGCCGAGTCTAACGTGTTGATTTATATGACTATAGTTTCAAGCAGTACGGAGAAGTCGACTCCATTGATTGGGCAACGGAGTTCTCTTTCTTCTGAAATCTGCGTGGATGGAGACGGCGGATGGTTCAAGAGACGAAAGTGCAAGTAAATCCGAGGCTTATGACGTCGTCGTGCGATGCAGCGTTTGCGCGGTGCGGAGAGGGGCGGGCGGGCTAGAACGTGGCGAAGAGGTTGAGCGTCGCGCGGTTCTCGGCGTAGTCTCCGGTGCCGCCGAAGCTGCCCTGATCGAAGTTGTTGCCGGTCTGCTTCGTGTACGTGTACCGAAGGCTTGCCGTGAGCCATCGGAGGATCTGCCAGTTCAGCGCCGCTCCGTAGGTGAGGGCCTTGCTGGTCCCGCCCGCATCGTTCCCGGTACCGGTGCCCTCGTTCTCCGAGTAGTTCGCGTGAACCAAGGCGTTGATGAAGGGAGTCAGCTGGTAGAGGAAGCTCCCGAAGTACGAACGGGTCTCCACGGTGCCGAAGTTCTCGCCCTGCTGGGCGGTCTGGCGGAAGTCCTGGAATACCCCGACAGAGATGACGGCGCGATTGAAGCGGTAGCTCGCGTTCACGTTCGCGGAGACCGTACCCTGATTCGTCTCCGAGTCACTGTTCAGGAGGCTGTAGCCGACCGCGGCCGACACGGACAGGCCCGTTGGAAGCCCGTAGGAGCCGAAGAGAGAGGCGTTCCAGATCTTAGTGCTGTCTTGGTCCTGGAACGAATACGTGGTCGACAGCCCACCGGACCCGTAGACACCGATCTGCCTTGCGACCGATGCAAAGCCGGTATGGCTGGTCCCGTCTTCGCCGGTGCTATCGCCGTCGATAGTATCGCTCTTGGAGAATTCGTAGCCGCCCCGCACGATGTAGTTCGTGAGGATGCGTGTGCTGGCGTTGAGACCGAGGATGTGGGTCATGGTGTCTTCGCGACCCGTCCCCGTCTGATTCTGCGCAGCGCCCTCGTTCAGGAAGAGGACATTGCGGTAGTAGGCCTGGGTCGCGACTCGGTCCAATAGCCAGTCCGCGGCCAGGCTAAAGCGGTTGGTGTTGAAGGTTTGCCGTCCCCGTCTGATGCCGAACGCGTCCGCAGCGATGGGCTCATCATTGCGGACGAACGTATCCGAGAGGGTGAGGGCCACCCGGGGCGTCAACGCGTAGCGGAGGGTGGCAGTGGCGCTCGGGAAGACCTTGATGTCGTCCCCACTGTTCGAGACCGTATCATGGACGAGATCGACAGTCGTCGACAGAGTTCCGAAGGTCCGCGCACCGTTCAGGAGAAGCGTGAAGCCGGGCCCGACGATCGAGCGGAAGTTGTCCTCACTCCCCGTGGTCGTCTGAAAGAAATTGTCGGAGTACTCTCCGGCTACGCGGAGGGTCGGATGAAACTCGAGCGTCGCACCGCGGACCCTCGCAACGGTCGGCGCGAAGGCGCCCGGTATCGTGAACCCGGGCACTCCCACGAATCCTGGGCCCCCCGGCACGGGCGGGGCGGTCCCGGGGAACGGAGCCGGGATGTTCGTCTGCGACGGAGCCGGTGGCACCGGGGGAGTCCAGGGCGGAAGCGTGGTGCTCGGCGGAGTCGCGGGCGTCAGCGGGGTCCGGCCGGGCTGCTGGAGCTGATACTGCTGGAGGGGCTGCTGCTCCTGCGGCGG
>Ga0268386_10001288_pt1 | contig 17172 bp, 15 predicted proteins | sample RVTome_15_FD_200260 | JGI IMG/M metagenome (GOLD analysis project Ga0268386, IMG submission 200260) | Soil microbial communities from uranium-contaminated site in the Upper Colorado River Basin, Wyoming, United States - RVT150D86... ...
TGCGAAATTCATTTCGCACGAGCTGCCGGCTGTGCGAAATGAATTTCGCACTACGGCCAGTGATCCGGAAAACCGCCTGCTGTCGCGCGCCCCGCGGTTCCGGATGCCGGCGGAGATGATTCGCGATCAGGCGTTGTTCATTTCCGGCCTGCTGACGGAGCGGACCGGCGGGCCGTCGGTGTTGCCGTATCAGCCGGCGGGCCTGTGGAAGGAAATCGCAACCGACACGAAATACGACCAGAGCCACGGTGCGGACCTGTACCGCCGCAGCATGTACATCTACTGGAAGCGAACGGTCTCGCCGCCGGTGATGGCGGCGTTCGACGCCCCGACTCGCGAGTTCTGCACCGTCCGCCGCCCGCGAACCAACACGCCGCTGCAAGCGCTGGCGCTGTTGAACGAAGTCTCGTTCGTGGAAGCGGCCCGCGTGTTCGCGCAGCGGATGATGGTTGAAGGGGGCAAAACGCCTGCGGAGCGGATCGCGTTCGGATTTCGATTGGCGACGTCGCGCAATCCGTCGGCGGCCGAGTTGCAAATTCTCACTGCCGGGTTTCAGGTCCATCTGGCGAAGTACCGCAAGGACCACAATGGCGCGGTCGAACTGATCTCGACCGGTGAAGCCCCGCGGAACAAGAAACTCGACCCCACCGAACACGCGGCTTACACCGCGATCGGGAGCGTGATTTTGAATCTGGATGAAGTGGTGACGAAGGAATAGCCGACGGAAGCAATCAATGGCCCGGCATCCCAACAAGGAGATCGAAGCGGCGTTACAATATGCGGAGGGACTCGGGTGGACCGTCATCGAAACTTCCCGCGGCCGAGCGCGTTCAATCCGGCAACACGTGGTTATGTCGCAAAAGATTGCAGGACCGAGTAATGCCGAAATACAAAGCCGTCACACCGCTGGTTGCGTTTGATGGATTCACGAATAGCGGTGACTTCGTGTTTGTGGCACCGGAACAATTGAGGATGCTCGACGGCTTGGTGTACAAGGACGAAGACTTTGTGGAGTACATGGAACAACCCCTCGCCGCGGTAGTTCAACATTCGAGCGGTATCACGTTGCGTCTAAATGAGGGCACTGGCCAGCTCTCCGCAATCACGTTCTTCGAGACGGTGAGGGAGTTGGACGAACACCAACTTGCCCAACTAAAGGACTACTATGATGGACAGATGTCGGACGGAATCGGGGAAAACCTCCTCACCGATCTCCAAAGTCGAGCAGATGTTGAGTTTCGACTAGAAGTGTTTTGGTTGTACGACTCGAATATGGGATCACAGTTGCAGAGGATGGCATGACAAGCGGCTTGACGAGAGCCGCGGGCCGCGCGGGTTCTGAAATCAGACTTGGTTGACCGCGGCCCCGTAAACCGCGTCGACCGCTGCCGGCATGATTGCGACGACGAGAAACAGCAATGAGGAACATCAGTTTCGGCCTCATCCTCGCCGGAGTCCATGAGATCACTCCGGAACTCTCGAATGCCCTTTACGAGGCGACCGGCGGAGACATCGAATTCAACATGCGCAACGGCGTCGCGTGGCTGGAGTTAGAAAGGACCGGCGAGTCGTTGCAGCACGCAATCGTCAAGGCCGTGGAACAGGTCGATCAATCCGGGGCCGGTGTGCGTGTCATCCGCGTTGAGTCCGACGAAGCCAACACGATCACGAGAATCAACGCCGACCTGTTCGGCGTCGCGAGTGTCTGATGCCCGACGCAACCGTTTCCATTCCGTCAACCCCCACGCCCTGGCAGCGATACCAGATGGCCCTCGATGACGTCACCGATCGGCTGGAACGCATCACCGGCGCGTTGACCACGGCCGGCGTGCCGCACGCGCTGGTCGGCGGCCAGGCGGTGGCGCTGTGGGTGGCGACGCGCGACCCGGCGGCGGTGCGGACGACGAAAGACGTCGACCTGCTGATCCGAAAGGCCGATCTGCCGGCGGCAAAGAAGGCGGCGCGGTCGATCGGGATGGAGTATTGCGAAATTCTCGGCGTGGGGATGTTTCTGGAATCGAGCGATCCAAATCCGTGCAAGGCTGTAAAGTTGCTATGGGCGGCGGAGCGAGTTCGCGCGGACGACGCGCTCCTGTCACCGCGCGTCGATTCATGTATCGAACTCGAACCGGGGAAATCCGCCGTTCCGTTGGCGGACCTCGTCACAATGAAACTGATGGCCAACCGCGATCAGGACCGCGTGCACCTGTGGGACATAATCGACGTGGAACTCGTGGATCGGTCGATGCAGGCGCATCTGCCGGCGGAACTGGCGCTGCGCCTCGACGATCTGCTCACTGATGCGGGATTGTAATTCCACGGAATTCACACGATGAACGATCTGCAACTCCAACTCACCCGCCGACATTTCTTCGGCCAATCCGCCACCGGCCTCGGCGTTGCGGCGCTGGCGGCCCTCTTGAATGAGGACGCGGCTGCGCAGACGGCGAAACCGCGAGCGGCGTTTCCGAATTTCACGCCGCGGGCGAAGCGCGTCATCTACCTGTTCCAGTCCGGCGCGCCGTCGCAGATGGACCTGTTCGATTACAAGCCGAAGCTGAAGGACCTTCGGGCGACCGAGCTGCCGGCTTCGATCCGCAAGGGGCAGCGGTTGACGGGGATGACGTCCACGCAGGCCAGCTTTCCCATCGCGCCGTCGATGTTCAACTTCAAGCAGCGCGGCGAGAGCGGGGCGTGGGTCAGCGACCTGTTGCCTTACACGGCGAAAATCGCCGACCGCTGCTGCTTCATCAAGACGATGCACACCACGGCCATCAATCACGACCCGGCGATCACGTTCTTCCAGACCGGGGCGCAACTGGCCGGGCGGCCGTGCATCGGGGCGTGGCTCGCCTACGGGCTCGGGAGCGCGAACCGGGACCTGCCGGCGTTCGTGGCGATGGTCTCCGGCAGCGGCGACCAGCCGTTGTACGACCGGCTGTGGGGCAGCGGCTTTCTCCCCACGCGGTATCAGGGAGTGAAGTTCCGCTCAGTCGGCGACCCGGTGCTGTATCTGTCGAATCCGAAAGGAATCGACCGTTCCACCCGCCGGCGGATGCTCGACGACCTCGCGAAGCTCAATCACCTGAAGTTGCGGGAGAACGGCGATCCGGAAATTGCGACCCGGATTTCGCAGTACGAACTCGCCTTCCGCATGCAGACCTCGGTCCCCGAACTGACGGACATCAGCAAGGAACCGAAATCCACGTTCGACCTGTACGGCGACGATGCGAAAAAGCCCGGAACCTACGCCTACAACTGCCTGCTCGCCCGGCGGCTGGCGGAGCGCGGCGTGCGGTTCGTGCAGCTCTTCCACCGCGGCTGGGACCAGCACACGAACCTTCCGCGCGACATCCGCAAGATGTGCGCCGCGACCGACCGGGCCTCGGCGGCGCTGGTGCTCGACCTGAAGCAGCGAGGCCTGCTGGACGACACGCTGGTCGTGTGGGGGGGCGAGTTCGGCCGCACGGTCTACTGCCAGGGAAAGCTGACGGCCGACGACTACGGCCGCGACCATCACCCCCGCTGCTTCACGATCTGGCTGGCCGGCGGCGGCATCAAGCCGGGGCTGAGCTACGGCACGACGGACGACTACTGCTACAACATCACGAGCCACCCGGTCCACGTGCACGACCTGCACGCAACGCTGCTGCACCTGCTGGGCATCGACCACGAGAAGCTGACGTACAAATTCCAGGGCCGCGACTTCCGGCTGACCGACGTGCACGGGAACGTGGTGAAGGACGTGCTCGCCTGACCCACGCTGAGAAGGGGTGCGTCCGCTTTTCGCTGGCAGAGTGTCGCGATACGATACCCAAACTCACTTGATTCTTTCCTACGGGTCCCCCACAACGCCATGAAAACATTCCTCTTCGCTCCCCTGCTGTCACTTCTGCTGTTCGCCGCACCGGCCGTCGCCGCGGACAAACCCTGGAACCAGTTCCGCGGCCCCGACGGCGTCGGCAAATCGAACGCGAAGCACGTCCCGCTCGAATTCGGCGAGGGGAAGAACGTCGCGTGGAAAACGGCAATTCACGGCAAGGGCTGGTCGTCGCCGGTCGTGTGGGGGTCGCAGATCTGGCTGCAGACGGCGACCGAAGACGGGCACAAGCTGTACGCGGTCTGCGTCGATGCGAAATCCGGAAAGATCCTGCACGACCGGCTGGTGTTCGAGGTTGAAAAACCGCGGTTCTGCCATGCGACGAACAGCTACGCCTCGCCGACGCCGTTCGTCGAGAAAGGCCGCGTCTACGTCCACTTCGGCGCCTACGGGACGGCCTGTCTCGACTCGGCGACCGGGAAGAAAGTGTGGGAACGCCGCGATTTCATCTGCGACGATTTCCGCGGGCCGGCGTCCTCGCCGATCGTGCACGACGGGACGCTGTTCGTGAACTTCGACGGCGTCGACCGGCAGTACGTCGTCGCGCTGGACAAGAAAACCGGCAAGACCATCTGGCAGAAGGACCGCGGCATCGACTACGGGACCGACAACGGGGACAACAAGAAAGCCTACGGCACGCCGTCGATCATCACCGTCAACGGCAAGGAACAACTCGTCAGCCCCAGCGCCGTCGAGACGATCGCCTATGAACCGAAAACCGGGAAGATCATCTGGAGGGTGCGGCACGGCGGGATGAACGTCGGGGCGCGGCCGTTGTTCGGCCACGGGATGGTTTACATTTCAGCGGGTTCCGGAGGCCGGCGGTTGATCGCCGTCAAGCCGACCGGCGTGGGAGACGTTTCCGACTCCCACATCGTCTGGAGTCTGGGGAAAGGCGTACCCGGCCGGTCGTCGCAGATTCTGCACGGGGACCTGTACTTCATGATCGACGACGGCGGCGTGGCGAGCTGCGTGGACGCGAAGTCCGGCAAGGTTTACTGGAGCAAACGCATCGGCGGGGCGTACTGGGCCTCGCCCGTGCTCGTCGGGGACCGGGTTTACTGCTTCAACAAGGAAGGCCGCGTGCCGGTGTTCAAGGCGTCGAAGGAGTTCGAGCTGCTGGCCGACAACAAGCTCCCCGCCGGCTTCAACGCCTCGCCGGCCTTCGTGGACGACGCGATGATCCTGCGGACGTTCACGCACCTGTACCGGGTGCAGAAGTAGGTCAGGCTTTCCAGCCTGACCCGAACGGCCGCAAGACTTTCACTCACCGCATCCGCCAATCAACCCGGTCAGCCTGGAAAGGCTGACCTACGTTTGGAGACACACCATGAGCAGCAAAACCGTCAACGTGGCAATGGTCGGACTGGGTTTCGGGGCGGAGTTCATTCCCATTTATCAGGCCCACCCCAACGCCAACATCATCGCCATCTGCCAGCGGACGACGGAGAAGCTGAACAAGGTCGGCGACGAGTTCGGCATCGAGAAACGCTACACGAACTACGCCGACGTGCTGGCCGACAAGACGGTCGATTACGTGCACATCAACAGCCCCATCCCCGACCACGCGCCGATGTCGATCGCCGCGCTGAAGGCCGGCAAGCACGTGATGTGCACCGTGCCGATGGCCACCACCATCGAGGAATGCGAGCAGATCTGCGACCTCGTCCAGCAGACCGGCCTGAAGTACATGATGGCCGAGACCGTCGTCTACAGCCGCGAGTACCTGTTCCTCAAGGAATTGAAGGAGAAGGGCGAACTCGGCAAGATTCAATACCTCGCCGCGTCCCACCCGCAGGACATGGACGGCTGGCCGGCGTACTGGGAGAAGATGATCCCGATGCACTACGCGACGCACGTCGTCAGCCCCTGCCTGGGGCTGGCCGGCGGGCTGGCGGAGTACGTGAGCTGCTTCGGCTCCGGCACCGTGCGGGACGACATCCAGCAGAAGTCCGGCAACAAGTTCGCCGTCGAAAGCTGCCACATCAAGATCAAAGACAGCGACGTCGCCGCCCACATCTGGCGGTTCCTGTACGACGTCGCCCGCCAGTACCGCGAGAGCATCGACATTTACGGGTCGAAACAGAGCTTCGAATGGACGCTCGTCGAAGGCCAGCCACACGTGCTGCACACGGCGAAGAAACCGGAGCCGGAGATCCCGTCGCTGATCGAAGTCCCCGACTACGCCCACCTGCTCCCGCAGCCGATCCGCCGGTTCACGCTGCCGCAGGAAATCCACGACGCCGAGCACCTCAGCTTCATCCAGGGGGGCGGCCACGGCGGTTCGCACCCGCACCTGGTGCACGAGTTCGTCAGCGCCCTAGTCGAAGACCGCGACCCCTGGCCCAACGCCGTCACCAGCGCCAACTGGACCTGCGTGGGGATTTGCGCCCACCAGTCGGCGTTGCAGGGTGGGGAGATCGTGCGGCTGCCGGGGTTTACGCTGGCGTGAAACCGTAGTGTGGAATTTATTCCGCACGAGCAAAACGCGAAGGGTTGCAATCGTGTCCGATTATCGATTCAGCGTGATCGTGCCGGCTCAGAAAATGAGCCACGAGCAGATTCTCGACGCGACGGATGCACTGGGGGACGCCGGCTGCACCGATGCCTCGATTTGCGGGCATGCCGAAGGCATGGAGTTGATGTTCGACCGATCCGCGGATTCTCTGCAGGCGGCGATTTCCTCAGCCATCCGCGATGTGGAAAGCGCTGGGTTTCGCGTCTCACGAGTGGAATTGGAGCGGGAAGCGATTGCGATGTGACCAGGATGCATCCGCGGAAAGGATTCATTGTGTTGAACATTCCGCGACCTTCCGTAGTCCGATTGATGATCTTCTCGGACGCAAGCCTGACTGAGCGAGACGACATTCAACGGGTTGAGCCACATGTGTGATCGCTTTGTCGGCGTCGTCGTAAGCGTGCCGGACGAATACTTTCCGGATGACGACGATATCTGTCTCACGGCAGGAAAGTTTGTGTGTACCGGATTAGAAGCACACCTTGGCAGGCACGGCCACACGATCCCCGATTGGGTCAAAGGGGGCTGCGATGAAGATTGGGGCGTTTACTTTGAATCGCAGCGTGACTATGACGTCTTCGAGTATCACATCTGCTTTTTCCCAGACTCGTCCAACGAGATTCAATGCCAGATGATCGTTCAGTATCGCCTGAAGCAACCGTTCCTCAGATCGCTGTTCAAGAAGCCCAAGCAACTGGATGCAGGCGACGTGATGCACGATATCATGCGAGAGTTCGGCCAGGTATTCACTTCATCGCGAATCCTGACTCAGTCTGAGTTTGAGAACCAATTCTGAAGGATGAGACGCATGGCAGTTGACCTCACCCGCCGCCACTTCCTCTCCACCACCTCCACCGCCGCCACCGGCACTCTCGCCGCATCGCTCTTCACCGGTGCAACCGCAGCCGAAAAGGCACCTGACCGCATCCGCCTCGGCATCATCGGTTGCGGCGGGATCATGACGTATCACGTCCGCGGGCTGTGCGAGCGGAAGTCGGCCGTGGATTTCCGCTGGCTGTGCGACGTCGACCCGCGGCAGATGGAGGCGATCTCCAAACCGATCGCCGCGTTTCAGAAAGAATCGCCGAAGCGCACCGGCCGGTTCGAGGACGTGCTGGCGGACGACAAGACCGACGCCGTCATCGTCGCCACGCCGCATCAGTGGCATTGCCCGATTGTGCTGCGGGCGGTGCTGGCGGGGAAGGACGTCTACTGCGAGAAGCCGCTCTCGCACGTCTTCGCCGAGGGGCCGCTGGTCGTGGCGGCGGCGAAGAAGCATAAGCGGGTCGTGCAGCACGGCAGCCAGATGCGGTCCAGCCCGGTGACGAAAATGGCGGGGAAGCTGCTGGCCGAGGGCGTGATCGGCGACGTGAAGGTCGCCCGCGCGTGGACGGCCGAGGTGCGGAACGTCGTCAAACCGGTCGCCGACGGCAAGCCGCCGGAAGGGATCGACTACGACCGCTGGCTGGGACCGGCCCCGAAGCGGCCGTTCAATGCGATCCGCTTCCACCGCTCGTGGCGGTTCTTCCGCGATTACGCCAACGGAGAAATCGGCGACGACGGCATCCACGACATCGACATGGCCCGCTGGGGGCTGGGGGTCGACACCCACCCGAAGCAGATCACCGCCCGCGGCAGCCGCATGCTGCTCCACGGCCACGTCTCCGACTACCCCGACAACATGCACGCCCAGTTTGAATACCCCGACGGCCGGCTGCTGGTCTACGAAAACTACCCCTTCACCGACTACGGCCTGCACGGGTTCGACAACGGCAACGTGTTCTACGGCACGAAAGGCTACATGGTCTTCTCGCGGCGGGGGTACTTTCAGGTGTACCTCGGCAAGAAGGAAACGAAGGGGCCCGGCGTCCCCCGCGAAATCCGCGGCAACCGCGGCCGCGGCTACAAAGAGCACATGGACAACTTCCTGCACTGCCTCCGCACCCGCGAGACCCCGGTCGGCAACCCGCAGACCGCCCACCTCTCCTGCGCGCTGGTGCACCTGGGGAACATTGCGTATGAGACGAAGAGTCTGCTCGACTTTAATCCGAAGACGGAACAGATTCTGCGGAATCCCACGGCGGCGAAACTGATGACGAAATCGTACCGCAGTCCGTATGGACTTCCAGACGTCTGATTTGATGATGCAACGGGATCACGGCCAGAAAGGCAGCGGGTTATAAATTTGAGGGCAAAAAATTGATTCTGTCAGCGATACCCGAAGGTCCGTTGCCGTTCCATTTTCGATCGCGTGGCGCAAGACGGAATTTTTCACCTGCAAATCTATAACCCGCCCCACACCAATACGGATCACACGATGCTGAGCGGATCTTTGGCCCCCTTGATCGCGTCGATTCTTGCGGTTCTTGCCCCGGAAATCGCAAAACAACCGCCAGTGAAAATCGGCGCCAACATAACCGCCCTCCGCTTCACCGACCAGCGCTACCTCACCCGCACTCTCGACGACCTCGGCAAGCAGAAGGCGTACGTTGTCGTCTTCACGAACACCGACTGCCCCATCGCCCAGCGTTATCTGCCGCGGTTGAAGACGCTTGACGCGGAGTATCGCGGCAAGGGGGTGCGGTTTCTGTCGCTCAACGTCGGGACGGCCGATTCGGTCGTTGACGTCGCGGCGCAAGCAGTAACGGCGGGAATCGGCTTTCCGTTCGGGAAGGATTTCAACGGCGACGCGGCCCGCAAGCTGGGGGTCACGCGGACGCCGGAAGCCGTCGTGCTCGATGCGAAGAAACGGCTGCGGTACCGCGGGCGGATCGACGGGGACGTGCGGTTCGGCGGCGTCAGCCCGAAGAAGACACGGGCGGATTTGAAGGAGGCGATCGACGACGTTCTCGCCGGCCGCGACGTGAAGGTGAAAGAAACGCCGGTGGACGGCTGCCTGATTTCATTCCCCGACGACAAGCCGCCGAAACGCGTCGTCACCTACAGCGAACACATCGCCCCGCTGTTGCAGAAGCACTGCCAGCGCTGCCACCGGCCGAACGCGGAAGGGCCGTTCCCGCTGCTGTCGTTCGCCGACGCGAAGCAGCACGGGGCGATGATCGGCGAGGTCGTCAAGCAACAGCGGATGCCGCCGTGGTTCGGCTCAAAGCAGCACGGCAAATTCATCAACCGCACAGTCATGTCGTCCGACGAACGGCAACTCGTCGCCGACTGGATCGCCGGCGGGAAACGCGAAGGGGACCCGAAGAAGCTGCCGAAGCCGCTGGAGTTTCCGAAGACGAAGTGGCAGATCGGCCGGCCGGACCTGGTGATTCCGATTCCGACGGAACAGAAGATTCCCGCGGAAGGCTACATCCCCTACCGCTACGTCGTCCTGCCCTACGTGTTTCTCAAAGACACCTGGGTGCAGAAGATCGAAATCCTGCCGGGCAATCGCCGCGTCGTGCATCACTGCAACATGGGGTACATCTCTGTAACCGACGCCAAGCGGCGGCCGCATTTCATCACGGGGTTCGTCCCCGGCGGCTCACCGATGGAACTCGACAAGGGAACGGCCTTCAAGATTCCCGCCGGGTCGATCATCGGCTTGCAGATGCACTACGTGACCGCCGGCAAGGAAACGACGGACCGCACGTCCGTCGGGTTCGTGTTCGCGAAGGGGAAGGTCGACCGGCAGATCCGGCATCTGGAGGTGATGACCCGCCGGTTCGCCATTCCGCCCGGCGAACCGTTCCACCGCGTCGTCGCCGAACGCACGCTTTCGGCGGATGCCGTCGGCGTCGGGATGTTCGTCCACATGCATCTCCGCGGCCGCGACATGGCGTTCCACGCCCTGTATCCCGACGGCAAGAAGGAAACGCTGCTGCTGGTCCCCAACTACAGCTTCGACTGGCAGCTCCCGTATCGCTGGGCGGCGGGGACGAAGAAGTTCCCGAAGGGGACCCGCATTCAATGCGTCGCGCACTTCGACAACTCGCCGTTCAATCCCTACAACCCCGACCCGAAGCAGACGGTGAAATACGGCCTGCAGACGTACCACGAGATGATGTACGGGTTCTTCTTCTATCTTAACGAGAACGAGAAGCTGAACCTGCGGATCGACCCGAAAACGGGGCGCGTGATCGAAGGTGGAAAGTAGTGCGAAATTCATTTCGCACGAAACGTGGCGCGTGCGAAATGAATTTCGCACTACTTTCCGCCTTCCGCTCGCGGCTTATAGACCTGGTACGCAAACTTCCCCCGCCACAGGCACAGCGCGCGGCCCGCGTGCGTCAGAAAGGTGTACCCGGCGCTGATCTGCGAATCGGTCATCTCCAGAATCGTCTTCGTCAGCCAGCCCGCCGCCCGTTCGATGACCTTCGGCTCGGGGAGCACTTCGGACGGGGCCATCGCCCACCATTCCAGGGCGTGCCCGGTGGCGAGAATCCGTCGGGACCGCGGGGGCTGTTCGTTCCAGCGTTCTTCCCAGGCCGAGCCTTCCCAGTTGCGGTCCCAGTAGCCTTCCTTCGACTGGTGTTTGACGAGCCGGTTCGTCGCTTCCCGCAGGTGAGCGAGAATCCGCTGCCGCATGTCGGAAGAGAGAATCCGCTGCCGGTCGTCGACCCGCAGCAGCACGACCAGCGAATACAGCCGGTGGTTTCCGAAGCAGACCCCCTGCAGCAGCTTCTGCCGCATGATGCGGTCGGCCAGGCGGTCGAAGCTGATCCACTGCCCTTCGGTGGTCTGCCATTCGCCGTCGGTGGGCATGTACAGCGCGAAGACCATCGCCGACCATTCGTATTCGTTCTGGTTCAGGCTGAAGGTCTTCGCCGCGTGCAGCAGCATGTCGCGGAAGCTGCGGTCCCGCACGGTGTCGGGCTGGTCGCCGGGGACGATCAACTGGAAATCGGCCGGCGTGCCGACCTCCGCCAGCGAGGCGACGGTGTGGTCGACGTGGCTGGCCGTCGCGTTGCCTTCCTGCGTGCGCAGCCCGACGCCCGGCGCCCGCGGGTCGTCGAACAGCAGCGACGGCGTGTTCTTCCCCCACGCCTGCGAAAAGCCGCGATAATCGGTGAGGATGCTCAGCATCTCCCGCCCCGAGTAGCAACGGCGATCGGCGAACTTCGCCGGCACCCCCCAGAACCGCAACGCATGGTCGACCTCGTTAATCTTCGGTCGCGGCCCGCGCAATCGCGGCCGCAGCTTGTGCAGCACCTTCTGCAGGTCGGCGTCGGAGATGACCGCCGGGCGGTTGTACCGCGGACGAATCTCCAGGGGTTCGGCGCGGAGTTCCGGCAGCGATTTCCGCGCTTCGATCTCCCGCAGCCGCAACACCCCCCACGTCACCCCGGCGCCGGCGACGGCGATGTTGACGATCAAAAACGGAATCACGCCGAGCCGCAGCGCGGCCGGCTTTTTGTCTTCCGTGGGCGTGTGTTGTGGCTGGGACATCGCTCAATCTTAGCATGCGAATGGGAGCTTGCATCCTCGGACGGGGTGGAAGCGACGGACGTGCCGCGGAGAGCAGACGCCATGCCGATGCACAACGAGGCGATCGCGCAGAAATCTTACGAATTCTGCTACGGTCGACGTTATAATCGACGGCATGGTCTCCCCCGCAATCACCGACGGCGTCACCTCCCGGTTCGTGCGCGATGCGTTCGAGCCGGCGTATTTGTCGCTGTCGACCGAAGAGGTTCGCCGCCGCGTTGAGGCCGGGCTGCGGGAGCTCGAAGACTGCTGCGCCTGCCCGCGGAACTGCCACGTGAATCGCATGGCCGGCGAGACGCGGGTCTGCCACACCGGCCGCCATGCCCGCGTGGGCAGCGCGTTTCCCCATTTCGGCGAGGAAGACTGCCTGCGGGGCTGGAACGGCTCCGGGACGATCTTCTTCAGCCTCTGCAATCTGCGGTGCGTGTTCTGCCAGAACTGGGACATCAGCCAGCAGCCGCGGGGACGGGAACTGCCGGCCGAGAGCATCGCCGAGATCATGCTCGACCTGCAGCAACGCGGCTGCCATAACATCAACTTCGTCACGCCCGAGCACGTCGTGCCCCAAGTGCTGGAAGCCGTCGCCGCCGCCATCCCCCGCGGCCTGCGGCTGCCCATCGTCTATAACACCAGCGCCTACGATTCGGTCGAGTCGCTGCGGCTGCTGGAAGGGATCGTCGACATCTACATGCCCGATTTCAAATTCTGGCACCGCGAGACGGCCAAGCGGCTGGCAAAGGCGCCGGATTATCCCGAGCGGGCCCGCGAGGCGATCCGCGAGATGCACCGCCAGACGGGGCCGCTGACGTTCGCGCCGAACGGCCTGGCCCGCCGCGGCGTGCTCGTGCGGCACCTCGTGATGCCCGGCCAGACGGACGAAGCCGCGGCGATCTTCCGCTGGCTGGCCGACGAGGTTTCTCCTGACACGTACGTAAACATCATGGGGCAATACCGGCCCGAGTACGAAGTCGGTTCGATCGCCGGCAACGGCGACAGGAAATACGCCGAGATCGACTGCCGACCCGAGCGGAACGAGATGCAACTCGCCTTCGCGGCGGCCCGCGAGGCGGGGCTGTGGCGGTTTGATGAGCGGTGGTCGCCGTGACTGGCTGCCGCCATGTAGCAGAATTCGTGAGAATTCTGCACGCTATGTCGCGGAGACCAGAATTCTCACGAATTCTGCTACATTGACTTGTCCGCCCTCCGCATACTTCAATGACGACTATGCCCGCCCGCAATTCCTTCATCACCCGATCGCACCTCCCCACCCGCCGGGAACTCCTGCGCGCCGGCAGTCTCAGCCTGCTGGGGCTGTCGCTGCCGGAACTGCTGGAGGGCCGCGCGGAGGCGAAGTCTGCGCCGGCAACGACGACAGACGCGACGTTCGGCAAGGCGAAGGCCTGCATCCTGCTGTTCATGTGGGGCGGGCCGGCGCATCAGGATACGTGGGACCTCAAGCCCGAAGCGCCCGCGGAGATTCGCGGCGAATTCCGGCCGATTGCCACGAACGTCTCCGGCATTCAGATCGGCGAGCACTTCCCGCTGTTGGCGCGGCGGCTCGACCGGCTGGCGGTGATTCGCTCGATGACGCATCCCAACGTCGACCACACCACCTCGACACATTACCTGCTCACCGGCCAGCCGCCCCCGCCGGGCAGCGACCTGCGGAAAGATTGGCCGCACGTGGGGGCCGTGCTCGCGAAGCTCGGCCGCGGGAAGCGCCCTCTGCCGCCGTTCGTCTCAATGCGGCCCAAGCTGGAAAACACGGTCCCGCGGTTCGTCGAGCAGTCGCACGGGCAGTTCGCCGGCTGGCTGGGGCAGGCGTACGACCCGCTGACGATCGACGCCGACCCGTCGAAGCCCGATTACCACGTCGGCGATTTCGTGCTGCCGAAAGACGTCACCCTCCGCCGGCTCGACGATCGGCGCGGGTTGCTCCAGCAGATCGATGCGCAACGACGCCGGCTCGCGGCCGCGTCGTCGATCGACGCGATGGGCCGGCATTATCGCCGGGCGTTCGAGCTGCTCGCCTCGCGAACTGGGGCCGATGCGTTCGACCTGACGAAAGAGCCGGAGAAGCTCCGCGACGCCTACGGCCGCAATCCGCACGGGCAGTCGGTGCTGCAGGCGCGGCGACTGGTGGAACGGGGCGTCCCGCTGGTGACGGTGTTCTGGCCGAACGACGGCATCAAGAACGTCAGCGTCTACTGGGACACGCACAGCCGCAACTTTATCGACCTCAAAGACCGGCTGATGCCCCCGGCCGACCGCGCGTTTTCCACGCTGCTCGACGACCTCAAGTCGCGGGGGCTGCTGGATGAAACGCTCGTCATCTGGACGGGCGAATTCGGCCGCACGCCGAAGGTCGGCCAGCGCAACAGCGACGCCGGCGCCGGCCGCGACGGCCGCGACCACTGGCCGAACTGCTTCACGACGGTGCTGGCCGGCGCGGGAATCCGCGGCGGGCAGACCTACGGCTCGTCGGACCGCTACGCAGCGTATCCGGCGAGCAACCCCGTGAAGCCAGTCGATCTGATGGCCACAGTCTATCACCTGCTGGGCATCCCCCGCGGCCTGGAATTGCACGATTCGCTCGGCCGGCCGCTGGTGATGTGCCCGGGGGACCTGGTGCGGGACGTGCTGGCGTGATTGCCGCAGCGGCGCAGGGGTTCGCTCCATGCAGCCGAGGGAGAGCAGACGCCATGCCGATGCACGATTGGACGCGAGTCTCCGTTCGTATTGTCGCCGGATTGGGACGCTCGGCAAGGCGGAATTCAACATCCCCGGCGCCGCGCTCCTCTCCGCAAAGCCTCCGAGTCGCGGCTAAACGCTGGCGCTCACCTCTCAGCTCCCTCCACCCCCCGGCTCTCCTCCTCAAACCGCGGCCAGATCAATGTAAACCGGCTTCCCTCCCCCGGCTCGCTCTGCACTTCGATGCGGCCGTTGTGTTCGCGGATGATTTTCTGGCTGACGGCGAGGCCCAGGCCGGTACCGCGGGTGCCCTTTGTTGACGCGAAGAGGTTGAAGATCTGCGGGAGCTGCTCGGGGGGGATGCCGGGGCCGTTGTCCTGGATGTCGATGTGCAGCGTGTCTTCCTGCGGGTCGTAGCCGGTGCGGACGGTGACGGCGGCGTCTTCGCGGCCTTCGCAGGCGTCGAGGGCGTTGATGACGATGTTCAGAACGGCCCGGTGGATGCCCTCGCGGTCGAAGGTCGTGGGGGGGAGCTCGTCGGAGGGGTCGCAGCGGAAGTTGACGTGGAATTCCTCGGCGCGGGCCTGCATCAGCTCGCAGACTTCCGCGACTGTTTCGTTCACGTCGGCGCTTTCCAGCACCGGCTGCCGCTCTTTGCTGAAGGTGAGCATGTCCATCACGAGGTGGTAGATGCGGCCCTGGTTCTTCTCGACGATGTTCCAGCCTTTGCGGACGAGGTCTTCCTGGTGGTCGTTCAGCCCCATGTCGATCAGGTAGCTGCCGCCGCGGATGCCCTGCAGGATGTTCTTGATGTGATGGCTCAGCATGGCGATCGTCTGCCCCATGGCGGCCATGCGTTCGGCGGAGACGAGGGCCTGCTGGTAGCGGTTGGTCTCGACGGCCTGGGCGGTCTGGCGGCCGATCGCGGAGAGCAGCCGGAGCTGGTCGTCGGTGAAGGTGGTGGCGTCGGGTTCCAGCACGGTCCTGGCGACGGACGACGTCGTGTCGACGTAGATCACCCCCAGCAGGTCGCGGCGGCCCTGCACGGGAACGCACATCGCCTCGCGAATGCCCGCCTGCACGATGCTCTGCCCCGGCTCGAAGCGGCGGTCGTGCAACGCGTCGGACGTGCGGACGCCGTGCTCTTCCCGCAGCACGTAATCGACGATGCTCCGCGAGACGGGCATCTTGTGGGTCGTGAGTGGTGAGTGGTGAGTGGTGAGTGGTGAGTGGTTTTGACCTCCGACCTCCGGCCCTTGACCCTGGACCTTATGCTCTTGACCCTTCTCGCTGAAGGCCTGCGGGACGATCTCGCCGGTGTCGAGATTGCGAATCAGAATGCAGCCGCGGTCGGCCCCGACGACCTCGATCGTCACGTCGAGCACGCGCTTGAGAAGCTGGTCGAGCGAGATCGAGGAACTGACGGCTTCTTCCGAGATGCGGTACAGCGCCTGCAGGTTGGCGAAGGTTCGCTCGACGACTTCCGGCTCGGGCACGTCTCGCGTGGGGATCGCGTTGTCGGTGTCGTCGCGAACGGCGCTGATGATCTTGGAACGGTCTTCGGGGCTGTCTTCCGCAAGAAAGTCGACCCGCTCGGCGATGTACCGCGACTCGTCGTCGACGGCCTCGGGATTGGTGAAGAGAATCACCGTGCGGCCGCATTGAATCTGGTCGCCGTTGGAAAGCACCTGCGTGCGGATGGGAACGCCGTTGACGAACGTGCCGTTGGAGCTGCCGCGGTCGGCGACGAGGAACTCGCCGTTCTCGGCGTAGATCTGGGCGTGCTGGCGGGAGACCTCGGTGTCGAGGATGCGAATTTCGTTCTTGACGCCGCGACCGATACCGACCGGAGCGTCGCCGACTTCGAAGCGGCTCCCCTGATCGACGCCCTGAATGACCAGCAACGTTGCGGTGGCCACGCGGAATCCTTGTTCGTAGTGACCGGCTTCAGCCGGTCGAGCGGAGGCGCGGGACCGGCTGAAGCCGGTCACTACGAACGATGATACCACTCGACGCGCGGAGGGTCACACCCATGCGCGCGGATTTCGCGAACGGCGAAACCGCAAGCGGTGATGTTGGGCGCGTGCCGTAGGACGGGTTTTCTATCCGTCCGGACGGTTTGAAAAACCGTCCTACGGAAGAGCGACGTCACGCGGCGCGATCCAAGAGGCGGTCGACGGCCTGGATCAGCTCGGCGTAGTGGAAGGGGTGCGCGAGAAACGGGGCGGCGTTGGAGCAATCGTCATCGGGAACCTCCGCCGTGCCGATGATGACCGTCGGAACGCCGACCCAGGGGTTGCGCGGTTCGTCGTCGCGGTGCAGGACGACGAGGCTGGGGGGTTCCGGCGATGACGGAGATTCGCCGCGCAGCCGGGCGACTTCCCAGCCACGGGGTTCGAGGACGGCTTTCAGGACGTCTGCGGTCTCGGGCAATCCGCCGAGGACCACGACTCGCCGGTCATCGTTCAAGGTCCGTTCCTTCCCTGGAGACGGTGAAGTGGAATTCGCAGGGCGGGGAAGAATAGCGATCGGGGCGGGGCGTGTCAAAATCAAGTTACAATGCGGAAGGGGTCGGGTGTCCAGAATTCAATTTTCCGCATGCGGTTGCCGAGGACGCCGCGCTTTCAACGGAAAATTGAATTCTGGACACCCG
>Ga0268386_10001289_pt1 | contig 17167 bp, 9 predicted proteins | sample RVTome_15_FD_200260 | JGI IMG/M metagenome (GOLD analysis project Ga0268386, IMG submission 200260) | Soil microbial communities from uranium-contaminated site in the Upper Colorado River Basin, Wyoming, United States - RVT150D86... ...
AACCATCAAGCGGCTGCGATAGTCCTCTGCCGGTCGCTTTGATAAATGCTTCCTTGCGTGTCCAACATCTAAAAAACGCGGCTACACGCTCCTCCTTTGGAAGGGCATTGAAGGCTTCAACTTCACCTGGCGAAAAGAAGCGCCGCGCGATATCCTCACTCGCAAAGTCCGCGCGAACGTGCTCCACGTCAACTCCAAGCTCGTTGTTCTCAGTAACTGCAAACAGGCCCAGACCGTGCGAGTGTGACATGTTGAACCGCAGTGGGCTGCTTTTGTGTTCACCATTTAAGGCAGGCTTGCCATAAGTACTGTAAGAAAACCTCAGTGCCTCAGGTTTCGTCTCCAGGTAGTGTCCGAGGACGTAGCGCAGGAACCCACGGCCCACCAAAAACGCTCTTCTGTGTTTCTCAAAGTGAAAGCGATTGGCTCGATGGACCTCATCCTCTTCCAAAGTGGTCCGAAACTCTTCTACCAGGTGCTCAGGTTGTTCCAACTCAAAGCGCCAAACATGCACTTCGTCGGTTTGAAATGATAGCGACTCCGGCGACGGCGACCATTTTGAAGATTCTGACGTCAAGTTATGCATTCTTTCGTGAGCTTCTACGCTTCGTCAAATTTCTGCCCGTAGTCAAATTATAGCGACAAAAAGAACACTCTTATATGTGCGGGTACGCACAAACAGATCGGCCCGGACGTTGTACTGTGCAGTAGTCCAAGTTCAGTCCCGTCTCCCCCGAATCAGATCCCATGGCCTCAGGAGGGCCCTGTAATGTCGCAAAGTATCTCCAGTCTCGTCCGCTTAACTGTGTGTGGGCTTTTTCTTTTCTCCGCAGTAATCACGGCAAACGCTCAATTCAAGGCCGGTGTCCAGGGGACAGTATCCGACTCGAGCGGTGCGCTCGTGCCCGACGCCAAGGTCACTCTTAAAGATACGGAAACAGGAAGAACTCAGGAAGCGACCACCAGCGGCGAAGGCTTTTATCGCATTCTGGGCCTCGGGCCGGGCAAGTATTTACTCACGGTTGAAAAGGCTGGTTACAAGAAGAGTGTATCGGAGAACGTGACGGTCGGCGCTGAAAATATTCAGGGCGTCGATGTCATTCTCGAGATCGGCGAGATCACTGCCACGGTTACAATCAGCGACGAAACCATTACACAACTGGAGACTGAGAACGCGAACGTCACAAAAGGAATCACACCCGCGGAAGTCAAGCGACTGCCTCAGGTAGGACGCGATCCATACGAGTTGGCGCGACTCACGCCCGGGATCTTTGGTGACGCCGCGCGCGGAGCAAACGGAAACTCCTCCGGCCTTCCTAACAGCGTTGGCCCCGGAGGATCTAACAACTCGATCTTTCAGGCTGAAAACCAACCTCAGATCAGCGCGAACGGCCAGCGCGTTTCCGCCAACAATTTTCAGATCGATGGTGTGAGTGTAAACAGTCTCACGCACGGCGGTGCTGCCGTCGTAACTCCGAACCAGGAATCAGTGAAAGAGCTCAACATATCGTCGTCAACTTATTCTGCCGAAGATGGGAGAAACTCAGGCGCGCAGATCAAAGTGGTATCACAGAACGGCACAAATGATTTTCACGGAAGCGCTTTCATCAAGTATGACAGTCCGAAGCTCAACGCCTTTAATAAGTATCCAAATGATTTTGGACGCGGACGCACTGAGAGAGTTGAGCGCTTCTTCCGGCAGTTCGGCGGCAGCGTCGGTGGTCCACTTCATCTGCCGCGCTTCGGTGAGGGTGGTCCAGCGATTTACAGCGGCAGGAACCGAGCGTTTTTCTTTTTCTCATACGAAGGATTGCGCGAAAACACCACAACGCCTTCGACCGGATATGTTGAAACAGCGCAGTACCGGCAAACAATAATCAATGCTCGTCCGGGTGGAATAACGGCGGCAGTCCTCGGCAGTTCCGGAATCCAACCGCGCATCAGCGAGGTGCTGCAACCTTCCTGCAGTGACATCCAGGGCGGTATTCCCTGTCAGGTTGTGGCCGGCGGTCTCGATGTTGGATCACCCGGCGCGGCGCTGGGCCAGTATTTGACGTTTGGCAACCTCGGTGGCGGCGGACTTGACGGCATACCTGACATTCAAAAGGTCATCATCGCGGCGCCCTCCACTAACAAACCCAATCAGTACAATGCTCGATTTGATTTCATTCCGAGCTCGAACGACCAGCTAACGTTCAGCACGTACCTGACCAGGAGTTTCTTTGTCGGCAGTGATACCGGAGCAGCGGCACGTCCGCAGGCCGATATCACCAGCACTCCGCACAATTCAACGTTTACGATTCTTTATAACCGCACGATCTCCGCGACGCTGTTGAATGAGGCACGCTTTAACTTCACCAAGTTTGCTTTCAACGAAGTCGAGTCATCCAACACGACAAACTTCGGAATTCCGAGGCTCGAGATCGAAAACTTGTTGCGGGAGGGGCGAATTCGGTTTGGCGCCAACCAGGCTGAGACTACGCCGGGAATCTTCTCTGAGAAGACCTTTGAATTCCGCGACGTCGTTAGCAACGTGCGCGGCAACCACGGACTGAAGTTTGGCGGTGAGTTGCGCAAAGAACGTAACGACGACAATCTCAACGGCGCCTCTCGTCCTTTGTACACCTTTGCTGGTCTATTCAACTTCGCCAACGACGCTCCTCTCTTTTATCAGATCAACGCGGATCCACAGACGGGTGGAGTCGCAAGCGCGCAACGACATTTCAGATCTGGTGGGTACGGCTTGTTCTTCCAGGATGATTGGAAAGTTCGGCCCAACTTCACTCTGAACCTCGGCCTGCGTTACGAGTATTTCGAAGTGCTGAAAGAGAGAGATAACCTGGTGTCAAACTTTGTCTTTGGTCCAGGTGGTGGTTTGGCGGGCTCGAGAGTTGAACCTACCAGCGAACTTTATGAACCTGACCGGAATAACTTTGCACCGCGACTGGGCTTTGCTTACAGTCCCAAACGTTTTGATCTTCAGGAAAAGTTTGTGCTGCGAGGCGGATTTGGAATCAGCTATAACCGAATTCCTGAGGTCGTCTTCACCAACACACGTGGAAATCCGCCATTCTTCGCGCGCTTTGCGATCTGCTGCGGCACTGCGGCGACGGATTTCGGCTCACCTTTTGTGGGTGGGCAGATTAGCTACGTGCTCGGCACAAGTAGCTCACCTTTCAGTTATCCCGCGAATCCTGCGCTGGCTGTAGGAATAGATCCGGTAACCGGCACTCCGCCGAACCGAACGGTCGAAATCTATGGCGCGCTGCCTGATACTCCGACGGCTTACGTCTACACTTATTCACTCGAAGGCCAGTATGCGATGCCGTTCAATATGACCGCGACACTCGGATACCAGGGTAGTTCGAGTCATAAGTTGATTCGTCTGGTTAATCAGCGATTCGTTCAGCCCTCGATCCCCGCAAACTTCTTTGCCTTTGCAGTGTTCATCCCAACACCGGACGTGAATGCAAACTACAACGCAATGAACGCGCGGCTGACGCGGCGATTCACTCGCGGATTTCAGTTCGATGTTCTGTATCGTTGGGCCAAGAGTATCGATACGCTATCCGCCGAAGGCCCGGGCGCGGTTACCAATCAGACGTTTCCGCAGGACTTGCGGCAGGAGCGTGGTCCATCCGACTTCGACGTGAGACATAATCTCAACATCTCCGGTCTCTGGGATGTGCCGCTGTTTCGCAACCGGAGGGATGTGTTAGGCAAAGTGCTGGGAGGCTGGCAGATCGACGGCATACTGACAGCTCACACCGGTTTTCCATGGACGCCTCACACAGGACAGTGTGTGCGCGCACCCGGTTCACAGGATTTCGTCTGTCCTTCGCGGCCACCGAGATACTTTGGCGGCGCGCTTGAAGACACTGACAATGAAGCGTTCATCAGGCCCGGCGGAAATTTTCCGGGCGGCGGATTGGCATTCTTCGATCCGAATAATCCTGACGGCACACTTCTACCCGGCATTGGTCGCAACTCATTCCGTGGTCCAAGATACTTTGCGGTAGACTTGAGCCTCGGAAAGCGAACAGGTTTGCCGTCGTTTCTTGGCGAAGGAGCGTTTCTCGAGTTCAAAGCAAATTTCTTCAATGCTTTTAACAATTTGAATCTTGCTCCGTTTGGATTCTTCGCACCGAATGTCGATAACCCTGACTTCGGAAGGGCGCGCAACGCGCTTGCAGGGCGCGTGGTGGAGTTGCAAGCGCGGTTCAATTTCTAAAGCCGATCCACAGATTACACAGATTCAGGTTCACTTCTGGGTAATCTGTGTAATCTGTGGAAACCACTAACTATGAAGCGACACACTCGGTTCGCAGTGATACTGCTGCTTGTTCTTAGTTCCCTTCTCTTTTCCACTTCCCCATCGCACTCACAACGACCCACAAACGTCGAACAGCGCGTCGACGCTCTTCTCTCCCAAATGACTCTTGCCGAAAAACTCGGACAGCTCCAGCAGCTCGACGGCGAGAGCGATGGAAACTTTCGACCCGAACACCTGGAGTTAATACGTAAGGGGCTACTGGGATCAACTCTGAACGTTCGTGGCGCACAGCGCACGAATCAAGTGCAGCGTGTTGCAATGACGGAGTCGCGTTTGAAGATTCCAGTCCTGTTTGGCTTTGATGTCATTCATGGGTATCGCACCATCTTTCCGATTCCGCTCGCGGAGGCAAGTAGTTGGGATCCTGCGCTGGCGGAACGCTCCGCTGCCGTGGCGGCGCAGGAAGCAAACAATGCCGGAGTGCGTTGGACCTTCGCCCCGATGCTTGACATCGCGCGCGACCCGCGCTGGGGACGAATCACTGAAGGAGCGGGCGAAGATCCATTTCTCGGAGCGGCCTTTGCCCGCGCACGCGTGCGCGGTTTCCAGGGCGATGACTACGGTGCGACGGATAAAGTACTCGCGTGCGCCAAACATTGGGTTGCCTACGGCGCCGCCGAAGGCGGTCGCGACTACAACACCACCGACCTTTCCGAGAACACGCTCCGCGAGATCTACTTTCCACCATTCAAGGCAGCAGTGGATGCGGGTGTAGGCACTGTGATGAGTTCCTTCAACGCAATCAACGGGGTGCCTGCCACCGCGAATGCTTTTACGCTCACAAAAGTTCTGCGAGATGAATGGAAATTTGATGGCTTTGTCGTCAGCGACTACACGTCTGTGAAAGAACTGATTAATCATGGATTGGTTGCCAACGAAGAAGACGCGGCCGCGGTGGCACTCAATGCGGGAGTGGAGATGGAAATGGTGAGCCGCAGCTACAACGCTTTCGGTCCAAAGCTCTTGCAGCAAAACAAACTGTCGATGGCCACGATCGACGAAGCCGTACGACGTATCTTGCGGATCAAGTTTCGTCTTGGGCTTTTCGATCGTCCTTACACCGATGAAGCACGCGAGCCAAGTTCATTGTTGAGACCCGACAGCATTCGTTTGGCTCGAGAGATCGCCGGCCGCTCGATGGTCCTGCTAAAGAACGACCGCGACACACTGCCGCTTAATAAGAACCTTGGATCGATTGCTGTTATTGGACCGTTGGCTGATGATCGTCGTGCACCACTTGGTTGGTGGGCCGGTGATGGTAAGGAAGAAAACACAATCACTCCGTTGGCGGGGATCAAAGCAAAAGTGCCCGCGCAAACGAAGGTCGGTTATGCGAAGGGTTGTGACGTTAAAGACGACTCGACCGCAGGTTTCCAGGAAGCAATCAACCTCGCCAGGCAATCCGACGTCGCAATTGTTTTCGTTGGCGAAACTCACGATATGGTTGGCGAAGCCGCTTCGCGCAGTACCCTCGATCTGCCTGGGCGGCAGCTCGAACTCGTGCAAGCGATTCACGCGACAGGTAAGCCTACCGTTGTAGTGCTCGTGAATGGACGGCCTCTATCGATCGGCTGGATCGTTAATAATGCGCCGGCGATACTCGAATCGTGGATGGGCGGCAGCCAGGCAGGCAATGCTATTGCCGACACACTCTTCGGCGACGTTAATCCAGGCGGCAAGTTGCCGGTCACTTTTCCGCGCAATGTTGGGCAAGTTCCGATGTACTACAACTACATGAACACGGGTCGGCCACCCGAAGTTGAGAACAGATACACATCGAAGTATCTCGATGTCCCCTGGACTCCGCTCTTCCCTTTTGGGTACGGTTTGAGTTACACGAAGTTCACAATCACAAACCTGCAACTGAACGCTCCACGTATCGCGGCCAATGGAAAGTTGACGGTAAGCGTCGAGGTTGAGAACGTAGGCCCGCGAGTTGGTGATGAAGTGGTCCAACTCTACGTGCGCGATCCAGTGGCAACGATGACCAGGCCGGTCAAGGAGCTGAAAGGCTTTCAGCGCCTCACGTTGCAGCCAGGTGAGAAACGGCGTGTTGAGTTTGTGCTGGACCGCGAGCATTTGGGATTCTGGGACCGGGAGATGCGCTTTGTGGTCGAACCTGGCGAGTTCAGAGTAATGGTTGGATCGAGTTCAGCAGAAGTGATCGAAGCAAAGTTTGAAGTGGCCTTGCACGAAAAGTAATAAGAACCAGCTTCTCTGTGCTATCTCTGTGTCTCTGTGGTGGCTTATTTTCCCAGCGAAGACTCACCACCGAGACACAGAGGACACGGAGATAGCACAGAGAAATTAGTACGCAAGCTACTTTTCGTGCAAAAGCCGTTTGAAGTAGTAAGCTGAAGCTGTTATTTCAACGCACATGAGGTCTCAACTACAGCCTGGCTATTACACCCGTCGATTAGTCCTCACGCTCTTCATTCTTCTTCTGATCTTTGGCTCTGATTCTCTGCGCCCCCTCAGCGTCCTCGGCGTCTCTGCGGTGGACCTGCCACTCACAGAACGCTTACCGCAGAGTCGCAGAGAAAACGCAGAGAACAATCTGCATGTATCGACGCATGTTGAACACGAAGCGTTCCTCAACGACCTTCAGCAACGTTCCTTTCGATACTTCTGGGAACAGGCTGATCCACAAACAGGTCTCGTGCCCGACCGCGCGCGCATGGACGGCGCGGCTTTACCCCCCAGTCATAAAAACGTCGCGAGTATTGCTGCTACAGGTTTTGGCCTGACTGCGATTTGCATAGCAGCCAACCGAGATTGGATCGACAAAGCCCAGGCGCTCGAACGCACGCGCAACACGTTGCGATTCTTCGATGCGCGCGCCTTTCATCAACGTGGTTGGTTCTACCACTGGATGGATGCACAAACGGGCGAGCGGCGATGGAACAGTGAAGTCTCCTCGATCGACACGGCGTTGCTGCTTGCAGGTGTTCTTACCGTGCGACAGTGTTTTCGCGAAGATCAGGAAATAGTCAGGCTCGCAGGAAGAATCTATCGGCGTGTTGACTTTCGCTGGATGCTCAACGGCCACCCGCGGCTCTTATCACACGGCTGGAAACCGGAGACTGGATTCCTACGTCCGCGCTGGGACACGTACAGCGAGGATACGATTCTCTACCTGCTGGCAATTGGATCGCCAACTTACCCCATCTCACCGGCTTCCTGGCATGCTTTGTGGCGAGATCGTTATCGGTACGAAGGCCACTCTTATTTCACGACCATCGGTGTGCCTTTGTTTATGCACCAGTACGCGCACGCCTGGATCGACTACCGAAACAGACGCGAAACAACGGGAGACCGCATCGATTACTTTCGCAACTCGGTTGCGGCCACACTCGCTCATCGCGCCTTCTGCATAAGCCTTTCGCACGACTTCCCTGCTTTTGGACCAGACGTCTGGGGCATTACGGCCTCCGACAGTGCGAAAGGCTATCTCGCGTGGAGTGGTCCACCGCGTGACCCTGACATCGATGGAACAATTGTCCCTTCCGCTGCCGGCGGTTCGTTGATGTTCACGCCCGAACTCTCAACGAGGGCGTTGTGGACAATGCATGAGAAGTACGGCGCAAAGATCTACGGCAAGTATGGATTTGTGGACGCCTTCAATCCCAAAACGGGTTGGATCGATACTGATGTAATCGGGATCAATGTTGGAATAATTCTCCTGAGCGCTGAGAACACGCGCACTGGAAACATCTGGCGTTGGTTCATGAGAAACCGCGAGACTCCAGTGGCGATGCAGAGAGTAGGACTCGTGAAATACCAGGCTTCAGAACGGAGGAGCCTCCGCAGCGGCATTGATCGAATGTTTTGCCACTGATTACACCGATTAACACGGATCGATCTGTGTCATCTGTGTAATCCGTGGCTTAAACAGGCTGCACGCACGCTTATATCCGTTATCAACCGTAGATTTCGCATCAAGTAGCTTCCGGAACACTGAAAACTCAGATAAAATCTCGCCCAAATAAATCACAAGAAAAGGAGTTCACCATGTCAGCAACCCCAACCCAGGCGCGACGGAAGTCTATTGACTGTAGAGAGTATCCCAGTGATAAGAATTGCTCTCTGAAGATTTCGGGAACTGAGGATGAAGTGCTCGAGATAGGAGTTCAGCATGCTGCTGCTTCGCATGGTCATGAAAACACCCCTGAGCTAAGAGAGAAACTCCGTCAATTGCTCAAGGATGAATAGAAGCCGTCACCAAAGAAGTTGTTCCCGCATAGGCGCAAGACGCAAAGTCATTAAGCCTTGAGGCCATTCATTGTCTTTCGGTCTCTGCGTCTGTGCGCCTTTGCGGGAAACCTTTGTCAAGATTCGCAGCACCCCTAAGGAACAAACGATGAAACAGAAGACCTTCTGGACTTTGACGCTTGCCATACTCGCCTTTAGCATTGTCTTTCAATTCACTGCCAGCGAAAGCGTTTATTCGCAAGGCCGCGGCGCCGTCACGCCCGAAGTCATCGCTCAGCGAAAAGCAATCGAGAACGAACTACAGTCGATTGCGATCGTCGAACGCAAGCTTATGATCCCGATGCGCGACGGTAACCGAATCGCAACGGACGTCTACCGGCCGAAGGATACTTCAAAGAAATACCCCACGATCTTTGTCCGCACGCCTTACAACTTCAATTTCTGGGACGTCCGCAATGCCGCGGCGCGTGATATGTCAAATCAACTGGAGGCGGTTAAGCGTGGCTACGCGTTTGTCCAGATGAACGAGCGCGGTCGCTTCTTTTCTGAAGGTAACTACGACATTCTTGGCCCACCGCTTGCAGACGGCGAAGATGAGTTGTCGTGGATCTCCAAACAACCCTGGTCCAACGGCAAGGTCGGCACGATTGGCTGTTCCTCAACCGCGGAATGGCAGTTGGCCGTAGCGGCTCAAGGTCATCCGGCATTTACGACCATGATCGCACAGGGCTTTGGCGCGGGCGTGGGACGTGTGGCTCCCTATTGGGAACAGGGAAACTGGTATCGTGGCGGCGCCGTCCAAATGCTCTTCATCGCCTGGCTCTATGGTCAGCAGAACCAGGTGCGGCCAATGTTCCCGCCAAACACAACCCAGGAAGAATTGATCCGCGCTGCTAAGGCATTCGACCTGGCGCAGCAAATGCCGACAGTGGATTGGTCAAAGGCGCTGCGTCACCTTCCGGTAAAAGACATCATGGAGGCCGCCGGTGGACCACGTGGCATCTTCGCCGATCGCATGCCGGTCGACACGGGCGGCGCGATGATAGAACGCGAGCCGAATGATCCGGCCTGGTATAAGGGTGGGCTGTGGCGCGACGACATGAAGATCGACATTCCGGGTTTCTGGTTTATGTCCTGGTACGACGTGTCTATTGGTCCAAACCTCGCCGCATACAATCATGTGAGGAAGACCGCCTCTCCAGACATTGCCAACCGGCAGTACGCAGTTATTGCGCCGACTCTCCACTGCGCCTTCAAACGCGCAACTGAAAATACGATCGTTGGCGAACGCAGCGTTGGTGATGCGCGCTTGAACTACGACGAGCTTACATACGGTTGGTTTGATCACTTTCTAAAAGGTGAAAACAACGGCATTCTCGAGAAGATGCCACGCGTGCGTTATTACACGATGGGCATCAACAAATGGCAGACGTCAGACACGTGGCCACCTCGTGGCGCGCAGTCGATGAGCTTCTTTATTTCGAGTGGTGGCAAAGCAAATACCTTGAACGGCGATGGAGTGCTTACCGAAGCTGCGCCTGCAACGGATAACCCGGACAGATTTGAATACGATCCAATGAATCCAGTGCCGTCGTATGGCGGCAACGTTTGCTGTACCGGAAATGCGATCACAGCCGGCGCTTTCGATCAGCGTAAGAACGAGTCGAGACCCGATATCCTCGTCTACAGCACTGAGCCTCTTAAAGAAGGCATCGAAGTGAGTGGTCCAATCGAGGTGACGCTTTACGTGTCGTCTGATGCAAAAGACACAGACTTCACAGTGAAGCTAATCGATGTCTATCCAGACGGGCGTGCTTACAACCTGGACGAAACGATTCAGCGGATGAGGTATCGGGACGGCTACGACAAGCCCAACGTCTGGATGCAGCCGGGCAAAGTCTACAAGGTGACTCTGCAACCGATGACTACCAGCAACTATTTCCAGGCAGGCCATCGAATTCGAATAGAAGTGTCGAGCAGCAACTTCCCGCGTTTCGATCGCAACCTCAACACTGGCGGCAGGAACTACGATGAAGTAAAAGGTGTCGTCGCTCGAAATGCAGTGCATCATTCGCGGCTGTATCCGTCGGCAGTAAAGATCACCGTGGTGCGGAAGTTAACCTCAATGGCTGCCGCCCACAAGTCTCGCTGATTACGTCGGATCTAAAAACGGCCACAAAGAAGAACAAAAGGCACAACGATTTTACATGTGCATTTGTGCTTCTTTGTGGCTTTTAACCCTGTTCGCCGCAGCCTGATTTCGGCTTGACTCCGTTGACTTTTCACACGCCTCCGCGTTAGATCATCCCCGCCGTTTCCATTCCATATCCCAACGAGGCTTTTGAAATGACCACCTCTCGTCGTGACTTTATCAAGACCGCCAGCATCGCTGCCGGCGCGCTGTCGTTGCCTTCCCTGCCCTCCTGGATTAGTAGCGTCGCTGCTGCTGAAGAGGCTATTGCAAACGGGGTCGACAAAAATGCCCTCGCAGATGTTGCTTTGAGCACCGCCCGCAAACTCGGCGTGACCTACGCCGATATTCGCATCAATCGTTACCGTGTCGAATCGATATCCACACGCGAGCAGCAGGTGCAAAACGTCTCACGCGGTCAGAACTTCGGATTCGGCGTGCGCGTGCTCTACAAGGGGACGTGGGGGTTTGCATCGAGCCGCAGCGTTACCCCTGACGATGTGCGGCGCATCACGCAGCAGGCTGTTGCAATTGCACGCGCAAACTCTGCATACCAACGCAAGCGCGTTTCGCTCGTTCCAGTCGAGAAGGTCGTAACGTCCTGGAAGAGTGCTTTCGAAAAGGATCCGTTCGAAGTCTCCATTGATGAGAAGATCCAGTTTCTCTTATCACTAAACTCCTCGGCGATGAAGACGCAGGGCGTAAGTTTTGTTACTTCTTCGATGGGGTGGGTAAACGAGCAGAAGTTTTATGCATCGACTGATGGCTCGAGGATCGAACAGTACATAATTCGAGCCAACCCAAATTTCAACGTAACCGCCGTAAACAGGTCGAACGGCGATTTTCAAACGCGCAGCGCTCTCGGTGGTCCACAGGGAATGGGCTACGAATACATGGAGAAGCACGATTGGAAACGAGAGGCGCAACAGGCCGGCGAAGAGGCCGTCATGAAGCTCAAGGCCAAGCCCGTTGATCCGGGAAAGCACGATCTCGTACTTCATCCTTCTCATCTGTGGTTGACCATTCATGAAAACGTGGGCCATCCCACCGAACTCGATCGCTCTCTCTGGATGGAAGCGAACTACGCAGGTACGAGTTTTCTCACACCCGATAAAATCGGCAAACTTCAGTTCGGATCGGAGATCGTCAACTTTGTCGCTGACAGAACACAGCCTACGGGTCTAGCGACTGTCGGATATGACGACGAAGGCGTTCCAGGACAGCGCTGGCACCTGATCAAAGACGGATTGTTTGTCGACTGGCAAACTACACGCGATCTCGCGGCGATGATCGGACAGAAGAAGTCGTACGGCTGTAATCACAGCGACAGTTGGGGCAGCATCTCGTTTCCGCGGATGCCGAACATCTCACTCCAGCCCGGGGCCGATAACACATCCCTTGACGATCTGATTGCAGGTGTCGAGAAAGGCATTTTGATCTACGGAAACGGAAGCTACTCGATCGATCAGCAGCGTTACAACTTCCAGTTCGGTGGTCAGGTTTTCTGGGAGATCAAGAACGGCAAGCGCGGTGAGATGCTAAGGGACGTCGCATATCAATCGCGAACAACTGACTTCTGGAATTCATGCGACGGTCTGGGTGGACAGGCGACCTACGAACTTGGTGGCAGCTTTAACGATGCGAAGGGTGAGCCCGGGCAGTCGAATGCCGTGAGTCATGGTTGTCCTGTGGCTCGGTTCAGGCAGATCAACGTGCTCAACACGGCGCGAAGGTAAGATTTGTATCCTCTGTGCAACCTCTGTGTTCTCTTTTGTCTCTGTGGTTGACAGCCTGGCCAAAACAGGCCACCACAGAGACACAGAGAACACAGAGGTTGCACAGAGAAACATTAAGTTCGAGGAGATCGTAAATGTTACTCACTGAAAAAGAGGCGCGCACAATCTGTGAGAAGTTGCTGAGTTATGTAAAAGCCGACGACGCAATCGTAAACGTGAATAGTGAAAACTATAGCCACTTGCGTTTCGCTTCAAATGCCTTCACCACCAGTGGCGCCCGCGAAAACGTGAGTGTCGGAGTCACGGTTTGGATTAATAAGAAGCGCGGCGCGGCCTCAACAAACGAGATCGACGACGAATCTCTCAAAGCTGCGGTCGCGCTGGCCGAACATCTCGCTCGCATATCGCCGGTTGACCGCGAATACATGCCGACGCTGGGCAAGCAAAGCTATAAACCCGTCAATGGTTACGCGGAAGCGACTTCAAACATTTCCCTTACCAGTCGAGCAAAGACAATTAATGATGTGATTGCCGCCTGCGAGAAGGCGAAGGTGGTCGGTGCCGGTTTCCATCAGGCGCGAGGAACCGCCGGGGCCTCAGCCACAAAAAGCGGCAACTTCATTTACGACCGAACCAGCCTGGTAAGCTTGTCAACAACTGCCAGAACGCCCGATGGAACCAGTTCAGGATACTTTCTGCGAAACCATTTCGATGTTGCGAAACTCGATACCGCTCGCGTAGCTAACGAAGCGATTCGCAAGGCCCTGGAATCTCGCAATCCCCGCGTTCTTGAGCCCGGTGTCTATCCGGCGATTCTCGAGCCGCAGGCAGTCGCCGACCTGCTGGGATTCTTTGCTTTTAGTTTTGACGCACGCAGCGCTGAAGAGGGGCGCAGTCCGTTTTCAGGGCGCGACGGAAAGACGAAAGTCGGCGAAAAGGTCTTCGACGAGCGCATAAACATCTATAGCGATCCATGGCATCCGGACTTGCCTGGGTCAAAGTCGGCCCAGGGAGGTCTTCCGTCGCAGAAGATCTATCTCGTTCGCAATGGCGTTGTGGAGAATCTTACTTACTCGCGCTTCTGGGCCCGGCAAAAAGGCAAAGAGCCCACTCCTGGACCAGTAAACAGCATCATTGAGAGTTCTGTGCCTCCAGTAACCGTCGAAGACATGATCAAGTCGATGGACCGCGGACTTCTGCTCGGGCGCTTCTGGTATATTCGCGGGCTCGATCCAAGAACCGTAACGCAAACAGGTCTCACACGCGATGGAATCTGGTATATCGAGAAAGGCAAGATTCAGTATCCGGTTAAAAATTTTCGATTCAACCAGAGCGTGATGCAACTGCTTGCTCCGGGGAATATCGAGATGATTGGCAAGCCCGAACGAGTGGGCAGCTCCGAAGGCCAGGGTGGCAATGCTGCACTACTGCCTGCGCTTAAGGTCAAAGAGTTTCATTTCTCCTCGCAATCTGAAGCTGTTTAGAACGAAGCGACCATCTGAGGCCACAGATTGACGCCGATTAACGCAGATCGGAAAAGGAATCCGCGTTTATCCGTCTGGTTTTCTCGTTTGACAATGCTGACTCGAACGAATAACTTCCCCGCGCTCTAACACTCTTTTAAAGCCGCTCAAGTCTTAATGGTAGAAGGAGATCAGCATGGCAATACAAGTGATCATTGATCAAGCGGGGCCGTTGCCTATCAAAGCTACGTTCAGTGCGCCGGGCGATGAGCCCATGTACCTGGAAGTAAACGGATCGGTTTGGACCCAATCTGAGAATGAAATGATTGGAATAGCGATGGAGCTCGACGGTCAGTCAGTTGGGGCTGCCCAAATCTTCTCCAACGGGAACGCGACGCACCGGGCGGTGGTACCAGCATACATTGCGATTCAGCTTAGCCAGGGCCAGCACACACTCTCACTGGCTCCCAGCGGCGGCTTCACGGTATCCGATCTAAATGATTCTTATACCGCGGTACTTCACTTCTAACAGATGCAACTCAGTGGTCGATTGCTGGTTGCCTACGATCCACAGATTACACAGATGGCTCAATCTGTGTAAATCTGTGGACTCAACGCGTCAATGGGAGATCGACGATCAGGGGATTGTGATCTGAGATCCGGTCCTTCAAACTGTAATTCAGGGTTTTCAGCGTCCGCCCAAACTGTGGCGCAAAAACATACGGTTGCTCTCGATCTTCGGGATCAGTTAGTTCGAGCGGTCTCACGAAGATCCAGTCGAGCTTCATTTCGACGTTAAACTTCCCTTTCAACTCCAGCGTGCTGATAAAGCCTTTCCTGCCGCGTTCATTTGAATCCGAAAGAGTCTGCTCGCTGGCCCCGATTGAATGGTTTTTCGATCCACGGAAATCAAACGCACCGCCATCCGCAAAACGAAAGTCTTTGAGAGTGCTGAAGAACTTTTCCTCTGGGTTTTCCGAAACAAATTTCACGCTCTTAACAGTCGGATCATTTCTGGTGCGCTGCATTTTGACGAGGCCGACTGTGACGTCGTAGATCAAACCCACGCCCGTCGCATATTTGATTCCCTGAGTCGCCCAAAATGAAGTGCTGCCCAGTCGCTTCTTTACTTCGCGCTGAAAGGACGTCGGTGTTGAATCGCTACCGGAGGTGTTCATGTCCCCGGCCAGGATCACGGGACGATCGATGTTCTTAATCTCACCGAGTACCTCTTCAAGTTGCCTCACGCGTTCAGACGGTTTCGACTTGCCTTCGAGGTGTGTAGCCACCACTGTTACCGCTCCGCCCGGAATACTCGAATCTGAAATATCCGCAAGCAGCATCATCCGCCCGCCGCGGCGCACTTCACGCATAATCTTTTCGCCGAAGACCAGTTTGGCGCCCTTACGCTTCCCTTGTTCCAGCTTCGAAATTCCGTCCTTCTCTTCCAGATACCAATCGTGACCCTGATTGACAAAACGGACCACGCGAGAATTGCGAAGAGGAAAACGACTCAATATCGCCGTGCCGTGCAAACCAAGCGTGCGTGTTTTATCGACGGCGACATTCTCAATCATCTTCGCCTTGTCGGCGCTGGTCTCGCCTTCGAAAGTTTCCGTTCCCAACGTAACCGGGTCGACTTCAACAAACTCCACCCCGAAGACGTAGTTCATTCGCATCGCGGTCGCGAGTTCCCTGGCGACATTTCGATAGTTGGTCCGTTTAAGACCCCAATCAACTTCGTTCAAAACCACGATGTCTGCACGGCTCAATTCCGCAGCTTGCGCGAGAATGTCCGCGAGGTTGAATCGAGAAGCTCGCATCGCCGGAGTCAAGCGGCGGAAAAATCTCTGATCATTGGTGAGTGCTGCTTTAAGTGCGTCAAACTCGAGTCCTCGCTCGATATTCCATGTAGCGACCCGAAGAATGCCCTGTGAAGCGGACGTTCTGACACGTCGGCCAACCCGAACGCCCGCCGAATTATCAACGAAGGGCGTAGTCAGTATTCTAGTCAGTTTGTTTGAGAGATCCGTGGGAGGAGGATCGTTGTCGTAGAGCGCAACGAGTTCATTAAAAGTCAGCAATGGCGGACCAGAGGGCCCTGCTTGTTGACCTTGTGCCTGACTGTTGAAAGCAAAGTTTATTAAGAGAAGAAGAACTACGGTGGCAGTTTTATTCATCCCGTGTTTGTTTTGGACGTGCCTTAGTCGGATTGAAAGATCGTCTCATTATTCGGATAGTGGTTGATCGGTGCAAGCCCACAAAGAGCACAAACACTACTTCGCGATCGTGGATGCGGTGGTCGTTGTCTTAGTAACGCCGAGCGTGCTGGTCTCGGGAATGTTCTCCGTCGTCATTTCGATCAAATCATCAACCACAGCGGTCAGGTCGTTGGTTTCGCGATAGATCTGGAGTTGCCGATCGGCGGAAGTTCCGCGCTCGAGGATTGTATGAACGTGATCGATCTCTTTTCTCGACCCTAACTCATCAACCACATCATCCACGAACTCAAGCAGCTCGAGAACCAGATCACGCACTGGCACTTCAGTCTGTTTTCCGAAATCGATCAACTTACCCTCCAGGCCATACCGAACCGCGCGCCACTTGTTTTCCTGGATTAACATGCGACGATAAAGCCGGAATCCCAGGTTGCGATCTATCAACTTGTTCAGCTTGGCGACTATTGCCTGAAATAGCGCTGCGATCGCGATAGTATCGTCAACGCGCGTTGGAATATCACAAATACGAAACTCGAGTGTTGGAAAATAAGGATGCGGACGAATGTCCCACCAGATTTTCTTACCGTCGTTGATGCATCCAGTCTTGATCAGCAGATCGACATAACGTTGAAAACTGCCGTAGGAATCGAAGTGATCCGGAATATCCGTTCGCGGAAACTGTTTGAAGATCTCGGTGCGATACGATTTGAGCCCGGTATTGTGGCCCATCCAAAACGGCGACGAAGTTGAAAGCGCCAGCACGTGCGGCAGGAAGTATCGCGCCGCATTCATGATGTGAATTGCGCGTTCGCGATCGGCCATGCCGACGTGGACATGAAGTCCAAAAATCAATAACGATCGGGCTACTGTTTGCAGCTCCTGGACCAGTAGTTCATAGCGCTCGTCGTCAAAAATCTTCTGATCCTGCCAGCGCGAGATCGGATGTGTCGACGCAGCTACGATGACCAGTCCGTTCTTTTTCGCGAGTCCGGCAATGATGCTTCGCAATCGTG
>Ga0268386_10001290_pt1 | contig 17165 bp, 15 predicted proteins | sample RVTome_15_FD_200260 | JGI IMG/M metagenome (GOLD analysis project Ga0268386, IMG submission 200260) | Soil microbial communities from uranium-contaminated site in the Upper Colorado River Basin, Wyoming, United States - RVT150D86... ...
GTTCTGCCCGAGGTGTTGATGCAGCTCTATGCGGGCGGCTATCGAATCCGGGAGACACCGTTCCAGTACCGGCCGCGCCGCATGGGACGGTCCCACGTTCGGCTGCTGCGTTTTGGCTGGGCGTTTCTCACGACTCTACGAAGAATGCGGCGCCTGAGAACGTCGATCCAGTCGGCGGACTACGATGCCCGGGCGTACGACAGCCTGATCCCGCTCCAGAGATACTGGCAGCGCGAGCGCCATCGGATCGTGACTCGCTTTCTCGGACCGGGGGGACTGGTCCTCGACGTCGGCTGCGGCTCGAGCCGGATCATCCTCGATTTGCCCGACACGGTCGGCATGGACGTCGCGATGCGGAAGCTTCGCTTCCTGCGGGGCAAGGTCAAGCGGCTTCTCGCGGGAAGCCTCGACCGGCTCCCCTTTCCCGACAGCACGTTCAGGAAGGTCATCTGCTCGGAGGTGATCGAGCACGTCCCACGCGAGCGCGTCCGGTTGAGCGAGTTCCACCGCGTTCTCGAGCCGGGAGGCACGCTGGTTCTCGGAACTCCCGACTACTCGAGCTGGATCTGGAGGAATCTGGAGCGGCTCTATCGGTGGGTTCATCCCGGCGGATACGCCGACGAGCACATCAACCCCTACCGGCGAGACGCTCTCGCGCAGGAGCTCGAGCGGGAAGGTTTCGAGATCCTGGAGGTCGGCCTGATCTGTCGCTCGGAGATGATCTTCAAGGCTCGCAAACGCGGCTCCAATCCTGCGCTCGCCCGGGTCCGCGCGGAGGCGCCGCCCGATTCCGTGGACGCCTGCCGCGAGCTCGCCGGCGGCTGAGCCGTTCTTCAAAAGGTCGAGAGGCTCTGGTGCACCGCCGCCAGCACGCTCAAAACCAGCAAGACCTCGAGCATTCTCTTCTCGAGCGCCGCCATCGGGGGGAGGCTCCTGAAGATATGGACCGCGAGCGGAAGCGACGCCGCCACGAGGAGCCCGCGGAAGCCCAGTTGGGCCGCTCCCGGGAGTCGCGCGATTTGGGGCAGAAAGACGAGCCCGACGAACAGGAACGACGGGAGGAAGGCGGGCTTCGAGAGAGCCCGCTCCATGAACCGTCCGGCCCCGATGCAGAGGAACGGAAGCACGGGGATGATGTAGAAGCCGTACAAGTTGTTGGAATTGAGAGTCGCCATGAGCAAAACCAGGTACGCGATCACCGGGATGACTGTCGGCAGACTTCGAGCGAGGAAGAGAATCGACAGCCACCCGAGCAGGATCCAGCCGTCGATGAGAGCGATCCCCGCGGAGGCTCTGGGCTCGAGGATGAGCCTCGGAAGAATCAGAAACTTCTCGGCCAGGTTCTCTCCCGCCACCGGGTAGCGGCCTCCGAGCCAGGAGACGACCGCGAGATAGGTTTCCGCGTCCAGAAGCAACCCGTAGACGGGGTAGAGCCCCGCGACCAGGAGCGACGTGCCGAAGATGCGCAAGGCTCGCCCCCAGTTCCGCGGCGGAGAGACAACGGCGGCTGCGGCGAACGCTGCGCCGAGCGCGATTCCGTGAATCTTGCTCAGTGCCGCGAGCCCCAGTAGGACTCCGCACAGGTAGTCGAGGCGGGGCGCGCCGCCTCTCTCGCTCGCCCTGGCGTAGACCAGAGCTCCGGCGAGCCAGAGCAGCTGGACCAGGCCCTCTTCTTTCACCAGCCTCGAATCCAGCGCCACCAGAGGAGAGACCGCCATGAAGAGGCCGGCGAGGAATGCCGCGCGGTATCCGAATAGATTCTTCGCGAGAAAGAAGAGGAGGACGACGCTCGCCGTGCCCAGGATGATCATCGGCGGCCGGATCCTACGCGGCGTGCAATGGAACATGTCCTCGGCGCCGAGCAGCGTCGCGCTCGCGCCCGCGATGAGCGGAAGGAGCGGAGGGTGATCGAAGGCGCTCTCGACGATGGGAAAGGAGCGCGCGAAGTACCTGACGGTCGTCTTTTCCTTGTAGGCCGGGAGCCGCGACCAGCTCTTCGGTTTTCCCTCATGGAGGAGATTGAAGCCGGCCCAGGCGTTGTGAAGCTCGTCCCCGCCGAACAGAGGATACTCCGCGAAGTGCGCGCTGCGGGTAGCGAGCGCGATGACGGCGAGGACCGCCGCGGTGAAGATCAGCCGTCGCCGCGACGCCGGGGCTCTTTGGGCCAGTACTTCGCGCAGCATGAGATAGATCAGCACGAAGCCGCCGATCCACATCATCGGCGATGCGGCGACGACGCCGAACGCGAACCTGCGAGGACTGTCGGGCATCGTGAGGTCGGCCGCGGTGAGCGGTCGGAGGAGCTCGGTCGGCGTTCGCCAGAGGAAACGAATGGCGCCCTCGGGCCCTTCTCGTTTCGGTTGAAGCATCATCCGCAGCTCGTGCGGTCCCGCCTCGAGAAATACGTCCCCGCCGGCGGCGTGCCCCGGCGAGAAAGGGCCGGTGCCGAGAACTCGCTCCCCGTCGATCTCGAGGGCGCCGTACCAGGGAGAGTCGAGCTCGAAGCGGTGCATTCCCGCGTCGCGGACTACGAGCTGCGCGCGCAGAGAAACCCGAAACCGGACTCGGTCGGGGAAAGGGTGGGGAGGGGTTCGATAGTGATTGACGAGGATCGACAGGAAATAAACGCCGCTCGGCACCGCGGGCTGCGCCAGGCGGCCCGAGTAGTAGACGGTCGAGGGATCGGTCCGTGCATGGACGGTGAGCTCGACGGGCTCCGGCCGCAGGGCGATCCCCACCAGGAGGAAGACAAGACCGAAAATCCAGAGGGCTGGGCGGAGTCCTCCCATGCTCACTGCCGGAACCGAACGACTCCGGCGCGGGCAAGAAGCTCGAGGTACTCGGTCACGGCTTCGATCGAGACCGGATCCAGCTCGGCCGACACCGCGTCCCGGATCTCCGCGACCGAACGCCTTCCGTCCGTGAAGTTCAGCACCTCGAACTGCGCGAGCTCGTCGAGGGAGATGCGCGGAATATCCTCACCCAGCGTCGCGGTGAGCTGGTCGTAGTAGTAAAGCCCGATGGGGCCCTGGACGTTCTCGCTTCTCGCCGGGACTCTCGAGCCTTCGGTCGTTGGCTTCGGCTCGAGAGCATCGTCCGTAAGCGGGGAGATCCCCCGCTCCCGGCAGAGGGCGTCGTAGGCCGCCCGCGCGGCGACGGTGTCTCCCGCGGAGCTCGACTCGAGGCTCCGGTTCCAGGGCCCGAGATCGATCGCGGCGCCGGTGAACTCCACGATCGATTGGAGAGCGGCTTTCTCCCGCTGGAGCGCGTGACGGATCCGGTTCCCGGCCTCGCGATAGGCCTGATGGATCGCCTCGCCCTCGGCGGCGGACATATCGGCGAGAGCGCGGGCGCGATCCGCTCCCAGGCGCACGGCGCCCCGCCCCGCGGACTCCGCCAGGAGCTCCGGGGCTTCCGCGGGTCCGAGGCTCGCGAGGCTGTACCCGATGGCGGCTCCCAGGAAGGCGACTCGCTGGAGCTTGGTGGCGTCGAGGTTCTCGGGGACGTCCTTGTTGGTATGGATGTAGACGTCGGGCCAGTCGTGGAAGTAGAGCATGGGGATCCGGAACGCGCTGTCGCCGAAGACCTGGTGGTCGCTCCCGAGATCGAGCCCCTGAATCTCGGCGACGAAATCCTCCTTCGTTCCCTCGGGAGAGAGGATGGCATCGCTGAAATCGCCCCGAGAGGTCGCGCGCCGGCTCCCGTCCTTCACGTACTCGAAGAAGACTTCGCCCACGTCTCCGACGAAGGTCGGGATCGAAGCGGGCGGCCGGGACACGAAGAACACGGATTTCGTCACGGCAGGGGCGCCGCCGACCATGTCCATGTGGATTCCGGCCTTCATTCGAGACGCGATATCCTGCCGCTTCACCAGGTAGGCGAAGCTTCCGGAGATTTCGGGAGGCCACAAGAAGCGAATCGTCCGCCTTGGCGGCGGGAGCGCTCCGTTTCTTATCAGAAGCGAGAGCGTTCGGGCCGCTTCGAGGATCGCCGCCGCGCCGCTCGCGTTGTCGTTCGCGCCCGGGCTCTGATGATCGAGGTGGCAGGTGAGGACGATCTCCTCGCCGGCGAGGTCGGTTCCCGGGATGACCCCGGTCGCGACCTCGAAGTAGTCGGGAACGAGGCGCGCTTTCACGTCCGCTCTCAACCGGATGGCCTCTCCCGCCGCGAGGCGTTTTTCGAGCGCGCGTGCCCGGCGGGGGCTCGTCATGAAGGCAAAGGTGTTCTTGGTGTTGGCCGGGTCCAGATGACCCCAGCGCACGAGGTCGGGGTCGTCGCCCGACCAGCCCGTGCGCTGATTGGGGTAATAGCTCAGGATTCCAGCGGCGCCCCGCGCCTCGACGGCGAGACGATGGACCGCGGGAAGAGGGCCTCCGGCGAGCACGATCTTGCCGCGCACGTCCTTGTCGCGATAGTCGCCCTCCGAGGAGCCTGGACCGACGTCGACGAGCTCCGCCGTGACCTCCGCATCCTGGCTGTAGTCCGCGAGCGCGACCTTCATCTCGCCGTAGTCCGCGAGCCTCTCGGACCTCGGCGAGACTTCCCACAGGCGTCCGGCCTCCGCTCGCCACCCGTAGTACGCGCGGAAGTGGCGATAGAGGGTTTCGCCGTCGGCGGGGAGCTTCTCGATCTCGACGCCGCTGAGCCCGAACGAGGCCGCGCGCTCCTTCATGAGCTCCGCCGCGCGGCGGTAGCCTTCGGAGGCCTGGACCCGGTGCATCTGCGCGAGCTCTCTCACCGTGGTCTTGGCGGCTGCGCCGGAGACTTCGCCGCGAATGGCCTCTAGAGCTTCGTCGGACATCAGCGTGACCTTCCTCTGGGCCGCCGCAGTCGGAGGAAGCGCGAGAAGGAGAAGAAAAAGTCGGAACATGCAAGACCTCATTCGTGGATTCGTGCCGCACTCCCGCGGCCTCGGACCCTTGAGGTCTGCTATCCTATCGAACATGTCGAAGGGCTCGCACCTGCCCGCGGCGGAGCGCGACCGCCGCATCCGGCGCTGGATCCGCAGGGGCGAGGCGAGGCTCGTAGCCCGCCACCCGGCGCTCGCTCACCGCGACGCCCTGGGCGCCTTCTTCTTTCTCGCTTCGATCGCCGGCATGGTCGCCCTCGGCTGGCTCTATGCCAGAGGATCCGCACCCGCCGCGGTCGTCATTCTCGGCAACGCGTTTTTCGCCTCGATCCTCCACGAAATCGAGCACGACTTGATCCATTTCCTCTACTTCCGCAGCCGCCCGCTCGTGCACAACCTGATGATGCTCGGCGTATGGGTCTTTCGCGGAAACGTGGTCCATGGGTGGTACCGAAGGGGAATCCACCTGAACCATCATCGAGCTTCGGGAAGGGCGACGGACGTCGAGGAGCGTCTCCTCGGGTTGGGCCAGGCCCTCGGGCCGAGGCGGCTATTGGTGATGGTCGACGGCGCCATGGCTTTTCTTCTCAACGCCGGGACACTGGAGAAGGAAATCCCCGGTTTTCGCAGGAGCTCGCTGGCCCTCGCGGCTCTACCCGTATACCCGATCTTCGCTGCCGTCCTCGCGCTCTGGCTCGGCGGCCATGCCGTCGGGGCCCCGGTTCCCGCAGCGGTCGATGTGCTCGCCGTAGCCTGGGTGTTGCCCAACTACCTGCGGCAGGCATCGCTCCAGGTCGTCTCTTCGAACGTCCACTACTACGAGGACGTGAACGCCGTCGGAGAGGAGACCCAGGTGCTGCGGCCGTTGTTCCTCTGGCCGCTTCAGCTCTTCTGCTTCAACTTCGGGACCACCCACAGCTTCCACCACTACGTCGTGGAGCAGCCGTTCTACGTGAGGCAGCTCATCGCTCCCAGCGTGCTTCCGGCGCTCGCGAAATACGGCCAGAGGTTCAATGACGTGGGGACGTTCCTCCGCGCGAATCGCTACCGGACGGCGTAATTCAGCGCTTCGCCACGTAGAGCGTCTGGAGAGCCCGGCCCACTGGACCACTGCGATCGTGGAGGACCGTATCGGTGAGCCCCACTCCCGAAGGGTCGAGGATGGTCCTCGAGTCCATTCCGATCCACTCGCCCTCGGGAACGCGGTATAGGAAGACGTTGAGATCGGTGTTGACGAAAAGGTACTCGCGCGGATCGAGACCGCAGCTCACTCCGTTCGCCGAGTCGGCGGCGACGAGAACGCGGACGAGGGGAGAGGGCTCTTCGCCCGGAAGCAGCGGAACCTTCATCTTCAGCCAGGCGGTCGCCGGTCCTGCCTCGCGGAAGCTTCCGCGAAGGAATCGCCAGTCCATGTGGGTGTGATAGCCGACCTCGGCGACCTCCGGAAAGAAGGGCTCCCACCGGCCGGTCTCGGGTCCGGGTATCGGCTCGCGGGCCACTCCGTCGGGCTCCTCGAGGGATAGAGCCGTCGTGCGCATGCGCCAGGCGCGGGCTTTGAAGACCGCATCGCCGCCTGCGGTCATGACCGCCTCGAGTAGCTCGACCCGCTTTCCCGGCCGGACGAGTACCGCGTCGACCTCGAGCTCGGCGATGGGGACGGGCCTGAGGATATCGACCGTCACCCTCACGATGCGGGCGTCGTCCCGCGGTTCGAATCTCTCGAGAGCCCGGCCGAGCAGGCCCGATGGCGGGCCGGCGTGCTGGTGCGCGTCGTCCCAGGGACCGCGCGTGGCTTCGGTCGCGATCCATGCGGAGCCGCGGGGGACGAAGAACGATTCAGACACCTGTGTTATCCTCCGAAACGAATGCTCAGTATAGTCGCGCTCTCGTTTTTCCTGAGCGCGCAAGAGTCGCCTCGCGAGATCATCGATCACGTCGATCGCCTGCTGCGCGGCGACCGAGCCCGCGATCGGCGACTTCTCGTTCGAGCTGGCTTACGAGCAAGTCCTGGTCCTTCGGGAGAACGAGAGCCGAGGGCTCCTCGTCGGGAAAGTCCCGGGCGGCGGCGAGTGGCTCGAGCTCCAGTGGACGCTCGAGGAGAGCGAGCACGTCCTCTGGCAGCCTCGCTTCGATCGCCTGAAGGTCGGGTGGGCGCCCACGTCGTCTCTTCGGATCGACGCCGGTCGCCAGGCGGTTTCCTGGGTGACGACGCTCTTTCTGACGCCGTCGGACCCGTTCTCGCCGTTCGATCCCACCGATCCCTTCCGCGAGTTCCGAGGCGGCGTCGATGCTCTTCGCCAGCGCGTCTACCCCGGGCCTCTCAGCGAGGTCGACGTCGTGGTGAGACCAACGAGCACCGTCGCGGGCGATGAGCTGACCGCGCTCGGGCGAGGGCTGGCGACGATCCGGGGGGAGCTCTCCGGGTGGGCGGGCGTTCTCTACGACGAGGCGGCGGGGGCGTTCGGCGCCTCGGGCTCTCTCGGATCGTGGGCCCTGCGAGGGGAAGGCACCCTCCGGGACGGGGCGGGCGATCTCGTGTTTCGAGGGAGCGTCGGCATCGACCGCCGGTTCAGTCCTCGTACCAGCTCCACCCTCTATGGAATCTCGCGGGCCTCCTTCTGTGGAACCTGGGCGACGGGAGCGGGCTCGTCTCGCCGAGCTTCGCCTGTTCCGCCTCGGATTCGGTCGCGGTGAGCGGTGGACTGTTCTTCGGATTCGGGGCGAGCGACCTCGCCCAGGCCTCGCTTCCCTCGAAGTATGGGCTCGTTCCCGCGACCGCCTACATCTCGGTGAGCGTTTTCTTCTGACGATGTCGAGATGACACGAAAGCGACGGAGTTATTCCTGTCCAAGGAGTGCACGATGAGCTTCATTCGCACCATCCCTCTCGCCGATGCCACCGGCGCTGTTCGAGCCATGTACGAGCAGAACCAATCGCGCCTCGGATACGTGCCGAACTACGCCAAGACGTTCAGCCTCAGGCCTCACGTCATGGACGCCTGGGCCCAGCTCCAGAAGAGCATCCGCTCTACCATGAACTCGAGGCGCTACGAGCTCGTGACCCTCGCCGCCGCCCGCGCGTTGAGGTGCTCCTACTGTGCGCTCGCTCACGGGAAGGTGCTCGAGAACCAGTTCTTCTCGACCGAGGAAACCACCCGAATCGCGAGCCAGGCCGAGGGCTCCCCCCTCGAGCCGGCGGAGGCCGCCATCATGGACTTCGCCGAGAAGGTGGTGCGTCAGGCGGATGCCGTTACTCGAGACGACGTCGAGCGCCTGCGAAGACATGGACTCGAAGACGGCGAGGTCTTCGAGGTCGCCGCCGCCGCGGCGGCGCGGTGCTTCTTCAGCAAGCTCATCGATGCCCTCGGAGCCGAGCCCGACCGGAGCTACGAGGACCTCCCGCCCGAGCTCCGCCAGGCGCTCACCGTCGGACGCCCGATCAGCGGCGAGAGCACGGAGACCCTCGATTCCTCTACTTGACAATTAATACCATATGGTATTAGATTGCATCGGATGAACGAACGCGAACGACTGGCCCGCTCCCTGGATCTCTGCCGGGAGCACGGCCTCGCGATGACCGTTCAAAGACGCGCGATCCTTGAGGAGCTCGTCGGAAGGCGCGATCACCCCTCGGCCGATCAGATCTTCGAGACCGTGGGGGAGCGGGTGCCCGGATTGTCCCGCACCACGGTCTATCGCGTGCTCGAGGCCTTCGTGCGGGCGGGAGCGGCACGCAGAGTTCCGCACCCCGACTCGGTAGCGCGCTTCGATCCCATTTTCGAGAGACACCACCACCTCCTGTGCGAACGGTGCGGCCGGCTCTTCGACCTCGAGGACTCCGAGGTGCGAGGCTTCGCGCTTCCCCGCACGCTCGGAAGCTTCTCCGTCCGCGACTATTCCATCAACTTCACCGGCGTCTGCGCGGGATGCCGGAATTCCAGGAAAGAGAGACAAAGCCAATGCCGAACCTGAAAGGGACCAGAACCCATGACAACTTGAAGGCCGCCTTCGCCGGCGAGTCGCAGGCCAACCGAAGGTACCTGTACTTCGCCAAAGTGGCGGACATCGAGGGGTATCCGGAGATCGCCAGCAACTTCAGAGAGACCGCGGAAGGCGAGACCGGACATGCCCACGGTCACCTCGACTACCTGAAGCAGGTGGGGGATCCCGCGACCGATCTTCCTCTCGGAGACACGGCGCTCAATCTCAAGGCCGCCGTCGCCGGCGAGACCCACGAGTACACCGACATGTACCCCGGGATGGCGAAGACCGCGCGGCAGGAGGGATTCGAGGAGGTCGCCAACTGGTTCGAGACCCTCGCCAAGGCGGAGAAATCCCACGCGGGTCGCTTCCAGAGGCTTCTCGACAGCCTCGACTGAGTCCGGTCCGGCCGAGGGCGGGGATTCACCCGCTCTCGGCGGTTCCCCCATGAACATTTCCTACAAGCCGACCGACGGGCTTTCGTACGATCCCGAGGAGCCGAAGTACTGGGACGAAGGGGCTCTTGCGGGCGAGGTCCGGAGAGTCTTCGAGATCTGCCACGGCTGCCGCATGTGCTTCAAGTACTGCGACAGTTTTCCCATCCTCTTCGACCTTCTCGACAAGAGCCACGACGGCGACGTTCGGAAGATCGACGCGGGGGAGACGGATCGGATCCTGGGAGCCTGTTTTCAGTGCAAGCTCTGCGAGGTGCAGTGTCCCTACACCCCTCGCGACGGACACGAGTTCCAGCTCGACTTTCCGCGTCTGGTCCATCGGCACCAGGCGGTGAAACGGAGGAAGGAAAAACCGACGCTTCGCGATCGGATGCTCTCCCGTCCCGATGAGGCGGGGTCTCTCGCGCGCCTGAGCTTCGGGCTCGTCAACGTCTTTCATCGATCCCGTCTCGTCCGGTTCCTGATGGAGAAGATCCTCGGGATCCACCGCGAGAAGCTTCTTCCGGAGTTCGCATCCTCGACCTTCGAGCGCTGGGCGGAGCGGGCGGGACGCATCGCGCGCGGCGGACCCGGTCCAGAGCCGCCGGAGGTGGTTCTGTTCCAGACCTGCTACGTGCAGAACAACGATCCCGCAATCGGCCGCGACACCCTCGAGGTGCTGGATCGAAATCGGGTGCGGAGTGTCTGCGTCAAAGGGCTGGTTTGCTGTGGGATGCCCGCCTGGGAGATCGGCGACCTCGAATCGGCGCGCCGGCAGGCGAAGAGGAACCTAGAGATCCTCCTCCCGTTCGTGGAGGCGGGAAGCCGCGTGCTCGCGATCAACCCCACCTGCGCCATGATGATGAAGCGCGAACACCCCACCCTCGTGGCTTCGGAAGACCGCGCCTTCGCCGCGAAGCTCGCCGCGGCGATCTCCGATCCCTCGGAGTTTCTCTGGTCGATACGGAAGGAGGAACGCTTCAACATCGACTTCAAGAGCTCGCCGGGCGAGGTCGTCGCCTACCACGCTCCCTGTCACCTCAGGGCCCAGGGGGTAGGGTTCAAGGCACGGGACCTGTTGAAGAAGATTCCCGGGGTGACTCCCAGAATCACCATTGAGTGCTGCGGGCACGACGGGACCCACGCCATGAAGGTCGAGGGGTTCGAGTACTCGAAGCGCGTGGGACAGAAATCCTTCGACGAGATGAGCGCTCAGGGCGCCGAGATCTGGGCGACGGATTGTCCTCTCGCCGCCCTTCAGTTCCGCCAGCATACGAACGTATCCCCGATGCATCCGATGAGCCTTCTCGCCCGCGCCTACCGCGAGGACGGTTTCGGAGACAAGCCGCGATGAGACCGGTGGAGCGCGGGGAGATCCTCGACTACGCCACCTACGGAGAGACGCGGGACGGAATCCTGAAAGAGGCGCTGAAGCAGAAGAGACCGCGCCGCGTTCACCTGGGGGAGCATCTGACGATTCTCTTCGAGAACCACGAGACCGTTCGCTTCCAGATCCAGGAGATGATCCGGGTGGAGCAGCTGGTGAAGGAATCGGACATCCAGCACGAAATCGACACCTACAACGAGCTTCTCGGAAGCGAAGGGGAGCTCGGAGCCACGCTTCTCATCGAGATCGACGATCCGGTGGAGCGCGGGGCTCTTCTCCGCAGCTGGAAGACTCTACCCGAGCACCTCTTCGTCGAGCTCGAGGGCGGCGAAAGAATCTATGCCACCTTCGACGAGAGACAGGTGGGAGACGACCGCCTCTCCTCCGTCCAGTATTTGAAGTTCGCGACTTCGGGGCGTGTGCCTTTCGCCGTCGGAAGCGACCATCCGCTGCTCCAAGCGGGGACCCGACTCACCGAGGAACAGCGCGCGGCGCTGGCCTCGGACCTCGCCTGAAGCTCATCTCGCGAGCAGGCGGGTGCCGCAATTCATGCAGAAGGAGTCGGTCCGACGTCCCTTGGTGCCGCACTCGTGGCAGAAGACGGGCTTCTCGCTCCCGCCGGACGACTCCTCGGGGGCTTCGCGCTTCGGTGCGGGTGTGCGAGCGCTCGTTAGAGCTCGAAGGAGCGCGAAGCCGAGAACGCCCAGGATCACACCGCCGGCGCCGATGAGCCACGAGGGTGCTCCCGCGGGCTCGGTTTTCGACTCGGGAACCGACGGAGGCGGAGGCGAAGCGACGGGGGCCGAGAGCTCCGCCGAAGCCTTCTCGTACCGGAACTCTATCGAGGGCGTCGCCGAAGCCGCCTGAGGGCCGAGCGCGACGAGAGCGTAGGAAAGCCCGTCTCCCCCCTCCCACTGTCGGCTCGGTGCGGGAGAGACGCGAAACTCCGAGGCCCCCGCGGGTCGCTGAATCTGGAAGGAGAGCGAGCCCACTTCGACGCCGCCGGGCCAGTCGAACCGGAACGACCGCTCGCGGCCGGTGAACTCGATTTCGCTGTAGAACTCGAGCTGACCCTCCCGGCTGCCGAGGCGAGTGAGAACCATAGCGCGGCCCCCCTCGACCCGTCGCGTGAAGTCGGCGACGAACAACGAGCCTTTGTCGTCTCGCCATGCGACCGCGTGGGGCTCACCCACGTTCAGGGGAACGGGAACGCCGACGGGGACCGAAAGGTCCGCGGCCGCGTTCAAGCGAAAGCGATACATCACCAGGGTCGCGGCCCGGTCGTATTCGGGCCAGAGATCGATCTTCATCTCCTCGATGGCCCTCGTCTCGCTCTGGCCCTGCGCCGACGCGGGGGCGAAGGCGGCGGCCAGCACCGCGAACGCGAGGACTCGCCCGACCGACCACATGGTTATGCCGATTCTAATGGATGGAGGCAGTTGAGGTACCATCCGACCATGAGCATGAGCCTGTTCGCTCTGGTTCTTCTTCTCGCTGCCGCTCCGTCTCGCCTCGCCTACGACGCTCCGAAGGACTGGAAAGCCGTTGAGACGAGCTCGGCGATGCGTCTCGCGCAATGGAGCTCCGGCGCCGGGTCCGAGATCGTCCTCTTCTATTTCGGCGAGGGTCAGGGCGGGAGCATCGAGGCCAACCTCGATCGATGGTACGGCCAGTTCGCGCAGCCGGACGGGAGCTCGACGCGCGAGCGGGCCGAAGTGACGAAGTCCAGGGCGGGCGAGCTCGCGATCACCCGGGTGGACGTCGAAGGAACCTACGTCGCGCCGCTGCGCCCCGGCGCGGCCGAACGCCATGACGAGCCCGGCTACCGCATGCTTGCCGCCGTCGTCGAAGGCCCGTCCGGGCCCTGGTTCATCCGCTTTCTCGGGCCCGCGCAGGAGGTCTCGGCGGGGGAGACCTCTTTCGACGCCTTTCTCGCCGGACTGCGGCTCGAATGAAATAGCGCACCCGCTACTTCGGCTGAATCGACCAGAGGTAGTGGGCAAGCTCCCGCATCATCCGATTCGCGTCGTCCGGGCTTGCCGCCGTCTTCTTGAAGGCGTCTCCCCAGGCCGGCATATCCTCCGTTCCGTGACCTCGTACATCGCGACCGTGATCGATGGTCTTCATCACCATCTCGAAAGGAAATGCCCCTCCGTTCGTCGCGCTCAGCTTGGTCAAGTTCGCCGGCGCGACCTTGAGGTCTTTGGCCAGAGGGCCGTCCCCCATGGCGGTTTTCCCGTGGCAGCTTCCGCAATAGGTGCGGAAAAGCTGTTCCCCTTTCATTGCCATCCCGGTGTCGAGCTTTGCGTCCTGCGCTTTGGCGGAGACGGCGAGTAGAAAGAGAACGAGCGCGGCCAAGCTGACTCTGACCATTTTCCTGCCCTCCTCATATCCACCGAGCGGCGCCTGCAAAGGTCAGGCCAGAAAAAACGCGGTGGAATTCCAAGCGGTTCCCGGTCCCGCCTCCTCGCGGATGGGTGTTTTTGCGCAGGAGGCGGGATCCCTCTCACTCCTCCCGAAGGGCCGCGAGGGGGTTGAGCGCAGAAGCGCGACGCCCGGGCACGTAGCAGGCGATCGCAGCTACGGCGAGAAGCACCCCCGCCACCGTCACGAACGTGAGGGGATCGCTCGCGGTGACGCCGAAGAGAAGCGACGAGAGAAACCGGGCGAGGAAGAGAGCGCCGACGATGCCGAGCGAGAGTCCCGGACCCACGAGGAGCAATCCATCGCGGAGCACGTCGAGCAGAATCCGCCGCGGAGCGGCGCCGAGCGCCATGCGGAGGCCGATCTCGCGGGTTCGGCGGCTGACGGTGAAACCCATGACGCCGTAGACGCCGAGAGACGCGAGCGCCAGCGCCACGAGGGCGAAGGATCCCATCATTCCCATGGTGAAGCGGTGGGTGGCGAGGGCGGAGGCGCGGTAGTCGTTCATGGGCCGGATCGAGTGGATGGGCTGGGACGCTTCGAGGGTCCTGACTTTCTCGCGGATCGCGCTCGAGAGGGTCTCGAGAGAAAGCTCGCTCTTGATGGCGAAGGTCATGGTCCGCATCGGCGACTGCGGATGGGGCACGAAGATCTGCTCCTCCCCCGGCGCTCCTGGATGCTGCCTCACGTGAGCGACCACACCGACGACTTCACTCCACGTGCGTCGAAACTCGCCGCCGACGAACGTCACCACCTGCAGGCGCTTTCCCAGCGCGGACTCTCCCGGCCACGCGGTTTTGGCGAGCAGATCGTCGACCACGACCACGTTCGGATGATCGAGATCGTCCGTCCATTCGAAGAGCCTCCCTTCGAGAAGCCGCGCGTCCAGCGCCTCGAGCCAGCCGGGGGTGACAGTGCGGTAGTCGGCGGAAACCCTGTCCCATTCGACGAGCTCGCGATCCGACTCATAGGCATATGGCGCGAGCCCGGAGGATGCGCCGTCGAGAGGGAGATCCGTCGAGGCTCCTGCGGAATCGACGCCGGCGAGCTCGTCGATCGCGAAAGTCAGCTCCCGATAGAAGAGCGCGATCTTCGATGGACCGGAATAGGGGTATGCGGAGTCGATGAGCGAGACCTTGAACGTCGCGACCCGGTCCGTCTCGTAGCCGAGCTCGACCCTCGAAAGCGCGTGAAAGCTGCGGAGAAGAAGGCCTCCTCCGGCGAGAAGGACGAGCGAGAGCGCGATTTCGCCCGCGACGAGGAGCCGCCTCAGGCGGTTCTGCCCGCTCTCACCGGCTCCTCGAGAGCGGAGCGCCAGGCTCGATCCCGTGCGGGAGAGGTGGAATGCGGAGACGAGCCCGATGCCGATCCCGGAGACGATCGATGCGGCCGTGAGAAGAGCGAGCACCCTCCCGTCAACGGAGGTCTCGGCGAGCCGGGGAATATCGCCCGGGGAAAGCAAGGGGAGGATGGAAACGGTCCACTCCGCGAGGAGCGCCCCGGCGACTCCACCCGCGAGCGAGAGAAGAACGCTCTCGACGACGATCTGGCGCAGAAGCCGCGAGCGGCTCGCTCCGAGCGCGCGCCGCACCAGGACCTCGTGCTCCATGCTCGTGGCGCGAACCAGGAGCAGGTTGGCCACGTTGGCGCAGGCGATGAAAAGAACGAATCCCACGGTCGTCCATAGAACGAGGAGCGCGGGGCGGATGGGTGCGGTCAAAGACGTCTGGAGAGGATCCAGGTGGAGTCTCAGGCCCGAGGCCGCGTAGTCCTCCGGGTAGTCGGCCGCGAGCCTGCGGGCAAGGGCGGACACGCGGACCCTCGCCTCTTCGATGCCGATCGAATCCCGGATTCTGCCGACTGCCGTGAGAACGCGAAACGCTCTCGGCGACTCTTCGTAGCCTCCACCCCAGGCAACCCAGGCATCGAGAGACGGCGGTACTCCCGCATCCGCGGGCAGGTGGAGCGCGAACCCGGTAGGCATGACCCCGACGATCGTCAGCGGCTCTCCGTCCATTTCGATCGTCGTTCCGACGATTCCCGGATCGGCTCCGTAGCGGCGCTCCCAGAGTCCGTGGCTCAAAACCGCCACGGCGGGAGCATTCGGGACGTCCTCCTCCGACAGAATGTCCCGCCCCAGGAGTGGATCGACGCCGAAAATCGAGAGAAAACCCGCGGTGACGAAGCCCATCTCGATCTCTTCCGGCTCGCTCCGATCGTCGGTCAAGGCGGCGGGCCTCACCCAGATCGCGCCCGCGGAATCGAAGACTCCGTCCAGGGCGCGAAAGTCCGCCACCTCGGGAGGCGAGCTCTTGGAGGCGAGGTCGCCGGTCTCGACGAGCTCGGTGCGAAGGACGGCGAGCTTCCCCGGGTCCCGATAGGGGAGGGGGCGGAGAAGAACGGCGTCGACGACGCTGAACACGGCGGCGTTGGCGCCGATCCCGAGGGCTAGCGTGAGGACGACGAGAGAATTGAAGCCCGGGCGCTTGAGCCAGCTCCGAAGCGCGAGACGGACGTCGTGGAGGATGGATTCCATGATCCTCTGCGAAGCAACCACTATGCCAGAATCCGCGGTGGATTGGCGGGCCTCGGGGGGCTCAGTCTGTCCGTTCTCGAACAGGGCCGTACGCCTTCGGTCGTTGCGCCTGCGGCCAGGAACGGTCTACGCTTGGCGACGCGATGGGAGCTCGAGCACAGGTCGTACTGCCCTCCGGGGAGTTGGAGGAGACGCTCGCCTTTTTCACCGATCGACTGGGCTTTCGAGTCGACGCCATCTATCCCGCCGACGATCCTTCGGTCGCGGTCGTCTCGGGATACGGGCTTCGCGTCGAGCTCCGTCGCGGAGCGAAGGAGGCGCCGGGAGTCCTTCGCCTCGTCTCGAGCCGTCCATCCGATTTCGCGGGGGGTGCTTCGGAGCTTCTCGCTCCGAACGGAACGCGGATCGAGATCGTGGATGCCGATCCTCCCCTGGTGGTGCCACCGGTCGTGCCGTCCTTCGTCCTGACCGAGAACGGCGATCGAGCCAGATGGGGCACGGGGCGCGCCGGCATGCGCTATCGCGATCTCGTCCCCGACCGACAGGGCGGGAGCTTCATCGCCTCTCACATCCAGATCCCGGGCGGCGGGCCCGTCTCGGACTACGTGCACTTCCACAAGGTCCGGTTCCAGATGATCTATTGCTACAAGGGCTGGGTGCGCGTCGTCTACGAGGACCAGGGGCCGCCGTTCGTCATGCAAGCGGGCGACTGCGTTCTGCAGCCGCCGCGAATCCGTCACCGGGTTCTCGAGAGCTCACCCGGGCTCGAAGTCATCGAGATCGGCTGTCCCGCCAACCACGAGACCTTCGCCGATCACGACCTCCCGCTTCCGACCCCGGCGATGCGGCCGGAGCGCGATTTCGACGGCCAGCGGTTCGTCCGCCACGTGGCCGTCGACGCGTCGTGGCAGCCTTTCCGAATCGAGGGTTTCGAGTGCCGGGATACCGGGATCGCGGCTGCGACGGGTGGGCTCGCGACCGTTCGCATCGCCCGGCTTGCGGGGACGCCCGCCAAGAAGCGCCGTCGCCACGACGCCGAATTCCTCTTTACGTTCGTGTTATCGGGCTCGCTCACGCTCGATGTCGATGGGCGCGGCGCCCTCACGCTTTCGGCCGCAACCTCGTTCGTCCTGCCGCCCGAGGTTTCCTACGCGTTCTTCGATTGTTCGTCCGATCTCGAGCTTCTCGAAGTCGCGCTACCCGGGGCGTTCGAGACCGTCAGTCCGTAGACGGATCTCCCATGTGCTCCTTGAAGAAGGCGAGCGTCCGCTCCCACGCGAGCTTCGCCGCCGCCTCGTCGTAGCGCGGCGTCGTGTCGTTGTGGAACCCGTGCTGCGTTCCCTCGTAGAAATGGGCGGTATACTTCTTCCCGTTCGCCTTTAGCGCGGCCTCGTACGCCGGCCAGCCGGCATTCACCCGCTCGTCGTTGCTCGCGTAGTGAATCAGGAGAGGGGCGTCGATCTTGGGAACGTCTTCTATGGCGGGCTGACCGCCGTAGAAGGGAACGGCCGCCGCGAGATCCGGGATCCTCACTGCGAGCAGGTTCGACACGGCG
>Ga0268386_10001291_pt1 | contig 17155 bp, 13 predicted proteins | sample RVTome_15_FD_200260 | JGI IMG/M metagenome (GOLD analysis project Ga0268386, IMG submission 200260) | Soil microbial communities from uranium-contaminated site in the Upper Colorado River Basin, Wyoming, United States - RVT150D86... ...
GCCGCCATCGCCCTCTTCCGGGCCGCCCTCGAGACCACTCCCGACTATCCCGACGCCCTCAACAACCTGGGCTATGCGCTGCTCCAGACGGGCCGCGAGCGTGAAGCGCACGACCTGTACCTGAAGGCGCTGGAGCTACAGCCCGATTTCCCCGAGGCCTTCAACAACCTGGGCATCTACTTCGCCCGCCAGGGTGACATGCCCACGGCGGAGTCGTACTTCAAGCAGGCGATCGCGAAGCGGCCCGGATACGGGGAGGCGGGCAACAACCTCGCCTTGGTGCTGATGACCCACGACGCTGCGGACGAGGCGTCCGCGGTCCTTACGGAGCTGCTCGATGCGAACCCCGCGTTCGAGGCCACCTACGTCACCCTGGCGAAGGTGTACCTGAGCACTGACCGACGGCGCGAGGCCATGCAGGTGCTCGAGCGGCTGCTGCAGCGGAACCCCACCCACCCGCTGGGCCTAGAGCTGGCGAGGGAGCTGAAAGGGCCGTGACGCCAGCGCTTCGCGCCATTGCCGCGGTGGGGGTGGTGGCCGGGGCGGTCGCCGCGGCCGGCGCCGACAAGGGCGTCGATCGCCTCCGCCCGGAACGGCAGGTCCCCGACTCGCTCGCGCCCATCCTCCGCCACCTGACTCCGGGGCTCGACGACTTCCCTGAGGAGAAGCAGGCCGGGGAGCTGGCGGGACGCCTCGCCGAGCTGTCGGCCCTGTTGCGGGAGGGCCCGCGGAACGCGCGGCGGGGAGTGCGCGGGCTGCTGGCCCCCGAGTTCAAGGGTGGGCAATTGACGCCCGTCGAGGCCCCCGCGGCGGACGGGGACCGCACCCTCGAGGTGTCGCGGGGCGCGGCGATCCCCCCGGATCTCACGCGGGACCGCGAGAGCTTCGGTGGGGAGCTCGAGATCCTGCTCGCGGGCTTCGACAGCGTCGCTGTCGCCGAGCTGTCGATCACCGGCATCCAGATCGAGCCGGGCGCCGAGACCGCGCGCACGGAAGTGCGGTACGACCTCGGCGGGCCGGGCCGCGAGGCCTGGCGCACCCAGCGGGTGGGCCGCTGGCGCATCTCATGGCGGCGTGGCGCGGACGGCGCCTGGCGTATCCTCGAGTGGTCCGCCCTCGACGACGTGCGGAGCCGCGCCGGCCGGCCGGTGTTCACGGAGGTGACGGGGCCGTCCCTCGGGGCCGATCCCGCGTTCCGCCGGCAGCTCGTCCCCGGCCTCGACCAATGGAGCCTGAGCCTCGACGCCGTGTTCCGGTCGGGCGGCATGGGGCACCACGGCGTGTCGGTGGGGGACGCGGACGGCGACGGGCTCGACGACCTCTACGTGTCCCAGCCCGCGGGCCTGCCCAACCGGCTCTTCCGCGCCCGGGGCGACGGCACCTTCGCGGACGCCACCACGGAGGCCGGCCTGGACGTCCTCGACGGCACGTCGCAATCGCTCTTCGCCGACGTCGACAACGACGGAGACCAGGACCTCATCCTCGTGGGCATGGCCGGCGTGGTGCTGTTCCGGAACGGCGGCGGCGGGCGTTTCGCTCTCGTCCCCGACGCCTTCCGCCTCCAGGGCGCGCTCCGGGGGACGCCCACCTCGGCGGCGATGGCGGACTACGACCGCGACGGCTTCCTCGACCTGTACCTCTGCACATACTCGTACGTGATCGGCATGAGCGAGGACCAGGCGGGGACCGCGACCCCCTACCACGACGCCGCCAACGGTCCGCCGAACGTGCTGTTCCGCAACGACGGCACCGGGCGGTTCGCCGACGTCACGGACGCTGCGGGCCTGAACCAGAACAACGACCGCTTCAGCTTCGCCGCCGCCTGGGCCGACTACGACGACGACGGCTGGCCGGACCTGCTCGTCGCCAACGACTTCGGCCGGAAGAACCTGTATCGCAACCTCGGCCGGGTCGACGGCCGGGTCCACTTCCAGGACGTCGCCGCCGCCGCCGGTGTGGAGGACGTCGGCGCGGGCATGAGCGCGGCCTGGCTGGACTACGACAACGACGGCCTCCTGGACATCTACAGCGGCAACATGTGGACTGCGGCGGGGCAGCGGGTGACGGCCCTGCCCGGCTTCATGCCGGAGGCGTCCGCACCCGTGCGTGAGCTGTACCGCCGGCACGCCCGCGGCAACTCGCTGTTCCGCAACCGTGGCGACGGCACTTTCGAGGACGTCACCCTGAAGGCCCGGGCGGAGATGGGCCGGTGGGCGTGGTCTTCGGACTCGCTCGACTTCGACGGCGATGGCTGGCAGGACCTCTACGTGGTCAACGGCATGTTCACCCGCGATCCCGGCGAGGAGGACGTCGACCTCGACAGCTTCTTCTGGCGCCAGGTCGTGGCCCGGTCCCCGCTCGGCTACCGGACGGGGACGCCTTTCGAGGACGCCTGGCGGGCCACCAACCGTATGCTGATGGCCGAAGGCTCGCAGGCCCGCCACGAGCGCAATGTGCTGCTCCGGAACGACGGGCGAGGCGGCTTCGACGAAGTGGCGGGCACGGTGGGCCTCGACCTGGACCAGGACGGCCGGTCCTTCGCGGTGCTCGACTTCGACCGGGACGGCGATCCTGACCTGGCCCTCATGGCGGCGCGCTCGTCGCCGCAGCTCAGGCTGTTCCGCAACGAGTTTGCCGGCTTCGGTGCCACACTGGCGGTGCGGCTCGCCGGGACCGCCGGCAACCGCGACGCGGTGGGGGCACGCGTGACGGTGGAGACCGACACCCTTCGGGTCACCCGGATCGTGCAGGCCGGGTCCGGCTTCATCTCGCAGCACTCGAAGGAGCTGCTGTTCGGCCTGGGGGAGAGCAGGCGCTTGCTGAAGCTGCACGTCCGATGGCCCGGCGGGCAGACGCAGGAGTTCACGGACGTGCCGGTCGGCCACCGGACCTGGCTGGAGGAAGGCAACCCGACGGTGCGCTCGGAGCCGTTTGGTAGGCCGGGCGTGCCGCCGGTAGCCGGCTCGACCGTCGAGGCGCCCCCTCCGGCTCTCCCGGGGACGTGGCTCTATCGGCCCTTCCCCGCGCCCGAGCTCTCGGCGCGGGACCTGGACGGGCAGGAGCGCTCCCTGGAGTCGGTGCGCGGCCATCCCTCGGCGGTCCTGTTCTGGGACGCCTCGAGGGAGGCCTCTCGCCTCGCGCTCCAGGAGCTGTCCCGGCACCGTCCGGCCCTGGCGGCCGCCGGCGTCTCGATCCTTGCGCTCGCCGTCGACCCTCCGGCCGGCGAGGCGCGCGTGCGCGCCGCCGCGAAGGGCCTCGGCGTTCCGGTCGCCCTGGCGACCGCCGACGTCGCGGCGACGTATTCGATCCTGAACCGCTTCCTGTTCGATCGCCGGGAGAACCTGCGGCTGCCCACGCTGTTCCTGCTGGATGCGCAGGCCGACGTGATCAAGGTCTATCGTGACCGCATCTCGGGGGAGGAGCTGGCCCGGGACGCGGCAGCGATCGAGGCGGCGCCCGCCGAGCGGCTGGCCCGGGCCGTCCCCTTCCCCGGCCGGTTCATCTCGCTGCCGGGGGAGCGCAACTACTTCCAGTACAGCCTCGACCTCGCCGAGCAGGGCTTCGAGGCGGCCGCGTTGGCAGGGTTCGAGCGGGCGGCCCGGCTGGAGCCCGGCGCGATCACGTTCTACAACCTGGGCACGTTGTACGTGAAGGCCGGGCGGCCGGCCGAGGCCGAAGCCGCCTTCGGCCGCGCCCTCGGTCTGAAACCCGGCTACGCGGAAGCCAGCAACAGCCTGGGTGCCCTCCTCGCCCAGAAGGGCGACGTGGACGGCGCCGTCGCGCGTTTCCGCGTGGCCCTGGACGCGACACCGGACTTCCCCGACGCCCTCAACAACCTCGGCTACGCACTCTACCAGAGGGGGGAGGACCAGCGAGCCTACGAGCTCTACCGGCGGGCGCTGGAGCTGCAGCCCGAGTTTCCCGAGGCCTTCAACAACCTCGGGATCTTCTTCGGCCAGCAGGGCGACCTGGAGCGGGCGGAGTCGCACTTCCGGCAGGCGGTGGAGAAGCGCGCCGGCTACGGCGAGGCGGCCAACAACCTCGCCCTCGTCCTCGCCGCCCGCGGCGAGGAGGCGGGCGCGGTCGAGGTGCTGCAGCGGCTCCTGCAGGAGAACCCCGCCTTCGAGACGACCTACCTGACCCTGTGCCGCATCCACGTGGAGGCCGGCCGCCGCCGCGAGGGGCTGCAGGCCCTCGAGCGTCTGCTGCAGCGGAACCCGAGCCACCCGGCGGGGCTCGAGATGCTGCGCCAGCTCCGGGGCGGAGGGTGACGGTGACAGGCTCTCGGGACGATGCCGCACGGGACGACGCCACAGAAGCACGGCGGTCACAGAGGACGGACAGAGGAAGGAATCGAGGAGTCTCCGTGTGCTCGGTGCCTCTGTGGGTTCCGGTCGCCGGCGCATTCGCGACATGCGGTGTGTTCGCGGTCGTGGTGGCGGTCGCGGCGACCGTGGCAGCCGCCGGACAGTCGGGCGAGGCCAGAGCGAGTGGAGACGCGCGGAACGAGCGCACGCGCCAGCGGACACGCCTCCAGGAGCTGCACGCCGAGGCGCGGGCGCTACTCGAGCAGGCCGGCGCGTCCGGAGCCAGCAGCGCCGAGGTCCGTACCCGGCTCGCCGACGTGTTCGAGTCGCTCGCCCGGGAGGCCCTGGCGCGCGCGCCTCCGGCGCTGGTCCCGAGCGACCTGCGTGACGAGCTGCAGCGCGCCGCGGCCGACCTGCGCCAGGGCGCCGAGACGGACGGGCGGGCGGAACCGGGCACCGAGCCTTTCGTCCAGCTCCTCGACCGCCTCGCCGCCCGCCTCAAGGGGGGGGTCCTGGGACTCGACTTCCAGGGCAGCTACAGCCAGACGAAGGTGGCCGAGCCCGTGTACGGGGGGCACGCCTCGGCCATGGGCCCCCCGCCCGCACCACCGCCCGCCGACCTGGGCGCGGCCGGACCCGTGGCCGTCCAGTTCGAGGAGGCGGCCACGCTGCCGGTGAAGACGTACTGCGGCGGGCCGACCAAGGAGCACATCCTGGAATCCGGCGGCAGCGGCGTCGGGCTCCTGGATTACGACGGCGACGGCCGCCTCGACGTCTACCTCGTGAACTCGTACGAGTTGACCGCGGACCGGAAGCCGATCCCGCACCGCAACGCGCTGTTCCGCAACCTGGGCGGCTGGAGGTTCGAGGACGTTTCCGCCGCCGCGCGGGTCGACGCGGCGGCGTGGGGCAACGGCGTCTGCATCGCCGACTACGACGGCGACGGCGACCTGGACATGTACGTCACGAACTTCGGCCCCGACTTCCTCTTCCGCAACGAGGGGGACGGGACCTTCGCCGAAGTGGCGCGGGAGGCCGGGGTCCGGGCGGAGGGCTGGAGCACCGGCTGCAGTTTCTTCGACCCAGACGGGGACGGCGACCTCGACCTCTACGTGGCCGGCTACGTCGCCACCCACCTCGACGAGCTCGCGCGGGCCCAGCGTACGCTGACCTGGCGGGGCGGCCCGAAGGTCATGGTGGGCCCGGTCGGCCTTCCTGGCCAGGCCGACCTTTTCTTCGAGAACCGCGGCGACGGCACGTTCTCCGAGGCGACCGAAGCGCGGGGCCTGGGCGACCCGGCGCGCGCGTACGGCTTCGGCGTCGTGGCCACCGACTACGACGACGACGGCTGGCCCGACCTGTTCGTCGCCAACGACACGAACCCCAACTTCCTGTACCGGAACAGGAGCCGCGGAAGCTTCGAGAGCATGGGGCTCATTGCCGGCGTGGCCCTCAACGCGGAGGGGCGGGCACAGGCGGGGATGGGGGTGGACTCCGGCGACTACGACGGGGACGGCCGGCTGGACCTGGTGGTGACCAACTTCGCCCAAGACACCAATACGCTCTACCGCAACGTGGACGGCACCCAGTTCGAGGACGTGACCGCCGAGGCCGGCCTGGCCGCGGCCACCTTCGAGCGGATGGGGTGGGGCGTCGCGTTCCTCGACGCCGACCTGGACGGGGACCTGGACCTCTTCTTCGCCAACGGCCACATCTACGCGGACGTCGACCGCTTCCCTGCGCTCCAGGAGAGCTTCGCCCAGACGAACCAGGTCTTCGTCAACGACGCTGGCCGCTTCACCGACGTCTCCGACCGCGCGGGCGGGGGCCTTCAGGTGCAGAAGGTCAGCCGCGGGCTGGCGGCCGGGGACCTGGACGGGGACGGCGACCTCGACCTCGTCGTCTCCAACATCGGCGATGCGCCGTCGGTGCTGGAGAACCGGCAGGCCTCGAGCCACCACTGGATCGCCTTCAAGCTGGATATGTCCGGACCCAACCGGTGGGCCATCGGAGCCCGCGTGACCGTGGAGACAGCCGGGCGCCGCCAGGTCCGCGAGGTCCGCTCCGGAGGGAGCTACCTTTCCCAGAACGACTTACGGGCGCACTTCGGACTGGGGAGCCATGCCGGGACCGTGGACGTCGAGGTCCGGCTCGGCACCCGCTCGTGGCGGTTCCCAACCCTGCCCGTCGACCGCACGCACGACCTGAAGCTCGACGCCGACGCGGGGCGCTGAGCGTCAGCTTCGCTTGGCCCAGCCGGCCGCGGCGCGCGAGGGCTCCTCGTCCGCGCCCTCCCGAAGCTCCGCGTAGTAGACGTACCGGTCTCCCCGGAAGAACGACTCCAGGTACTCGAACGGCCGGCCGCTCTGCTCGTAGGTCGTGCGGCGGATCTGGAGGACGGGGCTTCCCGTGCGGATCCCCAGCAGCTTCGCGTCGGGGCGGGGACAGGCCACCGCCTGCCAACTCTGCGAGGCGCGGGTCGGCCGGATGCCGTAGCGGCTGCGGAGCAGGTCGTAGAACGACCGGTCCTCCAGGTTCTGCTCCAGGAGGCCGGGGAACAGGCTCTCCGGGGCGTGAACGGTCTCGACCGCCATGGGCATCCCATCGGCGAGCCGGAGCCGCCTCATGAGGATCACCCGCTGGCCCGGGGCGAGCTGCATCTCCTGCGCGACCCGGGCCGGCGCGGGGACGGCCTCGAAGAGCAGGACGCGCGCTCCCGGCTTCTGGCCTCGAGACGTCATATCCTCCGTGAAGCCCACGAGGGGCAGGAGGTGCTTCCGGAGGGGGGAGAGGGCTACGAAGGTGCCGCGGCCGTGGGACCGGACCAGCCGCCCCTCGGCCACGAGCTGATCGAGCGCCTGGCGCACGGTGATGCGGCTGATCCCGAAGCGGTCGCACAGCTCCCGTTCCGAGGGGAGCTGGGTCTCGGGAGGCCAGACCCCGGAGTCGATACCCTGGACAAGCCTTTCCTTCAGTTGGTGGTAAAGGGGTATCGGGCTGCTCCGTTCCAGCATGGCCCCGGCAGGCTACGCTTTCCCAGAGACACCGTCAAGCGCGCCGCACGGGCCACCCTGAGGACGCAGCCCGGTTTCCCGGCCGGTCCAACCGTCGACCCGGCCGACAGGACCACCCCGGCCGTTCGGCTCGGGTGGTCCCATGCCTGCGGTGGCCCGGGAGGACACGGCCAAGAGGTCATGACCTGATTGGCCGGCGGCGGCCTTCGCTTTGTCGGCCCCTCGTTCTATAGTGCGGCCATGGTCACGCCTTTCGACCCGAGCGCGGCCGCGGTCGGCGGTGGGATCTTCGGGCTACCCTACGAGGCGGAGCAGGCCCGCGTCGTCCTGATCCCCGTCCCCTGGGAGGCGACGGTCTCCTATGGGTCGGGCACCGTGGATGGCCCCGCCGCCATCCTGAAAGCCAGCCGCCAGGTGGACCTCCTGGACCGCGAGACCGGCCGTCCGTACGAGGCGGGGATCGCGATGCTGCCGGTCGAATCGGCGGTGCGGGAGTGGAGCGCGCGGGCCCGCGACAGGGCGCGGCCCGTGATCGCCGCGGGCGGACCGGGCAACGACCCGGAGCTGCTGCGCTCCGCCGCCGAAGTCGACGAGATCGGAGAGCGCCTGAACGGCTGGGTCTACGAGCAGACGCGGGCGTGGCTCGAGATGGACAAGCTGGTGGGGATCGTAGGCGGCGACCATTCGGTCTCCTTCGGAGCCATCCGCGCGGCGGCGGAGAGGAACCCCGGCCTGGGCGTGCTCCACGTGGACGCCCACGCCGACCTGCGCAAGGCCTACGAGGGCCTGCGCTGGTCCCACGCCTCCATCATGTACAACGTCCTGCGGGAGATCCCCGGGGTCTTCCGGCTGGTGCAGGCGGCGGTGCGGGACTACTCCGACGAGGAGGACGCCCTCATCCGCGACAACCCGAACCGGATCCGCACGTACTTCGATTCCGACCTGCGCCGCCGGCTCTTCGACGGCGAGTCCTGGCGGCGCATCGTCGGCCAGATCGTGGCGGACCTGCCCCGCGAGGTCTTCGTGTCGCTCGACATCGATGGGCTCGATCCGAGCCTCTGCCCGCACACCGGGACCCCCGTGGCGGGAGGCCTGTCCTTCGCGGAGGTGACCGCGCTGCTGCACGGCTTGGTGGACAGCGGCCGGCGTATCGTGGGGTTCGACCTCTGCGAGGTGGCACCCGATCCGGACGGCCGGAGCGAGTGGGACGGCAACGTCGGCTCACGGGTCCTCTACAAGGAGATCGGGTTCGCCCTGCTCTCGCAGAAGGGCCATCCGGCCGCGGACCCGCGGCAGCCCCGCCCGGACCCCGAAGCCGACTGAACCAGGGGCTACTTGGCCGGCTTCATTGCGGCCATCATCTGCTTGGCCGCGGCCCGGTCGAGGTGGGTGAAGCCGGCGAACTCCTGCCCGGACAGCAGCGCCTCCGCCCCGTCGATGGTGACGAGGTCGCCGGTCTGATAGGGGCTGGCGTCGCTCATCAGGTAGGCGACGAGGTTGACGAGCTCCCAGTGCTCGCCGAAGCGCCGCAACGGGATGCGGCGGAGGGCCTGGCGCTCCATCTCCGAGCCCGGCATCAGGCGGCTGAACGCGCCCTCGGTGGGGAAGGGTCCGGGCGCCACGGCGTTGACCCGGATGCCGTAGACGGCCCACTCCACCGCGAGCGCGCGCATCATCGCCAGCACGCCGGCCTTCGCCGCCGCCGATGGGAGCACGAACGCCGAGCCGCTCTGGGCGTAGTTCGTCACCACGGAGAGGATCTCGCCTCTGGCGCTGCGGTCGATGAGCCGCCGGCCGACCTCGCGCGTGCAGTGGAACGTACCGTACAGGACGATCTGCACGACCGAATTGAACGCGTTCGGCGAGAGGTCCTCCGACGGGGCGAGGAAGTTGCCCGCCGCGTTGTTGATGAGCTGGTTCACCGGACCCAGCTCCTTCTCGACCGCGTCCACCGCTGCCTGCACCGCCTCGGGGTCACGGATGTCGCAGGGGACGGCGGCAGCCCTCCCCCCAGCCTCGGAGATCGTGCGGGCGGTCTCGAGGAGGGGCCCGGGCCGCCGGCCGAGGAGGCCGACCCCGGCTCCCAGGCCGGCCAGGCGGACCGCCATCGACTTTCCGAGACCCGTCCCACCGCCGGTGATGATCGTGGTCTTGCTGGCCAGCAGGTCCGGCCGGAACGGCTCCATCGTCGACCTCCTGTCCTGGACGGCCTCCCCGGGATGAAGGATGGTCCCCGTCCTCTCGAGCCTTCAGGCCCCTGAACGCTTCGAGCGGATGCCGCCGGCGGCGAGGACCGCTTCGACCCGATCCCGGTGATCGCCCTGCAGTTCCACGGTACCGGCCTTCACCGCGCCTCCGGCGCCGCACGCGCTCCTGAGCGCCCGCCCCAGCGCGGCGAGCTCGTCCGGACCCGCGGCGAGGCCGCGGATCACGGTCACCACTCGTCCCGAGGCGCGGCGATCCAGGGAGATGCGGACTCCCGTTCCCGGTGTGGGTTGCGCAGCTTCACCGGGCTTTGGATCCGGGGAGGCCGGGCCTCCGGTGGAGTAGACGAGGCGGGTTTCGGGCTCCCTGGGCATGCTCGATCCGTCCTATCAAACCGCTTGCGATCCCAGAGGGCAAGCCCCAGCCATGCGCCGTGCGTTTCGCCGGCGCCGGTACACATCGACGCAACCCGAACCCACGCGGCCGTCCGGCATGATACAATCGAAAGCTTGGGGCGTTCAGTGCAGGCCCCCGGCTCATTTTCGGAGCTACGCCATGGCGAACAAAGGACGTGCGACCTTCGCGAAGCGGCAGAAGGAGATCGCGCGCCAGGAGCGCGCCCGCGAGAAGGCGGCCAAGCGCGTGGAGCGGAAGGAGACCCGCACCAAGACCGACCGCACCCAGGACGACCCGGACATCGCGGGCATCGTTCCAGGACCGCAGCCGCTGCCGTACGACCTTCTCGACGAAGAGAAGTAGACCCGGGGAGCCGTCCCTCGTCCCCGCGCTCCGCACATCCTCCTCACCTCATCACCCCCGGCCCAGCCGTCCCGCCCTTCGCTGGGACGTTCACCGGGTCAGGACCTCCACGCCGTCCGGCCCTACGTACAGGGTGTGCTCGGCCTGGGCAACCGGTCGTCCCGTGCGCTCCACCAGCGGCGCATAGGCGGTGAGCCGGCCTTCGGACCGGAGCGTCGCCAGCGTCCGCTCGACCGCTGGGCGCGGGAACGCCTGCAACTGCCGCCGCGCGAACGGGAGACCACGGAAGGCCCGGATCGCGGCCACGACGTCCGGGTGGGCCTGGGTGCCGCGCTCCGGGTGCGGATCGAGTCGGAAGACCTCCGGGTCTCCCTCCTCGGCCACCACCCCGGAGCCCTCGGTGGCGAAGGGTTCGATGGCGACCACCGCCCCGAGGCTCAACCGATGGCCCGCCCCGTCGGGCACGTTGGGGATCGGCGGCGGGCAGTGCACGGTCCAGCGGCCTACCCCGTGCCCGCACAGGTTCCGCATCGGGTTGAGGCCGAAGGAGCGGACCGTCTCCGCGATCACCGCCGACACGCGCCGCACCTCGACCCCGGGGACGACGGCCGCGATGGCGGCGTCCAGGGAGGCACGGGCTGCCTCGAGTACGCGTCGGTTCTCGGGCAGGTCGCCCACGTTCACGGTGAGCGCGGTGTCCACGACGTAGCCGTCCAAGTGGACCCCGACGTCGAGCTTGGCCAGGTCGCCGCTGGCGTAGGTGGTCTCGTCCTCGGGCGAGGGGCAGTAATGGGCGGCGACGTGGTTGCGAGAGGACTGGACGGGAAAGGCCAGGCCGCCACCGCGGCGGAGGATCTCCTCCTCCACGGACTCGCAAACCTCCCGGACCTTGGCGCCCGGCACGATGCGCCGGGCGCCGCCGTCCCGGGCGGCCGCCGCCACCCGCCCCGCCTCCCGCAGCGTCTCCAGGACCCAGGGCGACATCTTTGGCCTATCTTCCCCCAAAAAGAAAACGCCCGGGACCTCGCGGTCCCGGGCGTCCCTCGTGGAGTGGTTCGAGTCGAGTCGCTAGATCTTGGTGACGTTCGCCGCGCGCGGCCCCTTCGGGCTGTCGACGACCTCGAACCGCACGCGATCACCCTCGTTGAGGGTTCGGAAACCCTCGGCTCGGATCTCCGAGTGATGTACGAAGACGTCCGGACCACCCTCGCGGGAGAGGAACCCGAAACCCTTCGACTCGTTGAACCACTTCACCGTACCTTCGATCATGAACGTGCAGGCCTCCTTAGCCTCTGCCTAGCGCCACGTCACCTGCGCGCCCACTGACGAAGGGTGGGCCACCGTAGCCACGCCCTCTCCGGCCGCCAGAGCAACGGCAACTAGTGCAAGTCGACACTAGCAAAGCGCCCGGACGAGTGTCAAGCCGGAGCGCCCGTAAGCCCCCGTGGGCTCAGTCGTTGCCCTTGATCGAGGCCAGCGGCCGCAGCCGAACCTGGACCTCCGCGAGGCCGGCCTCGGTCACCGCGCGGATCACTTCCTCGGCGGGTTTGTAGCAGTCCGGGGACTCGTCCACGGGGACGTGGCCGCCGGCGTTCACCATCACGCCGAGCTCGCGCATCCGTCGATCCGCCTCGCCCTGGGTGATCTCACGGCGCGCGGCGCTGCGCGACTTGCGTCGGCCGCAACCGTGGTTCACGGAGTACAACGCCCGCGCGGCTCCCGGGAGCGGCCGCAGGACGTACGACGAGTCGCCCATCGACCCCGGGATGAGGACGGGATGGCCGGTCCCCTCCCAGCGCGTCCCCGCGAGCATCGGGTGGCCGCCGGGGAGCGCCCGGGTGGCGCCCTTGCGATGGACCCACACCGGCTCGCGGAAGAGGTCGGGGTGGCGCTCCTCCTGGACCAGGTTGTGGCTGATCTCGTAGACCAGCTCCGCCGGACCCCCGAAGGTCTCGGCGAAGGCCGACCCAACCGCCTGGCCGATCATGAGCCGGTTCACGATGGCGTAGTTCCCTCCCGCCGCGACCGCGTTGCGATAGTGCTTCCAGTGGCGGGACGAGCGGGCGAAGTAACCGAGGTCCATCTCCCCGCGCCGCAGCCCCAGCTCCTCCCGGGCGAGGTCGAAGTAGTACGAGGCCAGGCCGTGGCCGAAGCCCCGGGAGCCCGTGTGGAACATCACCCACAGTCGCTCGCCGTCGTGCTGCAGCTCGATGAAGTGGTTCCCGCCGCCGAGGCTGCCGAGCTGGGCCTGGCCGCGCCAGGCGCGAGAGTCCTTGGGCACGTCCCAGTCGTCGTCGACGGGGATGCGGTCCCGCTCCGCCGTTCCACGCCGCACGCCGAGGGCCTCGGCCCCCCCGCGCACGATCTCCTGGAACTTGTCCCGCGAGACCGATCGACCCTTCGAGCCCACACCCAACCCGACCCGGCGCATGACCTCCCTCGAGAAGGCCTTGACCGTGTCGGAGGCGGCCCGATCCACCGGGACCTCCGACCGCAGGGCGGCTACCCCGCAGCCGATGTCGTAGCCGACGGGACCCATCGCCAGCGTGCCGGCGGTGGCCATCACGCAGCCGACCGGGACGCCGTACCCCTGGTGGGCGTCCGGGGTGAGGACCACGTCGAGCACGCCGGGGAATCGCAGGGCGTTGCGGACCTGGCCGCCGAGGCTCTCTTCCATCTCCTCGAACAGCGGCGGCGTCATGAAGATGCGGACGACGGCCCCGTCGACGGGGTAGCGGTAGAACCCGCCGGGGTCGCGGCGGGCGGAGGACTTCACGGAGCGCCGCTCCGCCACGAACGAAGGAGCACCGGCGGAGCGGCGCATCTGAGCCGAGCGCAACGAGGGACGCGGGTGAACCTCACGATGCATGCCTCCTCCGCTAGGATACAGTGCCACGCCGCCAGCTTTCTCGATCGGGGGGCCCGATGAAACACAGTCTCTTCGTCCTGGCCACGCTGTCTGTGTCCATCCCCGCCACCACGTACGCCGCCGAGCCCCGGGGCCGCGACCTCGGGATCCCCTTCGACTTCGGGTTGCCCGGGCCCTTGAACGCGATCACCGACGTCGCCGGCGTCGAGGTCGGCCACGTGACGCTCGTGGGGGGGGAGTCCTTGCGGACGGGCGTCACCGCGGTGCTGCCTCGGGGGCGGGGAGACGCCGGGCTTCGGCCGTGCTTCGCCGGCTACTACGCGCTGAACGGGAACGGCGAGATGACGGGGACCGCCTGGCTGGACGAGGCGGGGGTGCTGGAGGGGCCGGTCATGGTCACAAACACCAACGCCGTGGGCGTCGTCCGGGACGCGGTCATCGACTACGCCGCCCGCCGCTGGCCGACGTCGGCGGGCTGGCCGGAGGGCATCTGGTCCCTCCCGGTCGTGGCGGAGACGTGGGACGGCCACCTCAACGACATCTACGGCGGCCACGTGAGGCCCTCGCACGCCGTGGCGGCGATCGAGGCGGCCCGCGGCGGAGCGGTGCCGGAGGGAGCCGTCGGCGGCGGCACCGGGATGGTGTGCTTCGAGTTCAAGGGCGGGATCGGGACCGCCTCGCGCGTCCTCGCTCCCGCCGATGGAGGCTACACCCTCGGCGTGCTGGTCCAGGCCAACTTCGGGCTGAGGCACCAGCTCCGGATCGCCGGCCTGCCGGTCGGCCTCGAGCTGCGCGAGGACCTCGTGTACTCGAAGGAGTCCGGATCCATCATCATCGTGGCCGCCACCGACGCTCCGCTGTTGCCCCACCAGCTCCGGCGGATCGCCCGCCGCGCGGCCCTCGGTCTGGCCCGCACCGGGAGCGTCGCCGGCAACGGCTCGGGCGACCTGTTCGTGGCCTTCTCCACCGCGAACCCCCGCGCGGGCGAGGGAAGCGCGACGGTGCCCCTGGAGATGCTCCCCAACGACCGCATGGGGCCGCTGTTCGAAGCCGCCGTCGGGGCGGTCGAAGAGGCGATCGTCAATGCGCTGGTGGCGGGACGCGACATGACGGGCCACCAGGGCCGCCGTGTCGCCGGCCTGCCGCAGGACGAGGTGAAGGAGATCCTCGACCGGCACCGGATGCGCCTCGGGTCCAGAGCCGCCCCCCGCTGACCTGGACAAACCGACAGCGTACCGATATATCCTGCACCTTTCGGCGGCGCTCGACTCGCGTCCACGTCTCCGTCGAGTCGTGTCGCCCGCGGAGGAAGAGGGATTGAGCCAGGGGTCTGCGCGGAGCCGGGTGGTGAAGGTGGCCCTCGTGGGCGGACCCATGTACGACGGCCTCTACGCGGCCCTCCCCGAGTTCCAGCGCCGCAGCGGGTTCGAGGTGGAGGTGGTGTTCCACGCGCCCCATCCGGAGCTGAACGCCTGGGTGAAGTCGTCCTTCGAGGCAGGAGATCCGGACGTCGACCTCCTCTCCACGCACACGAAGTACGCCCCGAGCCAGGCCCAATGGCTGTTGCCGCTCGACCGCCACCTGGAGCCGGCGGAGCTTGCGGATCTGCTCGCGCGGCCAGCCGAGCTGTCGCGGATCGACGGGCGGCTCATGCAGGTGCCGCGCAACCTGGACATGCGCTTGCTGTACTACCGCCGCGACCTCTTCGAGGACGCCGCATCCGTGAAAGCGTTCGCCTCGACGCGCCGGCGGGCGCTCGGCGTTCCGGAGACGTGGGACGAGTTGGTCGAGGTGGCCATCTTCCTGACCCGGCCCGGCTGCCACGGCTTCCTGTTCCCCGGCCGCGACTCCGGGCTCTTCGGGACTTTCTACGAGCTGCTGGTGAGCGCGGGGGGCGAGCTGTTCGACCCCGATCTGCGGCCCGCCTTCGACTCGCCCGCCGGCTACTGGGCCGCCGACCGCCTGGCCGAGCTGCACCACCGGCGGCGGGTGACTCCACCTGCGCTGCCCGACTGGCACTACGACGAAGTCTCGGCCTGCTTCCGCGAGGGCGGAGCGGCGATGGTGTGCGACTGGCCCGGCAGCCACTACCTCTACACGGACCCCGCCACCTGCCGGGTCGCGGACCGTGTCGGCCTCGCGCTCCTGCCCGGCGGGTTCGCGGGCCGGCGGGCCGCCTACGCGGGGTGCCATTCCTTCGCCCTCTCCGCTCGGGCCCGGAACGTCGAGGGCGCCCTGGCCCTGCTGCGCTTCCTGACCTCTGGCGAGTCCCAGCTCGGCGAGGCCCGGCGCGGGGCGGTCCCCGTCCGGCGGAGCGCCCTGGAGGCAATCCGCTCGGAGGCCCGCGAGCCCGCGGAAGCCCGGCGCTGGGACCTCCTGGCCCGCACGTCCGAGGAGGCGCTCATCATCCCGCCGCGTTTCGGCAGCTACCCTGCCTGCGAAGACGCCATCTGGCGGTCGATGCAGGACGCCGTCGAAGGACGCCTCTCACCCCGGGCGGCGGTGCGGGCCGCTAGTGAGGCCATCGAGAAGGTATTGGGGGGAGGGCCATGAGCCGCGGGCGGTTCCGGGATCGGGTGGTCATCGTCACCGGGGCGGGCTCCGGCATCGGCCGGGCGGCCGCGGTGGCCTTCGGCGCGGAGGGAGCGGCGGTGACCGTGGCGGACCTCTCGGCGGAGACGGCGCGCGCCGCCGCCGCGGAGATCCAGGGTACCGGCGGGCGGGCGGCGGGGGCGGCGTTGGACGTCTCCCGCGACGAGGACTGCCGGCGGGTGGTGGCCGACACGGTCGCGCGCTTCGGCCGCGTGGACATCCTCGTCAACAACGCCGGGATCGGCGTATCGGGGACGGTCCTGACTACCGACGAGGCGAGCTGGGACGCCCTGATGCGGGTGAACGTCAAGGGGGTGTTCCTGATGTCCCGCGCCGCCTTGCCGGGGATGATCGCCCGGGGCTCGGGAGTCATCGTCAACACCGGCTCGATCGCCGGCGTGCGCGGCATCCCCGATCGCGCGGCCTACACGGCCACGAAGTTCGCCGTAGTGGGGCTGACGAAGGCCATGGCCTTGGACCACGTGAAGGACGGGATCCGAGTGAACTGCGTCTGTCCCGGCACCACGGAGACCCCGTGGATCGGGCGGCGGCTCGAGGAGGCCTCCGATCCGGAAGCGGCCCGCGCCGCCCTGGTCGCCCGCCAGCCCATGGGCCGGCTCGGACGCGCGGAGGAGATGGCCGCGGCGATCCTGTTCCTGGCTTCCGAAGAGTCGAGCTTCACGACCGGGAGCGCGCTGCTGGTCGACGGCGGTTTCACGGCTTGAACGACGCGGAGGAGGTGGAGTGATGCTCACGAGGACGACGGGCGCGGTCGTGCTGGCGATGCTCATCGGCGCCGCTCCCGGCGCCCCGGCCGCGGACTACCAGCCGAGCCCGGCCAACCAGGAGGCGCGCCGCTGGTTCCAGGACGCCCGCTTCGGGCTCTTCGTCCACTGGGGCGTCTACAGCACCCTCGCCGACGGCGAGTGGGTGATGCACAACCGTCGCATCCGGGCCGACGACTACGAGAAGCTCCCCGCCCTCTTCAATCCCACCGCCTTCGACGCCGCCGAGTGGGTGGCGCTGGCCAAGGCCGCGGGGATGAGGTACGTCACGATCACGAGCAAGCACCACGACGGCTTCGCGATGTGGGACTCCAAGGTCTCGGACTACGACGTCGTGGACCGCACTCCATACGAGAAGGACGTGCTGAAGATGCTGGCCGACGAGTGCCAGAAGCAGGGGATCAAGCTCTTCTTCTACCACTCCCACCTGGACTGGCACCACCCCGACTACTACCCGCGCGGGCGCACGGGCGGGGATGCCCGGCGTCCGGACCAGGGCGACTGGAACCGCTACCTCGACTACCTCGACGGCCAGATCAGGGAGCTGCTCACCGGCTACGGTCCGATCGGCGGGATCTGGTTCGACGGCTGGTGGGACAAGCCGGAAGCGGACTGGCGGCTGGA
>Ga0268386_10001292_pt1 | contig 17154 bp, 14 predicted proteins | sample RVTome_15_FD_200260 | JGI IMG/M metagenome (GOLD analysis project Ga0268386, IMG submission 200260) | Soil microbial communities from uranium-contaminated site in the Upper Colorado River Basin, Wyoming, United States - RVT150D86... ...
AGCCGAGGATGCGACCGAGGACGGCTCCGGCCCGGCGAGCAGATCGTGCGCCGGGTAGCGCGCGGTTATCAGCGACAGCAGATCGTGCGCGGCGCGATCCTCCGTCTGCAGCGTCGCAAAAGGGTGCCGGCGCCACTCGCCGCGGACCGCGTCGATGCCGCGGGTTCGGGCCAGGGCACGGTAACGATCGAGCGGCACTTCGGGCTCGCCGGGGTCGCCGGCGTCGAACGGCGCACCATCGAGGACCAGGCACGCGATCCGTCCGCTGAGCGCCCCGGCCGCGGCACGCATCGCACCGCGCGCTCCCTGCGACATGCCGACGATCGCGACACGCTGCAGGTTCAGACGACGCAGCAGCGATTCGATGTCGCCCGCGTCGGCCGCCAGCGATGGCGACCCGGACGACAACCCGAAGCCCCGCCGGTCATACCGGATCGACCGCAGCCGAGCAGCCCACGCCGCGACCTGCGGTTGCCACATGTCGAGATCGAGCGCCCAGCCGTGGACGAGCAGCACCGGGAACCCCTGGCCCTCGTCGCGCAGCCGCAAACTCGCGCCATCGACGTCGATGAAGCGGTCCGCTGCCGACGCGCGTGGTTCCCGCATGTGACCAGTGTTTCGCATAGCGAAATGATTTTCGCATAGAGGCTACGGAGTGCCCGGCATCGCGTCAAGAACGGCGGCCGAACCGTGCGGCCGATCGACCTCAGCGCTGCGCGCTCAGCGACAGCCCCGAGACGCCGCGCAGCTCGGCTGAGATCCGCCTGCTCACGTCCTGCAGCATTTTCAGCCGTTCGCGCACCAGCTTGGCGCGGCTGATCCGCTTGGAGTGCCCGGAGCTGTTGAGCGCCGCAACCACCGTGCCGGCCTCGTCGAGGACCGGCACGGCGACGGCCACTACGCCGTAGGCGAGCTCGTCCTCGACCGCGGAGTACCCGTCGGAGCGGCACTCGTCCACCAGCCGCCGGAGCCTGGCTGGATCGGTGACCGTACGTTCGGTGAGCGCCACGAGCTTCGCGCGCGCGAAGTAACGCGTCAGGTGCTCCGGGCTCAGCCCGGCGAGGAGCACGCGCCCCATCGACGTCGGATACGCGGGCAGCCGGCTGCCTACGTGAGCCTCCAGCCGCAGCAGCGTGCGCACCGACGCCCGAGCGACGTACACGATCTCCGTGTCATCGAGCACCGTGAGCGCCGCCGAGTCACCCGTCTGGCTCGCGAGATCCTCGAGATAGGTCTTCGTCAGTGCCTCGATGTTCATCGACTCCAGGTACGCAGCGCCGAGCTCGAGAACCTTGGGGCGCAGCACGAAGCTGCGTCCCGACCGCTTGATGTAACCCAGATCCTCGAGCGTGTGCAGGCAGCGCCGCGCGGTCGCGGCGGGCAGCCCGGCGACTTCCGCGACTTCCGACAGCGTGAGCGTCGCCCGGTCCCGCGTGAAGGCGCGGATCACCTCGAGACCCTTCGCCAGCCCGCCCATCACTTCGCGGCGGGCAGCCGCCGATCTTTTTGCACCCATGTCGTCGAGTTTATTTCGGTATCCGAAAAACTGGAACGCCTGCTTCTTGACAGCACGAGGCGCTGCGCAGCACGATGTTCGCATGTCGAAGTTAATTTCGATATCCGAAAGATGAAGATCGGCGCGCTGCACCGACGCAGTTCCGCGATCAGCACGTCGAATGCCGAGACGATTCTCGTGCGGGGTCACGATCTGTGCACGGAACTGATCGGACGGGTGAGCTTCACGGATCATGTGTGGCTGCTCGTGACGGGCGACCTGCCCTCCGCCGCGCAGCGGCGGGTGCTGGACGCGGCGCTGGTCGCCATTGCGGAGCACGGGCTCGTGCCGAGTGTGCAGGCCAGCCGGCTGACGCTGGCCGCTGCGCCGGAGGCGCTGCAGGGCGCGGTAGCGGCCGGGATACTCGGGTGCGGTTCGGTGATCCTCGGCTCCGCGGAGGCGGCGGGCCGGCTCTTCGACGAGGTGCTGAAGCGCTCGCCGGACGATCTCGAGGCCGGTGCGCGGGCCGTGCTCGGAGAGCTCATCGCGGCGCGCCGCGCGATTCCCGGCTACGGACACCCGCTGCACAAAGGCTACGACCCGCGCTCCCGCCGGCTGTTCGAGATCGCGGCGGAATCGGGTCTCGCCGGCCAGCACGCCGAAGCGGCGCGCGTCATCGAGCGCGCGCTCCCCGAGGTCACCGGGAAGCCGCTGGCGATGAACGTCTCGGGCGCGATCCCGGCCGTCCTGCTCGATGCGGGCTACCCGCTGCTCGCGCTCAAGGGCGCACCCATCCTTGCGCGCACGGCGAGCCTGATCGCGCATCTGCTCGAGGAGCAGCAGCGGCCGATCGGATTCGTCCTGTCGCACGCGGGCGCGTCGGCGATCGAGTACGACGGCAAAGCACCCAAAGGTTTCGTCCGAAGCGATCAGTAACGAGCGGCGACGCATGGCACAGGTCCTACGTGGCATCCGTATCGTCGAGCAGGGGACCTTCATCACGGGCCCGTGCGCGGGAATGATGCTCGCGGATCTCGGCGCGGACGTCGTCAAGATCGAGCGCCCGGAGGGCGATCCGTACCGCAGCTATCAGGCTGGACAGTTTTCGCCGCATTTCCAGGCGTACAACCGCAACAAGCGGAGCTTGACGCTCGATCTCAACGGCAAGGGTGACCGCGAGCTGTTCGATCAGCTCATCCGCAAGGCGGACGTCTACATACAGAACTTCCGGCCGGGTACTGCCGACCGGCTGGGCGCCGGGGCCGCGCGTCTGCGCTCGCTCAACTCAGGGCTGGTCTACTGCTCGATCAGCGGCTTCGGCAGCACCGGCCCGTATGCGGACCGCCCCAGCTATGACTCGGTCGCGCAGGCGCTGAGCGGCTTTCTGAGCGTCGTGGTCGACGCCGAGCGGCCGAGGTTCCTGGGCCCCGCGCTCGCCGACGCGATCACCGGGATCTACGCGGCCTACGGGGTGCTCGGTGCGCTGCTCGAGCGCAGCAGGACGGGGGCCGGCCGGCTGGTCGAGGTCTCGATGCTCGAGGCGATGACTCACTTCGCGGTGGAGCCCTTCGCCGCGTTCTTCGCGCTGGGCGAGACGCCGAACTCGACCGACCGGCCGCGGCTCGCGCAGGCCTACATACTGCGAACCGCAGACGATCGCCTGATCGCCATACACCTTTCCTCGCTCGAGAAGTTCTGGAACGGACTCACGACCGCGATCGGCTCAGATCGCCTCGGCCGCGACCGCCGCTTCGACACGCGCCAGTCGCGGATCGATTACTACGAGGAGCTGGGCAGGGAGCTGGATGGGTACTTCGCCGAACATCCCCTCTCGCACTGGGCCGAGCGTCTTGGCGAGAACGACGTGCCGTTTGCGCCGATCAACTCGGTCGACAAGGTCGTCGAGGATCCGCAGGTGCGCCATCTCGGGATCGTGGTGCCGGTCCAGGGCGCCCACGGCGGCGCCGCGACGGTACGCCCTCCCATCCAGTTCGACAGCGAGCGCGCGGAGTCGGTACGGACGGCGCCGCTGCTCGACGAGCACGGGCCGGCGATCCGCGCCGCCCTTGGGCGCGGCGAGCCCTGGCCGGAGGAGTGACCGTGCTGTTCCCCACCGCCCTCGTCGGCAGCTATCCGCAACCCGAGTGGCTCATCGACCGAGCGCGGCTCGCCGAGCGGTTCCCGCCGCGCGTGCGTGCGCGCGAGCTCTGGCGTATACGCGAGCCGCTGCTCGCCGAGGCGCAGGACGACGCGACGGTGCTCGCGATCCGCGCCCAGGAGGCGGCCGGGCTCGACATCATCACGGACGGCGAGATCCGCCGCGAGAGTTATTCGAACCGGTTCGCGACGGCGCTCGAGGGTGTCGACGTCGACAACCCGGGCACGGCGCTCGATCGCAGCGGTCACCCGAACCCCGTGCCGCGCGTCGTGGGCCGCATCCGGCGCCGGCATCCGGTGGAAGTCGACGATCTCCGCTTCCTGCGCCGGCACACCGATCGCGCCGTCAAGATGACCGTGCCCGGACCGTTCACCATGTCCCAACAGGCGCAGGTTGAGCACTACGGTGGGAGCCGCGAGCTGGCCGCGATGGACTATGCCGCCGCGGTCAACGAGGAGATACGCGACCTGTTCGCCGCCGGCGCGGACATCGTGCAGATCGACGAGCCATACATGCAGGCGCGCCCCGACGATGCGCGGAGCTACGGCTTGCGCGCGCTGAATCGCGCGCTCGAGGGCGTCCACGGCACGACGGCGGTGCACATCTGCTTCGGCTACGCCGCGATCATTCACGATCGGCCGGCCGGCTATTCGTTCCTGCCCGAGTTAGCGGGCTGCAGCTGCGCACAGGTGTCGATCGAGACCGCGCAATCAAACCTCGACTGTGCGGTCCTGTCGCGGCTCGTCGGCAAGAAAATCATCCTCGGCGTAATCGACCTGGCCGACCAGAATATCGAGACGCCGGAGACCGTCGCTGCGCGCATCCGCCGCGCACTGCCGTACGTTGCGGCCGAGGATATCGTCGTAGCGCCGGACTGCGGCATGAAGTACCTGCCCCGCGATGTCGCCTTCGGAAAGATGCAGGCGATGGTCGCGGGGGCCCGTATCGCGCGCGAACAGCTCGAAGCCTGAGGGGGGAACTACCATGCGTAAGATCCGATCGTCGTGGCTGCCGGGTTTGGCGGTCCTCGTTCTGGTGCCGCTTTCCACGCAGGAGGCGCAGGCGCAGGCCACGTCCATCACGGACGAGGGTCTCGAGGAAATACTCGTGACCGCGCGTAAGCGCGACGAGGCGCTGATCGATGTGCCTGTCGCGGTGAACGCGTTCAGCGCCGACGAGATCGCGTCGGCGGGCATCACGCGACCGCAGGATTTCATCGCGCTGACGCCGAACATGACGATGATTCAGACGCAGAACCAGGGCACGTCGTTCATCGTGGTGCGCGGCATCTCCCAGGCGCGCAACAGCGAGCCCTCGGTGGCGGTACTGATCGACGGCGTGCTGATGGCGAATCCCTCGCAGTTCAACCAGGAGCTGTTCGACATCGAGAGAATCCAGGTGCTGAAAGGCCCCCAAGGCGCCCTCTACGGACGCAACGCCATCGGCGGCGCGGTGATCATCGAGACCCGCGAGCCAGGCGACGAGATCGAAGGCTCGCTGATGGCGGGCTACGAGTCGGGGCCGGGCTATGCCGTGCGCGGCGGCGTCGGCGGGCCGCTCGGCGGCTCGGATGCCTGGAAGTTCCAGCTGTCGGGCTCCTATCTCGACACCGACGGCTACATCGACAATCCCAACCTCGGCGAGGAAGCAGATCCCTTCGAGGATCTCTCCGGCCGCGCGAAGCTCATCTGGGAGCCGAACGATGCGATGCGCGCCGACCTGCGGGTCTACGTGTCGCAGGTCGATACGCAGGCGCTCTATTTCAACATCGTCGAGGACGTAAACGACACGAGCCTGCCAGTGCGGGTCGACAACCGCGGCGTCAACGAGCGCGACATGTGGGGCACCTCGCTCAAGCTCGACTTCGACCTGGGTGGCGGAACGCTCACCTCGATCACTGCGTACGACGAACTCGAGGAGCTGCTCACCGGTGACCAGTTTGACTTCCTGCCGTATGACGAATCCGTGTTGAAACGGTTCTTCCTTTCCGACCAGGCGCAGCACCAGTGGCTCGAGGTCGAGGCGGTGAGCCAGGAGCTCCGCTACACCTCGCCCTCCGAGGACCGGCTGCGGTGGATTCTCGGCGGCTATGTTATCGCTACCGATCGATTCATCTCGACCGGAAACGTCTTCGACGACGAATCCGGCGTCGTGCCCGAGGTCAAGCGCGACCCGCTGCCGCCCTTCGCCCCGCAGTTCACCTTCCTCGCCGATTCCCAGGACAACCTAGCCTGGGCGGTATTCGGCGAGCTGAGCTACGACATCTCCGACCGGGTCGAGGGCTCGGTGGCGCTGCGCTACGACCGCGACGAGCGCGAGAATACAACTGACACGCCGCAGAACTTCATCCCGGGCCCGATCAACTGCGTGCAGGATCCAGGGGACCCGATACCGGATCCCTGCGCGTTCACGGGGCAAGTGCGCGAAGAGACCTGGGATGATCTGCAGCCGAAGGCGACGCTGCGCTACAAGCCGAACGACGACCTGATGACCTACGTGAGCTACAGCCGGGGCTTCCGGAGCGGTGGTTTCAACCAGACCGGTGTCGGCTCGGCGGGCATCGCTGGCATCGACGACCTGTTCGACCAGGAGACGGCGGACACCTTCGAGGCCGGCGTCAAGGCGCAGTTCTCGGACAACCGTGTGAGCACCAGCGCCAGCGTCTTCTACACCGAAGCCAAGGGCACGTATTTCTTCGTCTTCGATCCCAACACCAGCACGCAGAACCTCGGCAACCTCGACAAGGTCGAGTACATAGGGCTAGAGGCCGAGGTACAGGCCCAGGTCACCGACGGGCTCGAGGTCTACCTGCGCGGCGGCTACACCGACAGCGAGATCAAGGAGGAGCACCGCACGGACGGCACGGGGTTGCCTTCGGACGTGGGCAACCAGGCTCCGCTCGTCTCCGAGTACACGATCAACCTGGGCGCGCTCTGGCGGGTACCGCTCGGTGGCTCCGGCTGGGACTTCTTCATCCGGCCGGATTACCAGATCATCGGCCCAACCTGGTTTTACCCCGACAACTTCACGGAACGGGACACCGTCAATCTCCTCAACCTGCGCGCCGGGATCGAGACGGACAGCTGGTCGCTGGTCGCCTGGTCGAGAAACCTGACCGACGAGGACTACAATGCCGAGTGGTCGCCCGGACCAATGTTTTTCCCGAGCCCGGGCTACACCAACAATTTCGTGTTCAAGGCGCAGCCGCAGGTCTGGGGTATCGACCTGACCTATCGCTTCTAGGCTGCCGCGACGGAGGATGGAGAGATGGCGACTTCAGCACGACTGCCCACGCGGCTACACCACACCGCATACGTCTCGCGTGATCTCGAGGCGACCCGGAAATTCTACGAGGAGGTCATCGGTCTGCCGCTGCTCGCGACATGGTGCGAGAAGGACATGCTGTTCGGCGCCGAACGCACTTACTGCCATCTGTTCTTCGGTCTCGCCGACGGCGGCGCACTCGCTTTCTTCCAGTTCGCGAATCCGGAGGATCAGGAGCAGTTCGGGCCGAAGTTGCCGTTCACGCCGTTCCACCACATCGCGCTGCACGTCGACAAGGAGACGCAGGACGGCATCGAGCGGCGCCTGAAGGAAGCCGGGTACAAGGAGCCGCAATCCTTCGTGCTCGATCACGGCTACTGCCGGTCGGTGTATGCGACCGATCCCAACGGGATGATTGTCGAGTTCACGCTCGATCACCCGGACGTCGAAAAGATCGCTGCGACGCAGCGCCCGCGCGCGCACGCCGAGCTCAAACGCTGGCTGGCGGGCGACCACACGTCGAACAACACCTATCGCTAGGACCCGCCGGGTGCGCTCGAGCGTCGACCGCATCCTGACGACGCACGTCGGCAGCCTGCCGCGTTCGCAGGCCGTGACCGACGTCCTGTGCGCGCGCGAACAGGGCACCGTGACGGATGCCGCCGCGGCCGCGCGCACGATCCGCGACGCCGTGGCAGAGGTCGTGCGCCGGCAGGTGGAAACCGGCATCGATCTCGTCAGCGACGGCGAGATGAGCAAGATCAGCTACGCGACCTACATCAAGGACCGCCTGACCGGCTTCGATGGGGACACGCCGCGCGAGCCGGGGCAGGATCTCGTCGAGTTTCCGCGCCTGCTCAGAAAGCTCGCCGACACCGGCGCGACCGCGAAGTACCGGCGGCCCCGCTGCGTGGGCGAAGTACGCGTCAAGAGCCTCGATCCGGTGAAGGGGGACATCGCCAACCTGACGGCGGCCGTGGCCGCGGCCCGGCCGACGGAGGCGTTCATGAACGCCGCTTCGCCGGGCGTCATTGCGCTGTTCCAGCCGAACGACCACTACCCGACGCAGGATGCCTACCTCGAGGCCGTCGCTGGAGCCATGCGCGCCGAGTACGAGGCGATCGTCACCGCCGGAGTGCTGCTGCAGATCGATGCACCCGATCTCGCCATGGGCCGCCACACGATGTACCGCAACCGCAGCGTCGAGGAGTTCCTGAGCCTCGCGGCGCTGCACATCGAGGTGCTCAACGAGGCGCTGCGCAACGTTCCCGCCGAGCGGGTCCGGATGCACGTCTGCTGGGGCAACTACGAGGGCCCACATCATCACGACGTGCCCATGGACCTTCTGTGGCCGGTCATCGCACGGACAAAGGCGCAGGGCCTGCTGTTCGAGGGTGCCAATCCGCGTCACGCGCACGAATGGACGGTGTTCAGTGAACAGAAAGTTCCGGAGGACAAACTGCTCATTCCCGGAGTGATCGGCTCCACGTCCAACTACGTCGAGCATCCGAAGCTCGTCGCCGAGCGGATCTGCCGTTACGCGGATCTGGTCGGCCGCGAGCGCGTGATCGCCGGGAGTGACTGCGGTTTCAGCACGTTCGCCGGTTTCGGACCGGTGGATCCGGACATCGCCTATCTGAAGCTGCGTTCGCTGGTGGAGGGCGCGGAGCTCGCGAGCCGCCGTTTGTGGAGGAGCTGAAAGCGGGCGGCCTTCAGAAGCGCGCTTTTGTCTTCACGAGCAGCTGAACGTCGTCGATATCCTCGTCGCCGTCGAGCGGGAATGCGAGATCGATGTGGATCACGTTGCCGAACGACGAGCGGCTCGACCCGAGCCGCAGGCCGATACCGACGTCGCGAAGCCAGCCCGAGCTCTCGGCGCCCGTGATATCGGTCCCCCACGTACGGCCGACGTCGAAGAACGCGGCGGCGCCGACATAGAACAGATGGAACGGGTACCAGTCGGTGTAGTAGCGCTCCTCGACGGTCAGCAGCGCGCGCGAGGTACCGGCCTGGTACCGGAGCGGATAGCCGCGCAGTCCGTTGTCACCGCCCAGCAGAAGCTGCCGTTCGGCATCGAGATCCTCGGCGAGCGCACCCGAGACGTCGAGGTAGAACTTGCTCCGTTCGCTGGTCTGCCAGTAATAACGGCCCTCGGCTTCCAGCACCCCGTTGACCAGCGAGCCTTCCTCTAGCCGCCCGGAGGCCGCGATCGTGCCGAATAGCGTGTGGCCCGGTCGCAGATCGAGGCCGTCCTGCGCCCAGAGCTGCGCGATCCATGAGTCGCGATCGGACCCCAGCGAGTCGGAGGCGTAGCCCAGCCGCGCACCGGCGCTGAAGCCCAGCAACACGTCCTCGGTGCGGCGGATCTGGTCCTGGTTGCGTCGCTCCTCGTAGCGGTCCTCGATGATCTCGAACCCGAGCCAGGGATAAAGGAGCTCGCGGTCCTCGGGCAGCGGACCGCCCGGATCGACATCGGGCAGGATCGCGAACTGGTCGGCTTGATAGCTGATGCCGGCGGTGTAGCGGCGCACCCAGCGACCGGACAATCCCCGCGAGATGCCGAACTGCAGCTCATGGTTCTCCGAGCTGTGCTCGAACTCCCCGATCTCGTCGCCCAGCACGTAACGCGGCTGGTTGAGCCGCCCATCGAACAGGCTGACACCGCCCGCCCGCCGTGTATCGAGCGAATAGAACGGCCTCTGCAGCCGCAGCGAGGACGTTTCGCCGTCGCTGGCGTCCGCGTACATCAACCCCAGACGCGTGTGGCCGTCGCCGAAGTGCGGGTCGAAGAAGTCGAACTGGACGGCTTCACGATCGACGTCGTCGCCCCAGGCGACACCCACCTGCTGACCGGTGCCCAGCAGGTTTTTCTCCTCGATCTGGGCGCCTACATCGTTTTCGCCCCCCGCGCGGCTGTAGCTGAAACCCGGGTTGAGCGTCCACACGTCACGTGTGCGCACGACGAGATCGACCACCCCGTCATGGACGCTCACCGGTTCGATCTCCGCGCTGTACAGGTAACCGTTGGCGCGCAGCAAGCGCTCGGTCTCATCGATCACCCGCGCGCGATACGGCTCGCCGGGTTTGAAGAGAAGCTGGTCGCGGATCGTTTCCTCGCGGGTCTCGATGTGGAGCTTGTTGGCCGTACGGTACAGCCACGCACGCTCACCGGGGATGCGGGTATCGAAGATGTCGCCGACGACGATCTTGATCTCGCCGATCACCGCGCCCTCGGCCTCAAGCGCGTCGGGCGCGGGAAGCGGCTCGCCCGGAACCGGTGACTGCTGTGAGATCGCGTCGGCCTCGGATTGCGCGCCGAGCGTGAGCGGCACGAGCGGAAGGACCACCGACGCCATAGCGCCGCATAGCGTCCGATACCGATGTCCGGCCCGTGCCCGGTAGCCCATGACGGCAGGATAACCAAGCCTCGCCCCGGGCCAATGTCACAGGTCGCAAATCCTACGACCACACACGCTCGTGTCCTACGAAACAACAGTCAGGGCAGCAGGACGGTCGACCCCACGGTCTGCCGCGCCTCCAGATCGCGATGCGCCTGCGCAACATCCTGCAGCGCGTAGTTGCGGCCGATCTCGATGCGGATCGTTCCGCGGCCGATCAGATCGAAGAGCTCGCGCGCCGCGGATTCGAGCTCGGCGCGTCGCCGGATGTAATCGAACAGCGTCGGGCGGGTGAGATAGAGCGAGCCGCGCCGTGACAGCTCAAGCGGCGCGAACGGCGGCACGGGTCCGGAGGCGTTCCCGTAACTCACCATCAAGCCACGGGGCCGCAGGCAGTCGAGCGATGCGTTCCAGGTATCGCGTCCGACCGAGTCGTACACGACGTGCGCGCCCGCGCCGCCGGACAGGTCGCGAACCTGCGGGACGAGATCGTCCCCCAGCACCAGCACGCGTTCGCATCCGTATTCACGGACGACCGCGGCCTTGGCTTCGCTGCCGACGACGGCGATGACGAAGGCGCCGAGGCTCATCGCCCATTGCACGGCGATGAGGCCGACGCCGCCGGCGGCCGCGTGGATCACGATCACCTGCTCGCGCCGGACGCGCCACACGCGTCGCAGCAGGCATTGAGCGGTCATCCCCTTGAGCATAGCCGCGGCGGCGAGGCGGTCGCTTACTCCTTCGGGTATGCGGACCAGCCGCTCGGCGGGCATCACGCGCTGCTGCGCATAGGCGCCTGACTTCGCGTACGCGTAGGCGACGCGGTCGCCGGGCGCCAGGCTGCGCACGCCGCGACCGACCTCCTCCACGACGCCCGCCGCCTCGCGGCCGGGCACCAGGGGCAGGGCACCCTTGTACAGCCCGGTGCGCTCGTACACATCGATGAAGTTGAGGCCGATCGCGGTGTGTCGGATCAGCACTTCGCCGCGTCCGGGGTCGCCGGGCGGGACCTCCTCCCAGCGAAGGACCTCGGGGCGGCCATATGCGTGGATGCGGATGCCGTGCGACATCAGGGACCGCCGGTGAGCGGCGCATCCGCGATGAGCAGATCCGTCACCGGCTCCCCGCCGATCAGGTGCTCAACGATGATGCGCTCCAGGTTCGCGGGCGTGCAGTCGCGATACCAGGTGCCTTCCGGGTAGATCACCATGATCGGCCCGCCGGTACAGACCCGCAGGCAGTCGGCCTTGGTGCGCAGCAGGCCGCCGATCAGCCCCTGCGCGCGCAGCTCCCGCAACCGCGTCTTCAGGTATTCCCAGCTCGCAAGCCCGCTCTCGGTCGGCGCGCACTTGCCGCCGACGCACAGGAACACGTGGCGCGTGTTGCGTCCCAGCTCGAGCTTTGCGACTGCGGCGGTGAGTGCCTCGTCCACGCGGGCGATTCTGCCACGCGCGGCCGCGGATCGACGTTACCTCGGCGTCAGAGCGCCTGGTCGTCGGCCTCCCCGGTGCGGATCCGGATCGCGCGCTCCAGATCCGAGATGAAGATCTTGCCGTCGCCGACCTTGCCGGTGCGCGCGGCCCCGACGATGGCCTCCACCACCTGGTCGACCAGGCCATCCTGGACGGCGACCTCGATGCGCGTTTTCGGCACGAAGTCCACGACGTACTCCGCCCCGCGATAGAGTTCCGTGTGGCCGCGTTGCCGGCCGAACCCCTTCACCTCCGTAACCGTCATGCCGGAAACGCCGATTTCCGACAGGGCGGCGCGGACGTCGTCCAGCTTGAAGGGCTTGATGATTGCGCTGATCAGCTTCATGGGGCTCTGGCTCCTAGAGTGCTCCGCCCGCCTCGGCCGGTCGGGACGCCGAAGTCGATATGCAGAAACCGTGCCGGGTCGTTCGCATGGTTTGTTCCCCGGAATGCCGACTCTCTCGCACCAGCCTGGGGCGTGCGGCGGTCCGCCATGCCCGTCGCTGGTGCGCCGGAACCGCCCATTAGAGCCAGGGCACCGCGACCGTCGCCACCAGCACGACCACGACAGCGGCAAGGATATCCACCAGCAGGCCGGCCCGCATCATGTCGCGCAACCCGACCCGCCCCGACCCGTACACGATCGCGTTGGGCGCCGTACCCACGGGCAGCATGAACCCGCAGGATGCCGCGATGGCGGCCGGTACCACCAGCTGCAGCACCGGGATGCCGGTCGTCGCCGCCATGGCTGCGAGTATGGGCAGGAACGTTGCCGCAGTCGCCACGTTGCTGCAGAGCTCGGTCCAGAACACGATAACCAGGACGACGACGGCAGTGAGTGCAACAGCGGGCCAGCCGGCGAAATGGGCGAGCAGCTCGCCGATGTTGCGCGACAGACCCGAGCCGTCGATCAGCGCCGCGAGCGCGAGTCCGCCTCCAAACAGGAACAGCGTGTCCCAGGGCACGCGCCGGAAGTCGGGTCCGGTAAGCAACTGACCGGCCTGGCCGCCGCCGGCGGGCACCAGGTAGAGCGCGAGCGCGGCCAGCATCGCGATGCCCATGTCCGAAAGCCCGCCGACGCCAGGCAGCGCCCTGAGCCATGGCGAGGCGATCCACGCCGCCGCGGCGGCGAGCCCGATCGACGCGACACGCCGCTCCGGCACCGACATGGGTCCGAGCGTTTCGTGCTCGGCGCGCAGCAGGGCCCGGGCCGCGCCGATGTCGGGGATCTCGAACGAATGCGTTACCCGAACGAGCACACACCAGCAAAGCGGCAACAGGATCAACACGCAGGGCAGGCCGAACAGGAGCCACTCGGCAAATCCGATCCGCAGCCCCAGGCTCTGTTGCAGGAAGGCGGCCGCCAGCGCATTGGTCGGCGTGCCGATCAGCGTGGCGAGTCCGCCGATGGTCGCCGCGTATGCAACCCCCAGCACGACGGCGGTGGAGAAATGACGTCGATCCGCGGGCACGCTGTCGTGATCGGGCACCACGAGCGCGGCGAGCGACGCCGCGACGGGCAGCATCATCAGGGTCGTCGAGGTGTTCGACACCCACATGCTGACGAAGGCGGTGGCCGCCATCACACCCAGCACCAGCCCGCGGGCGCTCGAGCCTGCGCGGTTCATGATCACGTAGGCGAGGCGACGGTGAAGGTTCCAGCGCTCGAGCGCCAACGCGAGAAAACAGCCGCCCAGGATCAGGAAGATCGTCGAGCTGCCGTAGCCATGCCCGGCCGTCTCGACATCCGCGATCCCGAGCAGCGGACCGGCGGCGAGCGGCAGCATCGAGGTCGCCGGGATGGGCAGCGCCTCGGTCGCCCACCAGATCGCCATCAGCGCGGCAAGCGCCGCGGCGCGCCACGCGGTCTCCGTGAAGCCCTCGGGCGCGGGCAACCACAGCAGCAGCGCGAAAAGACCCGCGCCGATCCACAAACCCGTCCGCTGCGCAATACTGCGCCCGGCCTGCGTGCCCACGTCCCCCGACCTCCCCGGACCTCAGCGAGCGCAAGGGCTGCGCAAGCCTCGAACACGCGGCATGATGCCACACGGCCCGTGTGGGCCAGGCTCGGAGCCAGAACGATGTCCTTGCGCAACCGGACGCTCTTCATCAGCGGCGCAAGCCGCGGGATCGGCCTTGCGATCGCGCTACGCGCCGCTCGCGACGGGGCGAACGTGATCGTGGCCGCCAAGACCGCCGAACCCCATCCCAAGCTTCCCGGCACGATCCATACCGCGGCGCGCGCGATCGAGGAAGCTGGAGGCAAAGCGCTGCCTGTCGTCGTCGACATCCGCGAGGCCGCAGAGGTTGCCGCTGCGGTCGAGAAGGCGGTCGCCACCTTCGGTGGGATCGACATCCTGGTCAACAACGCGAGTGCGATCAGCCTGACCGGCACGCTCGAGACGCCGATGCGGATCTACGACCGCATGATGACCGTCAACGCGCGCGGTACCTTCCTCTGCAGCCAGGCCTGCCTGCCGCATCTCAAGCGCGCGGAGAATCCGCATATTCTCAACCTCTCGCCGCCCCTCAACATGGACGCGCGCTGGTTCGCGCCGCACGTCGCCTACACCATGGCGAAGTACGGCATGAGTCTGTGCGTGCTCGGAATGGCGCGTGAGTTCGCCGCCGACGGCATCGCGGTCAACGCGCTCTGGCCGCGCACGGCCATCGCCACTGCCGCCATCGAGTTCGCCGTCGGCAACGAGGCGATGCTCAAGTTCTGCCGCAAGCCGGAAATCGTCGCGGATGCGGCGCATGTGGTCCTGAGCGGACGAAGCCGCGACCGGACCAGCCAGTTCCTGATCGACGACGAGGTCCTCGCCGCCGCCGGCGTCACCGATTTCGATCGCTACCAGGTCGAACCCGGCGCGCCGCTCGCGCTCGACTTCTTCCTGGACGACCGGGGGCCGTATATAAAGCGCGTGGTCAAGCTGCCGGGCTCCGGCCACGGTTGATCAGCAAGGGAAGGTAATGACGGGCACCATCGTCGTGGTTGGCGCGAGCCACGCCGCCGTTCAGGCGATCGACACTCTGCATCGCGAAGGCCATGGCGGCTCGATCATCCTGATCGGCGACGAGAGCGAACCACCATACAACCGGCCGCCGCTGTCGAAGAAGTACTTCACCGGTGAGCTCGCACGCGAGCGGCTGCAGCTCCGGAGCGCGCAGTTCTACCAGCAGGGCGGTATCACGATGCGCCTCGGCGTGCGCGCGACGGCGATCGATCGCGTGGCGCAGCGGCTTCGGCTCTCTGACGGCGGCGAGCTCGCCTGGGAAAAGCTGCTCCTTTCCGTGGGCAGCCGGGCGCGGCGGCTCGACGTTCCCGGCGCGGATCTACCGGGCATCCACTACCTGCGCACCATGGCCGACGTCGATGCAATCCGCGCGGGCCTGGCGGGCGCGCGGAGACTGGTCGTCATCGGCGCGGGTTACATCGGTCTCGAGGCGGCGGCCTCGGCCCGTCACCTCGGGCTCGAAGTCACCGTGCTCGAAGCCGCCGACCGGCCGATGCAGCGCGTCGTCTGTCCGGCGCTCTCGGAGTTCTACCGCTCGCGGCACGAGCGCGAAGGTGTGCGGATCCACTGTAACGTCGCGGTGAGCGGGTTTATCGGGGACGGCCGCGTGCGAAGCGTCGTATGCGGCGAGCAGGAATTCCCGGCGGACGTGGTGATTGCGGGCGTGGGTATCGCGCCGGACGTGACGCTCGCCGCAGCGGCGGGCCTCAAGTGCGACAACGGGATCTGGGTCGACGAGTCCTGCCGCACCACCGATCCGAATGTCTACGCGGCGGGCGACTGCACCAACCATCCGAGCGTCCACTACGGCCGGCGGATCCGGCTCGAATCCGTGGACAACGCGGTCGAGCAGGGCCGCGTCGCAGCGTCGGCGATCTGCGGCAAGGACGTGCGGCACGACCACGTGCCATGGTTCTGGTCGGACCAGTACGACGTAAAGCTGCAGATCGCCGGTCTCTCGCAGGGCCACGACCAGACCGTCGTTCGCGGCGAGCCCGCAGGCGGACATTTCGCGATTTACTACCTGTCGCAGGGTGAGCTGATCGCCGTCGACGCCGTCAACAGCCCGAAAGACTTCATGAGCGGGCGTCGCTGGATCGCCGAGCGGCGGCGCCCGGACGCGGCGAAGCTTGCGGACCCCGGTGTCGATCTGAAGAGTCTCTGACAGCAGACGCCCAGTCGAGGCAGGCTCCCAGCGGCGCGGTGCCTTGCCCGCACCGGGTCGGCCGTTATACTTCCGCAAACGTTTTTGCGCTGCCAAAACAGAAGGCGGGGAGTCGATGCAGCAAACGGACGATCTGACGCGCCGCGCGCTCGCGATGGTGGCGAACGTGACCGGTGGTCTTTCCCCGCAGGCGTTTGCCGACGCCTGGTTCACGGTCCTTGGACGTCTCGCCACCTCCCCCGGCCGCCAGGCAGAGCTTGCGCGGCAGGTGCTCACGAAATCGGTCGCGATGGCCCAGTTCGCCGGCGGAGCGCTGAGCGGGCGCGCCCCCGAGGCCGAGGGCACGCCGTATGCGTCGCGCTTCGGCGGTCCAGAGTGGAGCAAGTTTCCCTTCAACCTCCTCGCACAGTCCTTTATCACGGTTTCGGGCGTAGCCCGCGAGGCCGTGCGCGAGGTGCCGGGCATGGACGCCGATGCCGAGGGACGCGTCGGTTTCACGCTGCGCGAGGGACTGGAGATCCTCGCGCCGGACAATTACCTGCCGACCAATCCGAAGCTGATCGAGCAGACGGTGCAGGAGCATGGTCGCAACCTGCTGCGCGGAGTGACCCATCTCGCGCAGGACGTAAAGCGCACCTTCCGGCACGAGGGCCCGGCCGGAATCGAGCAATACCGGGTTGGCGAGCACATCGCGGTGTCGCCCGGCAAGGTGATCCTGCGCAACCGCCTGATGGAACTGATCCAGTACTCGCCGCAGACCGAGCAGGTGTACGCCGAGCCGGTGCTGATCGTGCCGGCGTGGATCATGAAGTACTACATCCTCGACCTCTCGCCGCGCAACTCGCTGGTCCGGTACCTGACCGGGCTCGGCCACACGGTATTCATGATCTCGTGGAAGAACCCCGAGGCCGCCGACCGCGACCTGACGATGGACGATTACCTGTCGCAGGGCGTGCTTGCCGCGCTCGACGCCGTCAACGCCGTCGTGCCGAAGCGGAACGTTCACGCGACGGGCTATTGCATCGGAGGCACCTTGCTCGCCATCGCGTCCGCGCTGCTCGCGGCGCGCGGCGAGGACCGCCTTGCGAGCATGACGCTCTTCGCGGCACAGACCGATTTCAGCGAGCCCGGGGAACTCGGCGTGTTCATCAGCCCCTCGCAGGTCGCGATGCTCGAGGCGCAGAT
>Ga0268386_10001293_pt1 | contig 17154 bp, 17 predicted proteins | sample RVTome_15_FD_200260 | JGI IMG/M metagenome (GOLD analysis project Ga0268386, IMG submission 200260) | Soil microbial communities from uranium-contaminated site in the Upper Colorado River Basin, Wyoming, United States - RVT150D86... ...
GCGAGGCCGAAACGCTTAACTAAGCGCCATTGGTTCTAGAGGCGCGGTATGACCGTCGCGGTCTCCGAGTGCAGCTCGCTGGAAACGCAGGCGCAGGATTCGTAATTCTTCCCGAAACTGCCGTGGTGTATCCGTCCGATACTGCGCACCTCGCAGGTCACCGTGAAACCCGGCGGGCATCGCAGCGCTTCCTGACTCGCCATGCGGGTACTGCCGACGCCGCTCGCGCATCCCGCGAGGACGCTTATCGAAAGGACCCCTGCGAGAACGGGAAATACCCTCCGTTTCGTAAGCCGCATCATGGGTCACCCCTGCAAGGCAGATGGCTGTGCTTCAAGTATAGCAACCGCAGCATCCGGCCCTGCATATGCCGGACAGAGCTTCCCTAGCGATATCGCTCCGCGGCGCATCACAGTTATAGTGTCGGGCGGTAACCGGCGACGAACAAGCACGGGGGCAATAATGATCGGGGCTGGACTCGCAGACAGGTGCTTTCGGCTCTTTTCGTTCGCAGGCGCTTGTGCCCTGCTCGCAGGCACCTCGGCCGCCAACGCGGCGCGAGACGACGTCTACATTCCGGACGACCTGGCGCCCTGGGTCGGCTGGGTCCTCGAGGACCGGGAATACCTCGACTGCCCCTTCGTCTTCAACCAGCAACAGACGGGGCGCGAGGCGTTCATCTGCGCCTGGCCCGGGGAACTCGGGCTTCTCGTCACGGCCGGTGGTGCCCGCTTTACCCAGCCGTGGACGGTCTACGCGAGCGACGAATGGGTGCCGTTGCCCGGCAACGCCCAGGTGTGGCCCGAAGAGGTGACCGCCAACGGCCGTCCCGTCGAAGTGCTCATGCAGGGGAACAGCCCCAGCGTCCGGCTCGCGCCAGGCCGGTACACGATTGCGGGTCGCTTCCCCTGGAACGATCGGCCGCGAGTACTGACCGTGCCGGCGCAGACTGGCCTGTTCGCACTGACGGTCGACGGCGAGTCTGTTGCACGTCCCGAACGCACTCAGAATTCCGTGTGGCTCGCCGAACGGCAAGCGGACGCAAAAGCGGAAGACACTATCGACGTGCAGGTCTACCGGCTGGTGGCGGACGATGTACCCGTTCGCCTGACCACGATGTTTGCTGTCGACGTCGCCGGCAGCGTGCGCGAAGTCGTCATTGAGCCGACGCTTCCCGAAGGTTTCATACCGGCGACGCTCGACAGCGCCCTGCCGGCCCGGCTGGAACCGGACGGCAAGCTTCGGCTGCAGGTGAGACCCGGCAGCTGGCAGATCCGCTTGCTCGCGCGCGGCGAAGGCAGCCTCGAAGAAATCACCCTGCCCGCACCCGCAAGCAACCTGCCTGACGCGGAAATCTGGAGTTATAGCAGCAACGACCGCTTGCGAGTGACGGTTCCGGAGGGCCTCGCGCCGGTGGATCCTGAACAGGTGTCCGCGCCGGGAGAGTGGCTCGAGCTGCCGGCGTTCCGCATCGAGCCGGGTCAGAGCCTGCGCATCGTCGAGCAGAGTCGGGGCATCGTCGCCGTCGACAACCAGCTGGCACTCAACCGTGATCTGTGGGTCGATTTCGACGGGGGCGGCTTCACCTTCAGCGATGAGATCACGGGCAGGATGCGAAGCGGGTGGCGTCTGGATATGGCTGCCCCGTACTCGCTCCTGCACGCGTCGGAAGCCGGCGAGAACCTGCTCGTTACATTCGGGCCCGACGAAGAAACTACCGGTGTGGAGGTCCGCCATAGCGACGTGGGACTGGAGGCCATCGGCCGCAGCGAGTCCAGGACGGCGCTCCCCGTCAGCGGCTGGAGCGCGCGCTTCGACAGCGTCGACGTTACTCTGAACCTTCCGCCCGGCCACAAGCTCCTGGCGGCGATCGGCGCCGACCGCGCGCCCGGAAGCTGGGTCGAACGATGGAAGCTCCTGGATTTCTTTCTCGTGCTGATCGTAACCATCGCAACGGCGCGCCTGTTCGGCAGGGAAGCGGGAGCGATCGCTTTGTTGGCGCTCGCCCTGAGCTGGCACGAAGCCAACGCGCCACAGTGGATCTGGGTCAATCTGCTTGCCGCTGTGGCACTGGCGCGGGTGGCGCCTGAAGGCAGGCTCCGGAAATCGGCGCTTCTCTACCGCGGGCTCAGTTTCGCCGTCCTCGTTATCGCGCTTGTGCCGTTTTTTGCCGGGCAGATGCGCATCGCCATCTATCCGCAGCTCGAGCCGCAGCGCGCGGTCAGTTCCGACTTCTACGGTGCACCGGCGCCCACGGCCGTGCCGGGAGTGCACGACATAGACCCGGAGATGGAGCGACGCGAGCGGGCAGTCAAGCAGGCCGAACCGCAATCGGCAGCGGAGGAAATAGTGGTAACGGGCATTCGAGCCAGCAGGAACTATGCCCGCTATCTTCCCAATGCAATCGTGCAGGCGGGACCAGGCATACCTGCGTGGCGCTGGAATACCTATTCCCTTGACTGGAGCGGACCGGTGGACGCGGAGCGCACACTGAGGCTGGTCGTGATGCCGCGCTGGCTGGTGACGGCGCTGCGGTTCCTCGAAGTCCTGCTGCTTCTCGCATTTGCGGCGCGGTTCGCTTTTGAAACGTTCAACAGGCCGTGGAGCTGGCCGTCCGCGTTCCGCAATCGCGGTGCGACGACGCGCGCGCCGGCGCTGATCGTCGCGGCCTTTGCCGCGGGCGCCTTGCTGAGCCCCCCCGCGGATGCGGAAACGCCGGACCCTGCACTGTTGCTGAAGCTCGAACAGCGCCTGCTCGAACCCCCGATTTGCGCGCCGCGCTGCGCCGAGATCGTCGCTGCGGACGTCACGGCGGCAGGCGACAATCTGAGCATCGTGTTCTCGGTGCATGCGCTCGAAGATGTTGCAGTGCCCCTGCCCGGCTCGCTGGATGGCTGGAGGCCCGAGAGCGTGCAAATCGACGGGGCGGCAACGCAGGTCTACCGAAGTACGGATCAAACGCTTTGGGTGCGCTCGGGCGAAGGCAGTCACCAGGTGACGATGCGTGGACCGATTCCGCCGGTCGACAGTCTCGAGCTGCCGTTCCCGCTGGTCCCCCGGGTTATCACGGCGACATCGGAGGACTGGTCCGTCGCGGGCATGCGTGACCGGCGCCTGCTGTCGGGCTCCTTGCAACTGGCAAGGCTTGAGTCCGCCGGTGGCGACGATGCGGCGGCGCGCTGGGAAAGCGCGCGCTTCCCGGTCTTCGTCCGTATCGAACGCATGATCGAGCTCGACCTGGACTGGCGTGTCAGCACGCAAGTCATTCGCATCGCCCCCGAACAGGGAGCTTTGTCCCTGAATGTGTCGCTGCTCGACGGCGAGTCGATCGTCAGCGGCGATTTCCGGGTGAGCGACGGCGCGGTGCTCGTGTCGATGAGTCCGGGACAACGGGTCGTTACCTGGGAATCGACGCTGCCGAGGATCTCACCGCTGTCGCTTCGCGCGGCAGCCGGCGCTGCAGGGAAGGAAGTCTGGCGCTTTGGTGTCGGCACGCTGTGGCACGTTGCCTTCGAGGGAGTACCGGAGAGCGAGTCGGAAACGCCGTCCGCAGGCGTGCGCATGGTGGAATTCTACCCGCGAGGCGGAGAGTCCCTCACGCTCCACGCGGAACGTCCGGAAGCGGCAGGCGGAGCGACGCTGGCGTTCGACAGCGTCAGTTTGCAGACGGATGTCGGCGCCCGTTCGCGCACCACGGAAATGTCACTGGAGTATCGCAGCACGCGCGGCGCGCAGCACGTCGTCCGTCTTCCCGAGGCGGCGGAAGTTCTGTCGGTCTCGATCGACGGGCGAAGCGAGCCGTTGCGCGCTGCGAACGGCGAGTTGAGCCTGCCGATCCTGCCGGGCGAGCACGAGATTCAAGTGCGCTGGCGCCAGGATGTTTCTGCAGGCCTGCGCGTCGGGACTCCCGCCGTCGATCTCGGCGCGTCGGCGGGAAACATCGAACTCGGAATCGAGTTACCCGAGAACCGCTGGATACTCGCAACCGGCGGACCACGACTGGGTCCCGCTGTAATGTACTGGTCGGAACTCGCCGCGCTGCTGCTCGCGGCGGTCATACTAGGGCAAGTGTCGTGGACGCCGCTCACCACCCGGCACTGGCTCCTGCTCGGCCTTGGCTTCAGCACGTTTTCCTTAAGCGCGCTGTTGCTGGTTGCTCTCTGGCTGCTGGTGGCGGGAGCGCGTGTCCGATGGAATCCCGGGCTTTCCTGGTGGCGTTTCGATGCGCTGCAGATCGCCGTGGCCGGCATCACGATTGCAGCACTGGCGGCCCTCGTCACTACGGTACCGGCCGGACTGCTGGGCACGCCCGACATGCACGTCGTCGGTAACGGCTCCTGGGGTAGCTCGCTGAACTGGTTCGCTGACCGGAGCGAGTCCCTGCTGCCTGGCGCGGCGGTGATTTCCGTGCCGATGTGGATCTACAAGGTATTGATCCTCGCATGGGCGTTGTGGCTCAGTTTTGCCCTGCTGCGCTGGCTGCCGTGGGTGTGGTCGTGCTTCGTCAGCCAGGGATTGTGGCGTTCGCCTTCGAGTAAGCGAGCTTCCGGCGTCGAGGGAGCGTAAGCCTGTTCACGGACAACCCGGAACCTTGATCTCAATCTCCGTACGGGCTTTGAGCTCCATGCCGCCGCGACGGGCCGCGTCGTTGCACGGTCCCGACCGTGGGCGCGAGTCGTTTCGAAGGCGGACTCACCCGAATATTTCTGGTTTGTGATCGTGATCTACGCGGGGCTTAAGCGTTGCAATGATCGTGTGGTTGTGATTCCCGCTTCGCGGGTGTCATCGACCCTCGTCAGTGCTCGTCGGGTTCGTCGGCCTTGGTGCGGTGCACCGTTCCATCGGGATGTTCCGGGGGGCTGTAAAGCGTATAGAGGCGCAACTCTTCGCTGGATGAGGTATTGACGACGTTGTGTTCGACGCCGGCGGGGATCACGACCGCGCTGCCGTCCGACAACTCGTGTTTCTCCTTGTTCAGCTCGACTTCGCCGGTTCCAGCTTCCACACGAATGAACTGGTCGTGCTCTTCATGAACTTCCCGGCCTATTTCCTCGCCGGGCCTCAGCGTCATCAGGACGAGCTGAGTGTTCATCCCGGTGAAAAGCACGCGCCGGTAGTCTTCGTTTTCGAGTGTATCCTGTTCGATGTTCGTAACGTATCCGACCATGGTTTACCTCATGCCAGCCGGCGAGGACCGTGAGGGCTCGTTGTTCGACGGGAAAAGTATACACGGGCTGACTGCACTCAAGCGAATCCGCCGAGCAGGCGATGCTCAAGCCAGCACTTCGTAATGGCGGACCTTCTCCGGCATCTTCGTGAAGTATTGGGCGTCGTTCGCGTAGTAACGTGCGCGGCTGATGTCATCGCCGGCGAACGCGCGGATCGAATCGACGGAATCCCAGAGCGTCAGCAGCGTGTATTCAGCCGTGTCGCCGTCGCGGTCGAGTAGCACCCAGGTGCCGCGGTGACCGGGCGTCGCCGCGTACTCTTCGAGTCCCGTGACCTTGAGATAGTCGAAGTAGTCCTCGACCTTGTCGTGCGGCAGGCGGCCGCGCCATTCGCGCATGATCATTGCCTGGTCTCCCAACGCTTCGCATAACGGAGGAACTCGTCGGATTGTGGGCGGATTACGCAAAAAGCATTGCCTGACGGATCCTGGGATACGTACCAGCGCTTCACCCTTCGCGTGTTTCTCGCGCCATTCCTCTCGAGCCGCGAGACTTCGGCAGCCACATCGTCACTTTCGATGTCCAGGTGGTAGCCCGGGTGGGAGGTCACGCGCTGCATCTGAATGACCAGCGGCGTCTCGATGGTTCCCAAGGTCACGTAGCGCTGGTTCTTCCCGGGACGCCGGTACAGCGGCAACCCGAGCGCCTCCGCCCAGAACTCGAGGCTCGCCGCGAACTCGCCGTCGAGGCAATCGATCATGAGGCTCTGCAGTCGACTGTGATGCATTGGGTTACCCTCGGCAGCCGGCCGTATAACCGGCTAAGTGACTTACGACGGTTACAAGCTTAAGCCCGATTTCAGTAACCTGTCAACATTGTTATACTGGTTACCATGAACCAGCAGGTACGCAAGCTCGAAGATTTGGAGTGGGTGGGCGGCCACCCGGCAATCGACTTCGTCAACACCGTGCACGCCTGGGTCGGGAACGAGCCGGGCGCGGAGTATCTGCTGGACTATGAGCATTTGCTGCGCTGGCAGCAGATGGCCGGCCTGATTGGCAAACACAGCACCCGCGCCTTCCGCAGGACTTCGAGGCGCGACCGGGCGACGGCGCTTACGATTGCACTGGAGCTTCGCTGCGCCTTGCACGACATCTTTCATTCGCTTGCCGCCGGCGAATCGCTGCCGCAGCGGGCTCTGGATCGACTGAACGACGTGATCCGAAAGACCGTAAAGTGGCGCAGGCTGTTGGGCGCTGGCCGCGACATCAGATGTGGCTGGGACTTCACCGGCGCGCCCCCCGACGCAATTCTCGGACCGGTCGCGTGGCAGGCTGCGGAGCTGCTCGAACATGGCGAACTCGACCGCGTCAAGGAATGCCCTGCTCTCGATGGTTGCGGCTGGCTCTTCCTGGATTCGTCGAAGAACCGGTCGCGAACCTGGTGCAGCATGAAAACCTGCGGCAACAGCGCAAAGGTCAAACGCTTCCGGGCGCGACATGAACTGACAACAAGGATGCACGCATCGTGAACTCAGGAACGCTCTACCGCCTTACCGCATTTGCCGACCGCAGCGACGGGGGAAACCCCGCGGGTGTCTGGATTGGCGAGTCTCTCCCGGAGGCGCCGGTCATGCAGCGCATCGCGGAAGAGGTCGGGTTCTCGGAAACCGCGTTCGTTGCACCCGCCGCCGGGCCTGAACGGACCGTCCGCTATTTCAGCCCGGAAGCGGAAGTGTCGTTTTGCGGTCATGCGACCGTTGCTACGGGCGTCCTCCTGGGGCAACTGGACGGAGACGGCACTTACCGGCTCGCAACGTCGGTCGGGCAGGTACCCGTTTCTGTCCGCTCGAGGGACGGCATACGCGAAGCGTCGCTGACGTCGGTGTCGCCTCGGCAGGCGCCCGTATCCCACGCCGTTCTCGCTGAAGCTCTTGCAGCGCTCGGCTGGCAAGGGCACGAACTGGATCCCGCCATCGCGCCGGTACGTGCCTATGCCGGCGCGTGGCACCTGGTGCTCGCGGCCGCTGAATCAGGACGACTGAGCCACCTCGATTACGACTTCGACCGACTGAAAACCCTGATGCTCGAGCAGGACCTGACGACCGCTCAACTGGTATGGCGTGAGAGTGACTACGTGTTTCATTCGCGCAATCCCTTTCCCGTCGGCGGCGTGGTTGAAGATCCTGCAACGGGGGCAGCCGCAGCCGCGCTCGGCGGCTATCTCCGCGACAGCGGCGTGGTTTCCCCGCCCGCTACCATTCTTATTCGCCAGGGCGAAGCAATGGGCCGACCGAGCCGCCTGACGGTCGACATCCCGAAAACGGGAGGGATAGTCGTGACTGGCACTGCGGTACCGATCTGAGGCAAAGTGTTCTCCGAGACTTCAAACAACACTTCGCAATCCCCTGACAGAAACGGCAGCACGAGTTAATCCACACCTGTGAGTTGCATCGATATCCGCCGCTGGATGCTCGCCGCTTTGTTGATAGTAGCGTGCGTTTCCGCGCAGGCTGCGCCGATCCTGTCCGAAGGAAAGCCCGCGCAGCTCGACATCCGTGCCGTCGGCGATTCCAGCCTGCGCATCACCTTGAGGCCGCTGGATTATGCGCGCGAATTTCCCGACTCGCCGAGCCTGGTGCGGCGCCGCTGGCCGGAGCCGGCCATCGAGTTGCGCGAGATCGACGGCATCCTCAACAAGCGCGTCGGCCCCCTGTACGTCACCATCAGCGACAATCCGCTGACGATCGATATCAGCGCGCGCGACGGGCGCTCGATACAGAACATCGTTTTCGGCGAGGACGGCACTGTTTCTTTCCGGCTGGACGATCGGCCGGTGCTCGGGCTCGGCGAAGGCGGGCCGCCGATGGGCGAGGACTGGCGTACGGAACCCCTGGAATACGATCGGCGCGGTCGCCTGCATGAAATGCAGCCGCGCTGGCAACAGAAGGCGTACGGATCCCGCAACCCCGTTCCAATGGTGATTGGCACTTCCGGCTGGGCGATTTTCATGAACGCTCCTTGGGTGCGGGTGGACCTGCGCGATGAGCGGCGGGGCATATTCATTCCATGGACTATCCCGCAAGGCGAGGCCGTCGATCCGTCTCTGTCGCAGGGACGACCCGCTCCCGAAAGTACCGTGCCAGGGCTACTGGACTTTTTTGTCTTCGATGCCGGCGAACCCGAGACGTTCATGACGGACGTGACGCGCATTGCCGGCAAGGCGGTGATGCCGCCGCGGTGGGCGTTTGGTTACATGCAGTCGCACCGGCTGCTGGAAGACGACGAACAGATGCTCGGGATCGTCGACACCTTTCGCACGAAACGCCTTCCTATCGATGCCGTCATTTACCTCGGCACCGGGTTCACGCCAAGGGGCTGGAACACGGAACAGCCGTCCTTTACGTTCAATCCCGAAGTGTTCAACCGCGAGCCGACAGAGGTGATCGCGGACCTGCACAAGCGCAACGTGAAAGTCGTAATGCACGTCGTGCCGCCTCCCGCCGACGTCTTGCCGCGCCTGCATGGCAACGTTCCGGCGCGCGAAACAGAAACGGTCGATGCAAGCCACATCCAGGCCTACTGGGAGAATCATGTTTCTCTGCTCGAGACCGGTGTCGACGCTTTCTGGCCGGACGAAGGCGACCACTTCGACCTGGAGTCGCGCCTCGTCCGGCACAAAATGTACTACCAGGGGCCGCTTGCGGTGCAGCCGAACCGGCGGCCCTGGAGCCTGCACCGGAACGGCCACCTCGGTATTGCGCGATGGGGCGGCTGGATGTGGTCCGGAGATACGGATTCCTCCTGGCATACGCTCGCGGCGCAGATCATGGTCGGACTCAACCATTCCTTAAGCCTCTCCCCCTACTGGGGCTCCGACATCGGCGGCTTTTATCCGAACGAAGAGCTGACGGCTGAGCTATACATACGCTGGTTCCAGTTTGCGGCGTTCACGCCTTCCTTTCGCGCTCACGGCAGAACATGGTGGACCCGCCTGCCCTGGGGTTGGGGCCTCGATGAAATGGGACCGGAGGAACATCGCACCAACCCCCTCGCCTCCGAGCTGAACAACCGGGCAATCGAAGGCATAGCGCGAAAATATGCCGAGCTGCGATACCGCCTGCTGCCGTACAACTATGCGCTTGCCTGGCAAGCGCGCAACACGGGCCTGCCGTTGATGCGCGCCTTGTGGCTTCATTACCCGCAGGACGCCGCCGCCGCCGCCATCGGCACCGAATACCTGTGGGGGCGCGACCTCCTCGTTGCCCCGGTAGTCCGGCCGGGCACGATGGTGCGTGAGGTGTACCTGCCCAGGGGGCTCTGGTATGACTGGTGGAGCGGCGAGCAGCAACCTGGGGGAGGCACGGTCACCCGAGTTGTCGACCTCGAGACCATGCCGCTTTATGTGCGCGCCGGCGCCATCATACCGCTCGACCCCGTGCGCCAGTACATCTCGCAGGAAGTAAGCGAGCCGACGGAACTCAGGGTTTTCCGCGGCAGCGACGGAGAGTTCACGCTCTACGACGACGACGGCACGACGCTCAATTACCTGGAAGGCAGGGCTACCCTTACCCGCGTGAGCTGGAATGACGACGCGGCGACTTTGACGATCGCCCCGGAGCACGGTGACCGCGCAGAGCGCCGGCCGGACAGCCGGCAGTTTCGCATCGAACTGGTACCGGACGGTCACTCGCGGCTTGTGACCTACCTGGGGAGGCGCGTCACCGTCGACTTTTCCAAATAACGCCCGATCATCCACATTCGTTCACAGCTTTGCAGAGGAATCTTCCTTGGACCATCCAATCGACGTTTTCCGGTTGCCCGCCCTGTCACTGCTGTTATTGCTGCAGGCAATGCCGGCTGCCGCGCAGGATCAGGCCAGCTGGCGCACTCTCGATCCCGCGCAGACTGTGTACATGCAGCTACCGGGCGGCGAAGTAGTCATAGAACTGAATCCGCAGTTCGCCCCCGCGACGGTTTCACAGTTCAAGCGCCTGGTGCGCGAAGGCTTCTACGACGGGCTGAGCTTTTATCGTGTGGTCGAGGGTTTCGTCGCGCAGGGTGGCGACGGCAGCGATATGGGAGGAGAGCCTAACGACGTTCCGATGCTTCCGGCCGAGTTCGAGCGTCCATGGTCGGACGATCTTGCGTTCGTCAGTGTGCAGAAGCCCGATATGTTCGCCCCGCAAACAGGCTTCATCGACGGCTTCGCGGCCGGCCGCGATCCGGAATCAGGCGACGTCTGGCTGACGCATTGCCCGGGCATCGTTGCGATGGCCAGGAACGATGAACCGGATACCGGCAATACGGATTTCTACATTACGATCGGCCAGGCGCCGCGCTACCTGGACCGGAACCTCACAATCTTCGGCCGTGTAGTCGACGGCATGGACGTGGTCCAGGGAATCATTCGCGGGCCGACGGAAGCCAACGGGATGATTGAAGAAGGAACTCCGCGTACCCGAATCGAAAGGATCGTCCTGGGCGCCGATCTGCCTGCGAAAGAGCGAAAGAACGTCCAGGTCGCCGACACGATGAGCGAGGCGTTCGCGGAAGTGTTGCGCTCGAGAAAAGAGCGCGGCCTGCCCTTTTTCCACCATACTCCGCCGGAGGTGCTCGATGTCTGCCAGGTCCCCGTCGCGACCCGGATCGCGTCGGATTAGACGGGAACCGAGTTCGCCGCGCTTCCCTTCGGCGTGGGCTCCTACAAGTGCGGGTGCTGCGCATAATGCTGGCGCAGCAAATCCTTGCCGTAGTCGTTTCCGTTCGGCGTGCGCACGATGGCATGGATGTGCTGGCGCATGGGCTGCGGCGGATAAATATGGCGCAGGTTCGCGGGCTTCTGGTGATCGAACTCGATCAGGATCACCGGGCTGAAGATCCGGTAGTAGTACACCGAATCATCTTCGTTGCCGCCTATCCAGGCGAAATACGTTTCGTCCAGGTGGCGTTCCACTTCGCTCATTTTTACGGCGGCGTGTCCGTCTCTCAGGTTGTTCACATAGAGACCGATCAGCCCCAGCAGTCTCGTCCGTTGCGCACTCGACAACAGCGCGCCCGGTATACCGACGTATCCCAGATTGATGTTGTCGCTGAATGCTTCACCGACGTTGTTGTTGCCGTCTTTGGTCAACTCGAGGACAGTCATGTGACGCTGGGCGTCGTTGAGGCTTCGTAGCATCGCGAGCCCCTCGTTCTGCTCGGCCTGCAGGACGGCTGTCCCGGCGTATTTGCCTGACTCGGCAACGACGGGTTCGGAGCCGACGAAGACCGGCGACATGACCACCTGGTCGCCGAGTACAAAGTAGTTTACGACAAGGTGATGCCCGTCGAGCTGCCAGCCCCATGGTTCGTCGCCGGACGGATCGCCCATGACCGTAATCCAGTAGAGCCATTCGCCGTACTCCTCGAAGTTGTTCGCGTTGAGTTCTCCGAGTGTTTGATTGAGGCGCATGATGTCGCGGGACAGTTGCAACCCTTTAGCGCTCAGCGACGCCTCGAGCAGCGTAAACGCCACCTGCCGCTGGTTCTCGTCCATCTCTGCAAAGCTGACACCCTGGCGCTGATAGAAGTGCTGGTTCATCCATTTACGCCACTCGGGATCGTCAACAGGAAACACAGTCCTCGCGTGTTGCTGTTCGGTCAGAGCTTCGAGAAATGCAGCGGCCGCTGCGACGACAGGTTCGGTGCTGACGCCAGTTGATTCGATCGGAAACAATCCATACACGAGTTCGCCGTTCGCGGTCACGCCACGGTATGGTTCAGCGAGCCCGCCCGCCTCCGCGCTTGCCGACATTTCTCGGAAGCGCTGCTGCCGGTCGGCCGACTGGGCGAATGAAAGTGCTACGGCAAACGTCGTGAGCAGAAAAGCAGGTGCGAAGCTCGCGCCTGCCTGCACTTTGTTTCTCCCACTCATGCTGGTCTGTTCCTTGTCCCCGGGTTATTCGAGCTCGTTGCTTATTCCGCTGTACCGCGAAACAGCCCGTTTCGGCTCGCGTATTGCCATGTAAGGAACGCCATCAGGAACATCAACGCCGCACAGACAAATTCGAAGGCCGCGCCGAGCATCTCGCGCAGCGTCTGCGCCCAGAACAACGCAAAGAACGCGTGCAGCGTGAGTATGAGTCCGAGCCAGAAGAGCATCTGCTTCGCCCATGCGTGGTCCTGGTAGCCATAGCGCGCGAGATTCCCGAGCACGACTGCAAGCGTGAGGAACAGGGTCGGGATGATGAAGTGCCGACCGATGATGAAGGTCTGCCGCACTCCCAGTAACGCAATGATGGTCAGAATCAGAGCGACCAACTCCAGCGAGTACTTCAGCGAGAGCTTTTGCATGCGTCGTTCTCCTTACCTTCTTAGGCCCGGCGCAAGCGGTCACGGAAACGTTCCGGAGCCACCGTCGCCGTTAGGCAACACTCACCGAACTTTTACAAAACTTGTTCCGGTTTGCCGCCTCTAATGGCGCGAACATCGGTATCATACGCGACCCTTTGGGGTCGGCGTGCTGTTGTCCGGTGACAACAGGCGGCCGGTGTATAGACCTTTGGCAACTGGAGAATCAGATGAAAACACGACTTGGGCAAATAGTCGCAGGCACCATTGCAGTCGCAGCAGCAGGTTTGGGGGTGGCAGGGGCCGCGTCAGCGGCCGAGCTCGATTACAACTATGCGGAATTACGTTACATCGACACCGAATTGGACGCCGGACCGTTCGACGTCGACGGCGACGGGTTCGAACTGGGAGGCTCGATGGAGCTGGCACAGTCGGTTCACATCTTCGGCAACTTCCAGACACTGGACTTTGGTTCCGGCATTGACTCATCGGGATTCGAGGTCGGCGGCGGTTACGCAATGCCGCTGAACAACGGTGCCGATCTCGTTGCGCGTCTCTCATATATCGATGGCGAGATCGATACTCCGGCCGGTGACGCGGATGACAGTGGCTTCGGCTTCTCCGCCGGCGCTCGCAACATGTTCTCGCCGCAGATAGAAGGACGCGCTTTCATCAATTATGTCGATCTCGATGAGTCTGGCGACGAAGTTTCATTCGAGCTGGCGGGGGATTACTTCCTGAACGACCAGATCGCACTCGGCGCCTCGCTCGAGCTGGGGGACGATGTAACGACCTGGACGGTCGGCGGCCGCTGGTTTTTCGGCGCTGTGCGCAGATAGCGACGGTTCGAAGTCCGCAATTCCCACTGCCCGGCGGTACCAACGGCTACCGGGCTCTCCTTTTGATGGCAACCAGGCGCAGCAACCGCGGTCATCCGACCGCGGTTGCCGCACGCGACTTTTTCGAGGTGTGTCTTTATATTAGCCGGACCTGAATGCGGACCTGCCTGGTAACGTGCTGAGATGACGACGTGTATCCTGTTCTTCCGTGGCGTGAACGTCGAGGGCCACAACAAGCTGCCCATGGACGACTTGAAGGCCATGTTCGGCGCCCTCGGAATCCCGGGCGCCGTAACGCACAAGCAAAGCGGCAACGTCGCAGTCCGTTGTACCCGGCAGCAGGCCGGCAGCCTGGGCAATCGAATCAGGGCGGCAGTGCAGGAAAGGCTCGGCTTCGAGCCCACGGTGCTGGTCCTCAAGATCCAGGAACTGGAACATGCCGTCGCCGCCAATCCCTTCCGCGAAGCGGCCAGGGACCCGAAGTCCCTACACTTGTGGTTTCTGGCTACTGAGCCTGCAGAACCGAACCTTGCAAAGCTGGAGCAATTGAAGTCGGACTCGGAGCGTTTCGAGCTGGACAGGAAGGTCTTTTACCTGCACACGCCCGCAGGCTTCGGGCAGTCCCGGCTCGCCGAGGAGGTTGAGAAATGCCTCGGGGTCGAGGCGACAGCGCGCAACTGGCGAACCGTGACCGGCGTTCTGGAAATGGGCTGGAGTCTTTCTTAGAGTCCTCGATGTCGCTCTATTGCACCTTAAAGTGCAATATCTTAGTATTGCACTAATGAGTGCAATATCTGTACCTACACTGTCCGAGGAACCGCGCCGGGGCGCTGTGCTGCTGGTCGACGTCGCCGGTTCCTCCGCCATTGCCGATTTCCGGCGAGGGCGGGACGACCGCATCGGACAACTGTCCAAGCTGCATCGAGGCCAGGACTGGATAGCCACCGACTACACGGTCACCGCTTGGGACGAATTTCAGTCGGTGGCGTGGCAGCTCGAGCACCTGCCCCGCATCCTGCTGGACATTCGCCAAATTTTTGCACCCTGGGAAGTGTATGTCGCCGTCGGCTGCGGGCTCGTCTCCGGATGGCAATCGGACCGGCCCATCAACGAGGCACTGGGCGGAGAGGGATTCGAGCGGGCACGCGCGGCAATGGATGCGCTAAAGTCCTCCCCGGGGGCCAAGTACCGCCGGCTGAGCCAGTTCGTTACCGGCGACGGGGGCCGGGACTCCCTGCTCAACCTGATCTACGGCCTGCACGATACGCTCGTGCAGCAGGTCACCGAGCGCCAGTGGGAGACCATCGGCGCTGCGCTGGTCTTGGGAAACCAGGAGGAAGTCGCCGCCAGGCTGGGCGTCCAACCGTCCACCGTTACGCGAAACCTCAAGCGAGCGCACTATTGGCAAATGCGGGAAACGGCAACACTGGTGTCTGCGATGCTGGCGAAAGAGCAACTTGCACTCTGATGAGCAATTGACCGTTATTGCACTTTGAAATGCAACCTTACTACCAGGTCTTCCTCGCGCTCCTGCTTGCGCACGTGCTGGGCGATTTTCCGCTGCAGACCGGCCGGATGGTCCGCGGCAAAACCGGCTTTAAGCCCGGCGCCTTCCTGCGACACAGCCTCGTCCACCTGATCGTGGCGGCCGCCACCCTGGCGGTGTTCACGCCGCTCAGCTTCTGGCAGGGCGCAACCTGGGCAGCACTCGGGCTGCTCATCACCGGCCATCTTGCGCTCGACTTGACGAAGTCGGCGCTCATTCGCGGGTATCCATTCGCCGATGGCGCTCTCCTATATGTGTCCGACCAGCTTCTGCACGTCGTGATCGTCGCCGCGGCCGCGGCCGTCGCCCTGCAAGCTGCGCCGCCGGCGCCCGAGATTCTCGGTTTCTGGACAGCGACCCGCGAAACGGTCCTCGCCTACCTCGCCATCGTTGCGGCCACTGTCTTTCCCGCGGGCTACCTGATTCGCTATCTGCTTCAGCCGCTGAGCCGGCAGCTTGCGGCCTCGCGCATTTACCAGGCGCCGCAAGCCGACTCGCTCGAAGGCTTGAGCAATGCCGGGCTTTACCTGGGCTGGCTCGAACGCGGGTTGCTGGTCATAGCTTTCGCCATGGGCTCGTTCACGGCGGTAGGGCTGATCATCGGTGCGAAGTCCGTCGCGCGATTTCCCGAATTCAAGTCACGCGCGTTTGCCGAGTACTTCCTGATCGGCACCCTGATCAGCGTTACCATCGCCGCCGTCGGCGGATGGGTCCTGCATACCGTCCTGCTGATTATTGACTGACGGCCGGCGGGCAGGCCGGCATTGAAACCCGGGCTCGCGCCTCCATTGATCCAATCGCAACGGCTACCACCGGAGCACCAGCAGTATGGAATTTAAGGACTACTACAAAATCCTGGGTGTTGAGCGCGACGCGTCCAAAGATGACATCAAACGCGCGTACCGGCGCCTGGCGCGCAAGTATCATCCCGACGTCAGTAAAGAGTCGGACGCCGAGACGCGCTTCAAGGAAATGAAGGAAGCCTACCAGGTCCTGAAAGACCCGGAGAAGCGCTCGGCTTACGACCAGTTCGGCGCCAACTGGAAAGCCGGCCAGGATTTTCAGCCGCCACCGAACTGGCAGCGCGAATATTCTTTCCGAAGCGACGGGGAACCGTTCGGCCAGGCCGGACAGTTCAGTGACTTCTTCGAGACGCTGTTTGGGGCGGGCCGCGGCGGCGGGTTCAGTTTCAGGACCGGCGGCGGGCGCGCGAAAGGTGAAGACGTCAACGCGGCCATCAGCATTCCCATCGAAGATGCGTATCGCGGCGCATCGCGGACAATTACGCTCGAGGTCCCGGAAGCAGACCAGAGCGGAGCCGTTACACGACGCCGCAAAACCCTGAACGTGAAAATTCCCGCCGGGATTACTGCTGGCAAGCGTATTCGACTCGAGAAGCAGGGCGGATCCGGTTTCGGCGGAGCTCCCGCCGGTGACCTGTATCTTGCCGTCGATTACGAGCCGCACCGTTTCTACCGCGCCGACGGGCGCGACATTCACCTGGCTCTGCCGGTAACACCGTGGGAAGCCGCGCTCGGCCGCAAGGTCAAGGTGCCGACGCTGGGCGGAGCGGTCGATCTGCAGATTCCTGCCGGTTCGAGTTCCGGCAAGACGCTGCGCCTGAAAGGCCGCGGCCTGCCGGGAAAACCACCCGGTGACCAGTATGTCGAACTGCAGGTCGTCGTGCCGCCAGCGACGGATGAAAAAGTGCGGGATCTTTATGAATCCCTTGAGCGGGAAAACCACGTGAATCCACGAGCAAAACTCGGAGTGTGACGCGATGGCGGAACGATCAGGAACCAGCCTTCACGGCATCGTACTCGACGAGCAGATAACGTTTACGTTGCGCGAGTTCAGTCATGCCTGCGGCATACAGACGGAACTGATCATCGAGATGGTCGAAGAAGGCGTTATCGAACCTGCCGTGGCCGAGACGGAGTGGCGGTTTCACGGCGATTCTCTGGTGAGAGCGCAACGCGCGCTGCGCCTCGTGCGCGACCTGGAACTGAACTGGCCGGGCGCGGCTCTCGCGCTCGATCTGCTGGATCAACTGGACAGTCTGCAGCGACGATTGTAGAAGCGCTGTAGGAGCCCGCCATGCGGGCGACCAATCCTGACCGAACTCACCCGCGTGGCACGCTCCTGCGACGTAGAACATGTGCAGAGCGTTTGTCGCCCGCATGGCGGGCTCCTACAGCGCTTCTATCAAAACTTGTGCAAACCTCGCCGCACAAAAAAAAGCCCTCTGAAAGGGCTTTTGAAAATCGTCG
>Ga0268386_10001295_pt1 | contig 17130 bp, 15 predicted proteins | sample RVTome_15_FD_200260 | JGI IMG/M metagenome (GOLD analysis project Ga0268386, IMG submission 200260) | Soil microbial communities from uranium-contaminated site in the Upper Colorado River Basin, Wyoming, United States - RVT150D86... ...
ATCGCAGCCGGAGCGCGCGCCGACGTTCACGGCCTCACGCTCACCGCGGCGCCCGCGCTGCACCAGGGGAGCCGGTACGGGCTCGACCGCTGGCGCAGCGCCGCCAACATGTATTTCCTGGATACGGGCTCAGTGTCGTGCTTCTTCGCGGGCGACACCGCTCTCGACGCACGCATCGAATCGTACCTCCGCTCCTGTCTTGCGACGCGCAGGCTGGATGTCGCGATGCTGCCGATCGGCTACGCTCCGTGGTGGAAGTTCGGGTTCCGACGCGGACACCTCACGAGCGAGGACGCTCTCAGCCTGTTCGAGCTGCTGGACGCACGTTATCTGATCCCATATCACTGGGGGACGTTTCATCACGTGACAAGCTCGGCGTTCGACGCCATCGAGCGCTTCCGGGTGCTCATCGAGGGACACCAGCGCGGCCGCGACGCGCGGATACTGGAGCCTGGCGAGACGTTCGATCTCCTGCTCGAGAGCGAGTGACGCAGAGCGCCGGAGCCCGGTGAAGTGAGCGCCGCCGCGCTGGCCACGGACACCATCGTGGCCCAATCCACGCCCGCGGGCCGCAGCGCGATCGCCGTGATACGTCTGAGCGGACCGGAGGCGCACGCGATCGCGCGACGGCACGTGCACGCGTTCCCTGACCAGGTGCGCGTGGTGGAGCTGGCCGCGTTCCGTGCCGCGGACGACGAAGTGGTGGATCAGGTGCTCGTCACGCGATTCGATGCGCCTCATTCCTACACGGGTGAGGACCTGGTGGAGGTCTCGACGCACGGCGGCCAGGTGAGTCCCGCGCGGGTCATGGAGCAGCTGGTGCTCTCCGGGGCGCGCCCGGCCGAGCCTGGCGAGTTCACCCGCCGCGCAGTGCTGAACGGAAAACTCGATCTGCTTCAGGCCGAGGCGATCGGTGATCTGATCGGCGCCCAGTCGCGCGCTCTGCACCGGGCGGCCGTCAACCAGCTCGACAGGGGTCTCTCCCGCCGGATTGAGGAGCTTCGCGACGCCGTGCTCAACGTGGAGGCGCTTCTCTCCTACGACATCGACTTTCCGGAGGAGGACGAGGGCCCGATCCCGCGGGATCGGATCGCCGGCGCGGCTCGCGACGTGATCGCCCGCATGGATGCGCTGCTCGCCACCGCTCCTGCGGGCGAGCTGGTGCGCGAGGGCGCGCTGGTCGTGATCGCAGGGCTGCCCAACGCCGGCAAGTCGTCGCTCTTCAACGCTCTCATCGGCCGTTCCCGCGCCATCGTCACCGAGGTGCCGGGGACCACGCGGGATGCTCTGGAGGCGGTGATCGAGGGCTCGCGCTGGCCGCTGCGGCTGGTTGACACCGCGGGGCTGCGTGAAACGAGCGACATCGTGGAGCGCCTTGGCGTGGAATTGAGCGAGCGGCACGTGCGAGGCGCGGACGTCGTGCTGGCGTGCGGGGATTCCAGCGAATCTCTGCAGCATGTCGCGTCGCGGGTGGCCGTGCTCGCGCCGGATGCGGCGGTGGTCCCGGTTCGCACCAAGTCCGATCTTGCCGACGGCGTCGCCGCCGCAGCCGATCGTGACGTGACAGCCGTCAGCGCGGAAACCGGCGAAGGCCTTCGCGAGCTGATCCGACGCATCGAGCTGGAGATCGACAAGCGCAGCCACGCACCGGAGCCTGACATGCCGGTGCTTACGCGCGCGCGCCACCATTCGGCGCTCTCAGTGGCGCGGTCCGAAGTAGCGGGCTTTCTTCAGGTCTGGGAAGTCGGCGAACTGCCGGCGACCGTCACTGCGTCTCATCTCAGGGCCGCCGCAACTGCGCTGACCGAGCTGATCGGGGTCGTGGACGTCGAAGACGTGCTCGGCCGCGTGTTTGCCGAGTTTTGCGTTGGTAAGTAGCTGCCGCGCTCCTGATGCCGCAGCCTCGCGTTCCGCAGCTTCTTTCCGCTAACCGCTAACCGCAAACCGCTAACCGCTGCCTCTACGCCGTAGCCGCGGCGTTTCTCGCTATCGAGGTGAGCTCGGCTGCGCTGGCTCGCACGGTCCAGGCAAGCCCGTGCGTCGTGATTGCCGGCTCCACCATCTTGGCGCCGAGGAAGTACCCTGACCGTTCGGGAAGCACGTATCTGTTCACCGTTCGCGCGTCGTCGCTGATCCCGTCGGACAGATAGCGGAGCCGGAGGCCGAGGCCGGAGCGGTCCAGGTCCTCAGCGAGCAGCGGGGCTATCAGCGGCTCCAGCTCGCGGACCCGCGCATACTCGCGGCGGCCGTATCCATAGTACTCCCAGGCGGCGTGTCCGGGACTGACCGCGCGAGACACCTGCACCGCGATTCCCTCGTTCAGGACGAGCTCCCGGAGCGGCACAGACCGGCCCGTATCCCAATAGGAATACTGACCACCCGACTCCTCGATGCATTCCCGCATCTCGCTCCGGCTGGTGGGGGACGTGTAGCGCACTGTGTGCGCGATCTCGTGGGACAGCCACATCGGGATCAGCTCCGGGTCGAGCCCGAGCCCCTGGGTGTCCGGGTTCACCACGCTCGTGAAGTGCTCCAGGCAGACGAAGGCCACGCCCCTGCCATTGATCACGAGCTCGCCCGCATTGGCGGCGCCAACGCCGACCATCAGGAGCACGTCCACGTCCACGTCGAGCTTGAGCAGCTCGTGGCAGCGGGATTCCGCCTCGCGGGCGAGGGCGACTACGTCAACCCGCTCGAGCATCGTCCGCAGGTCCACGCGCCCGGCGTTCACCGTGGAGCGGACAACCTCGTGGAAGTGCGGGCCGCTGGGGTCCACTACGTAGTTCTGCCAGTACGACTCGAGATGCGGGCGGTGGGCTTCGAAGTAGCGGAGATACGCGGCAACGGGATCAGCACTGTTGTGGACTGCGAAGAAATCGGGCAACAGGTTGATCAGCATTCACCGGTCGCGTGAGGGCGGGGCGCGTCGGCCAGCAGGACGGCAGAAGATAGACACGCAGTTGGGCAGCAACAAGACTTGCGCAACGCGAGCTGCTTTCGTATTGGCGGAGATCCCGGATTCGAATTGATCGGCGTTCAACGAGAGCAGCAGAGCCGCCAGCTGGCAGCTTCCAGCTGTCCGCTGTCAGCTGGCAGCGCTTCAGTTCTCAGTTCTGCCGCTGCCGTTCAGCGTGTCCCGAACAGTCTGTCTCCAGCGTCGCCGAGTCCCGGAAGGATGTATCCCTGCCGGTTGAGCTCCCGGTCGAGTGCGGCGGCGTAGATCGGCACGTCTCCGTGCGCGGCGGCGAGCCGCCGGACGCCTTCGGGAGCCGCGACAAGACAGAGGAAGTGAACCCGGCCTGCTCCCGCTCGCTTCAGCGCGTCAACGGCTGCGACGGCACTTCCTCCCGTGGCAAGCATCGGGTCGAGCACGAAGAAGTCGCGCTCCGCAGCGTCGCCCGGGACCTTGAAGTAATAGTCCACCGGCTCGAGGGTGTCGTGATCCCGATACAGCCCGATGTGCCCGACGCGTGCGGCAGGGATCAGCCGGAGGATGCCCTCGACCATGCCCAGGCCCGCGCGCAGAATCGGCACGAGGGTGAGCTTCTTCCCGCTGATGTTGTGCCCGACGGCGCGTTCCAGGGGCGTGTCCACGGGCCGCGTCGTCAGTGGGAGTGTGCTGGTGGCCTCGTAGGCCATGAGCATCGCGATCTCGTCCACCAGCTCCTTGAAGATCTTCACCGGAGTCGCACGATCCCGGAGAATGGTGAGCTTGTGCAGTATGAGCGGGTGACGGATGATGGAGAGCGTGGGGAATTCACCCACACGTTCGATCGTCATCTGGGGGATCTCCAGCGACCGGTGGTGCGCGACTCCGGCGATCGCCGCAAGAGCCGCGATCCCTAACGTATTCTGTGGCGCGCGTCGGGCAAATCGGAGGCTACTATTCGCCGTTCCCGTGACGCCGGGGTGAGTTTTCACTCACGGCCGGGCGTCCTGGGACTTCCTTCACCGCTGCGGGGGGCCGTTCATTTGGAGATCGAGTTCGTCGGCGCCGCGAGAGAGGTGACGGGCTCCTGTCACGTCCTGAGGGTGGGCGGACACACGGTGCTCCTCGACTGCGGAATGTTTCAGGGGCGCCGCTCCGAGTCCGCGCAGAAGAACCTCGAGCTGCCTGTGCCGCTGGCGGAGATCGACGCGGTGGTTCTGTCGCATGCGCACATCGACCACTCCGGGCGGCTCCCTTTTCTCGTGAACCGGGGGTTCACCGGCCCCATATGGGCCACCGCGGCCACCCGCGACCTGTGCGCAATCATGCTCGCCGACTCGGCACACATACAGGAGAAGGACGCTGAGTTCCTTGCGCGGCATCGCAGGACCTTTGTCGAGCCGCTGTACGGGATGCGTGACGCGGCCGCCACGCAGGAGCAGATGAACGGCGTTCCCTACGACCATCCCTTCGATGTCGTCCCCGGCGTGCGGTGCACTTTCATCGAAGCCGGCCACATACTCGGCTCGGCCACGGTCGTGATTGACTGTCAGGAAGGGGGGGTCAGCCGGAGATTGGTGTTCTCAGGCGACATCGGCAGGCGCGGCCTCGCGATAATCCGCGATCCGGCCATTCCGGAGGGCGCCGACGCGCTGATAATGGAATCCACCTATGGTGGTCGCACCCATGAATCGGTGGAAGGCGCGCGCGACCGCCTTGGCGAGATAGTGCGGGAAACCGCCGCGCGCGGAGGCCGCATCCTCATCCCCGCCTTCGCAGTTGGCAGAACCCAGGAGCTCATTTACAGTCTCCATCAACTGACCCGTGAGCGACGCATCCCGTCCATCCCGATCTACGTGGATTCACCGCTCGCCATTGACGTGACGACCGTCTTCAGTCTTCATCCCGATACTTTCGACAGGAACGAGGATTTCGTCCGCGAGGTGAGAGAGCTGTTCGCGTTCCAGCAGGTTCGGTACACCCGGGACGTGTCGGAGTCCAAGGCACTGAACTCCGCCCGGGGCCCGATGGTCGTGATCGCCGGATCCGGGATGGCCGAGAGCGGGCGGATCCTCCACCATCTTGCCAACGGAGCGTCCGACCCGCGCAACACCGTTCTCATAGTCGGCTTTCAGGCGGAGCACACGCTCGGCAGGCGGATGGTCGAGCGGCGCCCCATGATAAAGGTGTTCGGCGAGGAGATCCCGCTCAGGGCACGCGTCGAGGTCATCAACGGATACAGCGCGCACGCCGACGAGAAGGAGCTCGTCGAGTGGCTCGACACCACAAAGGGACGCGGTGGCCGGCTATCCGATGTCTGGCTCGTTCACGGAGAGCCGGCCGCGCAGGACGCCCTCGCTGTCACGCTGCACGCCAGGGGGTATGCCGTGAGTGCCCCCAGGCCACGCGATCGAATACAACTGCAGTGACCACCTCGCACGCGAAGGGAACGAGCACAACGACTGGAAGGCGGAGCCGCGGCGCGGCTGCAGACAGGATCCTCGCAGCCGGGGCCGACTGCGTGATCCGATCCGGTGTAGCGAACACCAGCATGCGGGACGTCGCGGATGCTGCCGCGGTGAGCAAGGGGCTGATCCACTACCACTTCAGAGACAAGGCCCACCTTCTGGCGACGCTCGTGGCGTGGCTGACGGGACGGATCACGGGACGCCAGCGAGCCGCTTCAGGTCACGTCCGTCCGGAGAATGCGGTGGACATGGTGTGGAGCTGGGTGGAAGGCGAGCTCACACGCGGCGACCTTCGCGCGCTCGTAGCGCTCTCCCTGGACGACACACCGGACGTTCGCTCCGCGACGCGGGACGCGCTCGCGGTCAGGCGCACCGCCGCCACCGAAATGGTGGCTGCAGTGTATGCGGCGCTGGAGCTGACGCCGCGCGTGCCGTCGGCACTCCTCGCCGAGGTGCTGGTCGCATTCCTCGACGGACTTTCGACGACGACCGCGGTGGCGGAACCCGGAGAACAGCGTGTGGCGTTCGACGCATTCTGGCTGGCACTGTTGACACTCGGCGACTAGCGCGCGTCCCACCACCGCCTCCCCAGCAGTTTCCGCGCGGAGTAGTTTCATGAGTGTCCGCATTTCGTACCGTTGCCCGCGCGGTCCTCGTGCTGGTCGCCCTGGTGCTCGCCATCTGGGTCGGATCCGCGCTGGCGATAGTCGGATTCGCATCCAGCGACAACGCTCAGCCGGCCGATGCCATAGTCGTTCTCGGCGCGGCCCAGTATGCCGGACGCCCGTCACCGGTGCTGAAGGCGCGCCTGGACCATGCGCTCAAGCTCTGGGAGAAGAAGCTGGCCACCCGCCTCATCGTCACCGGGGGAGTCGGTCCGGGGGACGTGACCAGTGAGGCGGCCGTGGCGCGTACGTACGTGGAGAAACAGGGCGTGCCCGCCGACAGCATCCTGCTGGAGCCCAGGGGACGCACGACCAGTGAATCGATGCAGGCGGTTGCCGCGATCATGAAATCGAACGAAATGGAGCGGGCGGTGCTCGTGAGCGATCCCTTTCACATGTTCAGGCTCTGGCTCCTGTCTCAGCGCTACGGCTTCACGGCGCACACGTCGCCGGTCACGGCGAATTCCATCGAAGGCAACCGTAACGAGCGATGGGGCTACATACTTCGAGAATCGGTCAAGGCGCCGGCCGCACTCTTTCTCGATCCATCCCGCTGAGTGGGGACTCTTTCCGGGATTCCGGTGTCCAACAACTGGCTCGCGTCCATCAGGAGGAGTTCGTGAAGAAGTTCGTGGTTCTCATGCTCGTTCTCACGAGCTGCGCGCCAGCGCCGCCCATGTCCGTGCCGACACCGACACCCGTCGTCTCCACGTCGGCGGTTCCGCGCATCGATTTCGAGCGGTACACGCTGCCAAACGGCCTCACGGTGATCCTGCACGAAGATCACTCGACTCCCGTCGTCGCGGTGAACGTGTGGTATCACGTCGGATCAGGCGACGAGCTCCCCGGACGGACCGGGTTCGCCCACCTGTTCGAGCACATCATGTTCATGGGCTCGCAGAACGTTCCCGTGGGGCAGTTCGACGTGCTTCTGGAGAGCGCCGGAGCCGACAACAACGGCTCAACGTCCAACGATCGGACGGACTACTACCAGACGATGCCCTCGAACGCGCTTCCGCTGTCGCTCTGGCTGGAAGCCGACCGCATGGGGTTCCTCCTGCCGACGATGGATCAGGCGAAGCTCGATCTCCAGCGCGAAGTCGTGAAGAACGAGCGGCGGGAGAGAGTTGATAACGTCCCCTACGGGCGGGCGTCGGAGATGCTTGTCAGGGCGCTGTTCCCGCCGGATCATCCCTATGCGTGGCCGATCATCGGGTCCATGGCAGATCTCGACGCGGCCAGCCTGGAGGACGTGACCAATTTCTTCAGGACCTACTACGCTCCCAACAACTCGACAGTAACAATAGCCGGGTCGTTCAATCCGGATTCGGCGCGCGCCTGGGTGGCGCGGTATTTCGGTGACATCCCGCGCGGCCCTGCGATCAACCGCCGTACGTCGGTGCCGCCCGTCACTCTGCAGCGCGACACCTTCCTGTTCCTGGAAGACAGGGTGCAGCTGCCGCGACTGTACTACACCTGGCATACGGTGAGAGCGTTTCATCCCGACGACGCGGCGCTGGACGTGCTTGCCGCGGTCCTCACCAGCGGGAACAACTCCCGGCTGTACCAGAAGCTCGTTTACGAGCTGCAGGTCGCGCAGTCGGTGAGCGCGGGCCAGGTGAGCGGCCGTGTGGACGGATGGTTCACGGTAAATGTCCTGCCCCGCCCGAACAACGCGCCCGTGGACATCGCGCGGCTCACGAACGTCGAGATCGAGCGAATTGCGCGCGAGGGGATCACCGAGCGCGAGCTGGGGCGGGCACAGAACTCACTTCGCAGCAGTTTTCTCAATGGTCTGGCCAGTGTGCTGGGCAAATCCGATCAGCTCAACTTCTACAACTACTTCGTGGGCAATCCGGATTACGTGCAGCAGGACGCTGCCCGCTACGACAACGTGACGCTGGCCGATGTGCAGCGGGTAGCGGCGCAGTACCTCGGTCGGCCGCGGGTCGTTCTGACAGTGGTTCCCGAAGGAAACCGTGAGCTCATGGTCACAGCCGGAACGGGAGCGAGCCGATGATGCGAACCCCTGCTCTGCTCGCATCACTCGCCATGTGCGGCATTGGCTCCGTCCTCGCCGCGCGCGCCGGAGCGCAGACCGTCGATCGCTCGCGGCCACCGCAGCTTGCACCGCCCCCGGAGCTCCGGCTTCCACCGATCGTACAGCGAACGCTTCCCAACGGGATGAAGCTGCTGATCGTCGAGCACCACGAGCTCCCGCTGGCGACGTTCAACCTCGTGGTTGGCAGTGGGGCTTCGCAGGATCCCGCCGGGCGCCCGGGCACCGCGGATTTCACTGCGGCGATGCTACGGGAGGGCGCGGGTTCACGAAGCAGCCTGGACATAGCAGACCAGATGGCATTCCTCGGGGTGGCTGTCTCGACGAGCGCCGGGTGGGACGCCTCCACGGTGTTCCTGCACACGCCCACCGCCCAGCTCGACAGCGCGCTGGCTCTGTTCGCCGACGTCGCGTTGCGTCCGACCTTCCCCGCCGAGGAGATGGAACGGATGCGCGGCAGGCGCCTCACGTCGATCCTGCAGAGGCGTGACCAACCGCCGGTGATCGCCGATCTCGCGTACGCCTCAGTCGTCTTTGGCAACGAGCACCCCTATGGTAAGCCGATCGGAGGAACCGAAGCGTCCACCAGAGAGGTGCAGCGGGCGGAGTTCGAGAGCTACTACAGAGCTCACTTCCGCCCCAACAACGCGACGCTGATCATCGTTGGCGACGTCACGCCCGACGACATCGAGGCAAGGATTGCGCGACTGTTCGGCTCGTGGGAGCGGGCGGAGGTTCCGCCCGTGACACTGAGCGAGCCGCGCGGCCTCGAGCGCACGACGATCTATCTCATCGACAAGCCCGGCGCGACGCAGTCGTCATTTCGGCTCGGTCACGTGGGCGCTCCGCGCTCGACGAGCGACTATTTCTCGCTCGTGGTGCTGAACACCGTGCTGGGCGGCTCCTTCACAGCCCGGCTGATGCAGAATCTCCGGGAGAACCGCGGGTACACGTATGACGCCCGCTCGGGGTTCGCCTTCCGCAGGTTCGCCGGCCCGTTCGTGAGTCAGGCGGAAGTCGTCGCGGCCAAATCGGATTCGGCGCTCATCGAGTTCATGAAGGAGCTGCGCGGCATCCGCGAACCGGTGCCGGATGACGAGCTGCTGAAAGCAAAGCGGTACCTTCAGCTCAGGTTCCCCGGCGGATTCGAGACAACGACCGGCATAGCCAACCAGCTGGTACCGCTCGTCGTCTACAACCTGCCGCTCGACTACTACGAGGGCTACGTCCGCCAGATCGAGGCAGTGACGCAGGCCGACCTGCAGCGCGTCGCGGCGCGCTACATCAATCCAGACAGAATGACGATCGTGGTGGTCGGGGACAGAAAACAGATCGAGCCGTCGCTGCGGGCGCTGGGGATCGCGCAGCTGGTGGTTCGTGATGTGACGGGACAGCCTCTCCCCTGAGCCAGCCGACGGGGCGGACCGGCGCGTCAGCGGACGGTCCGCTCCTGCAGGCCACTCTCGGACAGGACCGGGTGCGAGGCCGCCGACAGCGCGGTGTGCAGCCAGTCCCAGTACGCTCCGTGGTCGGAGCCGCCGAGATCGTTGTGGCCCGCCGTCTCCACGATCACCAGCTCGCCCTTGTGCTTTCCGGACTCGTACACGGCACGCCCCATCCGCGACGGGATCACCATGTCGCGCGCGCCGTGGATCACCCAGACGGGCGCTTCCAGGCTCTCCACCCGCTCGCGCGTGTCGTAGGGAACCCGTGAGACGAATCGCAGAATGGTTGCGACGGGCAGCGTAACGAGTCGCCGGGCGAGGTCGTGACTCGATGTGAAAGGTGACTGAAGCAGGAGCGCGCGCGGCGGGCGCTCAGCGGCCAGCTCAGCGGCCACGGCTGAACCGAGTGACTGTCCGAACACGACGACCCGCTTCGGATCCACGGCCAGGGGACCGGTGAGAAAGTCATGCGCGGCATGCGCGTCCAGTCGCAGCCCCTGGTAGGTCGGGCGACCGGGAAGGCCCATGTAGCCGCGGTACTCGGCGAGAAAAACCGCAAAGCCGGTGTGTCCATGGACCACTTCCGCCCACGGAATCTGCCAGGCGGCGAGGTCGGCGTTCCCGTGGAATGCGAGGACGACTCCCGGTGCCGCGGCCGGGTCGCCCACGACGTACCCGAACAGCGGCTGGCCGTCCGCCGCAGTGTAGTTCACCCGCGCGGCACCGTTAGCCGCAGGATACGGCGGGCCCTGCGGCTGGTACGCGATCCGCTCCTGCATCCACCACAGCAGCGCGACGACGGCAAATACCAGCACCACCGCCGCAGCCAGCACAGGCGTCACCGCTCGAACAGCGGAGGCCAGCTTCGCGCGCATCCCGTCAGCGCCGGCGGATCACCGGCACGACCGTATCGCCGGAAGGAAAAGCTCATGAAGCCCACGATACACCGGGCCGGGAGAGCCCGTTCCGATCACCTGCGCGCCGACCCTGGTCACGGGCATCAGCTCGCGAATCGAGCTTGTGATGAATACCTCGTCCGCTCCATGCAGGTCGCCAGGATGCATCACCTGTTCCGCGACGGGGATCTTCTCCCGGCTGGCAAGCTCGAGCACCAGCTCGCGCGTGATGCCCGCGAGTATTCCGCAGGTGAGCGGCGGAGTGTGCAGTCCGCCGGCCCGGACGGCGAAGATGTTCGCGGTCGTCGCCTCCGATACGTGACCCTCGGTGTCAAGGAACAGCGCCTCGTCGAAACCCGCCGCGATCGCGGCGTTGAACGCGATAACGGCTTCGGCGTAGCCGAGCGTCTTCACTCCGGAGGTGATCGACTGCTCGTTGCGGGTGCCGGCCGCCACGTGAAGTGCGATCCCCTTCTCGTACAGCGGCGCTGACGTCTTGACCGAGAGCGGCGTTGCGGTGATGACGACGGTCGGCTGGGTGTCAGTCCTCGGAACCATCGTGAGATCGCCGACCCCGCGACTGAGCGAGAGACGAACCGCGGCATCGGCCCAGCCCGCCTCCGCCGCGGCCGTTGCTGCCGCGGCTACCATCGCGCCGACGTCATCGGGGACGGGAATACCCAGGACCGCGGCGCCACGCCGCAGTCTCGCGATGTGCCGCTCCAGACAGCCGGCCACACCGTCATAGGAGCGGAGTGTCTCGAACAGGCCGTCGGCACGCATGTACCCGCGGTCGAAAGCCGATACATGCGGGCCTTCCGGATCGGTTCGGCGGCCGTTGATCCAGATCAGCGGGGCTGTAGCTGCCATGCGTCGGGGTTCCTCTGTGAGTGCGAACCCGGCAATTTATCGGCGTGCACATACCGATTGATACTTTCGAGCTTGACAACGGGCTCCGGGTGATCCTCTCCGAGGATCATACAGCGCCGATCGTGGCCGTGAACCTCTGGTATCACGTGGGCTCGGCCAACGAGCGTGAGGGCCGCACCGGCTTCGCGCACCTGTTCGAGCACATGCTGTTCCAGGGGTCGGCCAACGTCCAGGCGAACGAGCACTTCGAGCTGATTCAGCGTGCAGGCGGCACGCTGAACGGATCCACCTGGCTGGAGCGGACGAACTACTACGAGACAGTCCCATCGCACCAGCTGGCACTGGCCCTATGGCTCGAGGCCGACCGGATGGGACGGCTGCTTCCCGCGATGACGCAGGATAAGCTCGACACTCAGCGTGACGTCGTGAAGAACGAGCGACGCTGGTCCGTGGACAACCAGCCGTACGGTACGTGGTGGGAGCGTCTCCCCGAGCTCACGTTCCCGCGCGAGCACCCGTTTCATCATTCGCTCATCGGTTCCTTCGAAGACCTGTCGGCTGCGTCGCTGGACGATGTACGTGAGTTCTTCACAACCTGGTACACTCCGGACAACGCGGTGCTGACGCTGGCCGGCGATTTCGATCCGACGCAGGCGCGTGAGCTCATTGCCGGCTACTTCGGGTGGATTCCCCGAGGAAAGGGCCGCCCGCCGCTGCCCGACATGTCGCTGCCACGGACTTTCGGCCGGCGCCTGCACTCCGTGGTGCACGATTCCGTCGCGCTCCCGCGGATCTACGTCGCGATGCGGTCCCCGGTCTTCGCGACTGCTGAGTACTATCGCGCGAGCATCTGTGGAGCGGTGCTTGGCCAGGGCAAGGGGAGCAGGATGCACCGCGCCCTGGTGAGGGAGCAGCGGCTGGCCACAGACGCCACCGCGTTCACTTTCGACCTGTCCAGAGGGTCCGATCTGCTGATCGTGGATGTGCTGGGACTGCCCGCCACCGATGCTGCCGCGCTGGAGCGCGCAGTCGAGATCGAGCTCGATCGCATCGCCAGCGACGGAGTCGGAGAGGAGGAGATGGCGCGCGCCAGGGCGCTTATCGAGACACAGTTGCTGGTGGATCTGGAATCGGCGGAGAAGCGCGCCGATCGGCTGTCCATGTTCGCCACGTACTGCCGGGATCCGCACCTGTTGAATCAGGAACTGGACAACTACCGGAGGGTGACGGCCGCGGAGGTGTCCGCTTTCGCCGCGGATTACCTCGGAGCCGCCAACCGGGCGATCCTCGTCTACCTCCCGCGCGAAGCGGCCGCCGAGCTCGCAGCATGACTGCGGCGACGGTGCGGCCGTCCCCGGGCCCGCCTCGTCCATACCAGTTTCCAGCGTTCACGCGAAAGCGACTCGCGAGCGGTGTGGTGGTACTCGTCGCTCCAGTTCGTCGGTTACCGGTGTGCACGCTGTCGGTGGTCGTGGACGCGGGAGCGGAGCTGGATCCACCGGGGCTGGAAGGGTGCGCGGTGCTGACGGCACGGGCGATGGAGGAAGGCACGCGCCAGCACCAGGGCCTCGAGTTCACGGAGCGGCTCGAGCGGATCGGCGCGGCGCTCTCCGCCACCGCCGACTGGGACTCCGCGAGCTTCTCCATGTCGGTGATGGCGGAGCGGCTGCCGGCAGCGCTCGACCTGCTTGCCGGCGTGATCCGTGAGCCGGCGTTCCCCTCCAATGAGATCGAACGGTTGCGTGAGGAGCGGTTGTCAGAGATCGCACAGATAAGGTCGGAGCCGCGGGGGCTGGCCAGCGAAACGTTTTCGCGCGTCGTGTACAACGCCGACTCCCGCTACGCTGTTCCCGTCGGCGGCAGCGAGACGACCGTGCGCGCGCTGGCACGCGAAGATCTCGTCCGGCACCACGGTTCGTTCTTCACTCCCGCACGCACCGTTGTGATCGTCGCGGGTGACGTCGTGCCGCAGGAAGTCGAGGGGCTCGTCGAGAGCGCGTTCACCGGATGGTCGGTCGCGACCGCACCAGCGGAGCCACGGCGTGGTTCGACAGGAGCACGCGACGGTCGTGTTTTCGTTCTGGACCGCGAGGACGCGCCGCAGTCGGAGCTGCGCGTGGGTCATCCGGGAGTACCGCGTGCGACGCCGGATTACTTCCCGCTGATTCTGCTGAACGCGATTCTGGGCGGGCTCTTTTCCTCCCGCATCAATCTCAACCTTCGGGAGGAGCACGCCTACACGTACGGCGCTCACTCGGCGTTCGACTGGCGGCGTGGCGCCGGTCCCTTCACGGTGCGGACCGCCGTCGAGAGCGGAGTCACCGCTGCCGCCGTGACCGAGATACTCAAGGAGATTGAAAGACTGCGTGAAGAGCCGGTGACCGACGCGGAATTGTCGCTCGCACGGGATTATCTGTCCGGGGTCTTCCCCATCCGCTTCGAGACAAGCCTCGCCATCGCGGCCGCGCTGGCGCAGATGGTCACCTACGACCTGTCGCCGGATTATTACGATACGTACCGTGACCGCATCAGCGAGGTTACAGCCGCCGACATCCTCCGCGTGGCGGGAGATCACCTGCAGCCCTCGCGCCTCAGCGTCGTCGTGGTTGGCGATGCCAGTCAGGTGCTGGAACCGCTGCGCGGCATGAACATGGGAGAGCCGGTCGAACTGCAGCCGGTCGAAGCCGGCCAGGCGATCTCGTCCTAGCGCAGCTCGGACGCGCGGATAGACCGAGTCCATAACTCCTGCCCGTCAGACCCATACAGCGCGATCCGCATCACACGGTCGGTACGTGACCCGCTGAAATCGAGCAGCGCGAAATTGCGGCGGATGACGAGCGTCCCCGGTACGGTGGCGGGATTACCTGTTGCAGTGGCATAGACCCCGGCCGTCAGCGGCGACACAGTCAGGTCATACAGCGGATACGTGCCGGGCCGTTCAATCCGGGTAAGGTCCGACGCGTGTCTGTCTCCAGTGACGAAGAAGACGCCCGTGATTTTCTCGCGAGTGATCGCGTCTATCAAGCGTCGTCGCTCGTCCGGACTGACGGCCGAATATGTCTCGTGCTCCGCGAGAGGATTGAGCACCTGCCCTCCTATCGCCACGATCTTGAACGGCGCGCGGCTCGTGCGGAGTGCGTCTATCAGCCACTCGAACTGCGCGGCGCCAAGTACAGTCCGCTCCCCGGTCACTCTCTCGTTCGGAGCCCGGTGATAGCGGTTGTCGAGCAGGAAGAACTCGACATCCGACCACTGGAATGACGTCGTGACGCCGGGGCTGTCGGCCACACCGAAGGTCGGGTTCCCCCAGAACAGGCGGAAAACGTCCAGCGCCGTCTCTTTCTGGTACCACGACCGGTCGCTGTTGTCCGGCCCGAAGTCGTGATCGTCCCATATCGCATAATGATGGGTGGCTCCCAGCAGCGGCTGGAGCTCGGCGAGTGAACGCGTGTGGGTGAAGCGATGGAGCATCCCGGAGCGCGAGTGCCAGTCCACCTCGCGGTAGTACGAATTGTCACCGAGCCAGAGCATGACGTCCGGGCGCGCGCGGGAAACGGCCGCGAGGATCTCGTATCCGCCTCCGTACGGTTGACCGGGGCGGTCGTATTCCGGCTCGTTCACGTAGAAGCAGCTGGCGAGCGCCAGGCGGAACGCGGGCGGATCGGTGCGCCACTGCCACAGCTGCTGCGTCTGAAAGCGGAGCGGATGCGGTACGTTTACGCGCGCTCCGTTCACCCACACTTCATACGCGTAGCGCCTGCCGGGTTCGAGATCGGTCAGCGTGTGTTTCGTCGTGAACGCCTCGCGCAAGCGTGTTGGCTGCGGCCGCGTACTGTGCCGCACGTCGGGCGAGGCCGTGTCCCAGTACACGAAGTGAACGGCGGCCGAGTCGGTTGTCTGGGCCCATAGCAGGACCTCGCGCATGTCGGAGTAACCCACCATCGGGCCGGCCTGCAACGCGGCTCGTGTGTCCGCCAGCACAGCGCCGGATGGCTGTGATGGCTGCGGAGCCCCGAGAGTCTGTGCGCACGCGAGAACGACGAGCGAGCTCGCTGCGGCAAGGAATTTCCGGGTCACATGAGGTCGCTTAATTGCAGTGGTCAACGCAACCGGAATCGACAATCGCACCCGCTCTCCCGCAATACCAATGTCAGACGACGTGAGACTCCACTCGGAGCGCATCTGGACAGGCAGGATATTCAACTTCGACGTTGATCGCATCCGTTATCCCAACGGTCGGGAAGCGGACTTCGCGATCGTACGGCATCCGGGAGCGAGCGCGGTCATTCCCTATCTCAGCGATCCCGCCGGAGACGATCCCCAGATACTACTGCTCCGACAGTACCGGTACGCAACCGGCGGTTACCTGTACGAAGTGCCCGCCGGTCGGCTGGATGAGGGCGAGTCCCCGCTCGAATGCGCACGGCGGGAGCTGAGGGAGGAAACGGGATGTACTGCTGGTGGTGTCGAAGAACTGTGCGCGATGTACATGACACCGGGATACACCGACGAGAAGATCCATTTCTTCATTGCCACCGACATCACGCGGGGAGAGGCCGAGAGAGAGGAGGACGAGTTCGCCGAGACGGTGGTATTCACTCTCTCCCGGGCGCTGGCTATGGTGCAGCAGGGTGAGATCGTGGACGCAAAGACGGCGATCTCCATCCTCTTCTCCGCGGGATTCCTGGCGGGCGCCTAGACTCGGGCGTTTCGAGGGCAACTGACTGGATCGGGTGCTCTTATGGTAGTGGCCCGGGTCACCCCCACTGTGTCACGCCCTGTCCTGAATAGGCGACATCGAAACTATTAGCGGAAATCGCCCTTGGCCTCTATATTGTTACAGGGTAACGACTTAGATAATCCCGCCTCAGGGGCATGGCACGTGCCAACTGTAGATGGTGGTCAGTGGCAGGGCGGACGTCGAGCTCATCTAAACTTTCGGCTCAAGCGTTCGTCTCACAGCGAGGCGAGGAGGGTGAATGGCCAACGTGATTCGTAAGCATGTAGTCGCCACTCCCGGAGCAGCGGTCAGAGACCGTCTCCGCTTGATGGACGACTCGGGGGTGGTGACGGCGTTCCTCGGTGGCGAGGAGCGTGCGTTCGAGGAGCTGGTGGACCGCTATCAGGCGCGTCTGCTCAACTTTGTCTATCGAACGGTCGGCGACCGGGAGCGCGCCGAGGATCTGGTGCAGGAGGTATTCATCCGTGTATATCGGCATCTGCACCGTTTCGATCGATCGAAGAAGTTCTCGACGTGGGTCTACACGATCGCGTCCAACCTGGCGAAGAACGAGCTGCGCAACCGATCGCGCAACCCGCTCGTGCTTTTCCAGACCGTGAAGAAGAACTGGGACGACGAGGATCGCCCTCTGCAGTTCGAGGACACGACCTCGCGCCCGGATGACATGTACAGGAAGCGCCGGCTTCGCGAGGTGGTGGAGCAGTCCGTCGCGCAGCTGCCGGAGCATCACAGGAGCGTTTTTGTTCTCCGCGAGCTCGAAGGCAAGTCGTACGAGGAGATCGCCGAAATAACGGGCTTCAACCTGGGCACGGTGAAGTCCCGTCTGAACAGGGCCAGGACGAGTTTCGCCGAGATCGTGGAGCCCTGGCTCGAATAGGCTGACTTCCGATGCAAGGCTGGACGCCGGCGGCACAAATGTGCCGCCGGCGTTTTCACTTCTGGCCACGTTTCGGAGGCTGGTAGCCAGTCCTCAGGGCGAGTCTGGCCAAGCTGTCAGTCGTGAGTTGAGTCAGTCATCGGTTGGCAGTAACTGCGGTTCCGCGGTCACTTCCTACTG
>Ga0268386_10001296_pt1 | contig 17128 bp, 13 predicted proteins | sample RVTome_15_FD_200260 | JGI IMG/M metagenome (GOLD analysis project Ga0268386, IMG submission 200260) | Soil microbial communities from uranium-contaminated site in the Upper Colorado River Basin, Wyoming, United States - RVT150D86... ...
CTTGAGATCGGTCATGGGCCGGCGGATTGTGCCACGCACCCGGAACGAGGGCGCCGTTCGCGTCCCGGCTACCAGGTGCAGGAGACGGTGGTCGCCTCCGAGCGCCAGATCCCGAGATGGACGTACGACGCCGTGACGGACAGCGCCGGCGTCCCGGTCGGCTCCCGCGCGAGCCACAGCACGAGGTCGATAGCGCCAGGCTGGTAGCCCCGCTTGCCGAGGTCGACGGCCCATTGAAACCCGGACCGGGAACCGGCGCGCGCCTCCTCGAGCAGCGCGCGCCCGAGGTTGCCGCGCTGGCCGGATCTGATCGCCGCCTCGGTGGCGGGGAGCTTGCCGAGGAGGTACAGCGGACGGCCCTCGGCATCGTCGCCCGACCAACCAATGAACACCGTATCCACCTCGTTCGGAAGCGGGGTGGTCCTGGACCACGACCAGACGAACGACACGGGAAGCTCCGCAGGCGGACCGGCGCCGGCGTCGCCGCAGTCGATCTGGAGGGAGGCCACGAGGTCCTCCTGGTCGACGTCGAGCACGCCGCCCCAGCCGAAGACGAGGTAGCCGAACGCCATCGCGCCGAGCAGCGGGACCGCGGCGACGATGACCCCGAAGCTGCGTGCGACCGGCCGGGGCGTGGGGATGGGATCGGCGTCGCCGAGGAATGCCCACACCGCCAGGGCAAGCTCGAACGGGATGCGCAGGATGCCCTGGTTGAAGCCGGCAATGGCCGCGTATGCGCCCCATGCGGCCAGGACGCCGAGCATCGGCCTCGCCGCGGCCCTGGCCCACGGCTGCCTCCTGTCCAGACCCCGGGCCTCGATGAAGTACAGGACCGAGATCAGGCCCGCCGCGAGGTTGAAGGCGACGGTCAGCAGCGCGGAGTTGGGAAAGGAATCCGGGAGCAGCGACAGGATGATGCCGCAGAGGCCGACGACCGCCATGATCTTGAAGACGAGGGACGCCCGCGCCTCCAGCGAGCCACTCTCCGGCCCCTCGACCGGGATGATGACCTCGGACGACGGCCGCGGTCGTTCGATCCAGCTCATGTCGCCAGGACCTTACCCCGATCCCGGATTCGCCCGACCGGCACGGTGGCGAGTCCCGCTCCGACCGCGTCGACGGCGTGGTGCCACGACAGCAGGTCCGCCGCGAAGAACACGCCGGCGATGACGGCGAGCCAGACGGCGCGGGGCGGCAGCGCGCCGTAGCGCCGGTGCTCCCACCAGCCGACGAGGGCGAGGATCGGCAGCCCGTAAAGACAACGGAAGACCGTGGCCGTCGCGGGTGTGACGTCCGCGAACTTATAGAAGATGCCCGAGAAGGCGATGAACATCGCGCCGGCGAGCGCAGCCAGCCGCGGCCGCCTCGCCACCGCCTCGAGGAACCCCGGGAGTGCGCCCGCCACGGGCGCCGAAGCGCTGGAGATGGGTCGCGCCTAGCTCGTCCCGTCGCGCTTCGTGCCGACGAAGCGGAGGCCAAGCTCGGCGAGCTGTTCCGGTTCGGGCGTCGACGGCGCTTCGAGCATGAGATCCGTCCCCGACTGCGTCTTCGGGAACGCCATGACCTCGCGGATGTTCGACTGATTGGAGAACAGGGCAGCCCAGCGGTCGATGCCGAACGCGATGCCGCCGTGGGGCGGCGCGCCGTAGTCGAACGCCTCCAGGATTGCCCCGAACTTCTCGCGCATTGCCTCCAGCGAGTGGCCCTGGAGCGCGAAGCTCCGCTCGAGGAGGTCCCGCCGCCAGATCCGCACCGAGCCGCCGCCGAGCTCCCAGCCGTTCAGGACGACGTCGTACTGCATCGCCCGGGCACGGCCCGCCGGATCCTTCGGCGAGGGCCGCGTGGGGTCGCCGTCGGCCGTGACGAGCAGCGCCTCGTCCTCCGGCAGGACGCCGGAGAACGGGTTGTGGGTCGCGTCCCAGCGCTCGTTCTCGGAATCCCACTTGTACATCGGGAAGCGGTAGACCCACAGGTAGGACAGCACGTTCTCGTCGGCCAGCCCGAGCCGCGAACCAAGCTCCGCGCGAAGCCGCCCGAGCACGTCGTTGGCCGTGTCCGGCGCGTCCGCGACGATCAGCACGAGGTCGCCCGGGCCTGCGCCGGCCGCGGCAGCGAGCCGCTCGGTCCGGTCCTCCCCGAGGAATTTCCCGATCGGGCTCTTGGCGGCGCCGGTGTCCTCGACCGCAACGTGGGCGAGCCCTTTCGCCCCGAACCGTTGGGCGAGCTCAACGAGCTCGTCGATCTCGCGCCGGCTCGCACCCGCCATGCCGGGGACCGCGATCCCCTTGACCAGCCCGCCGGCTGCGAGCGTGTCGTCGAACACCCGGAAGCCCGAGGCCGGCCGGCCGTCGGCGTCCGTCAGCGCGAGAGCGAGATTTGCGAGCTCCATGGTGAACCGCAGGTCGGGCTTGTCAGAGCCATACCGGTCCATCGCCTCCGCGTAGGTGAGGCGCGGGAACGGCGTGTCCTGGATCGGCCGTTCGGGCACGACCTCGCGCGAGACCTCGATGATCATCGATTCGACGAAGGCCATGACGGCGGCCTCGTCGACGAAGCTCATCTCGAGGTCGAGCTGCGTGAACTCGGGCTGCCGGTCGCCGCGGAGGTCCTCGTCGCGGAAGCACCGCGCGATCTGGTAGTAGCGGTCGATGCCGGCGACCATCAGCAGCTGCTTGAGCTGCTGCGGGCTCTGGGGCAGGGCGTAGACCTCGCCGGGCCGGAGGCGGCTCGGGACGAGGAAGTCGCGGGCACCTTCGGGCGTCGCCTTCACGAGATCGGGCGTCTCGACCTCGATGAACCCGGCGCGCTGGTGGGCGCCGTGAATCGCGTGCACGAGCCGGCTCCGGAGCACGAGGCGGCTTGCGATCGGCTCGCGGCGCAGGTCGATGTAGCGGTACTTGAGCCGGAGTGCCTCGTCCACCTGGGCGTCGGGATCGTTGACGTAGAACGGCGGCGTCTTCGACTCGTTCAGGATCTCGACGCCGGTCGCCTGGACCTCGATCTCGCCGGTCGCAAGCTTCGCGTTCTCCGTGCCCGGCAGGCGCTTCGCCACGGTCCCAACGACGCTCACCACGAACTCTGCGCGCGCGAGGCTGCCCGTCTCGTGCGCGGCCGGTGCATCGGTCCGGTCGACGACCACCTGGGTGATCCCGTGGCGGTCCCGGAGGTCGAGGAAGATCAGGCCACCCTGGTCCCGCCGGCGGTTCACCCAGCCGGACAGTCGGACCTCGCTTCCGGCATCGGATGCGCGCAGCTCGCCGCACGTGTGCGTGCGATAAGCGCTCGCGAAGGTGCTGGAGGGGATGGTCCGGGCCATGGCCCGGGTATGGTATCGAGCGGTGAGCGTGCTGCTGATCCGACGCCGGCGCCCGATCGGTGAGCCCGGCGAGGGTCGCCCGCACGGCGGCGAGCGCCGCCGCGCCCGAACGCTCGACGTCATCGACGGCACGGCCGGTGCAGGCCGCATCTGCGCGGCGCTGCTCGAGCTCGGGATCAGCCTGTCGGGCGTCCGCCAGGCAGTGATCGACGCCGATGCATCGATCGACGACCTCGACGCGATCGACCTCGACGCCCGCTTCGAGCGCGTCGTCCTGGGGAGCCACCTCATCAATCTCCCCGATGTCGATCGGAGGTCCGCGTTCCTGCGACTCACGGCTCGGCACGGGGACGCTGGTGGCAGCGTCCTCGTCGAGCACCACCCGATCGACTGGGCCGAGACCGCAGAGCCGACGACGCCCACGCCGGGCGCCGACGTCGGCATGGACGAGGTCCGGCGCCACCCACCCTTCGTCTCGGCGGTCTCGACGTTCGATATCGGCGGGCGGTACGTCCGCCTGCCGTTCACCGCCCGTGTGCTCTCCGAGGAGGAGCTGGCCGAGGCGCTCCGTGCGACCGGCCTTTACGTCCGGCGCCGGCTCGGTCTCACGTGGCTGGAGGCCGGCTCTCCCATCGAGGCGTAAGCGCCGCCCCAGAGCATCGTCCACGGCGTTCATGCGATCCGCCAGATCTTCCTCGGTCAGCTGCCCGGAATCGGCGTGACGATCGGCGAGCACACCGTCACGCTCCGCGAGGAGCTCGCCATCGGCGCGCTTGAGACGCTGCGCCCGGGTGCAGCAGTGGTGCCCTTCAACCGCCGCGACTGACGGCCGTCGGGCGAAAGGCTGTCCCGTCGGCCTGAAAGGCTGTCCCGTCGGCCTCGAGACCTTGGCCCTCGCTGACTCCCATGGCCGCGTAATGAGCGAGCAGGTCGATGAGCTGGCTCAGATCGTCGACACCCAGGAGCTCATCGGCATACAACCCTGCATCGAGGGGCGGTTCATCACGAAGCGGCGTGTCGAGGTCGGCTCGCGACGTCGGGGTCCACAGCCCGGTTGAATTCGCCACGCGATAGAGGCCGGACTCACCCTCGCCTTGCTTCTCGTGCAGGAAGATGACGCTGGGATCGACCGGTTTGAATTCACGGAGCGCATCAACGAACGCCGCGGTCGCGTCGGGAAGCCCCCCGATGAACTCAAGCCGCACCACCTCCGGTGAGGCTCCATGGATCACCCGCGTCACGGCCAGATCGACGCGGATCATGGTCAAGCCATCGCCTTGGACGCCGTCGATCACCCGACTGACGGCAACGTCGCGAACGCTGGCCACGACCACAGCGTCGGACGCCACCATCATCTCGCGCATCGAGTCGAATCGGTCGACCTCGAGGTCGAACGGGCCGAATCGCTCCCAGAACACCGGCCGGGGCGCTTGTGGCAACGGAATCCCACAGGCCATGACGATCGCCGCGATCAGCGGCGCACCCAGTCCGCGGACGGAGATCAAGGTGCCCTCGGATCAGCGCTCTTGCGGCGATGGGGACTTCCGGGTCTCGCTCAGACCGTGCCGGTGACTCTTCGAGGCGCGCTCGAGCTCGCGAGCCAGATCCACGACGCCGACGGCTCGCTGGGTGCCAGCTTCGAGGTCGCGCAGCTGGACGTGCCCGCTCGCGAGCTCGTCGCCGAGGATCACGGCGAAGTGCGCCCCGTCGCGCGCCGCGCCCTCGAGCTGCTTGCCCAGCTTCCGATGGCCGAGCTCGGCGCGTGCCGCCAGCCCGGCGGCCCGCAGCTCCGTCGCGATTCGCAGCCGCGTGACGGTGTCGTCGGGGTCGCTCCCGACGACGACCGCGACCGGCGCCGGCTCCGGGGCGTCGATCGGCCCGACGGCGCCCGCCTCTCGAAGCGCGAGCAGCACCCGGTCGAGCCCGATCCCGAACCCGATCCCCGGCGTCGGCCGCCCTCCGAGCAGCTCGACGAGCCCGTCGTAGCGCCCGCCGCCGCCGATCGCGGACTGCTGACCGGTCGCGCCGGCCGGGAACGCCTCAAAGGTGGTGCGGGTGTAGTAGTCAAGGCCGCGCACCAGCCGCGGCTCGTGGCTGTACGCCACGCCGAGGGCGTCGAGATGCGCGCGAACGGCGGCGAAGTGCTCGGCGCACGCGTCGCACAGCCGGTCGCTGATCATGGGCGCTGCCGCGTTCAGCACCGCGATCGACTCGTCTTTGGAGTCCAGGATCCGGAGCGGGTTGCGTTCCAGGCGCGAGCGCTCCGTCGGTGGCAGCTCGGCCGCATGCGCGCGGTAGTACGCGGTGAGCTCCTCGACGTACGCCGGCCGGCACGCCGCGTCGCCGATCGAATTGAGCAGGATCGTGTGGCCCGTCAGGCCCGCCGCCCGGTAGAACCGGTCCGCCAGCTCCACGATCTCGGCGTCGACCGCCGGTCCGGGATCGCCGATCGCCTCGACGTCGAACTGCCAGAACGACCGATACCGACCCGCCTGCGGCCGGTCGTATCGGAACATTTCGCCGGTCGTCGTGACCTTCACGGGTTGCGGCCACGAGTGCATCCCGTGCTGGACGTAGGCGCGCACGATGCCCGCGGTCGGCTCGGGCCGAAGGGCCCAGCGCTCGCCGCCCTCCTCGTCGCGCGGGGCGAGCACGAACAGCTCCTTCTCCACGACGTCCGTGGCCTCGCCGATCCCCCGCTCGAACACCTCGACGCGCTCGAACAACGGCGTCGCGATCGGGTGGTAGCCGTACCGCGCGGCCAGCTCCGCGCCGAGCGCCTCGAGGCGGCTGAGGGCGATTCGATCCTGGGGGAGGAGGTCGCGAGTCCCACGCGGCGCTCGGAATTCCGGCATCGGCCGAAGTCTACCGGCGGCCGCGCGGCCGTCCGCGATTTGCGACGTCACCAGAGCATCGATCGAGCAGGTGGACAAGACCGCGAGCGGTTCCGATGATGCGAACGATGGCTGGCATCGTCGGGCGACAGGAAGAGCTCTCTACGATCGACTCGTTTCTCGATCACGCGGGCGATGGGTTGCGGGCGCTCGTCGTCGAGGGCGAAGCGGGCATCGGCAAGTCCACGATCTGGCTCGCGGCCGTCGAGGCCGCCCGTTCGCGGGATTTCGGCGTTCGTACATCACGACCCGCGGAGACCGAGCAGACGCTCGCAAATGTGGCGTTGACGGACCTGTTCGGCGATACGCCAGAGGACGCGCTCGCGTCGCTGCCCCCACCCAGGCGGCGAGCGTTCGACGCCGCGATCCTGCTGCGGGACGAGCCCGGCCTGCCGATCGATCCGCTCGCCCTCGGCGTCGCGATCGTGTCGCTCGTACAGCAGCTGGCTGGTGGGCGACCGCTCGTTCTCGCCGTCGACGACGAGCAGTGGCTGGACCCCTCTTCCGCCTCCACGCTCACGTTCGCGATTCGCCGAATCCCGAACTACCCGGTTCTGCTACTGGTCTCGCGCCGGACCGGCATCGACGCCGGGATCCGGCTGGAAGACGCGGTCGATCAGGGCAGGGTCAACCGCCTTGTGGTCGGCCCCCTCGGCGTGCGTGACATCGAGCGGACGTTGAGCGATCGCCTCGGGATGTCCTTCTCACGCTCCACCCTGCTTCGCCTGCACGGGGTGTCGGGCGGCAATCCGTTCTACGCGCTGGAGCTTGCCCGGGCGCAGGACTCGCGGCCCGATGACGGAACCGCGCCAACCGTCGTCATCCCACCGACGCTCGAGCGACTGGTGGACGCCCGCCTGGCCACGCTCGACCCGGCGACACGGCAGTCGCTCGTCGTGTGCGCGGCGCATGGCCGGATGCCGATCGCGCTGTTGGAGGCGCTCGGAATCGACGCGGAGCCTCTGCGCCCGGCCATTGCAGGAAACGTCATCGTGCAGACCGGTGACGTTTTGACGTTCACCCACCCGCTCCTCGCCTCAGCCGTGTACCAGGGAGCGGATGCCCAGCAGGTGCGTGCCGCGCATCGTGCGATCGCGGGTGCCCTCTCGGATCCGGTCGACCGCGGCCGTCATCTCGCACTCGCGGCGGATGCGCCGGATGCAGAGCTCGCAGCCTCACTCGAGGACGCTTCCCGGACCGCGAGCGCTCGCGGCAGTGTGATCGCGGCGGCCGAGCTGGCCGAGCACGCCGTCCGCCTGACGCCGCCGGAAGCCGCCGACGAGCGACACCGTCGGGCCGTCGCGACGGCTTCTGCCCTTCTCGCGGCGGGAAGGGGCGACCGAGCGCGTTCCATCGCCATCGGTCTCGGCGTCGCCAGCCCGCACGGCCGGCGGCGGGCCGAGGCCCTCATGATCCGCGCCGACCTGGAGGAGCTGCGCTCGTCGAAAGAGTCCACCGACACCCTCGACGAGGCGCTCGGCGAAGCCGCCGCCGACCCGGATCTCGAGGCAGTCATCCACGCGCGGATGGCCGAGACGGGCCGGTTCGTGCACGGTCGCGAATGGGCGCAGGGACACGCGGAGGCGTCGCTGGCGATCGCCGAGCAACTCGGCGACGACCACCTGCGGGCGGCCGCGCTCACGATGGTCGCGCGACTTCGACTCGAGGGTGGCGACCCAACTGCCCTCGGGCTGGCGGAACGCGCGCACGAGGTAGCGTCGCACGCCGGCGAACCGGCCCTCGTGATGCGCACGGGCTGGGGGGTCGGCGAGATCCTCGCGCTCGCCGGCGCGTACGACCGCGCCCGGCTGTGGCTGGCCGCCGAGCTCGACAAGTGGCGGGACCGCGACGAACGCGTCAGGTTTGAGCTGCACTGGTACCTCGCCCTCGTGGAGTTCTTCTCCGGCCGGTGGGCCGCCGCGCTGCGGCTGTCCGAGGAGGCGAAGGAGATCAGCGACGAGTACGGCATCGAGACCCCGCACGACTGGTACATTCCTGCGCTCGTCGCGGCGCATCGAGGTCAGTTCCGGAAAGCGATCGAGCACGCGGAGCAGGGCATCCGCCTGGCGGGCGAACAGGCGCTGCCGTATCTGTTCGCTATCCCCGGGCTCTGCGCGGCTTGGACCGGGCGCTTCACCGAGGCGATCGACAGCTTCCATCGCGCCGAGGACGCCGCGGATACCCGCGGCTGGGAGGAGCCCAATCTCCGGTGGTGGCGTGACGACCTTGCCGAAGCCCTCGTACGGGTCGAGCGTGACGACGAAGCCGCCGACCTGATCGCGCGCTGGGAGACGTCCGCCTCGCGACTCGGCCGCCCTCGCGTCGTTGCACAGGCGCTGCGCTGCCGGGCGCATTTTGCGGCGGCGCAAGGCGATACCGGCCGGGCGATCTCCCTCCTCGAGGAGGTAGCTTCCGCGCACGCCGAGGCCGCCGACCCCTTCGGTCGGAGCCGGGCGCTGCTCGCGCTCGGGATCGCGCGTCTCCGGACGCGGCAGAAGCGCGCCGCTCGGAGTGCGCTGGACGCCGCCCTGGTTGGATTCGAAGCCCTTGGCGCCGTTAGCTGGGCGGCCTCGGCGCGGGCGGAGCTTGGGCGAATCGGAGGGCGGCAGCGGATCGAAGGGCTGAGCCCCTCGGAGGGGCGCGTCGCCGCTCTCGTGGCCGAAGGGCTGACCAATCGAGAGATTGCAGCCGCGTTGTTTCTCGGCGAGCGGACGGTGGCCAGCCACCTGACGCGCGTCTACTCGAAGACCGGCACTCGTTCGCGAACGGAGCTCGCGCGCCTCCTGCCGAACGACGGCTCCGCTTCACTGAGAGGCAGCAAACTTCAGACGTCCTGACGTTTCGTCCCGCCGCGCGTGCGGCGCAGTCTTCTTCTCAGGTATCCGCCATCGAGAAGGAGAGGGCTTATGAGGCAGTTCATGGACGTCCACGAGGGGTTCTTCGGCGTCACGGCCGAGCAGCTCCGCGAGGCGCACGACCGCGACCTCGCGATTCAGGACGACGAAAACGTCGTGTACGAGCGCGTGTGGCTGGACGCCGCCGCCGGAATGGTCTTCTGCCTGGCCACAGGCCGCTCGAAGGAGGCTGTGATGCGGGTTCACGAGCGGGCAGGCCATCCCACGCCGCAGGTCTACGAGATCACCGCCGAGGTCTGAACTCAGAAAGGAATTTCGGTCATGCGAACCACACGTTCTCGCCTCGTGGCGCTGCTCACTGCCGCCACGCTGGTCGTCGCAATCGCGGCCCCAGCCGCTGCCGCTCCCGTCGAGCGGACCCGCTCGACCGTCAACTGCGACGGTTCCGACGTGACGCTCGTCATGCATCCGGGCGCCGCCGCGCCCGTCCAGTGGGACATCTCGGTCGAGGATGTCGAGAACGCCCCGAGCTTCATCGCGAAGTACATCGAGGCAGACATCTACCTCGACGGGCAGTACGCGTTCTCCTACACGTCGTCGCTCGGCCAGATGGTCGGCCTGGGCGAGCCGCTGTCGTGCACGTTTGAGGTGCACAAGCCGGGGTTCGACGCCTACGGCTCCACCGAGCTCGTGCTCCTCGCCGCGGGAGCTGCTTGACGGCTCCCGATGCGGTTGGAAGCGGCCCGCCTGCACCGCAATGATGGCCTCGACAGGCCGGCGTCGTGCTCGGCGCCGGCCTCCTGGCCGCAATCGATCGCGCCCGAACGGACCGCCGCGCCGATCCAGCTCGCGGCCGGCGCCCGGCGCGTCGAGCGCGCGACCCGGCCGACACGGGCTCAGCTGAGGTCGCGCTGGACCGAGCTGACGTCCTTCAGCTGCTCGATCCGGCCGAGCACGCGGGCCAGCTGGCTGACCGAGGCGACCTCGAGCGTGGCGCGCACCACCGCCGTGTGATCAGGCCCAACCACCACGTCCGCGGCGAGGATGTTGACCTTTGCCTCGGCCACGACCTGGGTGATGTCGTTGAGAAGGCCGGTGCGGTCGTACGCCTCCACTCGAACCGCGATCGGATAGGTCTGGGTCGGCGCGGCCTCCCACTCCACGTCAATGAGTCGCGATACCTCGCGCTCGTTGAGCACCGTGGGACAGGAGCGGAGGTGGACCGTCACGCCCTTGCCCCGGGTGATGAAGCCCTGGATCGGATCGCCCGGGATCGGGTGGCAGCAGCGCGCGAAGCGCACGAGCAGGTCGCCGACACCCTTGACCCGCACGCCGCCCGCGCGCTGCGGCGAGGGCGGTGGAGCGACGGTCGGCAGCGCGACGTGGCTGTCGTCTGCGACGCCGAGCCGCATGACCACCGACTGCGCGCTCACTGCGCCGTACCCAACAGCCGCGAAGAAGTCGTCGGTCGAGTCGTAGTTGAGCTGCCGCGCCACCTCGAGGATGCTGTCCTGCCCCACGGCCGCGGTCGAGGTCCGGGCCAGCCGCCGGAGCTCGCGGTCGAGCGACTCGCGCCCGTGAACGATGTTCTCGTCCCGCTCCTGGCGCTTGAACCATTGCCGGATCTTCTCCCGGGCGTGCGAGGTCCGGACGAGGTTCAGCCAGTCGCGCGAGGGACCGTGGCCGGCTCGCGTCGTCACGATCTCGACGATGTCGCCGTTCTTGAGCCGGTAGTCGAGCGGGACGAGGCGGTTGTTGACCTTCGCCCCGATCGTCCGGTGGCCGACGTCGGTGTGGATCCGGTACGCGAAGTCGAGCGGCGTCGCGCCCGCCGGCAGGTCCTTGATGTCGCCCTTCGGCGTGAACACGAAGACCTGGTCCTGGAAGATGTCGAGCTTGACGCCCTCGACGAACTCGGTCGCGTCGCTGACGTCGCGCTGCCAGTCCATGAGCTGGCGCAGCCACGCGAGCTTGGCGTCGTACTCGCGCTCAGCCTTCGAGCCCTCCTTGTACCGCCAGTGCGCCGCGATGCCCACCTCCGAGGTCTGGTGCATCGCTTGCGTCCGGATCTGGATCTCGAGGGGCTTGCCGTCCATCGCGATGACCGCGGTGTGGAGCGACTGGTAGAGGTTGTTCTTGGGGACGGCGATGTAATCGTCGAACTGGCCGGGGATCGGGCGCCACAGCGAGTGGACGATGCCCAGCGCCGCGTAGCAGTCGCGGACCTCGTCGACGAGGATCCGGATGGCGTAGACGTCGTAGATCTCGCCGAACTCGGCGCCCTTGCGCTGCATCTTCTTCCAGATGCTGTAGATGTGCTTCGGGCGGCCGTTCAGGTCGGGGTCGATGCCGGCAGCCTTGAGCCGCGGCTCGAGCTCCGCGATCGCCCGGTCGATGAACGACTCGCGCGCCTTGCGGCGCGTGTCGAGGAGCTTGGCGAGCTCGCGGAACCGGGCCGGCTCGAGAATCTTGAACGCCAGGTCCTCCAGCTCCCACTTGATCTGCCAGATCCCGAGTCGCTCGGCGAGCGGCGCGTAGATCTCGAGCGTCTGGCGCGCGATCCGGAGCTGCTTCTCCGGCGCCAGGCCGGTGAGGGTCCGCATGTTGTGCAGGCGGTCGGCGAGCTTGATCAGGACGACGCGGATGTCCTCCGCCATCGCCAGGAACATCTTGCGGATGTTCTCGGCCTGCTGCTGCTCGAGTGACACGGTCGAGTACTTGCCGAGCTTCGTCACGCCGTCGACGAGCTGGGCGACCTCCGAGCCGAACCGCTCCTCGATGTCGGACAGGGCGTATCCGGTGTCCTCGGGGACGTCGTGCAGGAGCGCTGCCTCGATCGCGACCGGGTCGATGTCGAGCTCGGCGAGGATCTGGGCCGAGGCGATCGGATGGGTCACGAACGGCTCGCCCGAGCCGCGCCGCTGCTCGCCGTGCGCCTCGATCGCGAAGTCAATGACCTTCTGGAGGCGCTCGACGTCGGCGTCGGCGTCGTACCCGAGAACCGCCTTGACCAGCTGCTCGCCCTGGAGCTCGAGGGCCGACTTCTTCCGCTTGGGCGCCTCCGTGGCGGCCTTCGCGACCGCGGACGCCGTCGCGCTGTTCGCGTGCCTCGGCTCCTTCGCGGCCTTCGCCGCCGTGCCGTTCGCGCCGTCGGCCTTCTTCGCGCTCGCGCCCGTGCCGTTTCGGCTCGAGGGCTTCTTGGGCGGCGAGCGATCAACGGCCGCCTCGGCGGCAACGCGTCGCGAGCCCTTCCGCGCCGGGCGCGCGGCCGGGACGATCTCGGCGGGCCGCTCGGCCCGCGTACGCGGGGCCACCATGGTTCGCGAAGTCTAGCAGCGGGTTCGTCAGCTCCCGGTGCTCAGGAGCGACTCGGCGACGTCGCGCTCCGACCAGGGCTCGGGGCCGTTGGGGCCCATGTTCCACGTTTCGTGGCCCTTGCCCGCGAGCAGGACGACGTCCCCCGGCTTCGCGCGGCGGAACGCTTCGGCGATCGCCTCGCGCCGGTTGCCGATGACGAGCAGGTCCTCGCCCATCTGCTTGCCCGCCTTCTCGGCCCCCGACGCGATCTGGTCGTAGATCGAGGCCGGGTCTTCGCCGCGGGAATCGTCTTCGGTGACGATCACGAGCCGGCTGTGGCGCGCGGCGGCCTCGCCCATGAGCGGGCGCTTGCCGACGTCGCGCTCGCCGGACGCGCCGAAGACGCTGATCACGGCCCCGCCACTCGGCTCGGCGAGCTCGGCCAGCTCCCGCGTCGCGGCCTCCAGCGAGCCGGGCGTGTGCGCGTAGTCGATCACGACGTGGAACGGCTGGCCGAGCCGCACGGACTCCATCCGGCCGGGCACGCCCGGGAAGCTCGCGAACGACTCGCTGACCGGGCGCAGGTCCAGGCGCCAGCCGTACGCAAGCCCGAGCGCCGCGAGGGCGTTGTGGGCGTTGAAGCGCCCTGCGATCGGTACGAACACCTCGACCGGCGGCGACCCGCCGATCTCGACGGTGAGCCGAGTCCCCGAGGCGTCGGCCTGGACGTCGAGCAGGATCAGGGCGGCGCCGTGCGATCGGCCGTAGCCGACGACCATCGCGCCGGCGGCCGACCCCGCCTCGGCAAACGCAGGCCCGTGCTCGTCATCGAGGTTGACGACCGCGATGCCCGCGCGCCCGCCGGTCGCATCCCGCGGCAGTCGACCGAACAGGCTCAGCTTCGCGTCGCGGTACGCCTCGAACGTGCCGTGGAAGTCGAGGTGCTCGTGGGACAGGTTCGTGAAGATCGCGCCGTCGTACGCGACGCTCGCGACCCGGTCCGCGGCGAGCCCATGGCTGCTCGTCTCGATGACGACCGCCTCCTCGCCGGCGGCGCGCATCCCACGCAGGATCCGCTGGAGCTCGAGCGCGCCGGGCGTCGTATTGGGCTCGCTGTTCGGGACGAGCACCTCCCCGGTGCGGATGCCGATCGTCCCGATGAGGCCGGCCGGGATGCCGCCGGCCTGGAGGGCCGTCGCGGCGAGGAACGAGGTCGTGGTCTTGCCGTTCGTGCCGGTCACGCCGACGGTCAGGAGCTCGCGGCTCGGGTCGCCGTACCACCACGCGGCCGCGGAGGCGAGAGCCGCCGCTCCCCGATCGACGACGAGCTGTGGGACTGCTACATGCCCGATCGGTCCCTCGACCGCGACCGCCGCGGCACCGCGTTCCACAGCCTCGCCGACGAAGTCGTGGCCGTCGACGCGGAGGCCCTGCACCGCAACGAACAGGTTCCCCCGCGCGACCTGCCGCGAATCGTCCTGCACGCCGGTGACCCTGATCCCGGCGTCCCCACTGGCGCCGCCTGTGGCGTCGCCCGCGGGACGCTCGCCGCCCACGAGCCGACCCTCCGCAAACCAGCGGTCGACAAGATCGGCGAGCGGCTGCGTGGCCGTCTTCGCGTCAGGCATCGGACTCGGGGGCCGCGGGCAGGGCGAGGTTCTCGCCGCGGAGGCGACGGCGCGCCGCCCGATACAGGCTGCGGCCCTGCTCGGCCGAGCGGAACGCGAACGCCCCGACGGTCGACAGCGGCAGGTCCCACGCACCGACGTAGGCCACCTCGCCGCCCCCGAAGCCGGCCTTGAAGTGGTCGATCCCGGTCCCGATGAGGCCCCACATGTCATACGACGTCGCGCCCTGCTCCTTCGAGCTCCTGATCGCCTCCCACTTGAGCAGGTAGTTCGCGCGCGATTCGGCGCCGGCCTCGGTCATGCCGCCGTACGGCTCGACGACCCTGTCGCCACAGCGGACGAGCAGGAGCACGGCCTGGACGTCACCGCCGGCGGCCTCCGCGAACAGGAGGCGGCTTTCGCCGGTCGGCGCGAAGGCCTCCCAGACCTGGCGGAACGCCGCGGCGGACCGAAGCGGGAGCGCCGTCCGCCTCGAGACCTCGCGCATGACGTCGTGGAACGTGTCGAAGGCTCTCGGCTCCGAGGTCGGGTCGACGTCGCGAACGACGATCCCGCTCGAGCGCGCCTTGTTGACGTACTGGCGCCACTTCTTGCGGAGGTCTGACCAGAGCGCGTCCTCGCCCGCGGCAAGGTCGACGATCCGCGTCCGGCGGGGCTGCATGTCGTGCGCGCGTCGCCAGCCGCTCCCGGCGAGAGCGCGCTGGATCGGCTCGGCGTCCTCGATCTCGGGATCCATCCGGACGATGGCCGTCCGTGCCAGCCGGCCACCCGGCCGTGCGGCGGCTCGGAGCGCCTCGATCCACGCGCCGTGGGTGGTCTCGTTCCAGTCGTCCGCGAGCGGCCCGCGGGGAGCGTAGGCGAACCGCCACGGCAGGAGGGGAATCGGTCGCGTCAGGAGCTGTGCGCCGAACCGGTCGCCCGGCCCGCCGTCGAGCCCGACGTTCGTCGCCGACCAGCCGGTCGACCGCTTCACGCGGGCCCAGGCCGTCGTCTGGAGGTACGTCGCGCGTCGATGATCCCGGACGTACCCGTCCCACGAGCCCGGGTCCCAGCCCGAACGCCCCGTCGTCACCGCCGGATCGACGTGAGTCGCCCGACCAGGCGGCCCGCGAGGTTGCGCATCGGACGCATGGTCCGCTGGTGGGCGCCGGTCAGGTCCACCCAGCGCGCGCCGAACGACTCCTTGAACTGATACATCCCGTAGGTCGGGTCGCCCTTGTTCGGTCGCCGGCGGGCACCCTCCGTGTCGATGCCCCCGAGGTCGACCGACAGCCGGCGCTCGTCGAGCGCGATCTGGATGCCCCGCCAGACGAGCAGCCGGACGGCGCCCGGATGCGCCTTGCGCAGCTCGGCCCGATCGCCGGCGAGGGAGTACGTCAGGCGATGGCCGTGCCGGTAGAAGACCGCACCGGCGACGGGACCGTCGACGTCATGGTCGGCCTGGAGATAGAACATGTGCCCGGCAGCGAGGGCGCGCTTCGACCAGTCGAGGAAGGCGTCCCCCGAGGCCAGGGCGAACCCGCGCCGTTCCGCGGTCGCGTCGAGCATCACGTAGAACCCGCGGAGCATTCGCTCGGTGTCCTCCGCGTTCTCGAGCCCGACCTGCTCGACCCCCTCGAGGATGCCCGGGCTATCGTGCTCGTACTCGGCCCGCCCACCGCCCGCGTCCAGGCGCTTGACCCGGAGGCCGTGCCGCTCCGCCTGGCGGATGTTGTTCCTGGTCGTCGCCCCGAACGACCCGAAGATCGTCTTCTCGTCGCTGTTGTGCGCGTCCACCGGGCCGAGGCTGACGTCCATCCGGTGGCGTGACGTCTGGACCTCCTCGACGGGCTTGAACCCGCGGGCCTGCAGGAAGCGCCCAAGGCCGGACGTGGCCGACGTCTCGCCGTCGACGGTGAACGAGTCGAGGCCTTCGTTCGCGAGCAGCTCGGCAGCGGCCGCCGCGCGCGTCGCAGTCAGGACGGCATGCTCGTCGGGGATCGGCCCGCGCGTCGCGTAGGCCCAGCCACCACCGACGAGGGGCCGGTCCCGACCGACGACGAGCATCCGGAAGCCGTCCTCGAAGACGATGTGCCAGACGGGCCGGCCGTGCGCGGCGCGGTACTCGCCCCACGCGAGCGACTGGTAGACGTGGCCGTTCGGCGAGGCGACGGTGTGCTCGTCCCAATCGGCGAGCTCCGCGGGCGTCGCGAGCCTGGCCTGCATCGTTTCCGGGGGGAGGAAGCGTTCATCGGCCGCGTCGGCGTCCCGATCGATCGGGAGCACGTTCTGCGGCTCCATCGGCTCGACGGTCTCGACCGGCTCGACGGTCTCGACCGGTTCGGCCGACGACCACGTGTCGCCCGGGATGGCCCCTTCGCCGGGTGGCTCCGCGACAAGCGACTCGGGAGCGTCCGGGATCGCCGCCTCGACCGGTTCGGCGTCAATGGCTCCGGCCTCGACCGCCTCGGCCTCGGGAGGGCCCGGTGGCGTCGCCGCCGTGGTCGCTCGGGTCTTCCTGGGTTTCCTGGGCTGGGCCGCGCCGTCGGCAGGCTTCTTCGGGCGCGCCGGCGCCCGCCGCTTGCGAGTGGGCGACTCCCCCGCGGAACCTGTCACGCCGGGCGGACGCGCGACAGCGTGTCGGACATGAGCCGCATGATGAGGCCCAGCTCCGGCAGTCGCAAAGCCCACGTGACGCCGAGGTAGGCGAGGCCACCCATGCCGCCCGCGACCACGAGCTGGATAAGCGCCCGGACATGGATCGCCATGCCGGCGGTTGCCCCGTCCAGGACGGCCAGCGTTCCGAACGCGACCAGCCCCGCGGCAACGCTCCCGAGCGCGACGGGCACGCCGACGCGGACCAGCGGCCACGGATCGAACGCCGGGATCGCGCGGCGCAGCACCAACGTCAGGACGATGGCCTCGACGGTCGAACCGATGGCGATCCCGAGTGCGATGCCCGGCAGGCCCCAGCCGAGCGCGTTGACGGCGACCACGCCGATCCCCACGTGGAGCACGACGGCGAGAACGGCCGCGGCCGCCGGGGTCCGGGTGTCCCGGTTCGCGTAGAAGGCGCGCACCAGGATCGTCATCAGCGCCTCCGCGGGGAGCGCAAGGAGGAGGAGCCCCAGGGCCGCCGCCACGAGCCGGACGCCGTCC
>Ga0268386_10001299_pt1 | contig 17114 bp, 10 predicted proteins | sample RVTome_15_FD_200260 | JGI IMG/M metagenome (GOLD analysis project Ga0268386, IMG submission 200260) | Soil microbial communities from uranium-contaminated site in the Upper Colorado River Basin, Wyoming, United States - RVT150D86... ...
GCTCGTGCTGTTACTCGTCGTCCAGGGCGCCACCGGCATCGTGCTCGCGGCCACCGACGTGTACATGCCGCCGTTCGGCGGTGCGGTGCGTGAATGGGTCGCCGCCGACACGCACGATCCGGCGCTCGTGCGACCATATTCGCCCGAGACTGTGAATTCGGAAGCCTATGCCGACATGCGCGCGGTCCGTGGGCCGATCGTCGACATCCACCAGTACAACTTTTACATCCTGCTTGCATTGATCGCAATTCACATAGCTTCCGCGGTCGTCACCGAGATCAGAGAAGGGGGTGCGGTGATCACGGCTATGTTCACGGGGCGCAAGATCCATAGCAGAGAACCCGTGGACTGCGGCCTGATGGACAGGCGACATACGGACGATACCGACGTTGATTGAACTCGTCAGGGCGCTGCCCCGCTAACGCTTGTGCATCAGCGGGGCCATTGTGCCTGACGTCCCTGTTGAACGGCGCAGGGTCCGATTGCAAACCTGCCGGAGGGACGCTATTTCCCTTGAAGTGCCGTCGCGACTGCCTGCACAAACACCGGATCCGGCATGCCCAACTTTTCGCTGCGGCTTATTTCACGCCCCTCTCCATCGAGCAAAAGAATGGGAGAGCTGTGGTTGAAACCGCCGTCAGGCAGCTGCCGGTACTTGATGCCGAGTACCGCGGCGACGGGCCGGACCTCCGCAGCCGCGGTTCGTACAAACCGCCACCGGTCATTGTTCACCCGATGGCGCTCCGCCAGGTCGGCGAGAGCCGCCGGCGTATCGCGCTCCGGATCGAACGTGATCATAAGAACCTGCAGCCGCTCGCGGGCCTCTGACGGAAGTTGAGACTCAATAGCCCGGATCGTGCTGACGGTCATTGGGCATACGTGGGGACACGAAGCGTAAAACATCGCCACGATCAGGGGACCGCCCTGCATCTCCGAAAGCCGCAGGCCTTCGCCTGCCTGCGTTTCCAGCAAAATGTCGAGCTGGAAGTACGAATCGTCCGGCAGGTCGCTTGCATTTGTCTTCTGTAGCGCGCCGAGAAGACCCAGCATGGCGACGACGCCCGCAACAAAAGACCTGCTCAAACCGTTCACGTTCCCTCTCCCTTGACATCGTACGCGCAGCGAAAACCGAGATTCCTCGTCGTATCGCTTCCTCGCAAGCTCGACAACAGCGCGGTACGCATCAGTACCGCGTAGTTCTCTTTCTCCTCCATGGTTGCCGCGCCGGCGCCGCAGAACTGCATCTTGTCCGCCCCGCCCTGCTCCCGGTTGTCGCCGGAAACGAGCAGCGCATTGAAATCGTCGACCCATTCCCAGATCAGTCCGTGCATGTCGTGGACTCCCCAGGCATTCGCGGAACGGCCGCCGACTTCGGGCAGCGCCTTGCCGCCCGTTTCGCTGTACCACGCAAGAATCCTTTGCCGCCACGCCGGCTTCGCGCGAGCGTCGGTCTCGGTCTCGTCGGCCGCTGCGACGTACTCCCACTCGTGCCAGGTCGGCAGGCGTCCACCGTCGGCTTCGCAATAGGCACGCGCCGCGAACCAGCTCACGTTGATCACCGGCTGTTCCGGAAGCGCCGCATCACCCAGAGTGAGCGCGTCTTCCCAGTGCGCGAGATAGTTCTGGTCCGCGAAAAGGGGCAGCGCGGCAGCGCGGCGCCAGTCGGGACTGCGAACCACGAACGCGAGAAACTCCCTGTTCGTGACCGACCGGCGATCAAGCAGAAACTCGCCGATCGCGACTGCCTCGGCGTCCTCCGTCAAAGGCAGCACGCTCTTGAGCGACCCCGCTTCGATGCGTGCCGGCGTGTCGCCAGCGAGGCTGCATGCCGGCGCCAGGATCGTCGCCGCCAGAACCAGCTTTGCGCAGGCGTGCATCGGCTTCATCAATGACCCGCGCCGGGCGGACGCTCGTCCTTCGTTTCCTCGCGAACCTCCGCGACTTCCCTCGATGTCACGACGCCGTCGTCATTGCCCCAGCTGTTCAGAACGTAAGTCAGGATGTTGGCAACGCCGTCGTCCGTCAGCTGGCTCATGGGCGGCATGACGGAGTTGTACTCCTCGCCGTTCACGGTGACGGGTCCGGTCAAGCCGTTAAGCACGACTTCGATCGCCCGGCGTTTGTCGGCCATGAGGTAGTCCGACTTTGCGAGCGGCGGGAATACCGCGGGCAAGCCTGCGCCGTTGTTCTGGTGGCAGACGGAGCACGTGCCGTTGTAAAGTACCTGGCCTGCATCCAGCTGCTGCTCTTTCGTCACGGAGCCCGCCTGCATCGCCGCCGCCGTTTCAGCGACGATTTGCGCCGATCCCGCAACCGCCTTTTCGCCGAGATAGACGTTGTCGACTTCCTTACCCGTGTACAGCGCGAGATTCTCGTCGCCTTCGACCTTTAGAATGCCGAGCGCTCCCTTGTTGAACGCGCGGAAGATCGAGTGATCCACCAATACGAGCGAACCGGGCACTTCCACCCTGAACTCCGTAATGGCAGAGCCGCCCGCCGGCACCAGCGTCGTCTGGATGCTTTCCTGGAACTTCCTGCCCCCCTCAAAGTAAACCTTGTCGAAGATCTCGCCGATTACGTGAAAGCTGGATACGAGGTTCGGCCCGCCGTTACCGACATAGAGGCGGACCGTTTCGCCCACTTTCGCGTTTAGTGCCTTGTCGCCGAGCAGCGCGCCCTCCGATCCATTGAACAGCACGTAGGTCGCGTTTTCCTCGATCGCCTTCTGCATGTCGAACGGCTGGTGGCCTTTCTCGCGGTATTTGCCTACGGTGTAGAAGTCGCCCTGCATGACGTAATACTCGCGATCAACAGGCGCAAGTCCTTCCGGCGGCTCGACCAGGATCAGTCCGTACATGCCGTTCGCAACGTGCATGCCGACCGGCGCGGTCGCGCAGTGGTAGACGTACAGACCCGCGTTCAGCGCCTTGAACGTGAACTGCGATTCGCGGCCCGGCGCGGTGAAGCTGGACGACGCACCGCCGCCCGAGCCGGTGACTGCATGCAGATCGATGTTGTGCGGCATCTTCGAATCGGGATGGTTCTTGAGATGAAACTCGACCGTATCGCCTTGCCGGACCCGGATGAACGAGCCCGGAACCGTGCCGTCGAAGGTCCAGAACGTGTAGGTGACGCCCTCGGAAATCTCCATCTCCAGTTCACTCACTTCCATGTCCACGACGACCTTCGCCGGGTAGTTCCGGTTCACCGGCGGCGGCACTTGCGGCGGGCGAGTGGTGATTGCGGCAATGGGCTCCCCCTGTGGCGGCCCGAAATCGCCGCCGGCAGATCCCTGGGGGCGTTCTGCCGGCACAGACGCAGCCGGTGTCACACTTGCATTTGGATCGGGATCGCATGCAGCAAGCAGTAAAAAGGTAGCACTCGACAGCGCCAGAAGACGCAGCAAGCGAAGTCGCGGTTTCATGGGATCCCTCCAGTCGGGCAATAGCCGTTTTGCTTGCACACAGGTTATGCCAGAGAGCCGGCAATCTCCTTGATCAGGATCAAGCGAGGTCAAGATAGGGCTAGACGAACGCGTATTGCCGGGACGTTCAGTATCGGACGTTCAGGCTAAACCATATCTTCAACGTATCGGCAGCGAATGCGTCCGCTGAATAATCTGCGATCTCGAGTCCAACGTTCAGGTGCTCGTTGATAGAACGCGTGGCCCAGGCAGCGAGTTCGTCTCCATAGTGAATGGAACCCGTGTCCGAGGTGAACCGGTGCAGCGCGGCACCATATTGCCACAGTGCATGACCACCGTTGAAGTGGAGTGCGTCATCGACAAGCCCGCCCGGCGGGGTTTCGGTGAATTTGTCGGTTGCACCATTGAAGCCGTGCAAAGTCGCAAAAGGTGTCTGGAACGAGTAGGCGCCATCGCCACCAAGCACTTCGCGCATCAGGCCTGCATGGATTGCGTCGAAGTCCCAGCCGAGATCGAGTCGATAGTAGGCTGCGTCGATGCTGCGCGCCCCGTCCTTAAAGTGCCTCTGCGAGGTATATTCGGCGCGCCAGTCGAGTCGTCCGTGCTCTGCCTGTACCCTGATGCCGATGTTGCGGTGCGATGTCTCGGGGGAGTCGGGGAAGTTCATCAGCTGCGCGTAAGCACCGGCAACGACTCGGCCGAAACCCCGCTCATAGTCGAAAAGGGTTGATTGCGTGTCCGTCACGGCAAGCTCCGGATCGGGATGATGCGCGCCAAAAATGCGATTGACGCGCGCAATATAACCGGCCTGCAGGCTTCCGCCGAAGGCGTGCGAGAGAAGCATCGCTGCATCGAACGTCTGTTCATTCTGGCGGAATCCGACCGCGCCGATGAAGCGTTGATTGGCAATGTTTATGCGCTGGCGCCCGAGCTGCACCGAGCGATCATCGCTTTGCCAGCGCACCCAGGCCTGATTCAGTTCGGTATCCTCGGGGTCGGCCACTACAGGAGAACCGGACACGCCATTGGCAGTGCTGTTGTAACTGCCACCACCGAGTTGCCGGACATCTTCGAATTCGAGGAGTCCCTGCCATCCACGCCGCTCCGGAGACAGGTAACCGAGCCGGAGGCGCAAGGTCGAGGCAAACGCGTCGTCCGGCAGAGAGTCGTCCCGCACTGACTCCATTCGATAGCGCGCGTCTATTTCGAATCCCTCACCTTCCGCAAGCGACGCTCCGCCCGGCGCCAGAAAGGCCGCGCAGACCAGCAGCCACACCGGCCTTGTCTTTCGCATAGGTCACCTCCTTGGCTTTCGCGGCGATACTAGCGACGCGGCCGCGGCGGCGCCTTGACCTCGGTCAAGTCCGGCCGTGCGCGTTTACAGGACTACTCGCTTCTTGACATCGCGGCCGCAAGCAGGTTGTCTGGGTTCGTCCACGACGCCGCCCGGGGCGGTGGCTGGATTGGTTGGCGAACTGGGCGAGCGTGGCTGTCGCGCCGTCATTGTAATCACGGCCGGTTTCGGTGAAGGCGACCGGCACGCGGCGAAACGAATGACTAGTGTACCCCGTCGTAAATAATCGACCTTTCTCGCGGGCGACTTTTCGTGGCTGGCAAGGCGCGGCGACGAGTAATAGCTTGCGTTTTGCGAGGAGCCGCAACGCCGCCAGACGCGAAAAGACGCCGCGAGAAAGGTTATTTGCGACGGGGTGCAATAACGACGACTCATGAACAAGCCTGCGGAGAGTGAACCGTTGGCCGTCGCCAGAGACCCATCCGGACACCCTGCGCACGCAGCGGAGACCGAAGATGTCCTGCAGGCCCTCAGCAGCAGCCGTTCCGGCTTGACTGCGGAGGACGCAGCGCGACGGCTGCGCGAATACGGGCCAAACGAACTCCCGGAGACGGCTGGCCGTCATCCGTTGTTCCGCTTCCTGGCGCATTTTCACAACGCACTGATCTACTTTCTGCTCGCAGCCGTCGTCGCAACAACGCTGCTGGGTCACTACGTGGATGCCGCGGTCATTCTCGCCGTGGTGCTGGTCAACGCCGTCGTCGGCTTCCTACAGGAGGGCAAGGCGGAGGCTGCCCTGAGTGCCATCCGCGGCCTGATCGCCCCACATGTTCACGTCGTCCGGGACGGACGGCGTGAAACGGCGCCGGTTTCCGACATCGTGCCCGGCGACCTGGTGCTGCTGGAAGCCGGAGATCGCGTCCCGGCTGATTTGCGGCTCATCCGCTCACGTTCGCTCCTGATAGAAGAGGCTATTCTCACCGGTGAGTCGGTTGCCGCGGAAAAGCGGGAGACGCCGGCTCCTCCGGATGCGGCGCTTGGCGATCGTCATTCCATGGCGTACTCGGGCACATTCGTTGCCGCGGGGCAGGCAACCGGCGTGGCCGTCGGGACCGGCATCAACACCGAGATCGGCCGCATCAGCACGCTGCTTAAGGGCGTCGAAACCCTGACGACGCCCCTCCTGCGGCAGATTAACCGCTTCGGTACACAGTTCACGTGGATTGCGATTGCAGTCGCGGCAGCGCTATTTACGTTCGCTGTTGTATTGCGCGGCTATGCGTGGCCGGACGCGCTGGTCGCCGTGGTGGCACTCGCCGTCGGTGCCGTTCCGGAGGGCTTGCCTGCAGTCATTACGATAACGCTCGCGATCGGCGTGCAGCGGATGGCGAAGCGCAACGCCGCAATCCGGCGCTTGCCGGCGGTCGAGACACTCGGCGCAACCTCGGTCATCTGCTCCGACAAGACCGGAACCCTTACCCGCAACGAGATGATGGTGAGCCGTATCGAGTTGAGCGGCGGCCGCATCACGGTGACGGGAGCCGGTTATACGCCCGAGGGCACATTGGAACCATCGGCGGACCAGCACAGAGAGCGAGCCATGGGGGCCGCCTTGCCGCTCCTTCGTGCTTCTGTCCTCTGCAACAACGCGGAACTGCGGGCGAGCGACGACAAATGGCGCGTAGTCGGAGATCCCATGGAAGGGGCGCTCGTCGCTTTGGGGATGAAGGCCGGTCTGGATCCTCACGCTGTTCGCGCGGCATGGCCTCGCGTCGACGATATTCCTTTCGACGCGAAGCACCGCTTCATGGCCACGCTGAACCGGGGGCCGGACAATGCACTCTGTATTTTCGTCAAAGGCGCTCCCGAACAGATCCTGAAGATGTGTCCCGCGCAGACCACGGCCGACGGTTCCGTGCCTCTCGACGACGAATACTGGAGTGAGCGGATTGCCGCGGCCGCGGCCGATGGGGAACGCCTGCTCGGCTTTGCCGCGAGTGGCCCTCTCGCACCGGAGAAGAAGCAGATCGCGTTCACCGACCTGGAGCACGATCTCGTGTTTCTCGGACTGGTTGGTTTGATCGATCCACCCCGCAAAGAGGCCATCGATGCGATTGCGGAGTGTCGCTCGGCCGGGATCGAAGTGAAGATGGTCACGGGCGACCACGCCGCTACCGCGGCTGCGATTGCACGCCAGTTGGGGCTCGCGGAAGAGCCGCACGTTCTCACCGGGCATGAACTCGACCGGATAGCGGACGAAGACCTGCCGGTTGCGGTCGCGGATACGAGCGTCTTTGCGCGTACCAGCCCCGAACACAAGCTGCGCATCGTCAGGGCACTGCAATCGACAGGGGCCGTTGTGGCCATGACCGGCGACGGCGTCAACGATGCGCCTTCCCTGAAGCAGGCCGACGTCGGCATCGCCATGGGAGGAAAGGGCACCGACGCGGCGAAGGAAGCGTCGCGGATGGTGCTGCTCGACGACAACTTCGCCTCCATCGTCGCGGCCGTGCACGAGGGGCGAGTCGTTTACGACAATATCCGCAAGGTCGTCGCCTGGACGCTGCCGACCAACGGAGGCGAAGCGCTCATTGTCATAGCGGCGATTCTCTTCGGTTTCGCGCTGCCGATATCGCCGGTTCAGATCTTGTGGATCAACCTGATCACCGCGGCGACGCTGGGTCTCGTGCTGGCCTTCGAACCCGCGGAGCCGAATGTCATGCGGCGCCGTCCGCGAGCGGTGAATCAGGGCCTGCTAACGCCGTTTCTGGTCTGGCGCGTCATGCTCGTCTCTTTTCTGTTTCTTGGCGTCGCCCTCGCCTTCTATTTTTACGCGCTGAAGAAAGGCGCCGATCTCGCCACGGCGCGTACGATGGTCGTCAACGCCATCGTGGTGCTGGAGATCTTCTATCTCTTCAATGTGCGCTATCTCCATATGACTTCGTTCAGCTGGCGCGGCGTGCTGGGGACGCCGGCGGTCCTGATCGCCGTCTCCGTCGTCGTCCTGGCGCAGTTTGCGTTCACCTACCTGCCAATCATGCAGCGGCTGTTCGACACCCGCCCCGTCAGCTTGGGCGACGGGCTGCTGATCGTCGCAGTGGGCGCGGCGATGATGGCCGTGCTGGAGATCGAAAAACTTGTCATGCGGCGAACGGGCCGCCTGATGGTGGAGGGCTAATCGTTTACTGCTGATCTTCCGAGCAGGTGCACGCCCGGTCTGCGGCGAATGACGGCTACTCTGATGGAACGGCTGGGCGAGCATCACGTCGAACACCGCGAGGAAATCGCTGTCAGCCTCGTCCTGATCCGCGGCGAATACAATGATGGATGGTGACTCCGCTCCGTGGAGGAATGGCAATCAGAAATCGACTTCGATGCTCAGCTTCAGCGTGTGATCGGGCGTGTTCCCATTGAGCCCTTCGAGCAGCCCCAGGCCGAGCGTCAGCGTTGCGCCTTCGTCTTCCTCTTCCTCCTCGGCGCCGGGCAGGATGGCCGATTCTGAAGCCGACGGCCCCCCGTCCCGGAAGCCGCCGAAGCCGACCGAGTAGTAAAGCACCGGCCCCACGCGGTGCTGATTGAAGTCGCCGAACAACTCCGCCGATTCCGAAGGGTGTCCGCTGCTGCCCAGCCGGTCGACGGTGCCGTAGCCCTCGAGCGCGAGCGCCCAAGTGTCGGAAAACGTGTAACTGACCTGGGTTGCGTACGCGAAGTCCCACTTGTCATCGATCTCTTCCCCCTCATCCTTGTCGCCGCCGAAGGCATATACAAACATGGGAACGGCCGCGGCAAACCAGCGCCCCGACTGAAACTCCAGGACGGGACCGAGGGTCAAGTGGTTGGACTCTTCCTGGTCGACCGGCCCTTCAAGTTCCGCGACCAGACCGAGCCCCGCGCCATTTCCCTCCCGCGGCGCGAGGATCGCGATGACCTCGGCGCCCAGCTCCGTGAGGCTCAGGTCGTCGAAGTCATTGGCCTCCGGAATTGTGGCAGGCTCGTCGAGCCGCTCCTTCTCGAACTCGACGCCGATGCGCACCTTGACAGACTGCGTGAGCCCCATCTCCAGCTCGATCGCATGGCGCTGGCGAACCACGGCATTGTCGTCGAACTCAGCACCGTCGGGCCCACTGGCGATCTGGCGCGACGGCTGGTCCCATGACCACGCGTTCTGGCTCTGGAACTCGAAGCTCCCCGGCGCACTCTCCAGGGTCTTGAGCTCGAACTGGCCGATGAACGGTTCCGCCCTGGCTGGCGAAGCAGCGCACCACAAGATAACGAAAGTCAGTGCCGCAGTGTCAGCGCGTCGCGAATAAGGATTCAAGTGTCGTTTGTTCCGATTCGTTATACATGGCGCCAATGGTGGCCCCCATCTTCGGCCTCTCCGTTGTGGACACCAAATGTGACAACCTAAGCCCCAAAGGACCACCAGAGTCAGGTTGCGCCCCATCTCTAAAGAGATCCTCCGGTCACGGACCGCTACGAGCTCGAATTCTGGGACGTGGCCTGGACCGTGGAACCATAGAACCGATAGGTTTCGCCTATACTCCGAACGTCGCCGGCGCGAATGTTCATCGCCGTGATCCGGGTCTGTAAGCAGGTCGAGCCCGATGCCCCGAATGACGCTGACGGCCGGCTCGGGCCTGAAATATCCTAGCACGAGCGTGTACGGGCACCGATGATAGCGGGGCACCGTCACATCCCGAACGGAGGACGTCATGGAGCAGCGCATCGCCGACATCGACTTCGCCGCGCTTACGTCAGGACGAACGTTCTTTCCCTCCCCCGTCGCCTGGGAAGACGAGGTTCTTTACTTCCTCATGCTCGATCGCTTCTCGGACGGACGCGAGAACGGGTACCGGGACAATGAGGGCGCCCTTGTCACAACCGGCACGACGCCGCCGTTCCAGGCATCCGATCGAGGCAACGCGACCGGCGCGGCTGCGGATCGGGACCGCTGGGTGCAGGCGGGCGGACGGTTTGTGGGCGGGACGCTCCGCGGTCTGGAGTCGAAGATCGGCTATCTCGAACGCCTCGGGATTACGGCCATCTGGATCAGCCCGATGTTCCGACAGGTGCCGGCGCAGGAGACCTACCACGGGTACGGCATCCAGAACTTCCTCGACGTCGATCCCCGCTTCGGCACGCGCGACGATCTGGCCTCGCTGATCCGCACGGCGCATGCCCACGGGATTCGCGTGATCCTGGACATCATCCTGAATCATGCCGGAGACGTCTTCGAATACCAGGCGGCGCACCTGCGCTGCGACGTCTTCGACAGTGACAACAACTTCGTCCGCAAGGAAGCCTGCTGGCAGGCGGACGGCACCATCTATCCGGTGGTCGGATACAGAGATGCCGCCGGCAACCCGACACTGCCGTCCGGTCCGGTCAGCCCGACTCACTTCCCCGATGGCGCCATCTGGCCCTCCGAGCTGCAGCCCATCCAGACGTTCACGCGCAAGGGCAAGATTCGCAACTGGGATCACGACCCGGAGTTCCGGGAAGGCGACTTCGAGTCGCTGAAGGACATCCGCCAGGGCGCCGGGCCCGTCGACGATTACCACGCCTCCGACGCCTTGATCGCGCTCTGCCGAGTCTTCCAGTTCTGGATCGCGTTCGCGGATCTCGACGGCTTCCGCATCGATACCGTGAAGCACATGGACGATGGCGCGAGCCGACTGTTTACGTCCATCATCCACGAGTTTGCGCAGACGCTCGGTAAGGAGAACTTCTATCTGATTGGCGAGATCACCGGCGGCCGCCAGCGCGCATTCACGACCCTCGAAATCACCGGCATGAATGCCGCACTCGGCATCGACGACGTCCAGGACAAGATCGAGTATCTGGTCAAGGGCTTCCGCAACCCTGGCGACTACTTCGATCTGTTTCGCAATTCGGAGCTCGTCCGCAAAGAGTCGCACGTTTGGTTCCGGAACCGCGTGGTCACCACGTTCGACGATCACGACCAGGTACGCAAGGGCGAGCACAAGTCGCGGTTCGCACACGACGAGGGCCCGGGCCAGCGCAACGCCGAGCGTTCGCTGGCCGCACTCGCCTTCCTCGCGACAACGATGGGTATTCCGTGCATCTACTATGGTACCGAGCAGCAGTTCGAAGGCCACGGTCACGGCGACCGCTTCATCCGCGAGGCGATGTTCGGGGGCGAGTTCGGCGCGTTCGAATCCCGAGGCCGCAACTTCTTCAACGAGACCGGCACCGTGTATCGCGAGCTTCAGAAGATCCTCCGTCTGCGTCGCGAGCAGCTCGTGATCCGCCGCGGACGGCAGTTCCTGCGGCAGATTTCGGACGACGGTCAGAACTTCGGCCTGCCGATGATGATCAGCGGCGCGATCCGATCCGTCGTGCCGTGGTCGCGGATCTTCAGCGACCGCGAGGTTCTGTTGGCGGTGAATACCGATGTCGACCTGCGCAGGACAGCCTGGGTCACCATCGACAACGGGTTGCACGCAGCCGGCACCCAGCTCACGTGTCTCTACTCCACGAACGCCGCTCAGATCGGCAGTACGGTGGACGTCGAGCCGCGCAACGGCAAGGCGGTGCAGCTCACTGTGCCAGCAGCAGGGTTCGTGGCATTCGCGTAAATCCGCGCCAACGCTGAGCGAAAGGCCGGTGAATGTGCACGCCGTTCGACGGTCGCCTAAAGCGGATAGCGCCCCCGTCCGCGGAGGCTCGATGCCTCCGCAGGTTCCAACAGATTGTAAAAATAGGCCAGTTCAGTGCCTTCGAGGCTGCATGTAGTTATCAAACAGGTAGTTGGCTACTCGGGGCAGCTCTCCTCGCTCGCGTCGATTTCGAACCTGTCCCGATGGTCGGACCGCAATCAGCCTCACAGTCCGGCCGCACTTTCTCCAACACTCCGCCCGAGACCCCTGCGCCTGCCGTTCACCGCCGACGACCAGTGGCCGATCGGGCTGCGAGTCGACTGCGCCTATTGCGTCGTGGACTATCAGTGCGTCCGCCACGAGGAAACGCTATCGGTCGCGACAAGCCCACCGCCGATGCTTGGCCGGACCATCCGGGTACCCGGCCTCATCGCCGGGTTGCGGACTGGATCTGGGAGGCCGGCAGCCGCAGATCCACTATAATTCGTAGGAGAGATGAGGAACGCTCATCGCCCTGTCAGCGCCGCATGGCGGTCGCGGATGTGAGGGCCGTCTCGCGGAAGATGAGCAGGATGGGCTTGATGGGAGCAAGTCGGAAATATTCAAGGCGCGGCACGATCAGCCGAGGCTTCTCGGTAGCACTCATCGTGGTAGCCGTTTCGGCCATTATCGGCTCGGGAGTGGCTTGGAAGAAACGCGCAGAGATCAAGCGTCTGCCCGACTATCTGCACTATTTTGCACCTGTGGATGGTCGCGAGCGCATCGCGACGGGGGACGATGGCTTCGATGTCCTGCTTCTGGTTCTCGATGCATGCCGTCCCGAGAAGCTATCGGCGTATGGATTTGAACGGGACACGACCCCGAACCTCGATCTGCTTGTTCGCGACCCGGATGCCGTCTCGTTCCAACGACACTACTCCAACGGCAACTGGACGAAGTCATCAACGGCCAGCCTGTTCACCGGCATGTTCGCTCACGAGCATGGCGCGTTCAAGCCTTGGCGACCGAGCCGAGGCGAGGGCACCAGCGTCTTCACCACCCAGGTCCTTTCGGAGAAGGCCGAGACCATGGCGGAAATGTTCGCCGGGCAAGGTTATTACACGTTTGGTATCGTCCACGCAACGCATCTCGACCCTGAGTTCGGCTTCGCCCAGGGATTCCACGAATATTACACTCCTGCTGATTACCACAGCGATCGATCCAGAATGTGGGCGACGAATGCCTTGATCCGGTCCATCAAAGGCAATTACTTCGGCTATGTTCATCTGCTCGGCTGTCATCAGCCGTTCCCGCCACGTGTCCGTCACGACGCATACATGGAAACGTATGGCTTCGACTACCCGGAGGAGGACCGGATTTCACAAGGAGTCAACTTCAATAAAACCGAGATCAAGGATCTGATCAACGACGGCGAGCTGAAACTGACCGAGCAGGATGTCCGGTTTTTGCACCTCGCATACGAGGCGCAGGCGCGCCACATGGACGAGGAGTTCGTCCGGCCCATTCTGCAGACGCTGAAGGAAACCGGCCGGTACGATAGAACGCTCATCGTGGTCACCGCCGATCACGGCGAGCTGCTCTACGAGCATGAAAGCTATGCGCATGGCGGGCTCTTCCTGTGGGAGGAGGTCGTTCGGGTGCCGCTGATCGTGAAGTTCCCGAAGGGCAAGCGACCCGCCGCCCTGCCTCGGGAGGTGAGCGAGCCGACAAGCTCGGTCGATCTCCTGCCCGCCCTTGCAGATCTGCTTGGCCGACCTGCACCGGCACATGCACGCGGCGCAGCGATCTTCGGCGGCGAGTTTGCGGGTTCCACAATGATCGAAGGACAATCCTGCCCGCCTGCGATGAACGACTGTCTCGTCTCCATGGCCATCCTCAGCGACGCATACAAGCTCATCGAGTATCCTGGCGAGACGTTGCTTTTCGATTTGGAGCGCGATCCGACGGAGCAGAGTTCGATCGCGGAGAAACAGCTGAGCCTTTCCGAACAGCTCCAAGCCGCAGCCACCCGGCTTCGTAGCGAATCGGCCACGGAGTTCCTCGCTCGCCCGACCAAGACGGAAATCGACAAGGAGGAGCTCGACACCCTCCGCGGTCTCGGATACGTCGAATAGCTTCCGCGGTTCTCACAAACGGTACCAGGCTCCCGTCGAGCTGGGATTCTTTTCGTTCGGACAGCCGCGTGCAGAAACCCAGGAGACCGATAGATACCATGGTTCACGGGCAGATTCGTAACGGGCCGCACATACGCAAATGGTGCTTTCTCGCCGCGCTCGGGCTGCTCACCGGAGACATCGAGGGCGGGACTGCTGGGGTTTCGCCGGGTGGTCGGCCGGATGCGCCTGCGCCAGCAGAAGCTGGGAAACGGGATGAGCTAATCGGTTTCAGCCCGTCGCGGACAGCAACGGCCAGCGAGACCCCCAAGGGGCGCACCATCGTCCTGGGCTTCGATGGGATGGACCCGGAGCTCACCCAACGATGGATGGCCGATGGCACGCTGCCGAACTTCGCCCGCCTTGCCCGTGAGGGACACTTTCAGACCCTTGCAACCACCAACCCGGCGCAGTCACCGGTTGCCTGGGCTTCCTTCGCCACTGGTCTCAATCCGGGCGAGCACGGCATTTTCGACTTCCTACGGCGTAACGCGGAGACGTATGCGCCGGAATACTCGATCGCTTATGTCGAAGAGCCCGAGATCGTCATTCGGGCGCTGCGCTATCAAATCCCGCTCGACCAAACTGCTGCGCGGAGCCGCCGCGTCGGGACCCCGTTCTGGTTCAGCGCCGAGCGGGAGGGACACCGCTCATCCGTGCTTCGGGTGCCGGTAACCTACCCGGCCGAGCCGATATCCAGGATGCTCTCCGGCATGGGCGTGCCGGATCTCCTCGGCTCCCAAGGCACGTTCACCTTCTATACGACCGAGACGGTCGATCAGGAGACCACCGGCGGGCGCGTGATCACCGTCGAGGTTCAAGGCGATCGGGTCGATACCGCCCTGGATGGCCCACCGCATCCTTTCTACGAGACGCCAGTGCCGCTCAGTATCCCGCTGACGATCGAAAAGGCCGGCTCCGATCGCGTGCGAATCGCGCTCGGCGATCATGAGATCGGGCTCGCGCGCGAGGAATGGAGCGAGTGGGTGACTGCCGAGTTCACCTTCGCGGGCTTGATGGACGTGCAGGGATTGGTGCGCTTCTACCTGGTCGAGGCGTTACCGGAGCTCAGGCTTTACGTCTCACCGATCCAGATCGACCCGCGCGAGCCGGTAGCGCCCCTCTCCACGCCCCCCGATTACGCTGCCCGGCTCGCGGAGCGCATCGGCCTCTATCACACCATCGGGATGCCCGAGGAGACCTGGTCGCTGAACGAGGAACGGATCAACGACCGGGCCTATATCGAAATGGTCCGGACGATCCTCGCGGAGCGCGAGGCCATGCTGTTCGACACACTTGAGCGTCATGACAGCGACCTGGTCGTGGCCGTTTTCGTTCAGACCGATCGGGTCAGCCACATGTTCTGGCGCGGCTTCGATTCTCAGCATCCTCTTCATCGCCAGACCGGTTCGTTAGCTCGCTCGGCGATCAGGTGGATCTACGGCGAGGCCGACCGTGTCCTCGGTCGTGTCCTCCGGGTCATGAGACCTGAGGATCGCCTGATCGTCCTGAGCGATCACGGCTTCACCTCGTTTCGCCGCGCCGTTCACCTCAACCGTTGGCTTGCCGACGCGGGCTACCTCACCCTCAAGCCAGGGGAGACAAGCTCAGAGTCTTTGTTCGCCAATGTCGACTGGACACGGACGAAGGCTTTCGCGCTCGGGCTCAACGGCATTTTTCTCAATCTGGCCGGGCGCGAAGCGCTGGGTATCGTGCAGCCCGAGGATGCCGCCGCGGTCAAGCGCGAGATCGCGGAAAAGCTGAAACAGCTGCGTGATCCCCAGACGGAAGATCCCGCAATCGCCACGGTTTACGACGGTAACCGGATCTATAGTGGTCAAAGAACTGCCGATGCGCCGGACCTGGTGATCGGCTATCAGCGCGGCTATCGTGCCTCCTGGCAGACGGCGCTCGGCGGCGTGCCCGAGTCGCTGATCGAGGACAACCTTCAAAAGTGGAGCGGCGATCATTGCGTAGAACCGTCCCTGGTGCCTGGTGTCCTGTTCACGTCCTTCGAGCCACAGCGGGCGGTTAGCTCAATTACGGACGTGCCGCAGCTGGTCCGAGACACATTGGGCCTCGACGGAAGCATCGCTGCAGCCAACATCATGTCGTCTTCCGGCCTGTTCGACTTCGCCTCCCCGATCCTCTACTCTGTCGACGGGCTCTTGTCCGGATGGCTGCCCGGCTTCGGCCGGCTCATGGCCTGGGCCCTGGTCACGGCCGTCGTCTGGCTGGGACTGTACAAGCTCATCTCCAACCAGTCTCGCCTCGCCGGCAACAAGGTCGAGTCCCGCGCCTTGAAGAGCCGGCTGGCTGATTTCGACGGCAGTTTCCTCGAAGCCTGGCCTCTGCTCGGCCGCAATTTCGCGCTCGCCGGCCGTCGGCTCTGGTTGACCTTCGCACCAACAGTGATCGCCTCGGTGCCTGTGATCCTTATCCTGGTCTGGGTCTCGCACGCGTTCGCCTCGCGACCACCCCAGGCGGCTGAGCGGATTGAGGTGGACGCGATCGCCAGCGAAGGGCACCAGCTGCCGCCACTCCATTGGCATGGTGATGCCGACGTGGTCGAGCACGGTATCGGCTCCTGGATCATCGCCTGGCCGGAGCGCTCCGGGACTCTGGAACTTATCGACTCCGATGGGAGCGTGCTGCTTGCCCTGCCCACGCCGGCACCGGTGAGCACCTTTCATCAGCGCCAGTGGTGGAACGCTCTGGTCGGAAACCCTGCAGGATACCTTCCGGATCCCGGCCACGTGGCAGAAGTCCGGCTCGGGCTGCCGCAGCTGGAGTTCCTGCCGTTTGGTCCCGACTGGCTGCGGGGCTGGATGGGGCTATTCTTCGGAATTGCGATCATCACCTCGCTCGCCTTGAAATTCGCCTGGCGATTGCATTAACGAAGTTTCGAACGATTTTGATCAGATCTACCGGGGCTATTTGCAGGTCACGCGATATTTCCAAGTTTCCCAGTATGTGCATCAGATCCCCTTTCAGAATTCCCTTTTGACTCGCTCTATTCTCCGTGGATCCGTAGCGTGACAGCCTCGCTGCGAGGATAAATTTGAGCTGCGGACCATGCTCGGTGGGAAAAGGTTCTTTGCCCCAAGATGCATAAGCATATGTTCCTCTGCCCTGGACGTATAGAGAAAACAGTGTTGACCAGCTTCCGGATAACCAAGGGACATTAGAACGACGTGAAGGATCTCATGGCCCAACTGCCCGAAAAATCCACCAGTCGGAAGCGACTTATATCCGCTTGTCGGATCGATCGTATAGTAGGTATCCAGGACGCTTGGCCTGAGCTGGATGACGTTTGAATCGGTATAGGTATACCCATAGTAGCTCTTATAGGCTGCACCGTACTTGGCAACGCCCCATTCTTCTTTCAGTTGCAATGCAAGCAGCTCGGGATAGTTCTCTGACGCCTCTTGAAGAAAGGGAACGACGTAAACATCGATGCTTCGAACATCAGCGCCCACAAGGCAATTGATATAAGCGAGTAGCTCCTTGAGGTCGCCTTCGTGCTTGTTAAGCAAGCGATAATCGGTGTCGCTGTGAAATTTGATTTCCAGATGATCAGTTTCAAGGTTGGCCATGGGGCACGGCTCAAAAGGCCCTTGAAT
>Ga0268386_10001300_pt1 | contig 17107 bp, 18 predicted proteins | sample RVTome_15_FD_200260 | JGI IMG/M metagenome (GOLD analysis project Ga0268386, IMG submission 200260) | Soil microbial communities from uranium-contaminated site in the Upper Colorado River Basin, Wyoming, United States - RVT150D86... ...
GGCTCGTCGTCCACGACGTTGTAGACGCCGGGCTCTCCGCGTTCGAGCGCGAGCGCAGTGGCCGCGGCAGCGTCGTCGAGATGGACGAACGACCAGACGCCGTCCCCGTCGCCGACGATCGGGAACCGTCGCTTGCGAACGGGCTCGAGCTGCGCGTCGTCCGGAGAGCCGTAGAAGCCGCCGTACCGAAGCGCCAGCCCGCCGGCGGCCACGACGTTGCGTTCGAGATGCTCGATCGCGGCGAGCGTCTCGCTCATCTCCGGCACCGGGGCCGGGTCAAGCGGATCGTCCTCCGTCTTCACGGCCCCGCCGTCCCGGGCGTACGGCCAGCCGGCGTAGCTCTGTGCGACAAAGCGGCGGGTCCCGGCCTCCCGGCCGGCGGCGAGGAGCGTGTCGGTGCCGTCGGTCCGAAGCCGGTTTGTCTCCGCGAAGCTCCTGTCGAAGTGCTTGAAGTCGGTCAGGCCGGCCAGAGCGGTCGCCTGGTGCACGATCGCGTCGGGCCGGGCCGCGACCACTGCCTCGCGCACCGCGGCGCGGTCGAGCACGTCGAGTACGGCGGCCTGCGCCCCGAGCGTGAGGAGCCGGTCTGCCTTCTCCCGCGATCGCGACGTTCCGATCACCTCGTGTCCTTGCTGGACGAGCCGAGGGACGAGTCGGGTGCCGATCGCTCCGGTGGCCCCGGCGACGAAGACCCGCATCGTTTCTCTCCTTCCGGTGACTACTCGGGGCCTTCCCGTTCTCCACCTTCCCGAACGTACCGAGAGACCGGCAAGGCGATGCACGTTTTCCGCCGGTGAGGCGTCTTATAGGGCAGGGACCTCACTTCCGTGGCGATTCGAGCTGCGGGGGCGCACGAGGAGAGGAGAGGGATCATGCGTACGTTTGTGTCCGGCGCCGTGCTCGTCGCGGCGGTCCTCGCCCTGGCGATGCCTGCGGCGACGGCGCCCTCGAACGACGACGAGCTCCTGAAGGACGAGCAGCACTTCCTCGCCCAGTCGAAGAAGACGTACTCGGGCGGCCAGAAGGCCGCGAAGATGCGGAACATGGAGGTCGTGGGCCAGAACGACCTCGGCGGGCGGGGATTCAACGCCGACGTGTGGGTGCACGAGGGGTACGCGTACGTCGGCCACTGGGGCTTCTCCGACTGGGCGAACGGCTCGAAGACGCGCTTCTGCCCGTCGCCGCCGAAGAACGGCGTCGCGGTGGTCGACGCGACCGACCCGTCCGACCCGGTCGTTGTCTCGCGCCTCGTCAACCCGACCGGGACCTCGGCCGAGGACGTCACCGTCTTCGAGGCGAGATACGGGCCGCTTGCCGGCCGCGACATCGCGGCAGTGGGGCTCCAGGTCTGCGGCGGCTCACGGCTCGACCCGAGCTTCCCGCGCGGGCTCATGCTCTTCGACGTCACGACCCCGGCGAGCCCGGTCCAGCTCGGCTTCCTGAGCACCGGCTGCTGCACGCGCGGGCTGCACGAGCTCGAGTTCGAGCATCGCGACGACCTGGGGCGGACGTTCGTCTATGCGTCGGTGCCCGCGAGCGAGTACGAGGAGGAGGGCTCGCCGAGCGGCTTCCGCGATCTCCTGGGACGCGGCGACTTCAGGCTCATCGACGTGACCAACCCCGCGGCGCCGGTCGCCATGTCCGACTGGGGCGTAATCCACGACGCCGGCGGCCCGCTCAACCCGGGCCAGGGCTGCGATCCCGATCCCGTCTTCGGCCACAGTGCGGAGCCGTCCGCGGACGGGAAGCTCGCGTTCGTGGCCTACTGGGACAGCGGCTTCGTGGCGCTCGACGTGACGAACCCGGCCAACCCTTTGCTCAGGGGCCATACCGTCTACGAGGCCGACGAGGACGGTGACGGGCACTCGTCGATGTACGACGACGCACGTGAGCTGCTCTTCTCGGCCGACGAGGACTTCGGGAAGAACTGCGGCCCCGGCATCGAGCCGGGCTACGGGTACCTGCGAATCTGGGACTACTCGAACCTGGCGGCGCCGGAGCAGATCGGCGAGTACAGGACGCCGAACTCCGGCGGACGGCTCCCGCTGGGCTCGGGCGACTACACGATCCACAACCCGATGCTCATGGGTACGGACGTGTACATCTCCTGGTACTCGGACGGCGTCCGCGTCGTCGACGCGAGCGATCCGACGAGCCCCGAAGAGGTCGCGTTCTTCGTGCCCCCGGCGGGCCAGAATCCCGTCAAGCCCTCGCAGCGGAGCACCCTGTCGCAGACGCCGCAGGTCTGGGGCGTCTTCGTCGACGAGACGACCGGCCTCGTCTACGCGAGCGACATGAACACGGGGCTCTGGATCCTCCGGCGGACGGACTGAGCGACGGACGGTAAGGGTGAGGGCGGCGACCTCGCGGGCGCCGCCCTCACCCTTACGAAGTACCCCGAAAGGTTGATCTTTCGCGCGGGGGCGCAGGTTTCGCGCCCGCGGAGCGTCCGTACGCACAGAAGTCAGTTCCACCACCGACGCACCGGAGCCCGCCGCTATGCAGTACATCCGCGCCGCCCTCGGCCGCGCACCCCTCCACAAGTCCGACGGACAAGCCGTCGTCCTGATGGCCGTCGTCCTAGCCGTCCTACTCGGTGCCGCCGGCCTCGTGCTCGACGTCGGCTCCTGGTACCGGGCCGACCGCGCGACCCAGGCCACCGCGGACGCCTCGGCGCTCGCCGGCGCCCAGGGACTCATCGACGGCACAGGCCCGGCTACGGGCCTCGCCGAGGAGTACGCGGAGAAGAACGGAGGGGGCGACATCACGATCTCGTTCGGCCAGAGGGTCGTGGAGAACGACCTGATCACGGTGACGGTGGCCCGGACGGAGCCCGCCTTCTTCACCAAGCTCTTCGGCATCGACACCGTGCAGGTGAACTCGCGGGCGACTGCCCGCGCCGGCGTGCCCTCCCGGGCCCGCTACGTCGCTCCCATCACGGTCAACGAGCAGCATCCGATGCTGCAGTGCCAGTGCTTCAACGACCCCACGCAGGTGACGCTCATTAACCTGCACAACCCCGGAAGCGGCGATGCATCCGGCGCGTTCGGGCTCCTCAACCTAGACAGCCAGCAGAACGGCGGCAACATCGGCAGCGAGACGCTCGCCGAGTGGATCCGCGACGGCTATCAGGACGACTTGCCGCTCGGCACGTATGAGTCCGCGCCCTCGGCCAACTTCAACTCCGGGCACATCACGTCGGCCCTCAACGAACGGATCGGCACGGAGCTGCTCTTCCCAGTCTACCGCGAGCCGATCGTCGGCTCGGGCTCCGGGGCCGAATATGACATCATCGGCTGGGTCGGCTTCATCCCCACGTCGTTCCACGCAAGCGGCAGCAGCGGCACGATCTCCGGCTACTTCACGCAGGTCATCTGGCAAGGCCTCGCCGACGACACGGGCACCGTCCCGGACTTCGGCGTCCGCGTGATCCAGCTCGTCGAGTAGCCGGGCCGACGGCGAGAGGATCCGGGCGCGGGCCGTGACGACGGCCCCCCGGATCCCTCCCGTCAGCCAGTGTAGAGCCCGAGCGAGCGGGCGACGGCGATCGCCGTCTCCGCCCGGAGGCCGCCCGGGTTCTTGAAAGCATGCGCGTGAGGCGGGCGGACTGAATGAGTCCGCCCGCCTCACTTCGCATCAGCCTTACCCGGTCAGTGCGGGCACGGCGGCTTCGCAGAAGTCGTCGCTCCGCCCGGTGGAGCCCTTCACCAGCTCTTCGGAGAGGACCTCGTCGTCCGAAGGATCGTTGGGCGTGCCGCCGTGGTCGACGAGCAGCTCGATCCGGATCTGGCCGGGGTTCCTGGCGATCGCCTTGCCGTCTTCCCCGTAGAGGACCGCATTGCCGGTCGCCAGGATGAGGACCGTCAGCGTGCCGTCGCCGTTGTCCGTTACTCGAAGATCCTTGTCGGTCACCCTCGCGAACGAGGTCAGCGACTTGCCGTTGGCCAGGTTCGTGAGCACGTCCGTCTCGGTGACGTGGTGCAGGAAGTAGACAAGACCATCACGCCCACGCGACAGCGCGTGGCACGCGCTCGAGCTCGTCCTGCTCCTGGTCGACGACCCCCGGCGATTCCGGCGGGCGCGGCGCTGCCGTGGGACACGCGACGCCGAGCGACGGTGTTAGCAGCTGCCAGAGATGAACTCGACAGAGATCGTGTTCGGGTTCGTGCCAGCGAACGCGCCGAGATGGACGTTCTGGTGAAGGTTCAGGAAGGCAACGCACGGCGCGTAGAAGGTCACTCCGCCGCCGATCTCGTGCGTTCCGCCGGGAGTGGTGACCGAGTGAACGTGCCGGGGCACCTGCGCGCCCGCAGGCGACGCCGCAGCCAACACGAGGACAAGACCCCCGCAAAGAGCAAACCGCCGCATGACTCCTCCTTTGTCCCGTGAGGCACGAGTCTCGCGCGATCCTGAGTTGTTGTCAACCACGGCGGACGGGTTCCCGGCTAGGCAGCTAGTCGCCTTCTTGAGGGTGGGAATCCGACTGGGCGCGCCTCGCCTACCAGGAAGAGAGTGCTTCGAAGGCTCGTACCGGTTGTGCTCCTTTCGCTCGCCGTTGCTGTTGCTGCCTGCGGCGGGTCCGACAGCGACGAGGGGGCCAAAGGGACTCTGAGGCTCGAGCTGGCCGAGGAAAGCGAATCCGGCCAGTCCGGTACGGCCATCATCTCGCCGGTGGACGGCGAGACGACGAGAATTGTCATGGAAATCGATCATCCTCCGGACCTGCCGCAGCCTGCGCACGTCCATCCCGGCCCATGCGGGAATCTCGGCGACCCGATCGCAGCCCTCGAGAGCCTCGTGGACGGCCGTTCCGAGACGGTCGTTCCGATGTCCCTCGCCGAGCTCCAACGCGGAGGTCTCGTTGTACACGCACACAAGTCGGAGGCCGAGTTCGAGGTCTCCGTCGTCTGCGCGGCGATTCCAGCGGCCGGCTAAAGAGCCCGTCGCCGCCGGATGGAAGCCGGAGGCGTGGAAGACCCGCCCGAGGAGCGCCGAGGCGCGGGCGAGCTCATGGCTCTCCGGACTGTCGACGTGGAGCTCGAGGCGGGCCGCATCTGGGTTGAGCGTTCCTACGATCCCAAGGAAAGGGCTTTCGTCAACCCCAAGTCAGAGAAGGGCCGGCGCACGGTGCCGATGCCGGCTGTCCTCGTCCCTACCTGGCGGCGCGCAAACTTCAACTGCGCTGGAGCGAGGGTCTCTTCTTCGGACGGACAGCCGAGCTCCCCTTCGACGACTCCTCCCTGAATGCTCGCGCGTCGACCGCGTGGAAGAACTGACGCCGATCACCCTCCACGAGGCCCGCCACACCTACGCGAGCCTGACGATCGCGGCCGGAGTGAACGCGAAGCGCCGTCCACGTACATGGGCCACTCGTCGATCACGATCACGCTCGACCGCTACGGCCACCTGATGCCTGGGAACGAGGACGAGGCTGCAGAGCTCCTGGACGCCTACTTCGAGCGTGTGGGCCAGTTGCGGGCCAGTGAGGGCCAGTAAACTGGCGGGACTCCAGCACCCCCGAGCGGAAGATCGGCATCGCCAGAAGCTCCCCGAACGCTCGTTCTGAAAGGGCCGCATACGAGCCTGTTTCGCTCAACGAAGCGGCGGGGGTGGGATTCGAACCCACGAAACGGCTCAGCACCGTCTAGCGGTTTTCAAGACCGCCCCTTTCGACCGCTCGGGCACCCCGCCCGCGAATCAGTCTAGTCCCCGGGCTCGATCCGTCCGGGGGCCCCGAACTGGGCGAGCACGTCCGGTACGGACACGGCGCCGCCCTCGTCCTGGAGGTTCTCCAGGATGGCGAGCATCGCGCGGGCGGTCACGGCGGTGCCGTTGAGCGTGTGCACGAACTCGAGCCCCTGATCGGTGCGGAAGCGGACGTCGAGGCGGCGCGACTGGTAGTCGGCCGTGTTCGAGGTCGACGTGAGCTCGCGGTAGCGGCCCTGGCTCGGGAACCAGCCCTCGATGTCGTACTTCTTCGCGGCGGCGGCGCCGAGGTCGCCGGCGGCGATGTTGACGACGCGATATGGGATGCCGAGCTCGCCGATCAGCGCCTCCTCGGTGGCGAGGAGCCGCTCGTGCTCGTCCGGCGAGTCCTCGGGGCGGCAGAAGACGAACATCTCGACCTTGTCGAACTGGTGCACGCGGAACATCCCGCGCGTGTCCTTGCCGGCCGCGCCGGCCTCGCGGCGAAAGCAGGTCGAGTAGCCGGCGTAGCGGAGCGGCAGCGCGTCGGCGTCCAGGACCTCCCCGCCGTGCATGGCCGCCAGGGTCACCTCTGACGTGCCCGTCAAGTAGAGCTCGTCGCGCTCGATCCGGTAGAGGTTCACCTCCTCGGTGGGGAGGAAGCCCGTGCCGTACATCGCCTCCTCGCGGACGAGCACCGGCGGCAGCACCGGCGTGAGACCCGCGGCGGTGATCCGGTCGAGCGCGAAGCGGTAGAGAGCGAGCTCGAGCAGTGCGGCGGCGCCGATCCGGTAGACGAAGCGCGAGCCGGAGACTTTGGCGCCGCGCTCGGTGTCGATCCGGGCGAGCTCGAGGTGGTCGCGCGGCTCGAAGTCGAAGGCCGGCGGCTCGCCGACGCGGCGGAGCTCGACGGCGTCGTCGTCCGTGAATCCGTCCGGGGCGCTGGGATCCGGGGGCGACGGGACGCGCTCGAGCAGTTCGGCGCGGCGCCGCTCGGCGGCCGCGAGCGCCTCCTCGACCTGCTGGAGCTCGGCCTTCACGCCCTTGAGCTCCTCGATCTGCCCCGGCGTGGGCTTGCCCTTCAGCTTGGTCTTCGCGCGCAGCTCGTCCGCCTGCGGGACGAGCGCAAGCCACTCCCGGTCGGCCTCCATGAGCGCGTCGAAGTCCTCGGCAGCCCCTTTGCGCGCCAGGGCCTCCCGATACGCGTCAGGCTCGGCCCTCGCGGCACGGATGTCGATCATCGCCGGGAGTCTAGGAGTGCTTCGACGACTTGGGCGACCCCCTCCTCCTCGGCGGAGGGACAGACCCAGTCGGCGACCGCGAGGACGCGCGGGTGCGCGTTGGCGACGGCGACGCCGAAGCCCGCCCACTCGAGGAGCTCGACGTCGTTCTCCCCGTCCCCGAAGGCGATCGTCCGCTCGGCGGTGAAGCCGAGGTGCTCCGCGAGGAAAGCGAGGCCCGAGGCCTTGGTCACCTCCGGGCTCGCGAGCTCCAGGAAGAACGGCAGCGACTTCGAGATGTAGAGGCGGCCGGCGAAGCGCTCCTTCAGACGCGCCTCCAGTCCGTCCAGGATCTCCGGCTCGTCGATCGTGACGAGCTTCGTCGGCGGCCCGGAGAGCCACGCCGCGAGGTCTCCTACCGCATGGACCGGGAGGTTCTGGAAGCCGGCGTAGCGCTCGGCCGCGGGTGTCGCTTCGGCCACGTAGAGCTCGTCGTTCACGTAGCAGTTGACATGGAAGCCCTCTTCCTGAAGGGCGGCGATCGCCTCGCGGGCGAGCTCGAGCGGGATCGGCTCGTGGCGCAGGAACTCACCGGTTCGCGGGTCGGCGACCGCGGCGCCCTGGTAGCAGACGACCGGGTCGTCGATCCCGGCCTCCTCGAGGTAGGGAAGGACGGAGCGGAACATCCGGCCGGTGACGACGAGCACCCGCAGCCCGGCCTCCCGGGCGCCCGCGATTGCGGCGAGCGTCCGCGGGCGCAGCGCGCCGTCCTCCCAGATGAGCGTCCGGTCGAGGTCGCAGGCGAGGACCTCGACCTCGCGCGGAAGCTCAGACGGAAGGATCAGCCGCGCGCCGTGACGACGTAGGCGGCGACGTTGGCGATCTCTTCCTCGCTCAGCACGCCGCTGTAGGCCTGCATGCCGTTCCCGCCGTTCGTGATCTGCGCGACGGCGCCCGCGAAGTCGATGGTCGAATCGTCGAGGCTCGGGCCGACGGTGCCGGTCGAGCCCGCGTCGGCGAGCGTGTGGCAGCTCCCGCAGCCGTTCGCCGCGTAGACCTCCGCGCCCGCGGCCGGGTCGCCCTCGACCTCGCCGCCCCCGTTCCCGTTGCCGCCGTCTTCCTCGGTCGGGACGGTGCCGATCACGGTCTCGGGCGTAGGCGTGGCCTCGTCGCTGCCGCCGCAGGCGGAGAGGAAGACCAGAGCACCGAGGACGACGACGAGCGTGACGAGGCGGGCCATGGGCCGCGAAGCATATCGGCCGTCACGGCGACGAATCCGGTCAAACCGACGAGCAGGACGTCGAGCGGTGAGTCGTTGACGACGAGCGAGACTGCGATCGCGCCGGCAAAAGCCAGCGAGACGGCGCGCTCGTCGAGCGGCTCCGGACGGCGCAGCGTTCGCACGACGAGGAAGACGAGGACTGCGAGAAGCGCCAGCACCGCGAGACCTATCCACAGCGACGAGGTAGAGCGCTCCCAGGAGAGCTCGACCCGCTCGACGAGATCCCCGCTCAGCCCGCGGGGGCCGTCCTCGAGCGCCGACGTGACGTGGCTCGAGCCCCCCGTCGCGGCGTCGAGCCCGATCAGCCCGAGGGCAAGCACGAGCGCGGCTCCGAGCGCGACCGCGAGGGCACGCCTGCCTCCGCCCGCGAGCAGGACCGCCAGAACCGCGAACCCGCCTGCGAGGACGATCGCACCGCCGCCGTCCGCTCCGAAGCGGTTCCCGGCGACCGTGACGAAGGCGAGCAGCGCGGTCCCGGCGAACGCCCCCCAGCCGAGGGCGGCGTAGAGGAGCGCCGCGCCGGCCAGAGCCGGGACGAGCAGCATCGTCTCGAGCAGGTTCGAGAGCCCGAAGTAGCGGGAGTTCTGAGTCGGGCCGAACGGGGAGAGCGCCACCGTCGTTCCGTCGATCCCCAGCGCGATTAGGTATGCGCCGAGGACGGCGACGAGGAAGCCTCCGAGCGCCAGCGGCGAGCGCAGGAGCGCGGCGAGCAGCGGGCCGCCGAGCGCGACCGCCAGGCCGAGAACGGCGAGGACGGCCCAGAAGCCGGAGACGCCCGCGACTCCGAGCAAGAGGTTGGCGAGCAACGCGGCGGCGAAGCCGGGCACGGCCGCCGCCGGCGCCGCCAGCGCGAGCGCGACGACGAGCGCGCAGACGAGCAGGGTCACGGTGAGCCGTACGGCGTTGTTCTCGTCGATCCGCTCGTCGAGGCTCCGCAGCTCGCCGACGGCATCCGCGGCCGGCTGGGAGCCCAAGGCCCCGTCGTGCCCGAGCGCGGTAGGCACGACGTCGGCGATGGAGACGAGGCCGGGGATGCGCGTCGAGTCCGAGGTGAGGAGCCCGTTGTAGCCGGGCCCGACGACGAGGATCGGGTACCGGCGGTCGTTCGGCTGCAGGCCGCCCTCGGGGAGCCCGACGTAGATCGCCGGCCCGGCGGCGCTTCCCAGCGCTCCCTCCCTCGTGGCGAGTAGCTCGGGGCCGGAGGGCGTCCCACCTCGGAGCGAGTTGCGCACCTCGCCGCGGACGAGCGAGGCCTCCGCAAGCTCGGCGCTCGTGTCCGGCCCGGCGCCGGGGTTCAAGAGGCCCACCGCGCCGAGCACCTGCACGGCCTCCAGGTCGTCCACCGTGAAGTCCGGCACCACGACGACCGCGAAGTCCGTAGCCTGCGCCGGGCCGGCCATGAGCACCATCAGCGCGAAAGCGACCACCGCGGTCCGAGCCATGCCCGGAACTGTAAGCGCGGCCGCGATCGCGCTTGCGGTCGGGCTCGGCCTGGTTCTCCTCGGCCCGCCGCCCGGCGACCTCCCCGCGCACCTCTACCGCGCCGAGCTCGTCCGGGACGGCGTGCTCGTGTGGGACACGTTCTGGTACGCGGGCCACTACCCGCTCCTCACGTACAGCCTCCTCTACTACTTCCCGGCCGCCCTCGTCGGGAACGACGCCGTCGCGCTGGTCTCCGTCGTCGCGGCGGCGGCGCTCTTCGCGTCGCTGACCGAGCGGGAGTGGGGGGAGGCGGCGCGCTGGCCTGCGCGGGCCTTCGCCGTCGTCGCCTGCGGCCCGCTGTTCACCGGCACATACCCGTACGCAGCCGGGCTGGCGACGGCGCTCGGGTCGCTGAAGGCGCTGCAGCTCGGGCGGCGTTGGACGGCCGTCGGTCTGGCAGTGCTCACGCTTGGGCTCTCGCCGCTCGCCTTCCTCTTCCTCTGCCTGGCCGTCGTCGCGGCGTTCCTCGCGCGGCGCCCGCGTCTCGACGGGACGGCGCTCGTCGTCGGCGGCTCGCTGCTCCTCCTGGGGCTCGTCCAGGGCGCGCTCCTCCTGCTCTACCCGGAGGAGGCGGAGTACCCGTTCTTCCGCCTCGAGGAGCTCGTCGGCGTGATCCTCCTCTCGGCTGCCTGTGCGGCGCTCGCGCTGCGCGGCGAGGGCGGGCGCGTTCTCGCCGCAGTCTTCGGGCTCTGGGCCCTGGCCGCGGTTGTCGCCTTCGCCGTCCCCTCGCCGATCGGCGAGAACGTGACGCGCCTACGCGGGATCGTCCTCCCGCTCGCGCTGCTCGCGGCCGCCCTCGCCGCGTACCGGCCCCGCTGGCTCGCGGGCTTGGCCCTCGCCGCCGCCCTCGCGTACACGCTCGTCCCCTACGTCGGCGCCTCACTCCACCGCACGGACACCCGCTCCGCCGAGGAGGCGTTCTGGCAGCCAGCCCTCGACTTCCTCGCCGAGCAACGAGGCCCCGGCGAGCGCGTCGAGGTCGTCCCGACTGGTGACCACTGGGAGGCGTACTGGCTGCCGCGGGTGGGGATCCCGCTCGCGCGCGGCTGGTATCGCCAGCTCGACATCGCCCAGAATCAGCTCTTCTACGAGGAGCCGCTCGAGCCCGAGGCCTACCGCGCCTGGCTCGACGAGCTCGGCGTCCGCTGGGTGCTCCTGCCCGACACGCAGCTCGGCCGGATCGGGGAGGCGCGGGAGGCCGAGCTCCTGCGCTCGGGCGCCGCCGGCCTTCGGGAGGTGGCTCGCGCGGGCGACGTCACGATCTACGAGGTCCCGGATGCGACGCCGATCCTGACGGGACCCGGGGAAGCCCTGCTGACGGCGCTCGAGCACGACCGGGTCGAAGGCGAGGTGACGGCCCCGGGGACATACCGGCTAGCGGTCCGCTGGACTCCGACGTGGCGCGTCGCGGCCGGCGACGTCTGCGTCCGGGAGGGCCAGGACGGCATGACGGAGGTCGTCGCGCGGGGCGCCGGGCCGTTCGCGCTGGGCGTGTCGGCGCTCTCGAGAGCGCCCGGTTGCCCCGACTCTCCCAGCTAAGCTTCGGACATGAGACGCAGGTCGTTCGGTCGCGATTTCGGGCTCTCGTCCCGCATGTTCCTTACCATGTTCCTGCTCGGGGCGCTCTACGTCGTCTTCTTCGTCGTCCTCGTGCAGTACTTCCAGCTCGGGTTCGTCCCGATGATCCTGCTGCTCGGCGGGCTCGCGTTCCTCCAGTACTACACGTCGGACAAGATCGCGCTCGCCGCCTCCGGAGCGAAGGTGGTCACGCCCGAGCAGGCGCCGGAGCTGCACGCGATGGTCGACCGGCTCTGCGCGATGTCCGACCTGCCGAAGCCGCGCGTGGCGTTGATCCCGACCGACGTGCCCAACGCGTTCGCGACCGGGCGCAGCCCGAAGCACTCGGCGGTGGCCGTCACCGAAGGCCTCTGGAGGCGGCTCGAGCCGCGCGAGGTCGAGGGCGTGCTCGCCCACGAGCTCTCGCACATCGCCAACCGCGACGTCGCCGTGATGACGATCGCGAGCTTCTTCGCGATGCTGGCCGCGTTCCTCATGAGGATGGGTCTGTGGACGGGGATGATGGGCGGCGGCCGCAGCCGCGACAGCGGCGGCGCGCCAGCCTTCCTGATCGTGCTCGTCGTCTCGCTGGTCACGTACGTGCTCAGCTACATACTGATCCTCATGATCTCGCGCTACCGCGAGTACGCGGCCGACCGCGGGGCGGCGGTCATCACCGGCGCTCCCGAGTACCTCATGAGCGCGCTGCAGAAGATCGCGAGCGACATGACGCGGATCCCCCAGCGCGACCTCCGGCAGCTCGAGGGGATGAACGCGTTCTTCATCATCCCAACGAACGTGAAGCGGACCGTCGGCGAGCTCTTCATGACGCATCCGCCGCTCGAGAAGCGCCTCGCCCGCCTCGCGGAGATCTCGGCCGAGATGGGCCGGCCGATCGCGGCTTAGCGCGTCTTGGGCCTGGGCGACGTCCTCTTCGGCCGGAAGAAGCTCAAGGGCGCGAAGCTCGACAGGCTCTTCGCGCTCTCGACGGCGCAGATCACGCTCCAGACCGAGCTCGACCTGCGGCCGGCCGGCGTTGCCGGGGTCGTGTTCAAGCCGCTCTCGGCGGGGGAGTTCATGCGCGCCGAGCAGCAGATCGACGAGCTCCTCGGCGTGGTGGCGCAGACGTCCGGCTCGGAGGTGCGCCGGCGCCAGGACAGCCTGGGCTACCAGTGGCTCATCGTCCGTGACCGCGACTTCGAGGACCTCGTCACCGGCGTCCACCTGGTCGCGAACGAGCTCGGGGCGCACGGCTTCGGCGAGCAGCTCCTCGCGGCCATCTTCACCTTCGAGCGCCGCGGAGAAGAGCGCCCCGTCTACCTCATCTACGGCTTCAAGCGGGGCGCGTTCTGGCCGTTCGTTCCAACCGGGAAGGAGCAGGAACGCGACAACGCGGAGGAGCTCCGGCTCCGCAACGAGCTGCAGGGCGAGCTTCCCTTCGAGCCGGACCTGGAGCGCTGGCTCGGGTTGTTCGACGCGCCGCTCGACTAGCGCCCGGTCTGACTGTTAGCCCGGCAGATCCGGGATCAGGCCGTCCTCGGAGAAGAGGCGTTTCGTCTCCTCCAGGGTGAGGTCGCTGGGCGGGATGACGACGTCCGACGCGCTCAGGTCGTCGTCGGCCAGCCGCTCGCCCTCGGCCTGCACGAGCTGCCACATCTCGTCGAGCACGCGATCGAGCTCGGCCTCGTTGCCCGCGTCGGCCGCGGCCTGCGCCTGCTCGTCGAGCCCGTTCAGGCGACCGAGCAGGTCGTCGCTCGCGCGAAACTGCCCTTCGCCCATCAGCCTGACGATCACGGCTTCTCCTCCAGCTCCTTCTGCTCGTCGCCCGCCGCGAGCTCGCCCTTCAGCTTCGCGAGCTCCTCGTCGACCTGGCTCTGCGCCGAGATCTGCGCGAGCTCGCGGTCGAGCGACGTCTCGCCGCTCGTGAAGTCCTCCAGCGTCCCCGACTCGACGAGCTCGTCGACGGCAGACGCGCGCGCCTGCATCTGCTCGGTCTTGTCGTGGGCCCGTTGGATGGCCAGTCCGGTGTCGGCCATCTCCTCGCCGATCCCGGTCGCTGCCTCGCCGATCTTCACCTGAGCCTCGGCGGCCGAGTACTGCGCCTTGATGACCTCCTTCTGGCTCCGGAACGCCTCGACCTTGGCGGAGAGGCGCTTCTCGTTTGCGATCAGCTTCTCCTGCTGGGCCTCGAGCCCGGCGATCTGGGTGTCGAGCCCCTGGAGCTGCTGCTGGGCGACCGTCTTGCGCTCCAGCGCCGCCCGCGCGAGATCCTCACGCCCGGCGGCCAGCGCCTTGCGCGCCTGGTCGTCGAGCTTGGGGAGCTCCTGCTCGAGCTTCTGCGTCTGGAGCTCCAGGCGCTTCTTGGCGGTGACGACGTCGGCGACGCCACGCTTGACGTCCTGCAGCATCTCGAGCTGCTTCTCGTATGAGTAGTCGAGCGTGACGGACGGGTCCTCGGCGCGGTCGAGGAGCTTCGAGATCCACGCTTTCACGACGTTCGAGGTTCGGCTCATCAGGCCGGCCATGTGCGAGTCATCCTCCTGATCCGGGTTCGCCCGGCATGCTACCCGCGTCATGACGGGAGTCGGGAAGCGCCTGCTCGTCGTTGTCTCGGCGGTCGCCGCCCTGGCCGCGCCGGGCGCCGCCGGCGCTCAGAGCGCGGCCGAGCGCGATCTCGTCACGCGCTACGCGCCGATCATCATGCACAAGGAGAACCCCGACCCACCCTGCTCGCGGAGAGGCGAGCAGTACCGCCTCGCCCCCGTCGACATCACGCTCGGTAACCCCGACGTGCGGCTGGTGCGCCGGCCCTCAGGCGGGAGCTTCCGGCAGGAGAACGAGCTCGCCACCGCCCCGACCGCGTCGGACCTGGCAGGCCTCGGCCCCGACTACTACCTCGACCTTCCCGGCAACCCCCTGCGGCCCGGCTGCCGCTACGCCCGGGATTCGGCCAGCCTCATGGAAGGGCGCTCGTCGGTCATCTACGCCCACGTCGCCAGAGAGCCGGGCGTGCACGGGATCGCCGTCCAGTACTGGTTCTACTACTGGTTCAACCAGTTCAACGACCTGCACGAGAGCGACTGGGAGATGATGCAGGTCGCCTTCGGCGCCGCCACGGTGGAGGAGGCGCTCGCGGACGGCCCGTCCCAGCTCGCCTACGCACAGCACAACGGCGGCGAGCGGCGCGACTGGGACGACCCCCGGGTCGAGAAGGAGGGGACGCACCCGGTCGTCTACGCCTCGTCGGGCTCGCACGCCAGCCAGTACTGGTCGGCGCTCTTCCTCGGCAACGGGCGGGGCGGGTCAGGGCTCGGCTGCGACGACACCCGCGCTCCCTCGACGCGCGTCGCGCCGACACCGGTGATTGTCCCCACGCACCCCGCGTTCGACTCCGAGTTCGCGTGGCTCGCGTTCGAGGGCCACTGGGGCCAGCACGAATCTGGCGTCTCCAACGGGCCCACAGGCCCGAATATGAAGCGCCAGTGGCTGGAGCCCTTCCGCTGGATGGCCGGGCTGCGTACGTCGACGCCCGAGGTCCCCACGAACGAGGCGCTTGGCGAGCCGGTGACGCGCTTCTTCTGCACGGGCGTCAGCTCGGTCTCCGGCCTTCTCAACGACACGTCGTCGAGCCCGCTGACGGCCCTCCTCGTCTTCGCCACGATCGCGGTGGCCTTCGCCATCCCCGCGCTGCGGACGCAGTGGCGTCCGGTGGTGTCGAAGCCGGTCCGGCAGCGCCGGGCCGGCGGCCAGATCGTCGACGCGGCCGCCCGTCTCTACTGGGAGCACATCCGCGCGCTCGCGCCGGTGGGGCTCGTCGCCGTCCCGCTCGGCGGCCTGGCGGTGGCGGCGCAGCTGGCGCTCTTCCACTCGACCGGGCTGCGCCGGGCCTTCGACTCCCTGGGCGATCTGAAGATCGAAGCGGTGGTCGCCCTGTTCGTCGGCGGCCTGGCGCACGCGCTCGCGCCGATTCTCGTGGGGGCGGCGACGACCCTCGTCGTCCGGGAGCTCGACCGGACGGGAACCACGGGCCTGGGCGCCGTCTTTCGCGGCCTGCGTGGGGAGCTGTGGCGGCTCTTGGGTCTCGCCTTCGGCGGGCTCGTCGTCGTCAGCCTCCTCGCCCTGACCGTGGTCGGGCTCCCCTACGCGGTGAAGAAGGCGGTGGACTGGGCGTTCGTCCAGCAGGTCGCGGCCTTCGACGGGCTCCACGGCCGCGAGGCGTTCCACGGGAGTAGAAACCTCGTCCGCGGGCACTGGTGGAGAGTGGCCGCGATCACCGCCGTGCTCCTGCTCGTCCTTGCGGTTACCGGGCCGATCACCGGTGTCGTCATCATCTTCGTGACCGACGCCCCGCTCGCCACGATCAACTTCTTCGGGACGCTCCTCTTCGCCCTCGTGCTCCCGCTCACGTCCGTCGCGCTCTCGCTCCTCTACCTCGACCTCGCCGTCCGCCGCGACTCGGAGGGGACGTCGACTGGCATGCTTCCCGCCCCATGATCGTCGAGCGGAGCATGGATCCTCGCTGGCTCTCGAACGCCTACCTGGTCGCGGACCGGGTCGGCGGGACGGCGGTGTTCGTCGATTCGGGCGCGCCCGTCGAGCCCCTGCTCGCGGCCGTCGACCGGCTGGAGGTTCACCCCACGCTCCTGCTCACGACCCACGCGCATGCAGACCACGTCGAAAACCACGGGCTGCTGGAAGAGCGCTTCGGGTTGCGCGTCCTCGCCTCACCGGACGAGGCGGTCGAGGGCGCCGAGCCGCTGGGCCACGGCGAGGTCATCGAGGCGGGCGACCTTCGGATCGAGGCGCTGCGGACCCCGGGACACACCCGGGGGATGCTCTCCTTCGTCGTCGACGACGAGGCAGTCTTCACGGGCGACACGCTCTTCACCGGGTCGGTCGGAGGCACCCAGGACGCCTTCGACGACCTGCGCCGCTCGGTCATGGACGTGCTCATGGGGCTTCCGCACGAGCTCCTCGTCTACCCGGGCCACAGCGAGGAGACGACGATCGGGCGCGAGTGGGACGAGAACCCCTTCGTCCGCGTGTGGCGCGGCGTCGAGTCGGAGGGGAGCGAGCGGTGCCACGTCGGCGGGGCCGAGGGGACGCTCGTGGTCTGGAGCAACGACTACGACGGCGGCGGCAAGGCCTGGGTGCGCTTCGGCGACGGCCGGGACGCGATCGTGGGCGGCTCCCGCATTCTGCGCCAGTAGGCCATGGTCTTCATAGCCTCGGAGGAGATCGAGCGATATGCGGAAGCGCATACGACTCCGCCCTCCGAGCTTCAGCGCGGTCTCGCCGAGGAGACGCGCGAGACGCTGCGCTCGCCGCAGATGCTCACAGGGCTCGTCGAAGCGCGTCTGCTGGAGTTTCTCGTCTTCGCGATCAGGCCGCAGCGGGTGCTCGAGCTCGGCACCTTCAGCGGCTACTCGACGCTAGCCATGGCCTCGGTGCTTCCTCCCGGCGGGCGCATCGACACCTGCGAGCTCGACGAGGAGCACGCTGCGGTCGCGCGTCGCTATCTCGACGAGGCCGACCTCGGCGACCGGGTCACCATCCACCTCGGGCCGGCGCTCGAGACGATCGAGCAGCTCGAAGGCGAGTTCGACCTCGTCTTCATCGACGCCGACAAGGTCAACTACCCGGCGTACTACGAGGCGCTCGTGCCGCGTCTGTCGCCACACGGGATCATGGTGCTCGACAACACGCTCTGGTCGGGTCGGGTCGCCGAGCCCGACGACTCGCCGGAGACACGGATGTTCGTCGAGCTCAACGCGCGCATCGCCTCGGACCCGCGTGTCGTCGCGGTCGTCCTGACGGTGCGGGACGGCGTCACGCTGGTGCGCCGCCGGGCCTAGGGGAGGACTGCCGCCTTCAGCAGGTC